>Ga0065711_1046595_pt1 | contig 12808 bp, 16 predicted proteins | sample Hoacrofraction12_FD_59098 | JGI IMG/M metagenome (GOLD analysis project Ga0065711, IMG submission 59098) | Hoatzin crop microbial communities from Cojedes, Venezuela - Epithelial fraction 12 v2 (version 2) | ecosystem: Host-associated > Birds > Digestive system > Esophagus > Crop | place...
CCGCTCCCCGGGGGAGGCTCCGCGCCCGCTGGGCCCCTGCGCGTCTTCACCTTCACCTCCCGACGTGCGCGGTCGCTCCCGGCCGCGCCCGGGGCCGGGGGGCCGGGGCCGGCGGAGCCGATCCCCGCTCTCCCGGTGAGACGCCGCCAGACCCGCCACGCTGCCCCGGGCGCCTTCCTAGGCTGCGGGAGCTCGGGTTGAGCCCCGAGTGCGGGGCCGCTGCCTCCAGTGGCGCGGAGCCGCCGGTCTGTCCCCGCGCTCATTAACGATTTCCGCTTCTCTCCGGTCCCCGCGCTGTCCCGCAGCGTCGGAGCTCGCAGGTGAGCCCCGGTGGCAGCGTTCTGCCGGGCCGTGTCCGGCGCTGAACCCCCCCGAGAGAAACCCGCGGTGCGAGGCGGAAGGCGGCGGAGGTTCCGGGGCTTTCGGCGGCTGGGGGGCAGGAGCGCTCTCCAGAGCGGGCGCGGGCCCCCCCGTCGCTGCCTGCAGCCCGCGGGTTCGCTGCTGCTGTTCGCAGACCCCAAACTGAGCAGCGCTTCGTTAGAAACGATGCCCGGGCTCGGAATTCGCAGTTTCAGGGTCGATAACCGTGTTTGAGGGGGTTTCTGTCAGACCCGCGCCGGTGCCGGGGCTCTGCGGGCTGTTTGGCGTGGGGAGGAGATGCCGGGGCCAAGCACGTTTCCCTGAGCAGATTTGCTCCGGTTTCCCGAGCGAGGAGACTCGGTTTCCAAATCAGAGCCTGGGCGCGTAATTCGGCGTTGCTGCACCTGCAGCCTGGGATGGACGGTGTGAGCACCGCTAACGAGGAACGGGGAGAAATACTTGCTTGGAAAAATCGGTGGTTCCGGCTCCGCCAGCGGTTGGAGCAGCGAGCAGAGCGGCGGCCGGGTGCGTGCGGAGCCGTTACGCGTCGGTGAAGCGGAGCGTGCTCAGGGCAGTTTGTGACCCTCCCGGGGAAGAGGCCAGTTAAGGGCGAGCGGGCGCCTGCGAGGTTTCTCTGCGTCCGCTCGAAGCGTCCCGTAGCTCGCGCTGCATGAGGCAGGCTGGCAGCCGCTCTGCTGATATCGCCGCGCGCAGGCTCGTGGGCCTGGAGGCGCGGTAGGTGCTGGCCAAGCAGCCGTGGAAAGGACGGGGAGAAGCTCAGAGAGAAGCCGAGGTGTGAGGGGACGCCCCGAGACCAAACGTTCCCGTCCCGTTTGTGGGGATCGGGGCGTGGAAGCGGAGCCTGAGCTGGAAGGACCGGAACGGTGCTCGGTGCTCGCCGCGTGTCCTCCCGCGGGGCACGTGCGAGGTTCAGGGCTTTCCCCGCAGCGCGGTCTGCGAGCGCGGTTTGCCGTCGTTAAGGCCTGATGCCGCGTGGTGTCTGCTGGGGTCGCGGGCTCCTCGCTGCTGAGCCCCTTCCCCTGCGTGTGGCTCGTCGAATTTGAGCTGGCCTTGCTTTTACAAGGGAGCGAAAGTCGTCTCCGAGGGCTTTCCCCGCTCCTGAGCTTCCTCACGAGGGACAAAGGCGCAGCGCCAGAGCGAGGACGGTCTGATGCTTCATTTTCCAGTCTGTGGTTTGCTCCTCTGTCTGCTTTACAGGTACGAGCGAGACCACTCGGTTCAGCTCCTGGCAAAGATGTCGCTCTCCAAGAGGGAACTGGATGAGCTGAAACCATGGATCGAGAAGACGGTGAAGCGAGTCCTGGGGTTCTCGGAGCCCACCGTGGTCACCGCAGCGCTCAACTGCGTCGGGAAGGGCATGGACAAGAAGAAAGCAGCCGGTACGTCCCGCGGGCTCCAGCCCTGCCCCTGCAGCCGCTCGTCGAGGTGGTCAGACCCCTCGGTGGAGCAGATGGCTGCACGCCAAGCCTCAAATCGCCTGGGAACGGCCTCGGATCGGGTCGAAGCTCGCTCCCTCCGCTCCCGGGAGAGCGAGCTGCTGCGGGGCCGGTGGTGGTTTCGTCGCCGGTGGTGGCTGGCAGCGTCTGGGGGGCGAACGCCGTCCGTGCAGGCATGGGATCTGCCGTGCGTGGAGCTGGTTTAGTAAAACAAACCCAACCCCTCGGGACTGGAAGGTCTGGAGCATGCGTGGGGGTGACTGGGACTCGGCCTCGGTGAGGCAGGGGTGAGCACGGGCAAGTCCACGCGGCCGGTGAGGCAGTGTCAGAAGCCCTGGAATGTGTTACAAAAACTGAGGAAGTAAAATGAATTCAAGGCCTCTTTTTCTAAAAAATCCAGAATTATAATCAAACCCGTGGTGGTTTTTTTTGAGTGTTGGAGCCCTGTTTATTTGTGGTCGAGGCCTGGGCTCCCGTAATCCCTCGGAGTTTAAAGCTCCTGAGCACAGGACCCGCAGCTCCCCGAGGCCTCCGGAGCCCAGTCGCGGGCCCCACTGCCTGAGCAGGGCTGAATCCGCTTTTAAATCGGTGTCTGCAGCTTCGCAGCCATCCCTGCGACCTCCCCGCTCTCCCGAGCAGCGCGTTCTGAACGTACACAACCCCTGCTCTTTTCCAGACCACCTCAAGCCCTTTCTGGACGACTCCACGCTGCGATTCGTGGACAAGCTCTTTGAAGCGGTGGAGGAGGGCCGAAGCTCCAGGCACTCCAAATCCAACAGCGACCGGAACCGGAAGCGAGAATTGAAGGTGATTATTGATTATGGATTGCTTTTTTCTTTTATTTTTGCTCTGTGGTTCGGTGGCTGTGGAGGCAGCACTGGTACTCTGGCACACTTTCCTCTTCCAGAGGGGTACATCTCATAACGCTTTAAAGTTCAAGAGAAAAGACTCTTCTCCATGATGAAGTGTGTGAGCCTTTACCTTTTGGTTCTCTCTGCCTTCTGGTGAGGTGGTGGCCAAGGTGGGACCTTGGGCTTTTGATTTCTTTAACGATCTGCGCCAGGCTTGCGCAGCGGAGTGACTTCCCGGGGCACCATCTCTCCATTTTCTTTCGTGCTCTTTGCTGTGGCGTTGGCAGTGCTGTGTTTTCACTGGGAGCCCGGGGCGGGTGCTCCCAGCCACTTCCCGTTGCTCTTCCCGGCCCAGAGGCGCCGTGTTTCGCTCTGCCAGCCGGCTCTCCCTGTCAGCGAGCGAGCGGGGCTCTGTGGTGGGCGATCTGATGGGTTTTCATTCTCTTCTTCCACCCAGAATCAACAGAGGGTGATTTTTGACAAACCCTGTCGTGGCACGAGGTTGATCACTGCAGGGGTTTAATAGCTCGCTGGCGTTTCTCCCACCTAACGCTTCTCTGGGCTGGTGGGTGTCTCGTGCATCCAAGCCTGTTTTCACCTCCTTTCTTCTCTTGAAGACCTCCCTCACTATCTTCTGGAACTGCGTTTTTTCCGTCACTCGCATACCGCGTTTCAAAGGGGCGTCTCGCCACGCTGCTCCCCGCTTACAGAGTAAGTTTCCTTTCACTTTTTCGGAGGTTCCTGTCTTGCATCGATCTGTGTTTCTCTCCGACAGTTTCAGTCAGCACTTAACCTCGGTGAGGCAGAATAATCCTGCTGGGGATTTGGAGCTCTTCGGGTGTGCTGGGAGACAGCTGCCTCCACTGCCTGGTTTCAGTTAGAAGCTTGCTTTTTTTCCCAGTATCTGGCTGAGGCTGTAACTGGTGCCAGAAGCGGTCTCCTCCGGGGCCGGGTACGTTCACCGGTTAACGAACGGTGCGTTCGAACAGCTTCCATCCCACGGAGCTGGTACGGCCTGAGGAGCAGCTCTGGGGAGGGTTGGGTTCAGGTGTCCCAGCCCCCTGCGGGCGGCGGCAGCTGAGAAGGGCCTCAGTCTTCTGCAGCTTTCGTGGTGCCAAGAAGGATCTTTCCAAGAAGTATCTCCGTGCTGCGGTTCCACTTCAGCGTGGGTGTCGGGCTGGCGCCGCCGCACGCTGTGCCGAGCTGCCACGGGGCCGTCGGACAGCGAGGTTTCGGCTGCGCTGGTGGATCCCAGCTGCTCCCCTCGTGCTTTTGGCTGCTTGGGGAGATGGCAGAGAGACAGGGACGTCGTCGCTCCGGTCGCTGCTTGGCTCTTCGTGGTGGCGGGACTGCAGGCCGCAGCCTGCCAGGGCGACTTCTGCAGCCCCGTGGCACGGCCAGCGCGCGTGGATCCCACCTTCCTGCACAAGCTGAGTTTGGATTGTGCCCACCTTCGGGCTGTCTTGTTCTCCCATCGTCCTCTGGCCGCTGCAGGACAGGGGGAGGGAAGGGAGCAGCGTTCTGCTGCAGAGGGGATCTCTTGCTGGCGGAGTGGAGCAGGGACGGGGCTGGGTGTGGAGCGGGTGATTCCTCTCTGGTGAAGCATCTGCTGGGTTGTCTCGCGTGACCGCAGACGGCCGGCGGTGTTCTCGGCTTCCCAGCTGCCCCGAGAGCGGGGCTGGGAGGCGGCGGAGCAGACCTGTCCTCTTCTCTTGGCTCCTGGCGCAGGGGCGGGCGTTCCGCCTGCCGAATCGTCAGCCTCTCTCTCTGGAATTACACTTCTTGGAGGTCCTCCATCGAGGTCTAGATCTGTCCTGGCCCTGCTGTAACACGAGATGGTCTAGGGAGGTTGTCAGATCACGGCCACGCTTGGAGACTGCCTTCCCCCCAGCGCCAGCGCAGGTTTTAGAGTCGAATGTGTGCTTGCAGGCTTTGATCTTGTAGCAGCGAGCAGCGGATTGATCCAGAATGCTGCTCACTGGTCGCGTCTTCGGCGCGCTGCCTGGCCTGCCTTCTCTCTCCTTGGTTAATTCCTGTGGGGTAGGTCGTTGCTTGGGAAGTTTCAGGAACTGAAACGTAACGGTTTACACACTTTATACTATGGGCAAGTCCTTTCTCTTGAACTTGTAGGTTTTCCAAGAAGTACCTGTGTCTGGATGAGGAAGTGTCCTTGTAGAATATGAACCGTTATAGTGAAGAAGGGATTGCAACTAACGCTTACAACCGGTGTGTATATTTTCTTTTCAAATAACACCTTGTCACACACACTGCAGTAACACGGTCGCATGGACAAATCCAGTTTACAGTACACAAACCAGGCACTGACGAGACGAAATCCGCGGCGGCAGGCTCGCAAGCTGGGGCGTGCTCGAGTGGCGCGCCTTCCCGGCTCCCCGAGCGCAGAGCTCCGTGTGGAGCGCACCTCGCCTTTTATTTTGTGACGCTCACGCTGCGTGCGAGACCGTCAACGTGGCCGGTGCTCCGCCTGCTCTCTGAGCTGCGCTTCTCCGGAGCGTCTCGGTTTGAGCGCAGCGTCTTTGGAGCCGAGCTGGAGGCGCCTGGGTCGGGGCGTGAGGGAACGCTGCAGGCGTCCTGACCCGCCCTGGCTCTGGGGCTGCACCCTGCTTTTGGGGAGGACGTGGTAGGACAGCGCAGCTGCCTCCACCAAACCCTCTGAAGTTGGTGGAAGACGTGGAAACCATTTTAGCCCAGTCAGCTCAGCTTGTGGGTGGGCTTTTTCCATCTCTGGGTGGCTGAGTGAGAACTTAAACCTCCTCGGTGCCAAAAACCCTTTGAGTGCCTGAGAGAACGATGGCGGCTTTGGTGCAGGCGCATCCCTGAGGTGTCTCCTGTCCTTGAAGCTCTTGCGTGGATCGTCACTGATGCTTCTCTGGTGGGGGACCAGGGCACGGGCTTCACGCGGCGTTAGCAATAGATCAGCCTGCGAGTGCCGCCTGGAACCTCTGCACCGCAGCGCTGGCCGTGCAGTGCCGGATCTGATCCGTGTGCTGGTTTCTCATCTCAAAACACTGGCCGTGAGGAGAAGTCTTTGTTTTTAACCACAGTTTTCTCCTTCTCTTACGTTAGGATGTGTTTGGTGATGACTCTGAGGTATCCAAGGAATCTTCCAGCGTCAAGAAGCGGCGCATACCGCGATTCGAGGAGGTTGAGGATGAGCCAGAGGTCATTCCGGGCCCACCATCGGAGAGCCCTGGGATGCTGACCAAGCTGCAGGTCAGTCTGCCCAGGCTGTGTTACGTGAGCTCTGCCCCAGAACAGAGCTGCCCTGCCCGAGAGCTTGAATCCCACCATGGTTTAGCGTTTACTTCATCTTAATTCGTGTCACAAGCTGAGCAAGCAAACGGCAAGTTGCTTTGGACTGTCCTTTGCCTGTGTCGGCTTCACAAGGCTCGCTGCCGCTCGTGCGTTAGGATAACGATAACGTGGAGCCTTCGCGTGGGGGAAAATGTGGGCCTTCCCTTCGCGTAAGCTGGAGTAAGTGGTCTTGGTGGAGAGTGCCTGTGCTGTTGGATTCCTCCTCTGCGGCTGGAGGTGTTGAGTAGAGCGGTTTGACGCGATTCTGTTCCCACTAAGCTGGCTTGCGCACGTTTGCAGCGGTGGAAGGGTGCTGAGGACCCCTGCTCTCCTGCTGACCGAGGGACGGAAGACTCACTGTCTGATTCTCTTTCCGCAGATCAAACAGATGATGGAGGCAGCCACCCGGCAGATCGAAGAGAGGAAAAAGCAGCTGAGTTTCATCAGTCCTCCAACACCACAGGTACCTGCAGGAAGCACCGGGCAGATCCCGTGGTCCCCGTTTCAGCTGTTGACGGGGTGTGCTGGGACAGACACGTAACAGAAATTCCTTCTCTGCCGACAGCCCAAAATTTCTTCTTCGTCCCAATCGGAACGTCTCCCCATCGGCAACACGATCCAGCCCTCCCAGGCAGCGACCTTCATGAACGATGCCATTGAGAAGGCCAGGAAAGCCGCGGAGCTGCAGGCCCGAATCCAGGCTCAGCTGGCGTTGAAGCCAGGGCTCATCGGCAACGCCAACATGGTGGGGCTGGCCAACCTGCACGCGATGGGGATCGCGCCGCCGTGAGTACCTGCCGCTTGCTGTGTAGTCCTGACGAGCGTAACGCCAGAATGCCGGTGGAGGGTCTGACCAAAGGTTTCTCCAGCGCCGCTGGTTCCCTAGCAGCGGCCTTAACGGCTGCTGAAGGAACAAATTTTGTTTTAAAGAGGTGAAATGGAGGTTACGCTTTCCGTGGGTAAGACTCTCCCAACTTCTGCACGTGAGGTTGGAGTCTTTTCTGGTGCCGTAGATGAGACTTAGCGTTATGAGGAGGCCTGTCGTGAGTGGTGGGCTGGTTTGGTGCTTACCGTGGAAATGAAGCTCACGTTTTCTTTGAATTAATCCTCGTGTTTTAATGCAACGTATCTTGTCTTGCCGCCAGGAAAGTGGAGCTGAAGGATCAGACAAAGCCTACGCCGCTGATCTTGGATGAGCAAGGCCGAACTGTTGATGCGACTGGTAAAGAGATTGAGTTGACTCACCGCATGCCAACCCTAAAAGCAAACATCAGAGCTGTGAAGAGAGAGCAGTTCAAACAACAGCTTAAAGAAAAGCCCTCGGAAGATATGGAGTCGAACACTTACTTTGACCCCCGGGTCTCCATAACCCCAGCCCAGCGTCAGAAACGCACCTTTAAGTTCCATGAAAAAGGCAAATTTGAGAAAATTGCCCAGAGGTTGCGCACGAAGGTATTTGAGGTCTTGCCATGCTAACTGACAGCACAGAAGTGAGGGTTCGGTTCGGGATGGGAGTTGACTCTCCTCTCCCGGGATGTGAAGGGAGCTCTGTTGGCTTTGAGTAAGAAGCTTTTCAGTGAAGTCACCTGAAACTTTTCTGTCGGCATCGTTCGTGTTGGAGAGGGAGGCGTCCACATTAGAACCTGCGTGTGGAAAACGTTCTCTTACAGCTTGAGGAAAGACAAAATCTAATTAATTTTTTTATCTAAAAGCCTGAACATTCCCAAAGAGAACAGACCGTTTGCTAGCCAAGTGTTCTTTCCCCAGAAGTGATCACCCTAGAGGTGGAGATTTAAAGGAATCTTGGTAAAATGCCTGAGTTCCTGGGGAGATGGGGAGAGAGTAGGCAGAAAAGTCCAGGGAAGTGATGCCTAGGGAGACATTCCTTTGGGATCGCTCTGTGTTCCTAGAAGGCTCAGCAATAAGAGCAGATTTTTGGCCGGTTTGCGAGCTCCTGCAAAAGCACTCCACCGTCGTGTGCTGTGTGGTTTCTTCCACAGTCTGCTTCAGATTGTTTAAAAAAAATATAACTAACTTGGCAGGTGCAGACGTATTGTGCTTTTCCTGAAGGCTGTGCTAGTTTGGAGTGACCTTCATGTGCCGTATTCCTCTCCTTGTCCTCAGGCTCAACTAGAAAAACTGCAGGCAGAGATCTCGCAGGCTGCCAGGAAGACAGGGATACACACTTCCACCAAGCTGGCCCTTATTACCCCGAAAAAGGAGCTGAAAGAGGGGGAGATCCCGGAGATAGAGTGGTGGGACTCCTACATCATCCCTAACGGCCTGGACTTGTAAGTAGTGGACGTGCCAGGGTGTGATCGTTCTGCCGCAGGAGGCGACGCGGGGAGCTTCTCAGGGGTGGCATAGTGGTCCGTTGAGCTCGGGGGTAAATCAGGCCGGATGCGTCTGCTTGAGCTGTCAAATTCCACCTCCCTCGTCCCTGAGGTCCAGCTGGGCACTGGGTTTGCTCCCAAAGTCTCTCTTGGGGCCGGTGGCCGGCAGCCACCCTGCTCCCTTCTTGGAGGCAGCGTTCCCCCAGCGACTGAGGCGTTAAGAGGGATTTTTTTGGCCCAAAGTTGGTGGTGTGTTTTGGTTTTTCTGAAGCGTGAGCGTTCCGTACGAGTCTTGCTCACGGTGAAGCCTCCCTCCTAACCATGAGGTGTGGGGGGATATTAATGCTGCGTCACTGCGAGTCTCCTTCGGCACATCGAGCTCTGATCGGCGCTTCGGGCAGGGGTTTGGCTGTGTCACCTACCCGCCACGGCTGGCCCAAGGGGACCGTTTGGGCGGTGTTTCCATGGCTTGTGTTTAAGGGAACGTGGGAATTCAGGCTGCGAGGTTTGCAATGACGCCCGACTCTCTGCTTTCTAGAAAAGGTGGAACGTCTTCAAAGAGAGACGAGTACTTTGGGATCACAAACCTCGTGGAGCACCCAGCGCAGCTCAGCCCGCCAGGTACTGCTGCAGTCTGGGTCGACTTTGCTGTTAAACGAGACACGACGTACTCCGAGCAGCCGGGCACCTGCAAGCCCTCGCTTGTAGCACTGAGCCCGGCCTCTCCTGTCCCTGCGAGGAGACGAAATTGTGCAAAGACTAATCTGAAAGCTCTGCAGACAAAGCTGAAATTGGGAGGGGGTCTCTGCCCTGTTTGTTGAAACTTGATATAAAACCTGTAGCGGTTACCAGGAGCTTGCTTACGTGTTAATGGCCTGCTCTGTGCTCGCTGGGCAGCCGTGCGGACACGAGCTCCTCATCTCCAGCAGGCTGGTTTTGCCCTGAGGAAGGGACAGAAAATAACCACACAGCATTTTACTTTACAGTAAAGTCAAAAAATAGCCAAAACCTGTTTTCCTGGTTCTGTGTTTGGTGCCAACGGCCTGCAGCGCCGCAGAGGTCGGGTGTGTCAGGGCGGTGGATGTATTGTCCATGAGCGTGGATATAACGGCGCGTGGCTTGGCTGTAACGGTTGCGGGCAGTGTTCTCTCTTGCTTCAGAAGCTGATTTATGTTCATCTTGCCTCGTTTCTCTTCCCAGTGGACAGTGACACACCAGTGACCCTAGGTGTTTATTTAACTAAGAAAGAGCAGAAGAAATTGCGGCGACAGACTCGGAGAGAAGCCCAGAAGGAGCTGCAAGAGAAAGTCAGGCTGGGCCTGATGCCTCCGCCGGAGCCCAAAGGTAAATGATGGCTGCGAGCAGAGCTCCGGGCGAACGCGGGTCCTCAGCCGACAAGCCGGCGCCCAGGGCCAAGCGGGGACGTGGCTGGGAATGCTGCAGGCAGCACAGCCTCTATGGAATTGCACGGATCTGCGTGTTGGTGTGATCCGATACCTGCCTGTATGGTCGGTTTCTGAGCCTGCGAGCATGCCCGGTGTTTCTGTGCTTGACCGTTACGGCACGCCGGTGTCCAACAGGAGCCTCTCACAGCTCCCTCCCGTTTCCCTTGCAGTAAGAATTTCAAACTTGATGCGAGTACTGGGAACGGAAGCTGTTCAGGACCCAACAAAAGTGGAAGCTCACGTGAGAGCGCAGATGGCGAAGAGACAGAAGTAGGTGGCACGCTGTACCTTTTGTACCTTTTTTTTTTTTCTTGGTCATTTTTAGATGGATTTAGTGGTGGTGCAGCATTTGTAGAGAACAAAATCCTTGGAACTGAAGCAGAAGCAGCGTGGTGGTCTGCGTGTTGCTCCCATAGCCTGTTTCAGCTGCCTGGAATGGCCCCCGCAGCCCGCCGGGCCGTGGCAATCCGCTCTTCCCACTGGAGAGGGGCCTCGTGCCCTGTATTAAAGGAGTTTCTTACCGTGCTGACAATCGCTGTTGCAGTTGTTACTAATGAATATTTTCAGGGACAAGACCGAGGATGAATTGGACCGGTGACTGGATTAAAAAAGCCCGCGTGCTTTTAATTCAGGCAGGTGCAGGCAGAAATCCGGGCAGGAGCTGCAGCTGCTTTGGGATCTGCGGACTCTGTGCTTAGAAGAGAAGGATCCATTTCGCTGCCGTAACGGGTACACCGTAGGCTGCGTTTTGCTTACTGCTGCGTTTCTCTTTGCATCCAGAGCTCACGAAGAAGCAAACGCTGCGAGAAAGCTCACGGCAGAACAGCGAAAAGCGAAGAAGGTTAAAAAGCTGAAAGAAGACGTTTCGCAGGGAGTTCACATAGCTGTGTACAGGTGAGGGCTGGGCTGGGCGCGATTCATCGTGCATCTCTTTCTAAGTACACCTCAGAAATGCCCTGTAGGAATGTGCTGATAGAGAGGAGCAGCCTTCAGTAGCAGGACCGTGCACCTGCTTGTCGGGTTTCCATCGAGCACTGAAGAATCCCGGCCTGTAGCAATGACACTGTCCCCAAAGACACGTCCGTTAACTCCGTCCCTAACTCATCCTGTTACAGCCGAGCGCAAAAACCACGTCGGGTTTGGAGCGTTTCGGCTGGGATTGCAGTTTCGGACAAGGAGAGCTGTTTCCCAGCTGCCAGAGCTAACCTGGTGCACTGATGTCCCGGAATCGGGAAACTTCCCAGGTTTAAATGAAATGGGGATGGGAAGGGGCGGACACAGCCTCTCTGAGCAGGCCGATAACAACTGCGCGTCACGTCGAGGTGTGGGTAGAGCCCCTGCGGAGCTGGAGAAGGAAATGCTGGACCCAGTCGAGGCAGGGTAGGGAGCTCTTACGGCTGGTGATAGCAGTCCTGTTCTTCCACAAACATTTGTGTTTTTTTCCCTATCCGTAGGGTCAGAAACTTGGGCAATCCAGCAAAAAAATTCAAAATCGAGGCGAACGCTGGCCAGCTGTACTTAACAGGCGTGGTGGTTTTACACAAAGATGTCAATGTGGTCGTGGTAGAAGGAGGTGAGGACTTCCGCGGAAGGTGCTTGGTCACAGCGTAGCGTTGAAAAGCTTGCCTCTAGCGAAAATCACCGTGAAAATTTGTTGACTGAGGGTTGCGGAAGGACAAGGAAGTGAGGAGGCCGCTTAAAACTCCCTTAATTACAGCTCTAATGGGGTTAGCGCTGACTGCGGAGCGTGCTGTAATCCAATGGGAAACCCAGCGCATGCGATGTTGAGGGGAAAAGCACGCGATTTGAATCCTTGACGCTCTCTGAGCGGATGCTTAGAGCAAGGAGAGCCTCAGCTCCCGGTCTGGTGCGGTTCCTCATGGTTCGCATGCTTCCAAGTCACCTTGGTGAGGTGTTGAAGATCCTGTTTGGCAGCAGGAAGTCCCAAGGTGGCTGAGAAAGCTGAGTGCCATGCCAAGGGATGCAGGGAAGGCTTGGCCTCGCCGACGGCGTTAGCCTGGCTGCTCTTTACCTGCCATGCCTGTGTGGCTGGGCACGCCGGGAAGTGTTTGTGGGCATCGTTTGGCTTCGGCTGCCGTTTAGAACTTCCTAAAAACTGATGTTTCAAGGACTTTAGTGAACGCTGAGTCTCCATTCTTCCCCAGGCCCGAAAGCACAGAAGAAATTCAAGCGTCTTATGCTTCATCGAATAAAATGGGACGAGCAAACATCGAACACAAAGGGAGAGGGTAAGTGTAAAACTGTGCAGAGGGGTGGTGAAGCGGCTCTTCCGCTGCCTTCGGGATTAAAATTAGCTTAATTGGTTGTTGTTTTTTTTAGATGATGATGAGTCCGACGAGGAGTCCGTCAAGAAATCAAACAAATGCTCTCTAGTGTGGGAGGTGAGTCGTGGGCGTAGCTCAATCCAGGGGGCGTAGGCTGACAGTAGCTCAGGCAGAAACGTTTCAAGGCTTCGGATCGGACACAAACCTGCCGCTCTGAATTTTTCCGTAGCGTTTCTTGAGCCATAGCAGAACTGGGAGCGTCTCCCCTGCACGGTGCTCGTGCAACGCTCCCCCTAGTCATGCCTCAGCCTGGAAAAACCTTTATTCCCGGGCTCGTGAGTCACTCGGAGCCACTTTTCCCCGGAGAGGGCTCGGAAAGCGTCCCCTTTCTCCTCCCCAGGGCACAGCGAAGGACCGCAGCTTCGGCGAGATGAAATTTAAGCAGTGCCCCACGGAGAACATGGCACGGGAGCACTTTAAGAAGCACGGTGCCGAGCACTACTGGGACCTGGCCCTCAGCGAGTCGGTGCTGGAGTCCACAGACTGAGGCGAGGCGGCCGCCCCCTCCCCACACCGCAGCCCCCCGCCGGCGCTCGGACAGCCCCCTCCTCCCCTTGCTCTCCTCAGCGCAGCGATTAAAGACATATTTTTTAAAACAAATCACCGTTAAGGATTGTTTTTGGGGTAAAGGGGGGTGGAGGGGGGGCGGCGGAGCCTGCCTGCCCCTGGGTTTTGCCTTCGCTCTCTGTGGAAAGACGGGGG
>Ga0065711_1046596_pt1 | contig 12808 bp, 6 predicted proteins | sample Hoacrofraction12_FD_59098 | JGI IMG/M metagenome (GOLD analysis project Ga0065711, IMG submission 59098) | Hoatzin crop microbial communities from Cojedes, Venezuela - Epithelial fraction 12 v2 (version 2) | ecosystem: Host-associated > Birds > Digestive system > Esophagus > Crop | place...
AAAAAAAAAAAAAAAAAGGTAAAGAGGAAAAAAGTGTTGTTTATAGAAGCCAGCTGCTCCGGCTTCGGCGCCAGCAGCTCTTCATCCTGCTATTTTACGCTTGCAGCCCCCACTGCCCCCACTGGCACAGGTACAACTAAATGTTGACTTCAATGCTTCAGAGAGCACTCAACTGATTCCGTACATGATTAATTCCCAAAGACATGGCTGACCATATGGAACAGAGAAAGCATCAAGTAATTCATACTTCTGTATATGATCATTTGGCCCCTGTTGTTTTAAAGTACAGGAAAGAGCTAGTATAGCACAGACCTGGTGTCTTGCCCTTGACAGCCCATTAAGAAATCTCAAAGCACCTAGTTGAAGTTATGCTGTTGGCTTTTCAATAGCAGCCTAATAAAACAGAAGCAAAGCTTTCCAACTAGTCTTAAATCTTTCACATACAGTACATTAACCACTGCCGCTAAAACAACTGGTTTCTTATGATAGGAAATGGGATTTGATTTCTAGCCCCTGCATACTTACTGAAAGCCTTTTTCTGACCTTTGGAGGGTTTACAAAATCATTGCTCGCTTTTCCTGCCATTTTCCCAGTTTCTTGCCATGGTGATCCTAATAGATTTGTTTAAGGTTCAGTACATTCTACTCTTAGTAGCTGTTATATGCAAACCATACAATGAAGGTAGGCTCATGGGAGCCGAAAGGCAAGAAATTATTATTAACTGTTTTCTTCCTGAGAGTCAGAGAAGTCACTGCAACATCTAAAACACAATTTACTTTTGAAGAGCCTATAAAACAAAACAAAAAATTCCTGTAAAGAAGCAATATAATAGCTTGTGCTTTCTTTTATCAGACTGGAGACAAATCATCAAATTTCATTTGAGAAGGAAGGACAATTTATTATAAAGTTGTAGTATGCTCAAGGATGTCTGACAGAGCTCAATGAAAAGAAAAAGGTGCAGACTTGGAATGTATGTCAGTATCATTAACTGCTTTATATTAGTTTTATCTACCGTTAACATCTTTTCGGTCATAAGCAGTCAAAGAAAAATGTTTAAATAATGTTTCCCTGTCAAGGCTCTTAAGATGACAGCGCTAAAAAGTTAATCCCCATCCTCACAGATCTTCTGGCAGTTTTGACATATGTTGGCAATGATGCATTTGCTGGCACCTTCCATTAGAAAATATTTACATGGAGTTTTCTTGTCTGTGGATTTTCTAGTTGTCTAAATGATCCTCACGGTCTGAAGGGCCTTATGTGGGAAATCCTAGTCATTAGACATTCAGCAGTGGTAATTTCCCTGGCTACTACATTCAGCTAACACTATTAATACTCCAACAGAACACACGAATAATCCACAAGCCAATACAGAACTCCATAACCATTCTGGTTATCGTTAGAGCACTTCCAGCATTAAAACAGTTTGTCTTTGAGTTAAATATTATGTCTGTATTTAAATAAAATACAAAGGAATAGAGAATCTTATGAAAGACACAGAATGTTTGTATTTTTGTAGAGTAAAAGGAATGGAGGCTCAAGTGTCTGGTGTGAAACCATTGCCACAAAGATTATATATTCTCCCCTACCACTATATTCAACGGTGCACATCTAAACTAAGCAAGTGCATAACCCAACTACAGAGTAGAGTGCTTAATGTCAGACATATGCTTAAGCTCCAGATACAAGTCTAAATGCACTAAAGCGTAGGGAGCCCTGCCTCTCTTTGAAGTATTCACCGCTGACAACAAAGGATGAATACCTGACTTGATCGATGAGTAGTTCGACCTAGAAAAACCTACCAAGAGTAGATCACTTCGACACTTCCAAAGAAACTTTCCGTCTTGTCTACACTAGAAAGTTGCACCATTTAACTATACCCGTGGAGCTAAAACAGTACATTTTCTAGCTATACGAGTTTAAAGGTCATAAATTAAACCAGGCAGAGTTTATTCGGAAATAACCATTATCTCTATGCCCATATAAGTGTATTTATACTAGGGTCTTGAATCATATATTCAGGAAAAAGGAATCTAAACAGAAGTAATGACCAAGTAATTTTTGGTTATTCCAGCATGCCAAAACTGAATGAATTTCCAGTGGAGAAAAAAAATCTGTTTTATTGGATGATTAAATGCAGTTACAATGGGTCTCTGAAAGATTTTCAATACTTAGTTATAAAAGGAAAAAAAAAGTATGAAGATCAACACTTTCAAAATATTTTTGCTGCACTAATCAATTTGGCAACATTCTAAAGGGTGAGTATAACCCATCTCATCAAGAAAGAGCAACCGAGCCACTGAAGATATTTGGAATAAGAGTGGCTTAGCACCTTCAGATGTATGGGTGAGTGAAAGGTTACCCTTTAGCCACAGTCTCCCAGAGCACGGCCCCTCCACCTCTCTACCATCAATAGCACAAAGACTGAAGCAGGCCTACCATGCATAGTGGATTACATGAAGTGTAAAACATTGTGGCGAAAAAGCTTTTGAAAGAAGTCAGGAAAAAGAAATCACGCTTGCAAGAAGATCCAGCTGACAGGCTAGTCCCTAACAAGTGAATATGTTTGAAAACATTGTGAATGCAAGAAAAGAACACGCCTTTTGTTTCCAAACCTACAGTGTGTCTTTACCCCAACTGCTGCCTGCATGGCTGAACATATGTTTTCTGAACAAGAACTGAAGCAGAAAGTGTTCTTTGTTAAAACTCACTCCTTTGTATACACCTCCCTTTTCCCATTTTGGTCACATGCAAACAGTAGTTACACTGAACACTTAAGTTCTGAAGGGCTGCACAGCAGTGTATGCTCCAGTGATTACTCACTATTGCTGAAATCAGTTGAGCCAAGATGCAATACAAGACTCACTTCACTAATGTGCACTCCGGACAGCTTACATTTTGCAGTACTGAATCATGCCAAGTACAACCTGCAGAAGTTCACTTTGCCAGCAGACAGAATTGTCAGCATCAACAATTACACACAGTTCTAAAAAGCACTGAAGAACCATACAATAAATGATCTCGTGTTCAAAAGAACTCAAAGAAGTACCCTATAACTTTTTTAGCACCTAAAAATTAACAACATCAGCTATTCTGAATAATTTAAGGGGCAGGGAGGAGAGGAAAAAATGATGGGCTTCAAAGCCAGTAGTAATACCGTCTCACAAAACATTGAAATGAACTCTAGTTTGAATTAAGTACTCATATAATTTTACTGATTCTAATGACATAATTCCACATGTAAGCAAGGCTTTGCTTTGACTCATCTAATTTAGACTGAAGCCCTAATATACAAGCTTCACTTCAATATTTCTTCTCTTAAAATATTTACAGATGCAGACTTGTACCAAAATCTCCAGACTAGACACCTGGTCCTTGCAGCACTCAAAACACAAACTGGAATCACTGAACTTTATACTATTGGTCACAGGAAAAAATATTTCTAAACACCCCCAAACTATGAAGAAAAATGAAACACAGTGAGTGCTAGATTCTGAACTCGTTATTGGATTTTTATTTGTGATTATCTTCTAGTGTTTAATTACGTCATATTACTGATTCCCTACAAAAGTGCATATTAGTATGTATTTGGCACATAAAAGCCTAGAATACGATCTTCCTCCCATCACTGAAGCCACTACCTGTTGCCACAAAGCCACCTACTGTCTTAATGCCACAATACTTTCTAGCACAATGTCTAGTAAAAATACAGCTGTGCAATAATTTGGGACATATTCCCAATGTCATTAGTTTTACTGAAATAATTTAAAACACAGAAAGCCAAGCTACAGAATGGATTCAACACCACAGAACAAAGAGGCTGCAAGCCACAAGCAAATGAAACAGCAAGCCACTTCGGTCCAGCAGTGCCTGTGGGCATGCTTTGTCTCAGACGCGTGCCACAGCAGCACAGCAATGTAGTACCTATGCAAGATAACCATATACAGCCAAATCTTATCTTCCAATGACACATGGGTCTCAAAGCCTTGATCATCCTCACGGCACTAAATGCAGCGGGTCTGTGGCTATCCTGATGAGAATGGGACTCTCACCATGTTGTTTCATAAAGGAAGTTTCATCACGTTTGGCTCAAGTAACAGCTTCATCACCCTGAGTGACACCATGGCACACTGTTACAAAGATTTAAAGCTCATAATCGTCTAAGTGCAATACTAATACTAGCTGTCATGGAAAGAGGGACAGAAAAAGAATTTAGAGCACGCTCCTAGGAAAAGAATGGGAAATAAAACCAAAACCGAACCAGATCTACTGTCTGTATTTAATATATGGGGAATATGGCCTTGTCACGCAGCAAGGACGACACCACCACCCATTGCTAAAGGTTGACCATGACAACAGCACTTGGAAATATACTTCTTTGCAAGCTATGATCCTTGTTCCTCAGCTGAAAACTATGCAATCTCATTTCAGTGCCTTATCCTCCTCCAGTTTTGTTACAGCAAGTAACTATATTTTTACATGAAAACATGTGCTAGGCACTTCATGTATAGCTCATGCAAATGGTGATGACCTGCCACCGAGGGTGCGCAGTGTAAAGCGTAAAAACAAATGCAATATACTAGCAAATTAAAAAAATGGGGGACTGAGAAAGGAGAGCATGCAGAGAAGTTTACTAATATAACTCTCATCAGTCACCCAAAATACAGACAGTCACTATTTTGGATGCAGCTTACAGCAAATACAGATTCTTCCTGGTAGTGTAGGCAACTACCTGTTTTCACTTTTCTTGCATTCAGAGCATGTTTAGGAACAAAGTTTTGCACATGTCATCCTGACTTATTAGAGCATAAAGCTATATAATCCTATAATATATATATACACCATCTACATCTGGACACTGATTTCCCATCACAAGTGATAAAGAGGAATAAGTCTCCCAAGTACACATAGGCAACGCAAATCTTACAAGAAAAAAGATAATTGCAAAATGAATTCAGTAGTCCAGGTACACCTATGATGTTAAATAAGGCAATGCTTCATTGTAATTAATACGTCTGATCAAACTTGCCAACCTGTAGGCTCAAAAGAAACCTACACTTTTTTCCCAGAACTAAAAAAAAACCTTCCTCCTAATTACTATAAATTACAATCAAATTAAGCTCTGCCTAATCTTACACGTTCATGCGTGTATACTCTTTGTACAGCTATACACAGACCAGGCTACACCTGCAGTCACCGGTTTGGTCACATCCTGCTTTACCGCAGGATGCCATCACGGAGCTGGAGCATCAGTCTTGGCATATGCCGGGGGACCGCCAGCTCTCCCGAGGCCAGGTCACTTTCCACAGAGGTTCTCATCCTCTGGTGACACTCAGCTGCCTACCTCCATCATGCCAGAAACTCCATACCATTTCTTGCTATTTATTGTTCTTCTGAATGCAATATATCTGTAAAACCTACACTTTATAAACCTGCTAATGGAAACTATAGCCAGTTATTGAATATTCTATTTTGATAGAGTTGTGTTCCAGTAAAAGTCCACACTACACACTGCACTTCCTGGACTTCAGATTTGGGTTCGGCCCACGTTTTCCTTTCATCAGAGAGGTCTAGTGTTATAGCTATATGGATACGACAAATATCAACGTGGTAACAGTCCATGCTATTAAAGTACCACTTTGCTTCCATTAATATTCCCTGATATCCCAATATGGGTTTGTTATCACTTCATTTTGATTTTGGGGAAGGATTTTTGCTCTGTTTCACACTCTTAGGAAGGGACCAATAAAACTCTCAGTAACTAGTTTATCTCCTCAGAAGAAAAAAAATAAAAAGTTCATTCTTCACCCTTAAAAGGAAGATTATCAACTAATTAACCCAACAATTAAAAATATACACAAGGGAAGAACAAGGAAGTAGCTCAGGGGCAAAATAAATCAATTCAGAAAATTCTAAAATTCACTTCCTGTCACCTACTAGTGCATTAAAAAAACTTCTTCTGGAACTATTTTTATTTAGAGTCTAATGAAGTTCTAAATGTTGTCAATTTGTCATATTCATTTTCCATGAACATTCAAGTATTTATAGATGAATACTTGAGAAAGAATTTAAAGCTTGAATGGCCAACTATTGGAAAACTTCACCACATCAAAAGTCATTCTATAGACAATTTTGATTAATGACACAGCATTCAATCCAGGAAAATAAACTTTCATCATACGAATCATGTGCCTAACAAAGAAAACAAGCAGTGTGATCAACAGATCACTGTGAATATACGCACATCGATTATTCTCTGAAACAGAAGTCACATGCTGAGGATTCTGGCAGTTCAACAAATCGGACATTTGCGTGTTGTGCTCACAAACGGTGATGATACAATTTGGCAAACAGAGAACAATGTTACTCTGTGCCACCCCGTAACAACACATTCTGCTACACGGCACTGCGACAGCGGCAGCTCCTGCCTTGCCAGTTACTCACATTCCCTTCCACCGGCACATGAAATAAGATCTGGGTTCTCAAGTTCAGCTGCGAAGTCCAACTTAACAGAGAGGTCAAAGGGGGCTGACTAATCACCTCTGCGCTCTTCGAGAAGGATCAGTTAATCCACTAGTAAAAGTTAAAGCAATATCAAGGATGTATTAACAGAAACTGGCCAAGCATCCTTAGCAGACACACGGTGAATACATGCCACGATGGAGATGTTCTCCACTAACGTAAAAAAGCTTTCAGATCTTCTGGGTTGCTGCAGAAATGAAAAATAGCAGTTTGTGGAGGAGGGTTTGACCTGTGTTCTCTCATACAAACACTTCCGCCCTGAACGATACATCATGATGAGCTGTACTAGAGCTCTAAATCTCCATTTAATGTTACCTTCTACCTACTTCAACATGGCACTATAGGGCAAATCACACTTCACAGCACTCCGAGGACACAGGTAAGAGATCCAGTCTACGTGAAGAGTCATCCAAACTATTAACGTGGTATATATAAATATTCTCTCTTCTTGAAGAGCAAAAAATTTCATTTGATAAAAAAATGGGCTCTCTCTTCAATATTTGGATTCTGGAGTTTGTGGGTTTGTTTTCTTTTTCTTTTTAAATTTTTATTTAAGATGTCAGTATGCAATTTTGTTATATACACATTACATAAGTTTGCAGGGATAACTATAGAACCATTTGAGAAAAAATATGATAAAACATCCTCATTAGGACATCAACTGCCTTTTAACCATATTTAATTATTTTTTTCACATCCGTCAACACCTCTGCTGTGAAGAAAACTGTATGCTGGAAGACTTGTATTTGTTGTACTACTTATTTACAGTCTTAAAATGCTATACAATTATTTTTTCTGTTTCACAAAAACGTTTCTAAATGTTTCTTAACAGGCAGAACTACTCTAATATCAAAATATTATTATATTCTTGAGTGTTAAATAATCTTCTTTCAAGGTGGGCAGATATCCCGTTTAAACTTCTATCACTAGTCAAATCAGTTATTCTCATACTGGAGAGGTCACTAGATATAGGAAGTTGCTCTATACATAATACCTATGAAAAAGAATGAAGAAAGTTTAGCTGATTTATAAGAAAATTAAAACCCAAGACATAAAATTACTGTCTCCAAAGCCTAAGAGCATAGCAATTATTGTGAGGAAAAACAGTATTTTGAAAATCATTTGTGAAAATGTTGTTGTCAAAACATTTCAGTTTTAAAATACAGCAACCAAATACTATGAACTTAAGCACACACCGCAGAGTTTTCACCTCAGGAAAGTCTCTACTTTTGTCTCAACTGCAAGTCGGCAAACAAAAACCAATTTTCTATCTGGATCAGCACAGTCTGAAAAACAAAAAAACGTACTATTCTTACTAAGCTACAACGTGCCATATTCAGAACAGCGTTCTGCTTTGATAAGCATGTATTATTGCTTCATCTTCTAGAGATAACAGTTTTCCCTCGTCTTGTTCATTCAGTGCTTCTACATTCAGTGCACACACAGAAACTGTGGCACGCAACTCTCTTGGACCAAATTCATCACGCGGGGTGGACTACAGCCACTTGTAGGTACTCTTCTCATGTGCTGGTATAAATCTGTGTGTCTCAAAACCAGACATGAACCAAACTGTATTCATGGACCAAAATTATAACCAAATATTAAAAAAAGCAAACAACCTGGAATGGAGATATCCCAAGAAAAGGGCTCAATTTTTGATACAGTGCAGCACTTACTGAAGAGCATGACTTCAACTTTTTTGGCCTACAGAAACAGCTACAAATGCCAGCCACAGATTACAATCAGTGTTGGGTTCAAAATCACCTAAAGTCTTGGGACTCTGAGCCAATTCTACATAACCAAAACCGAAATAACTCATAAGATTTCAACAGTATTTTTCCTCCATATATGAATGGCTACAGGTAGAAAACCTTTAAATTCCTGAAACCATTTTAAAAGGCATACTAATCTAACTTGACATTTTTAGAAAGTCTTAATTTTAAAACTCTACGTCAACACGCAAACAGCAACTGGTAAACTTATGTAAAGGCATTTGGATGGAAAAGAGCAGTTCCAGCTTTGTTTACGACTTTTAGGATATTAGGAAAGGAAAGAGGAAAAGCTTCTTTGTTTTGTATTATTTGAGGTGAATCCATTAGCTCAGTTAAAAAAAGAAACAAAAAAAGTATCACAGGTCAAAAGAACAAAATGACACACAAAAATCCATTGCCAATCTGGCTGTCGGTTGGATGCACAAGAGTAATGCTAAACAACTGTGGTATGGAGACAAAATATGCTTTCTTTAAGGCACTTCTACAATAAGTTATTTAAGCCATGTGAACAGCCTTGCCTTGCACCCATCCCTCACACATTAATGAAAACAAAGGGGGCCCATTTACATTGTAACCGCGCAGTGGGGTTAAGCATGTGACCTTAAAGTATGGTGCGCTTGTGCTCAGTGGAAAGGTTCTTGACAATATAAACAAGAATTACTGCTGTTAGAGAAAGGGAAGACAATTAAAAACAATCTAGGATGCATGTTGTACAGCTGTTCAAGTTTCTGCAACATCTGACCTCTAAAGATGCTATGCTTTTTGCTTCAGAAACTTCAGCCATTTTGGTTTTATTAAAATAATCCTTCAACAAAAACTGAATTTTTATGACAAACCTGAGGTTTTATACGAGTAACACAACCAAAGTTGTGTACTGCTGGCAAAACATGCCATTGCTGCACTTAAAAAGGTGTTGCGGTCTGCACATCTCTCTGCAATACTTAAGTTTACTAACAGCTAACCAAAAAGGAAATCTTTATGAAGTACGCTAAGAAAACCTGTTGAGAAAAAAAGCACAAAATTGTTCTTGAAACAAAAGATACTTCAACAGGTCAAATCCTATAATCAAATCTGTTTGACAGACCTTTGTGCCCAGGCAAAAAAACCTGGGTAATTTCAGCAAGAGGCACGGTGTCCCAATATAGATCAAATTACAGGACCAAGAAGCCACAACAATTTTTTAAGCTTAATTTTGGACACCATTGATTCCAAATGCAATAAAGGCAGATTGCAATTATGGTTGGTATTTTCTTTATACATGCCTAAAAATTTTCTAATAATTAAGAAAACACTTAAATTATAAAATGTTAGAACAAGCTTTTTTCCATCAGTCACTACTAATCGTCCTAATATCGTCCTTAAAAAATAGGGTTATAGAAGAAAAACTTCTGAGAAAATAACAAAGATCTTGGCTAAGTTTCTCAAAACCACAATTTTCCTGCCTGTTTGATCTTTGTACAGTCAGCATAAGCCACTGAAAGTCAAATGAAAGGCATTCATGGGAAGCCATCAGAAAGCATTGCTCTCCCTCTGGGACCCACGACAATAAAAGAAAAGTTTGTGACTGCCACGTGGGCCTTCGATCCAGCTTAAATGAACAAACCACTGCAATATCCTTCGGCTTTGTGAAAGCGATACTTCCTACTTTTTTGGAAGAAAGGAAGTCATATATAAACAGAACAAAGGGAAGAGGCAACACAAGTAGAGCCTCTCATAATAAATATTACAGTGAAAGTTTTGCCCATCAAACCAAGATTAAAAACATATTTTAATCTCCCGAGTTTTATGCCTTTGATCTATGTCGAAGAGGAAAGCTTATATATTTTGTAAGATTTGCAACATTTCTAGTGGGAATAGCTTCGTATTTCAGTTTTTTCTGTTTCTGAAATTGAGAATATATTGGGTTGAATCTATCCCTTAATGCTGTGTCACACTGAGCACTTCTTTAGAGAACAGAAGTTAAGATGTCCTTTGGACGTTTTTTCCCTACAAACAGGCTAGTGTTCCACTGAGCAAAGCACTGCAAAATTATTATAGTGGTGTAATGGTAATCTTTATAACTATGAAATACTTCCTAAAAAGCCAGCTTTCCTAGACCACAGGAAAGCTCACATATTTGCACTAAACTCCATAGCATAGAGAACCACTAAAATGCATTCCTTTGCGGTGCTAAATTTCAGAGAAGGTTACATAGCTTCAGTGGGGAGAGTAGTAATCTATCATCTGTAATTTCGCCACTACATGCCCACAATGGCTTGATATAACACATAAAGCATTAATTTTCAGAATTATTACACACAAAGCATAAAACTTTTGCACCAGGTGCTCCCTTTATAACACCTGTTAATTTCTGCACAATTTTCTCGCCCTCCCGTACAACCTTTCTGTGCAGATTTTCTTGTTCGCTCTTGATGTAGAATCATTGAATGGTTTGGGTTGGAAAGCACCTTATAGACCACCTAGTTGCAACCCCCTGCCATGGGCAGGGACACCTTCCACTAGACCAGGTTGCTCAGAGCCCCTTCCAACCTGGCCTTGAACACTGCCAGGGAGGGGGCAGCCACAGCTTCTCCAGGCAGCCTATTCCAGTGCCTCACCGCCCTCGTAGAGAAGATTTCCTTTCTTATATCTGATCTAAATCTACCCTCTCTCAGCTTGAAGTCATTATTCCTTGTCCTATCACTACGTACCCTTCTAAAAAGGCCTTCTCCAGCTTTCTTGTAGCACCTATTGCTATGACAAAAGGACTTGTGCATAAAATCACATTCACTGTAACACAGTCAAATAGATGTTCATTTCCGCATCCTTAGGTGAGGGCAAAACCAAACACACTAATGATCCCTTCAGATGGTGTAAGGCACAACAGTGGAAAGTTTCAATGCAAGAAAGCAGGTAAGCATGCTCTCTCTGCTTTTTCATGTTGTACAACACTCTTGCTTTGGTCTGAACAACCAACCATTAACTTTGGTGGACATCATCAGAAGAGGAAATTTTCAAGAACAGTTTCACCAACATTGAAGTCAGAAGAGCAAAGGTGAAAGATGCTAGAATTTACATTTTAAACAACTATTACAGTGAAGATAACTGTGTTGAATATTTGTAGACCTAGTTTAACAATTTTTAAGGAAGATCTTTCAATTTCAGAGAAATATAAAACTAACAGAAAACAGTTTTAAGCAAAGAAAACTCTGGCTAGTAGATCAGCGTGTAGCTTAGAAGGTGGGAAAGAGGAAACAGCTGAGGAGGTGACAAAAATCTTTTCACAGAATCACAGAATGTTCGCCGTTCGAAGGGACCTCTGTGGGTCATCTAGTCCAACCCACCCGTCAAAGCAGGGTCGCCTACAGCAGGCTGCATTTCATGGCTGTAGCAGCCCCTATAGAGCTGATAGAAGCTCTCCTCCTATGTATCAAAGGCACACGGACCACATAGCCAAATCCTTTCAATGTCTGGCATGAAAGCACTCTCAATCAGTCCATTCGATTCCAAAGATACATGAGAGATGTGGAAAGTTGTCCAGAGATTGCAACTTGCAGAGAACGGAAAAAAGAGAAGGCAGAGGTTTCAGGGACAGCAGTAACATAATCCTAGCAGATTGCCTTTCTTAAGGCAAATAAGTGAAATGAGGTAAGAGAAGAAACGGTTATAGTACCAGAAAATGAATACAGATTTCAACCTAGGAACAATTAATAGAAGATTATCCTAGAATTATTAGAAAAAAAAAACAGTAAAGTTATAGTCAGAAGTGCCAAAGCCAAAATGACACCAAAGAAACTTCAAGGAGCCCGCCAGGGAAGACAGGTGTCCTGTCAGTAAACACCATGCCAGAAGAAGGTCCACGTAGAACTTCAGTCATCTGCCCAAAGCAAACAGCAAGCAAATGAAAGTGTGACGAATAGTAAGATTCTTGTCTCCTACTCTCCATTTCCCTTCATGTGGCCATATGGTATCCGTATCTGTGAGGATAAGCAGTACTTTGTGTTTCAGTTTTCATGACACTTTACAAGTCTCATTGTTCATTTCGCTGCTTTCCACTAGCTACTCCTTAATGACAGCCAGCCATTGCTTCCTTTGCTTTCCCATAAAAACAACACACTCAGGAAATAATGAATGTATATTTGTCTCTTTCAAGTAACTGCAGCTCCGTTTTAACCATTTACTTTGCAATAAACTTTTTTAAGAGACCTTTTTTCCCACCAAAAAAGTCTATCTATCTTAAGGGTCAACAATATACTGATTTTTAAAATCATGCAAATAATATCCCATAGCCTCATTTCTGAGCTACAACCGACATTAGTTCCCCCACCTCACCAAAAAGCCAAAAATCACAGTAGATGGAACAACTGAGCACTTCATAGCTAGTTTAGAGTCTTCAGCCCAATTTCTGTGACTGGTACAGTTCACAAAAAAGACTATCAAATGACTTCTAATAGCAAATCGCTATAAAGCAGTGTTTTGGTTTCGGCTGCCGCTGGCAACAAAAGCGCCACGCGGCCGCCCCTCCCCCCGCCGGCGTG
>Ga0065711_1008963_pt1 | contig 12806 bp, 9 predicted proteins | sample Hoacrofraction12_FD_59098 | JGI IMG/M metagenome (GOLD analysis project Ga0065711, IMG submission 59098) | Hoatzin crop microbial communities from Cojedes, Venezuela - Epithelial fraction 12 v2 (version 2) | ecosystem: Host-associated > Birds > Digestive system > Esophagus > Crop | place...
CGGACACGTGCTCTTTGCCTCCTCGTAAGATTTGCTTTCTCCTTTGACAGTTGCAGTTCTTGTGGCTACTCATCAGTCCTTTCCTAACAGTTTTCTACCCCGGCTCCTTGCAGAAAGCCTCTTTCTCCCCTCCCTGGTTCCCAGTGTGTTCAGGTGGCTCAGCCAGCTGGGCAGTGGCATCATCTTTCAGGCCTGCGGCTGTCAGAGGTGCCAGGCACTGCCAAGCACCAGTAAGGAGTGGAGGGGGAGGAGGTTTAACCTTGGCTTAAGGCCTTGTCTATGCATGGAAATTGCTACTTTTCATTGAACTAATAAAAATAAAGCTAGGTTAAGTTAAACTGTGCAGTAGGCTCTCGGATGTCCTATGCCAGCCTAAACTGGGATTATTCCGGCTTGTTGTTCAAGCACAGATGTAAGACAGGCGTAAGTGCTGCAACAAAATCTGTTTGAACAAGATTTAAATTTTCCTGGACCTCGCTCTGGAAGAGCAAGAGGCTCGCTCCCAGTTCGGTGACATTTGTGATGGGCTCCTGAGTGGCTACGAGCTGCTGGATCTTGGCAGGGACGTGGCAACCCTACACCTGCGGCATGCCGTGCACCTGCTGCGGCAGAGCTCTCGCTGCCCGAAAACACAGCCCGATGCCTCTCGGGCTGTCACCGGGCAGTGGCAGAGCAGTACGGTGAGCCAAGCTCTGCGGGGAGGTGCCGCTGCTGACCTGGCCAGACGGGTACCAACATGGAAAACATCGGCATCTCCCCCGATACGTGAGCCCTGCCTGAGGTGCCCTGCTGCCGGTCTGGGCCCTGTGTTCTGTTTACATCCGAGACCTTCGGAAGGCTGTGGCAGCTCCTCGGCACCGCGGGCTCTGCCTGATTTCCATGCCGATGAACGAGGGGTCTGTGTCTTCCCCAGGCACTGCCGGCTGCCGAGGCGCCGGCAGCTCCAGCTTCTGGCCGTGGAGCTGCCGCGGGCCGGTCGGAAGCTTTGCAGGATAAAGGCTTTTCATTGCTGCCCGTGTCTGCCAGCTCCTATTGCAATTAAAGGGTAATCTTTTCTAAATGGTGCTAAATTAAGGCTAAATCCCTCCCTCATGCCACATAAGAGGATGAATCCCCAGTATTCTAAAAACAGCTTATTGTTTGGGCCGCTGTCCAGCAGACCCGTACAACAAAGGTCTGGATAATTTGTCTGCTGAGAGGGCTCCAGAGCGGTTGGTTGGTTGGTCTGTGTAGATCGTACTCAAAAATCCTCGATGGCGATATGGAGGAGAGGAGTTATTGACCGCTTCCCTGCGTTGCGTTTGGTTTGAAGCTTGGGAGCAGTTTTTGCTTGCAGAAGGCCTTGTCCCGGCTGCCGTGGCGGCGGGGAGGCGACTTTCCCTGTGACGGTGTGCGCCGGGGCCACGCTGGCGGCCGTCCGCTCCTCAGCCGCCGGCCGTGCGCAGGGCAGCGCGGTGTCGAAAAGAACAGCCCTGGCAGCGTGGGCTGGGCTGTTCTACCCAAGGCAACTGTGGGCATGCAACTGTAGCTTAAATTACTGTTGTTTGACACAAGGCTACTGCCGCAACATAAATCAGTGAGGAGAGGGGTTAACTTTCGACCTCTTTTGGGATTGCTGATCTGGATTAATAAACATGGCATGCAACAAATTTCGCCCTCGGGGAAAGGAGGAGACTGCCTTTTGATGGCTTGTTAGTGCTAGGCTTTTGTGCCTCTCTTTAGGTGAACTACTGTGTCTGTAGGGCAAGCTGCAATCAAAAATGTATTTACTTATAAATATGTGGGTTTGTTTTTAAAAATATTCTTCACTAAGGAAATGAAATTGAGTAGTAAGGAGGGCGGGAGCAAGAATGGGGGCTGAAATTGGTGCCCAGCTCATCAGTGAATGTGCTACTGTAAAAGATATTCAGAAGCTTGATTTTACTCCATGTTTTAACACAAGTTCCTTGGGGAAAAAAAAATCATTTGGGGAATTTCAGTGGAATGATTCCAGTAATAGGATATGAAATCCTGCAGTATTATGAAGTACTATTATATAAAAACCTCTGTTGTTATCTAAGACTTTTTTTTTCCTTCCTGTTCACTTATGACCAGATATATCAATGTTTGTAACGTTCCTACAAAGACCAGACCTGGTTTTGGCTTTCTTAGTGTGTCTGCAGGCTCCAGGACTAGATGTCTCCTGAAATCGCCTGGTCTCACCGAAGTGTGAGAGTTGGTGGCTCTTGCTCGGATGCTAGCAGATGGGTTCAAACGCATCGCCTCCTCGGGCAGGTGACCTTAGGCAGCTGAACCTGCATAGAGGTGTTTGGATTATAACTAGTGGCAACGAGACCTGCGTTCTGTTCCTGCTAAATGAGAGTTCAGAACTGGAGTAAAGGTGGGGTTTTGATTAGCAGCTACCATCTGTAGCAAGCGTTCAGAAAGGGGGCTGCGCCCATGTGAGGAGCTGCTGGCTGGAGGTATGGTAAAAATCTTGAACAGACATCCTCTGTCTTGGGAAACAAAAGCACGGGCAAAACTGAAGAGCTGCCTGAGCAGCTGTGCTGGTGAAAAGCAGCCTTTGAATTAGTCCTTGCAGCAGTGAAAAAAATGGAGTTTCCTCACATGTCCAAAATCCTAAATGACGTTTCCTGTGTGCTTTTTTTCTTTTTCAAGTTGATAATGACATTTGTTTCTTTTTGGTGGGTATGGAAGTCAGTGAGAGCACTGCTGCGGAATGTAAACATTCCTCCCTGCTTCCTGCTGCTTTGCTTTGCTGGAGTCTTCTGCCCTGCCGAGATCAGGCGTGCGGCGAGCTTGTGAGCACAAGAAAATAAAACTAGATCCATTCAGAGGAAGAAAAATACTTCCTTCTTAAGCAATACTTTGCCATCACTTCATTAGTACGGCTTAAAAAGATACAGTCTCAGCGTAGCCCTTACCTCTCTTTATTGGGTTTCTGCATACGGAGTTCTGTCTTGCGTTGTTTAACAAGCGATTTGGGATCTGCTCTTTGTGGTCAGGGTTTGGTGTTTGTCATCATGGCTGTACTTGCTGTCTGCCGTGCACAGCACAGTTCTGCACACCTTCGCACAGTAGGTGCGCAGTCGTAGCGGATCTGCGTAAGTAGCGCTTCGACCTCAGTGTACGCCTGGAAACAATTACCTATGGAGAGAGGCAGCAAAAATTAGATTCTTATCTCCTGCAATGATGAAACACATATAATTATTTTTAAACTTGTCTGGAGGGGGGAGAAAATCAGTTCACTAGATGTATGTGTGAAGTTTGTCTTCTTAGTTGGAAATTAATTCTTTAATGAAATACAAGATATATTTATGTTTTGACTTAGCTATAAACAGATGTATTCCACCAGCTGTTTTAGGAGCTCCAACTGTGATCTGCTTTCCAAGACTCCAAAATTCATGAATTTCATTTCCTGCCTGTTATTTCTGAATGTCTGGAGCTTTGGAATAAAGTAACAATGTAGATTATTCAGGTTTCTTGTCTTTTGATAATCTTGAACAGATTACTAAAGCTTGATCCACTCCTTTCCTTTGTAATGTTTCTTGCAGTTTCTCACTGTGTGTAAGTCCGTCGTGCTGTTTCAATATCTTTATTGCTCTTCAGTGGATCCTCTGTAGCACTGGTGTTGGTTCAGGTTTCAGACCTGGGCTTTGGACTCCCAAGACAGAGGTTTTCAAGACACTCTTCTGGAACTCTTAATGATCTATACTTTTGCTGATTTCTAACTGTAGTTAAACCGCTCTTTGCATGTAGTGAATGTCTGCTGAGCAATTCTCTTCAGAGTTTGATGATTCCGTCTTTTCTGTGTTGAATTGTGCAAGTTTTGATGCACCTTTTAACTTCGATTTTTTTGGGTTTTTTAATGGTTTCCCTTTCTGTTGAGGTGCTTTACAGTTCAGCCAATAATTTAAATATCTGCATGAGTTTTCTTTTCATAGTCTTTAATTAACAATACCTCCTTTGGCATTACCAAAAAGAGTCAGGCTCTTTATTTTAAATAATTCTGGTGTCTTTTCTGTAGCCTGTGCCTTGTACAGCTAACTTGCAGTCTGGAGACAGCTTTTTCTTGCCCCTCTGGTTGCTTGCTGCTGCGTTGCTGGCAAGGACAAGCTACTGATGGTTGGGTGGTTTGTTTTATCCTGAAGACCCATTTTGTTTTTTGGTGTGGTTTGTGTTTCTTTAATGACAATGCCTCTGAAATTTTTTTCAAGTCAGGAACAGACCATGTTCACGGGCCGTCTTTGTGTTACTCAGATTACATCCAGTTTGGAGAATCCAGAGTTTATCTTGATTTCAGACGCTGGGCCTTGTGATAAGGTGGCTAAACAAGGAGTCTCCCGTGGCGCTTAGCAGCTCTGTCTGGCAAATGATGAGAGTCACGTCCTCCCCTCCCCTGGGCAAAGCTTAAATCTGTCCTGGTGGGGAAAAAAAGTCTGTGTCTGCAACTGCTCTTTTTGAAAATGTTGAAATACGTAGTAAGCTTTCAGTTTTGTTAGAGCTGTAGTGGCTCTCTGGTAGAAGCTTAGACCGCGCCTCGCATGTTACAAGCAGTATGCCGTCAGCCCTCTGCCCGTTCTTCCGCAGTCGGCTTGAACCTGGCAGCAATCCTGGGCATCCACAAATGTGGATGGGAACACGTAAGTCCTTGTCTGTGCTCCGTCCTTAAATCGCGTGCTCATAGCTAGCTCCTTGGCAGTGGCAGTGAAAGTGGCACTGTTTCGCCGGGAGTGGAAACGGCGACGTCCTCGCTGCCCGTGCCGGTGGGCATGTTGCTTGCCGCAGGAGCCCGTCAGGAGGAAGGCGTGCTCTGCCTGACCTGTACGATCCAGCGTTTACTTGTGCGAGGGCAGACCTGCAGTGTGTCTGGTGGGAGCAGCCGAGTCGCATCCGTGTAAACAAACTGTGCTGAGGAGACTCTGGGACCCAAGCTTCCAAGGCATGGACCATGTCGACTGGTCTGTCTTTTATTTTCAGAAATGAATAAATAAAAGGAATTTGGAAAGCCGTTGAGAAGATGGATTTTTCTTTTTTTCCACTGACGGCTTTTGGTGGAAGGGGAGGTATCGAAATGAACTACTTCTGTCCTGCGACTCCTGCAGACACATTCTAACTCGTGTGTGGCGGAGAAATTGGCCAGTTTTGAGGAACAGGGTCTGTTTTTTCTCAGCAGTTTTTAATTATGGTGTTTAGTGAAAATTGAACAAAGGCCGTTCTTTCTGGCTGAAGTGCCAGAAGTCATTTCTGTTATTTGCTGTTTGTACTTATGGGACTGAACTTCAGGGAGACGTGCCCCCCTTCATAAATATGGGGAAGAGCAGCTCTGAAAAGTGGCTGCGGGGAATAATCATAGCTCTGGTGATCTTTGTGCCGCCATGCACTGTTTAATTCCGCCCCAAATCAAGACTGCGTGGCCTCCGTCATGCAATTTCTGAGTCTATTGATTTTAATTTGCTTTCTCCTTTTTCCCTTGTTTCCATGCTAATGTGTCTGTCACCTTTTTTCTGCTCACTTAACGGGGCCTTAAGACTGCAGGACTGGTGTTGCAGGGCTTTGTGCTTTTGATGATTGCCAGCTGATTGCTGTTGCACAAGATTATTCCTGGTGTAGCTGTATTTCATAAATAGAAATCCAATACCTGCTAATAAAGTCTTTAGTATTTTGTGACCCTGCACCTGTCTGCATGTTTTTTGTGTGTTTTGCATACTGGCTTGTAGCTTCCTTGGCTGTTCCCTTGTATTCCTCTTACTCAAACCTGTTTGTGTTTCCAGTAACCTTACTCCCTTGCAGTTCAGGCAGGATGCTTAAAACAACGTAAAGCTTTACTGTCTTAATGCAGCCCATTTGGCTCCATGCCCTTCTGCTGTATTGTCGGGGAGGAGGACGTACGACTGCCTCTGGGCTATATTTGGCCGCTGATCTCACTGCGGCCGGCGTGGGCTCCTGTCACGGGCATCCGGCGTGCGGAGCACAAGCTGGACATTGTCTGCAGCCGCTGACTTCACGCTGCTCTGGCTTCGCTCCTGAGGCAGCTCTGTGCTAGCAAAGATTCCCTTCTGTTAACGATGGCCATTTTCTTTCGTGCGCGCGTGTTAGACTAAAGCCTTGTGAGCAGAGCTCTACAATTCAGGAGTGACAGAGAAATTGAAAATTTGTGAAGACTCTGTGTTAAATTTAGATCTAATTGAAGAAAAATGAAATGGCCAAAGGGGCTGCAAGATTCTATGAAGCGACATGGTTTCGGTCATTTGGAGAGTCGTAATTTAAGGAATGCTCAATGTTTAAACAGAAAGGCCTTATGTAGCTGGAAGACTGGCAAGCACTAAAGGATCGATGCTTTAATGGGGATCTGTAATTCATAGCAGCAGGACCTCTGCATTCATAGCCTGCGAGTGGTAATTTTTTGTAATTCTAAACAACACATGATGCTTATTAAAATCATGAAGAGCTGAAGAATGAAGACTTTGTTTTGATGAATTCTTTTAGCACAGACCATGGAAAAAAAATTAGCATTTGTATTGAGTGAGGCTTCCTGGGTGTGTTTAAGTTGTCTTACTAAAACCAGCAACAGTAAAAAAAAAAAGTGGCAAGAAATCACTACCAGAATGGCATATTTGCAAATCTGGGAAAGATTTCAAGTGTACTGGCTGCTTGTTTCTTTCTGTGAAACAGACCAAATCCGACTGTGTAGCATGTATGAAGACTAGGTATCTCTTCTGATATCGTGTCTTTTCTGTACTTGTTTTTATCGATCTAAATCTTTACCATCTTCCACATTGCTGTAAATGAAAGCGGAACTTAAGCCCTCGGTGTAAAATTCAGGGCAGGTAGTTGCTACTGGAAGGACTTTGTTCTAAAGGTGCATTTTTGAGCCAGCAATTATGGCTAGAAATGGCAAGAATGGTGTGTGTCAATAGTTAACTACAAAGGGCTTTAAGTTGCTCCTGTGACGCTCTGGAGTTACTCAGTAGGCAGAAGAAAAATGCCTTTCTCTCATACCGTGGCACAGCTAGTTAATGTGTGGCTCTGACATCCATTAGGAATTCACAAAGAGCCAAGGCAGACTATCCACGCTTGAAAAAAAGACCTGGGGTTTTGTTTGGGAATGTCAAGGTGGTTAATGTTGTGGATGCCTTTTGTTCTGGCTTCCCGTGGAATTTTGTGGCTCCTTTTGATGCCCTTACATGTCAAGGTGCTGAAGCCTTGATGTCAAGGAAATAAAAGAATGGGCTTGTGTTCGTGTTGATTTCATCCATGTGTGAAAGTGTCTTGGTGTTCCTAAACATGTCTTTAAATTGTACAGAATTGCAGTTGTTTGTCATAATTGAAGAACCCAACATTAATGAGCAAAGCCCAGAGCTGGAAGGGTGGACTGTTTGTGGTTGCCTGCGATAACAGGAATTAAGCCACCTCTTGTTATTTTAGTGCCAAATGTGGACACCTTTGTTATTCAAGTAGAATCTGTGATAACGTCTGAGGTCTGTACACAAGGTAGGTGGGAACTTGATGATCGTTCCTCAGGTAGTTGGAAAACAGGCACCTGGAAATGCAGTGATTGTGTATCTACAACACTGACGAAAATGGATGTGAAACTGATACAATGAAATTTTTTAAAAATTTATAATTTAGAAAAAGTATTTGCTTTCTGGCTATTCCAAGCCTATTCCAATCGCCTAGGGGAATCAAAAGCAAGCAGGAATCTTTCTGATGATAGTAACTGTAGATGTTCTCTAATTATTAAAACAATGTGGCACTTGAAAGGATCCTCATACGGGGTGCCAAAGCAGCCTGTACTGTCAAGTCTGGGCTTTGGAGACTGTGGGATTGCTCACAAGGTGGAAAACAAAAATGAACTTAAACCATGAGAAGTATGAGAAATATTTAAATGTTTGAGGAGAAAGAGGAGAAAGCGTTTGCTTTGCTGCTCATAGTGCCATGAGAATTTGGTGATTTAGGACCCCTCAGATGGCTACAGAGCAGTAACACATCCCAGGACAGCTGGGCCTGGGTGCAGCCTCTTGGGGTGCCGTGGGTGCTGCGTGCAGCGGGCTTGGACGAAGGGTGGGGTCCCTAATCGCGTCAGCACGCATGTGATTGCGCGCACCTCTGCCTGTCGTGCTATCCATGTCAGCAAAGCCTCTTGCTTTTCCCATCTGCCAGCGCGAGCAGCCTATGTTATTTCTTCATTTCGACAGGCGTTCTGCTCCGAGATAGGCAGCGAGTGCCGTACGTCTGGCGGGGCTACATGAAAATAGCTACCAGCGTGTTTGGGACGTCGTGGGATGGGGCGGCTTCCTCCTCGCCTGCGCGGTTTGCGGGTGGGACCGTGCGGAGGGCCGGGGTGGTGGAGGAAGCCTCCGCTTCTGCTTGGCCAGTGCTGACTGACGCACCGCTGCTTCGTTTTCCCCTCTGTTTTGTAGTTCTCATTCCCTAAGACGTCCCTGTACTCCAGGCAGTGTCTCACGGAGTCGTGTAGATCGAAGTGCCTTTGTCCTCCCCCTTTTTTTTTAATCGTGGTGAAAGCCTGCCCTTGAATCGTTTCCGACCGTGATCCCGCTGGCAGCCCGACAGCACTCCCGCTAGCCGTGTCGAGCGCTGATCCCGCTGCGCGTCTCGGGGTGAGTGGTCCACGCCAGTGACTTGCCCCGCGTGTGCCGTCGCAGCTGGCAGTTGCTCTCTGCTGTCTGATTGCAGAAATTGGGTTACGAGGAGAAGGCTGGGGGGGAGTTCACCCTTCTTGCATGCTTTTTAACTCAGACCTTAAAATAAAGGCCCAAATGTGTCTGTCTAATGTTTAATTTTTTTAAACAATACACAACCGTAGCAGACAATGGCAAATGGATATGCTGTGGTTCGGTGTGAAACCTGGATGTGGGCTGCTAGCAGAAAATGTGAAAATGAATCGAGACTCCTCTGGAGTCTGTTGTAAATACTCTACTAGCTGGACACAAAAGATTATGCAACTGTGGTTGGGTTAAATTCTCTGGGCTTTTGTTCAGGTTCTAAGTGGAAAATAAATTTGCTATTCAGGTGTGAGGAGTTTTTAATGAAAGGGCTATTAAGATAACAAGAAAAAGTCTGCTTTTGTAGTGCAGAAATCTCTGCTAATGGTATATTTGACGATACGCCTTGTGCAGTCTTGTGTGAATGTGTCAGGAGGACTGGAAACTACGAAGACTGAAAAGCCTGACGGGTAGGTTTGGTTTTTATAAAGCTCTCTGTGTACCAGGTAAATGAGCAGCTGAGCTCACATGAGGACAGGTAGTTTTAACATATGCAGTAAGTGATTCCACAGTTATTTTTCAGTCTTCTTTAGTACTTCAGTGATTAGAAGTGTGCTTAGGTATTTTAAATAATTAGTCCAAGATTCCTTTATTTTACTTTATTTTCCCCCAAAGTGCCTGATGTCTTGGTTCATTCTGGTGCTGACAACTCACGGGTATTTATGTGCTGGACTGTGTTTAAGCAATCGTGTTTCTGACGCGTTGTGGACCAGGGTTTGCTCACCAAAGCATGTGTTATTGCCACACCAGAGAAAGCCACTATCCTGTCAACAAGCAGCAGGGTAATGAGCTTTACATTAAATATGTTTTGCAGGATGCGCCTTACTTCCTTTTGTTGTTTCTGGAGTGGGTGGTGCCCACTCAGCAGGCAAGCATTGTCCTGAGTCAGGAGGATTCCTCATGCAATGGGATGCGAACAGCCCATTCACTATTGTAGTAAAAAACAACAAAGAAAAAAAATGACGTGAGTGTTACTGCAATATTTCATGCTCCCTGTTAGTCATATAGATAAAAGTTCATTTGTTGGGGAGTAAAACCTTCCACAGTGCAAACAGTCTCCGTGCTGAAGAGAACGGAACAAGGCCTCTGACACTGTACCCTGTGCGTGCGGGTGGTCCTTTGGTTGCCAGTGATGAAAGAGTGAGCGGAAGCCGTGTCTTCTCATCCCTAAATGCTCAGACTTGCTCCCAGTTAAAACAGTAGTCTGCAAGGCTTCAGCACCTTGACACGTAAGGGCATCAAAAGGAGCCACAAACAGTAGTCTCTAATTGCAAATGCTGGGTTGGGGCAGAGGAGGTGAGAGAAAGGTTAAGTCTTGTTTCTTGGGACTGAGTGCAGAGCCAGGGAGCAGTTCCCTCAGCACCAACTTAAATTTTTGGTCGACCTTGTAGAAGTCTGCAATTAAACATTGGTTGCATAAGCAGGTATAATGTTAATAAGTAGTATTTATTAAGTAATATTTCTCATGTGAGAATCAGGTGTTACATCTTGTATTTTATTTTTATGTGAACTTTCTAGAAAGTAGTTCATAATATTGCAGCAACATCTTTCAATTTTAAAGTTAACCCATCATGTTGAAGGACATAGAGCAAGCTTTTATGGGAGTAGATGAGGAGCCTGATACCCTGAATTTCTACAGTGTCCCTTCGTTTCCTCACTATTACAGTCTGTTGCTCAACAGACGCCTACTGCCAAGTGAGCTCTGCTGCAGGGTTGTGCTGCTGTGATGCTCCAGAAGGACTAATCCTGCTCCATCTGCCCGACTCTGCCAACTCAAACCACAACTTTTTGTAGAAAGGCAATCTAGAATTATTTTGTGTATTAACTGGGCTTTCACCAAAGCAAGCATAAACCATCATTTTAACAAAATCTGAGCCAGATCAAGGGCTGGATTCTTTCCTGGAGTGTGCACAAATCTTCACCGTTGCATCACCTCTTGGAAGGTGAGCTTGGTGAGCGTGTGTGGGGTGGGCTGGCATGATAGGAAGTGTTGTGTTGTTTTCAAAAGACTCATGCGGTACCCCCATAGGTACCGCATCAGTGGTGAGCTGGTGTTTGTGAATCTACTCCTGCTGCTTAGCTAAGGTTTGTGTTTGGTCCCTGGGGGTATTTGAGTGTGGGAGAAAGAGCCGGCTCCCAGACTTGTGGAAACCAGAGCTTTTGCCATGGTGCAGAAGAAGGGAGCAGCTGAGGTCTGTGTGGTTGTACTGACACCCACGCGATGGCTGGCCAGAAGCTCTGGAGGAAGCTGGTGGTGGTGCCGGGTTGGAGATGGGTGCCTGCATGGGGGCACTCGGCCACACCTGCTGCTCCCAAGGCCACACACGTTCTCACTGCATGTGCCCCATGCTGCGGTCAAACTGTTTGCAGATGTTCAAATACAAACAAAAAAGACTTTTCTTAGAGGGTGGTGTGTCAGGGAGGCCAATTACACTATTTCCATTTTGATCTAATGCGAGGGACATGATGCATCTACTTGCTTTATCAGCTAAGTATAACTCCCTCTAACTTTAAATACAGTCGCATGTCTGTTTAGAGAACCAAGATCTCATTCAATTTTTCTTTCATCTCCTTGCAGAAGTTCTTAGTTTTTACGAAAGTTCAGCTGACTCTGTGGGAATAGCATCATGGTACGACACACAAGGCTAAACGTACAAGAGCAAAAAGGCACATGCATGAAGGGTGGGGGGGAAATACTTGTGCTAATGCTGTTGAATATTAGTTAATACTTGTCTCACTGGCAAGTTGTGTTCTCAGGTTGACGGTAAATTCAAGAAGGAATGCAGTACTGTCAGCAGATGTATCTCCATGATGCATTTCCTCAGTTTCCAGTGATTTATTGATCAGGCGCTTGCTGAACAGCAATGGGTATCGTTGTGTTTAATAGCACTGGATGAAAATTTTCTGTTCCATGAATTTTTATAACAAAGGCTGTGTGAGGCATGTACGTAGGATAACGCTACCTTGTCCTTTATGAGGTGTGTAATCTCAGTATGGTCTTGTGAAGTTGTAAGTTAAGACCTAACGTTTTAAGAGGTAATGGACTTTTTTTTCTAGTGTTTCTAGTGTCCCTTACGCCCTTTGAAGGTTCGTCACATACCTTCTCAGGACTATTAATGGACTTCAGTCACTTATCAGCTGCCAGAGATCTAGTGTAATATTTATAGACCACTGACCTTGGTTTTCAGTTTTTAAAAATTATTTCATCGCAGGCAATACCTACATCAAATTTCTGCACTATCATTTTTTTATGCTAGCCCTGACAGTTGCTCAGCCTCGAGTGCCTGCAGAAGAGCGTCAGTCTAACAGGATGCTACTGCTCGTAATCTGTTTGCAGTCACTTCTTGATTCATACGCAGGGCAAGACTGAAGACCCGATGGCCTGCGTAACAGGACCTGACTGATGTTTTGTGAACTGGCCTGTACAAATAAAGCATTCCATCAAATGTAGCAGAAGGGTTTAAGAGTCAGCAATTGATGATCTGAATTTCCACAATGTGATTTTGGAAAGAGTGAGTTTTAGCTGTGCTTTGATACCCCGGTGAGCAGTGAAGGGCACCCTTTGTGCTTGTAAGAAGAAGTCTGTGGTCTCTTCTGCTCTCAGACTACGAAATAGTGCTGATGTGCAACAGCGTTAACTCCTTATCCCCTCCTTATCCTGCACATCTCCATCTGCAGCAGCATCTTTCTCTTCTTTGAGGCCTGGTCTTGAGCTCTGCAGATGTCTTCTTGCAGCAGACAAGGCCATTAGTTCATGATCTGTTATACTGCAGAGAAGAGAAAGATGCCTTAGGATAGCTTCTAAAATTGTTTTTCCTTCACCCGTCAGGCCTGAAATTATCCTGAAAGGAGGACGTTTTTTGTGCTGACTTCTGTATTGCTCCTCTTCACCTTCCTGCCCCCACACGCTCTCCTTTATTTATGAGAACGCATAAATGTACACACACCAAAACTGCCATTCCCCCCTAATTTAAGCTCGGCAAAATGCATTTGGGGCCTTCTGATTTTCCTTCCCTGCTA
>Ga0065711_1046598_pt1 | contig 12806 bp, 7 predicted proteins | sample Hoacrofraction12_FD_59098 | JGI IMG/M metagenome (GOLD analysis project Ga0065711, IMG submission 59098) | Hoatzin crop microbial communities from Cojedes, Venezuela - Epithelial fraction 12 v2 (version 2) | ecosystem: Host-associated > Birds > Digestive system > Esophagus > Crop | place...
TATTCAAGACCCGCCTGGACAAGGTCCTGTGCAGCCTGCTGTAGGTGACCCTGCTTCGGCAGGAGGGTTGGACTAGATGACCCACAGAGGTCCCTTCCAACCCCTGCCATTCTGTGATTCTGTCCCTCTGCTCCGCTCTGGTGAGGCCACACCTGGATTCCTGCGTCCAGCTCTGGAGCCCTCAGCACAGGAAGGACATGGACCTGTTGGAGCGAGTCTAGAGGAGGGCCACAAAAATGTTCTGAGGGATAGAACACCTCTCCAATGAGGACAGGCTGAGGGAGTTGGGGCTGTTCAGCCTGGAGGGGAGAAGGCTCTGGGGACACCTTAGAGCAGCATTCCAGTGCCCAAAGGGGACCTACGAGAAAGCTGCCTTTTTACAAGGGAACATAGTGATGGATCAAGGGGTAACAGCTTTAAACTGAAAGAGGGTAGATTTTGTTTAGATACAAGGAATTTTTTTACCACGAGGGTTGTGAGGCACTGGAACAGATTGCCCAGAGAAGCTGCGGATGTCACCTCACTGGCAGTGTTCAAGGCTAGGTTGGACGGCGCTTTGAGCAACCTGGTCTAGTGGAAGGTGTCCCTGTCCATGGCACAGGGGTTGGAACTGGATGAGCTTAAAGGTCCCTTCCAACCCAAACCATTCTATGATTCTATAATGATTCTATGAAATTTATAATAATAGGACAGTTGGTATTACTATTCTCCAAGAACAAATATCAAATGCAAAAACTAATTTCTTGCCCAGATAAGCAAGAAATAATACTATTACTTTCTCACCCTGAAGAAGATGCCAATTATTCATGTAGAAATCTAGAATCACGGGCAAGAACAGTAAAGTCAGGTCATAAGAGATAACAGGTGATACAGAGAGAATATATCTGATGGCTAGCAAATAATAATTCCCTCATCCCAACATGAGAATTTCTCATAAACGTATTTTAAACCATCCCAAGAACTGCAAAAATGAGCAAAATGAACATATCCCTGGGGGGGTTGGGGGAGGGGGGAATAAACCCAGAATAGGCATAAACTGTCATATATTCAAAGCCTTAACTACATTCAGCAACAAGAAGTTCAAGTCTGAGATTTCTGGAACAGTAAGTCCTTCCAGATAGACAACGGCACATAGGATAACTTCCAGAGCATATAGAACACCTGCAATTCCTTTCATCTTCAATACACAGCATAAATCGAAGTGAGAGCTGCAGGAGTTCAATTCCACTTGGTATCAGTCTCTGAGCATCGCATAAGCACTAGGAAAGGCAAGAAAAAGTATAAACGAATCAAAACGTTTGGGACTTCATATGACTCTTCACATTTCACTTTGTTACATGAAATGTAAGACTGGAAATGAATTATTTATTCAGAGGCTAAGAGCAAACAAGCTTATTTATGTCACAGAAACTGTATTACATAACTTTTTTTAAAATCACCACACAAGTGTAATTTAGAAGGAATCAAAGAATACCTCCTAAAGTTTCAAAGGCCACTATACCTTCCTGCCAAGCTCTGCCAAAGAGAGCCCTATTATGTGCCCCCTTCTTTTTTAAAAGTTTAATTCACTGGGGATATAAAGAGGACAGAATTAAATCCTTAGTTTTCTGCAGCACCACACAAACTATGTCTGCAAAAGCACTCGCTCTACCTTAGCTGAAAAATTAGTATGCTATAATGCACATATCGTGTTATGTCTACGTAAGAAGCATAACTATATTTTACTGCGAACCTGAGAACCAAATGTCCTCTTTGTCTGCATGACTTTAATCTATTTCAAAAAAATATTTTCATGTTACTTCGCTATTCATTAAAAGAAAAAAGAGTATGTAAAAAATATTTTAATACTTTTAATATAAAATGTAAAATGTTTTAAGTAGACCATGCACTGGAACCTGTAAGTGTCAGGTAGAGTACCAATGGACTGGGGTTAGATGCATGCAGTTGTGAAAGTTAGAGATATGACAAAACCACCACTTGTCTGCCACTTTCTGTAAGAAGGAAGCATTTTGCAGACCATTTATAAAATCAGGAACAGTCATCAGCTATTGTTGACATACCAAAAATGAGGATATGAAGGTAAAGGCCTCAGGAGTATATAGCTTCGGCCAATGAAAGCAGGCTTTAGCATTACATGAAGCATTTTATGATCTGCTTCAAAAAGCTCTGAATTGTTTTAATCATCTGATTCACACTCTTACTCCTATAAATAACGAGCTGCTATCAGCGTCAGCGGTTAACTACAGTTTCAGCAGTGCTGTAGAGCCACATCCTTTACTTCTATGACTATACTCCAGTGACATGCAAAACACAGCAAAAAAAAAAACCCACACATGAAAACTTGCTTATTTTCTTAGCACACAGCCATTGCACTGCTTGGCTGTTCTCCATCTACCCCAGAGCACGTCAGCATTAAACACCCAGAGATCGCTAGCTTGCTGAGTGGGTTTACAGCAGGTCACTTTTGGAATTTCAGGCTGCATTTGTCCTTAGTCAATAGCTTTTTCCATTTCCTTCCTCAATTTCAAAATGCAGCTGCTCCTAACAGCTTTTAAGATGTCTCGCTCTCTTTAGCGCTTTTGTCCCATTCTCAGCTCGGCTCCCCTGGACCTCCTGCTCGTTCCTCTGCTCTCGCAAACCAAGAAGTAAATAAACCGCGCTACCAGGAAAGAGAAAGGTTTTAATTCCTGCTGGGTGCTTGGTGCCTGTAAGACTGTTCAGAAGCTTTCCTGGATTTATGAATTACATTCTGACTGATTTCTGTAAGTCAAGTAAAAACAAGGCTGAAATGTGAAGTGGAAGTTGCACCCTGAAGGTCAAAGGAATTCAGTGAGCGCCTACAGTGCAAATGACAACATTTGTGGGAGAAGCAGAGAGATTAACACCTCAAAAAGAAACACGCTCTGATTAAGGACAAGGCAGCCAAAATGCAACAGCAGAGGAAGAGACTCTTCCCCTGAAAGAAATGTCCCGGCAACCATCCATCCATAGGGTGGTCCAAGAGTTCAGAGGATGGTCAGAGACGCTTTAGACAATGTCCGCTACTGTTCTTGCTCTGGCAGCACTGTGTGGAGCAAAATATTGCCAAAAACACAGAACTACACTTTCCAAGCTTCCTTTCTTCTTTGTGCTGCCCAGATCACATATTACCAAAAGCATGTACTGTTCTTCTTTGTTGCTGTCTACATGTGTGTAACTCATTTCCTAACATCTGAATAAAGTATTAGCATCTAAAAACTCTTAACCACTTCCTTTTAATTTAAATAGGCACTTGTGCTCTGATAGGCCTCATTTATTTGATGGCTGTCCAATGATACTACAATGAATGAAAACCATGAAGTATGCGGTCAAAGAAAAACAAAGGCGTGAAGAGTGGTGAAGATCTTTTCTCAAAGACATTATATGGGCTATGTGTTCAGGCTGGGGTTTTTTTGGAGGTGTGTGTTTGTTTTAAATGCATTACAAATGTATTCCTGAAAACATATCACATGGCTTAGGAAATCATATTGTGGGTAGGGGAAAGCAAGCCTGCAGGGAAATTTCTTGTTTGAAGTTTATGGTATGCAAAACCAAAGCATTATACAAACATCTACTTGGGCAAGGGCAGAAAAGCTAAAGAAATCAACTGGAAAAAGTCACAGTTTCAGAAGGAAAGATGAAGCCTTGTGAACGAGTTGCAGAAGGTCAGTTCCCCAACATGTCACATACAACAGGACTGACAATGAGATCAACCCCTTTCTCTACAACCATTCCTTTAAAATATCACATTTTCATTACAGCTGCACTCTGAACAGTCAAACAACAAAATAATGAGCACCACTGTTTTTTCTTGCTGAAAAATTATAATATGACCTGGATTCCCCACATGGTCACTTATCGCAAGAAATAAACCGAGAAAAACTTCATTTTACACAACTACTACGCTAGACTTATTCTGTATGTGCAACACACACAGACCTTTCTGCAATAATTTAACATATCAAAATTGCCTTAAATATCTGTAACTCGAAGTGGATGAGTTTATACGAACTATACATGTTGTTTTAATTGGCAGAAACATTGCATTCAGTTGGCTAACAAAAGACTGCTAATATCTCCCATGTTACAATATTTTATTTGTAGTTCACATGGGGAAAAAAAAGAAATTAACCTGTTAGAAGCTCAAGTGAAAGGAAAATACGATGTTGATAAAACTTGTTACATATAGCCATATTTTTATGTACTAGTGGTGCTCATATATACTATAGTACAGTTAGCATTCAGTTAAATTCTTTGAGGGTAATAATTTCAGTTATTTTGAAGAACCTCATACATTTCCAGTTAGCAATATCTCATTTTCTCCTCCACTCTCTCATGTTCTTTAGCGAAAACTACTTATTTTACTAATAATTACTAATTTGTAGAAAAAATCCTAACTAATCACTACCACCCAGCACAGAGTCTGATTTCATATTAGCATATAAAAGAAAACGACCATGGAAAATCCACGTAGACAGCAACCAACCAAGTTTAACAGAAGCAGATACATCACTGAAAATGTCTGTCTCTTCTCCATGATCCTATGCTCCTTCCTTTCTTTCCAGACACAACTGAAAAACATGTATTTTTCATATGGAAAAACTACATACATATAAAATTGCCCTGCCAAGAAGGATTTGAGAGTACTGGTGGATGAAGAACTGGACATGACCCAGCAGTGTGCGCTCACAGCCCAGAAGGCCAACCACATCCTGGGCTAACAGCAAAAGTAGTGTGGCCAGCAGGTCAAGGGAGGGGATTCTGCTCCTCTACTCTGCTCTGGTGAGAACCCACCTGGAGTTCTGCATCCAGGTCTGGAGCCCTCAGCACAGGAAAGACATGGACCTGCTGGAGCAGGTCTAGAGGAGAGCCACAAAAATGGTCAGAAGGATGGAACACCTCTCCCATAAGGAAAGGCCGAGAGAGTTGGGGCTGTTCCGCCTGGAGCAGAGAAGGCTCCAGGGAGGCCTTACAGTAGCATTCCAGTACCCAGAGGGGATCTACAAGAAAGCTGGAGAGGGACTTTTCACAAGGGCATATACTAATAGGACAAGGGGTAATGGCTTTAAACTAAACGAGGGTAGATTTAGACTGGATATGAGGAAGAAGTTTTTAACAGTGAGGGTGCCGAAACACTGGAACAGGTTGCCCTGAGAAGTGGTAGATGCCCCATCCCTGGAAACATTCAAGGCCAAGCTGGACGGAGCTCAGAGCAATGTGAACCAGTTGAAGATGGCCCTGTTCATTTCAGGAGGGGTTGAACTAGATGGCCTTTAAAGGTCCCTTCCAACTCAAGCTATTCTATGATGTTATCATAAATACATAAACGCTATATAATTTTTAATATATAGAATTTAACCCTTTTTAGTCTCCCCATAAGAACTGCCAAATAGTTTTAACACTCATCACTCACCTGTGCACTGCATAAAATTTTAAACTTCGCTTTGGTAGTAGCTGCAGCTGCACAGAATCTGTTGCTGCTGTACGGTATATCTAAGGCTATTAATGGGTTGTTGAAATGAAATTATTGATAAAAACAAACTGATACATAACTGGCAAGAACAGACCATTGTGTTGCCGAATACACACACCCTGAGAAGGCCTAGCATGCAGACACTGGCAGGTACTGCTGTGACAGGTGTCAGAGCACAAATCCTACCAAGACAAGCAGCACCCTCTGAGAGGAGGGAGAAGAACCCTATGTCACCTCCCATCTCTCCCACCAAACCTGCCCAGTGACCTGCTCAGCTCTGCTGCACTCACAGTTTGTTTACTCGTTACAGTTTCTTCTATTAGTAATACAATAAATACTTATTAGCAAAAATGTCTGATGTTACTTCTGTCACTTGTAGTCACCTTGATGTCACAAGACAACTTTCACAGTTAATTCCCTTAGCCTTTCCACCTACCACCCGATCTCTCATTCCTCTCCAAGTATGGAACATGTAATTTAAAACTGCCATTTGAGTTCCTCACCCACCTAGACAATCTCCATTTGACTTCCACAATTGCGCTCACTGTAACTCTCCTCATCAGAATCGCTAATCCCTCCACAGTCAGCACTTTATCTCCACACCTTACTTTCTCTTCAAGACTGACCATCTTCTTTTTGAAAAGCTTTCTTTTCGTTTTCACTTCTTGCTTCTTCCACTACTGCGTCATCCTAATTCTTCCTCTACCTCTCTAATGGCTGCTTCAGCATGCCTTTTTGTAAGCTGTCATATTCAGCTTACACCTACATCTTGCCCATTCTTTTTATATGAGATCTCCAAGACCCAAACAACTAAAAGTCTCATCCAGGTTGTCATCATTTTTTATCTATATTACTACAACTTCCTTTTGTCTGTTTCCGAGAAACATCATCTTACCCTCTTCCTGTCCATTTGGAAGGTTGCTACAAATGACACTTTTTTCCTTTTACTGTGACAATCCTCTGCTTTGGAGGAGTTGAAGTATTTACACATTAACAATGTAATTTTGAGTGTTTAATTGGAACATTAAAACAATATGCTTTTTCTGCAAAGGACCACTGGTTAAAAAAAGTATATTGGCCTCTTTCTATGAAAACTGAGCATCTGTAACTTTCAATAAGCAATTAAAAAATTTTGCTCCTTCCATGCTAAGATGAAAACTAGATTTTTTTCAGTTGTCTCCAACAGTATAACAAAAGGTGGAGGTAAGATACAGTTATTTACTCCAGAACAGTATATGGCCTATTGCAAGACGTATCTAATTTCAGGTCCAAGCATCAATTAACCTCAGTTATACGAACAACACATTCATCATAGAAGTGACTTCGAAAGCCTCACTGCAGACTAGCCAACAGCTTGACAATCAAAATACTGCAGTAAAGACAAGATAGTTAAGTTTGGCTCTGAGCTTTCCAAATCCATATAAGCGACCAATTATTGGATACTGGAGGGTGCAGTAATGTTAAGGCACTCCTCATTGTTCCCTTCTCCTAAATTTAAGGATCTTTTCCTCCTAACTGCTTTGTCTTTTGACAAAAATAAATTATTATTTTTAAAAGTTTTTTCAAACTAAAAAAAAAAAATCTTAAGTAGCTCTACTTAAAACTACAATTACCACTTCATTCTGCATAACAGCATAGAATATATTACAGTCCCCAGATGATTGAGTTATGGTGTATAAAATGTTACACACTAAAAAAAGGAAAAAGACAGGCAAGCAAATCTTCAGAAGAGGAGATCTGAGCAAAGAGCATGAGTTTTCTAAACTAAGAAAGGCAGCTTATTCCTTAGCTGTTGGGCATAATGGTAAAATCCTCCATCATGCAAGGTTTGTAGTTTTGCAATTGGAACTTGCACTAAGAGGGCACTGAAGAGCACAGAGGCCTGGAAGCAATATATCTCAAAATTAAATCAGGAGATATTCAGGACCTTGACCACACAGGGGCTGACAGGTCAGCTTCACAATCAGTCCTTTGTTTCCCAGTAGCCAATGCAGTGATGCTAGGATTATGGAGATATGCTGTCTTTTTTCGCAAGATATACTTCTCTGGCAAAAGAGTTTTGCTCAAGCTTGGTAATGAGACCACTTGGCAGGCCAGTGAGCAAAGCATTAGAGTTGTCTAGCTTGGAGGCGATAAAACCCTGAGCCAGCTTCTCAAACAGACAAGGATAAATACGGACAAAGTATGGTTTCATTTTTCAAATGACAGTAGGAAGTCTTAATAATCTGCCCAAAGTGATGTTTAAAGGACACTTCAGATTTCAACAGGAATATGGATGTTGAAGTGGTAATCCTGTACCACGAATAATATACATACATGAAAGTTACATCAAAAATTGATATGGCGTTAAGCTTATAGCTAGAGCCACAAAAAAAAAAAAAGAAAAAAAATCTTCATTTACTTGAATTCAAATGAAGAAAATCAATATAACTTATATTTTAACGTTTTCCAGGAGACTGATCCAGACAATAAAAGTAGAGTCTGGATTTGCTGTTTTAACTGACAAATGGATTAGCATGTCCTCAGCAGAGAAATTAAACCCAGTATCAACCCAATGATTAATCTGGCCCAAAGGCAGCACACAAGTGTTAATTGTAACAAGCCAAGAACTCCCTAAAACACCAGACCCAACTATCGTATTGGAAGATGTGAAATCACCCCCACAAACATAACACTGCCTGATGAACCCATCAGCTTCAGACTGGTACGAGATGGCGCATGTCAGAAAACCAAGTATGCTTCTACAGGCTGAATAAAACACAAGAAACAAAACTCTGCAGAGAAGCATTTCAGCCACATGGAATGTCTTGTTTGCTGTTCTAAATACAAGCATTCAGCCAAAACATTTGTCTCTGGATCTATAAGTCTTATTCAGATTTACAAGATGTTTACTGTTCACAAGATGAAAATTCCTTTTGCAACTTCAGAAGGACATCACTGCTGACAGAATTAGAAGCCATACTGAAAAAAATTTAAAAGAGAATTGACAAGATGAATTTCTACACTCCCCCACTGCCCCAAATTTTAGTTGGCCCATATGATACCTCCTGAATGCATAAATTCAGCTCACTATTTAAGTATTCGATACAACACTGGACATAGGTCTGATTGTAATCCCTGAGACTGTACACACATACAGTCTGAGGTTTATATCTGAGTATCAGTAGGTCAGGGCTTAAAACTTGACAAGAAACATACGACGACTACCATCACATCAGGGTCCAAGGAGAGCTGCTTTAGCCATACAATTTCCTAATGATAATATAACACAGTCTTTAGCTGGAGACTACATTTGGGTGACAGGGTAGTATTTTAAGAGATATGAAAAAGAAATTGTAAAAACATATTATGATTTGGTTCTTTGCAACAGAGAACCACAGAATTTGCAAACATTTCTATTGTTTCTCCCTCATAGCAACAACAGTTCTTCATTGCTTTCACACACTAGAAGAAATTCCATCTGTGTGAAATGGATTACATCTCTGATTTACATTTTATTCCAACATACAAATCAAGCTGCTGGAATTTATATTTGCAGATATCTATGAGTTTCTTGTGTTTTGTGTCTCTTGGAGGTTCAATTAGGACTTGCCACATTCTGTCCTCCTAAGGACTAGTTTCAAGAAGTTCTGCTAGATTAACGCAGATAAACTGAAGCTAAACGCTTCAGAAGAAGCCAGGAAGGACTACTGAGAAGACCAAAAGAATTTAGCTGATTAATACTTCTGATTTCTAATTTATATTTTAGTTTCCTGCTTGTAAGACTGCAGAAGAGGAATACAGTTGAAGATTTGTTCACTCACTTTAAAACCAGTACGACTATAGCTATTTGTCCTTACCTCCAGAATGCAGAATTTTTTAGATCCAGCCAAGCAGTTTGTATATCATATCCGTAACTTCTGCTTCAGCTAAAGCTTTTAGGTTTTAGACTGATAACATATCTCAAAAAACCAACGACACATAGGGGGGCTTGGTTTAATAAAAATAGCTTCAACTTGGTTTAGTCACATACATGTCCACAACTAGTTATGTTCCCCCATCCCATCTTTGTGCTGTAGACCTGTTGTAGAACTGTATTTGTTCTCAGATCAACATCTTAGTAAAAGCTAAATGGAGCTTCTCCACCCCCTTACTTGGGCTTGAACTTCTGAAATGTCACATTTAGTCCATACTGAAGTATTTTGAACACAGCTCATATTCAACAGAACGAAAAGAAAAAAGAATTTTGTAGTTATGAAGTGTGCTACTCATATAGCTTATGAATCTTGCCAAAAATTCCCATGCACTTCACAGTATTTAGAAGCCATTCTAGGATACAGTTCTTGGTTTCATAAGGCACTTCTTCAAAACCTGCCTGTTTAACATGTCTATCAGTTACCTAGGGAAGTGTCCGAGTGGTCTACTGTCAGCTGTGGAGATGAAAGCAGACTGAAAGGGACCAGTTGATGCACTTGCAGGCAGGACTGCCACCCAAAGGGACCCAGATAGGCCAGAGGATTAGGCCAACAGAACCTTGCGGACTTGTACGTGGACAAAGCTCGGGGCTGTGGGGTCTTGTTGGGCAGTGAGCTGAACACAAGCTCACAGTGTGCTCCCCCTGCACAACAGAATCCTGGGCAATATTCACAAAAGCACAGCCAGTAGATTGAGGGGAAAGATTATCCACCCATGCTCAGCCCTGGGAGACAACATCTAGATGCTGTATCCAGTTATGGGTTCAACAATTCAGGAAATATATCGGTCAATGAGCTGAACGAGTTCAAGAAAGGACTATCCAAGACGGTCAAGGGCCAGAGCACTTGCCCTATGAGCCGAGGCTGCGGGACTTGGGCTAGTTCAGCCTGGAAAAGGGGTGGATTTGGGGTGAGTACTTAAGAGCAGCCTGTCAGTACCTATGGGGACAGCACAGAGAAGATGGAGCCAGGCATCTCACGGCATTACGTGGTGGGTGGTGAGGGACAACAGGCATAAGTGCAAATAAAAGTGTTTCAGACTAGATATAAAAGAAAACTTTTTCACTGCAAATAAAGTCAAGCAGTGCCAAAGGTGGTACAGGGTGGTTGTAGCATTTCCATCCTTAGGGGTTGTTCCGGACTTGACTGGAAAAAAATCCCCGAGCAGCCTGGCAGCTGACCCTGCTTGAGCAGGAGGTTGCACTAGAGACCTTCTAAGGTCCATTGCAGCCTGAGCTGTTCTGTGATATTGTGATCTGTTACAGACAAAAACACACTGCTCTGAACTTTCCCATTACATTTCAGTACAGAGTAACAGGTTAATTTAGAAATAAGCTACATAGATGCCTAGATTCCAAAACCAGAAGATCCCTGTATAACACAAATAACAGGATTCTCAAACTGATTCTTGTTCACAGTATCGCACACACCTTAGAAAACTCATCAAAAGTGATTTTCATTTTTTTGCACTGCTGTAAAAAAATCTCCTAATACCTGAAGTTCTTTTAAAGACTGACATTATAAATAAGAGTCTTATTAGTAGTTCAAATTCTTGTAACAAACTTCCATGCATTAAATCAGGACCATTTATGCTAGTTTGTTATTAAGATACTGTAGTCAAATCTTTTTACACTAAACAGACAGGGCTGTACTCTCTTGGAATGTTATAACATCCACTCCAGTTTCAAATAAGACAGAAGTATTTCTGTTCCACACCACTATTATAAATGTATTAACTGTACTTTTCATAACAGTTTCAATCAAATGAACTCTATGTCTATGGACATACAGACATACACATAAGTCTATATAGTGCCATTTCCCTGTCTTATTTTCCCTTCTGAATTCTCATGAAGGACAATAAAATTCTGGGAAACTGTACAGTAATAAGGATATAAAAACAAAAGCAGCACATCATTTGTTTACAGAGTTTCTGATTTTTATAGTGAATTTTGATTTTATAGGTTTGGAGGTTGTTTTTAAACACATATTACATATACGTATTTTCTTAGGGCATGTCCGTCATTTGTCACTTTGTATCTTTTGAAGCTTGGCTCAGTAAAAGACAAAAGAAAACCAAAACACCACTCCACAGCCACTGTGAGGTTGATTAACTCTGTATTGAACAGATTCTGAGCTAATTAAACTCAAAGTCAATTCAGCCCACGACAGAAGGTTATTACCTCATAAACAGGATGTACTTTAAAGTTATTAATAATACACTAACATTGTCTTTTCAAAACCTTTGATTAACAAACAAGTGAAAATTGGCATCTGAAATTCTGTTCATACAGACTGTAGATCAGATTACGTAAATTTCTAAATCTCCGTTTTTCCAAATGAAAAGGAATCAGCTCGCAACAGCCGTACAAGTGAGAAAACAGTATAGATACTGGGCCAGATCCTGAGCAACTTCAAACTTCAGAGACTTATGAAGCAGTAATGAGGCTACATATTGTTCTATATTCTGTCCTGTCATACACTATCAACTATACACCCAACAATAAAATATAAATATGCAGGATGAAACACTTAGGAATATTAGAGTGCTATTTTAAGTGCTAATCTTAAAGTCACACAAATTCCTTCATAGTTAATTAGAAACACTCTTCATGTGAGACTCAGTGGATGGGACAAAAGTGAGTGCACAGATATAAAAATAAAAATCCAACAAGTACTCTTCTAAAAATGGCCGATAACACTTCTGTATTTTCAGAATAAATGATAACTAATTCCTGAACAAAATGATTCAGTAAGTTTTTCTAGACATCAATAATACAAGTTGACAGCCTCAAGACGTTTTATGTACAACTACAAAAGTGAAGAAACCAGGCAGATAAAAATCACACTGAAAAAAAAAAATCTTTTTTGTTCTGTTTCTGATGTACCATTGTTATTTAGCGTGATATCTGGTAGCAGGAAGACAAGAATGCTACCAGTAAGAATATTTGAAATTTCTAAAAATTACAGAGCTAAGTATATGATTTATGTAAATACAGGGTATAGATTTATAAAATGTACATGCTGAACTGTTATTAATTAATATCATATGGAACTAAGGAAAGTTGTATGTCAGTTGCATACGTAAACACAGATTTCTGCCAGTGATTTCACCAGGAAGAACTGTGCACCGTAGCCTCCTTGCTGTCCCAGCGTGCCACCTGCAGCGTCTTACACATTCCTTAAAGTGCTCAGTCTTCAAATACTATACAAACCTCCTGCCTTTGATGCCACACTCAAAGCCAAACTGGATTCTAAGTCAAAAATCCTTGAGAGCGCTGTCAGAAGTGAAAAGATCAAGAATGCACAGCTATTTGGGGGGGGGGGGGGGGAAAAAAAAAAAAAAAAAAAAAAAAAAAAAA
>Ga0065711_1046599_pt1 | contig 12805 bp, 6 predicted proteins | sample Hoacrofraction12_FD_59098 | JGI IMG/M metagenome (GOLD analysis project Ga0065711, IMG submission 59098) | Hoatzin crop microbial communities from Cojedes, Venezuela - Epithelial fraction 12 v2 (version 2) | ecosystem: Host-associated > Birds > Digestive system > Esophagus > Crop | place...
CCCCTGGCCTTGGCACTCCAAGCCTAGGCTCATCCCTAGTGAGCTGGGCAATATTCCCTTCCCCCTTTGAACCTAGTTTAAAGCCCTCTCAATGAGCCCTGCCAGCTCACGGCCAAGAATTCTTTTTCCCCTTTGTGATAGCTGAGTTCCACTTGTTGCCAGCAGGCTCGGTGCTGTGTACACCTCCCCATGATCAAAGAAGCCAAAATTTGACTGATGGCACCAGTCCCTGAGCCACCTGTTAACCAGGTGAGTTTGCCAAAGATGAAGAAATTGTCTTTTGTAGGTTGTAAAGATGTTTAAGAGATTTTTAGCCCAAAGTTAAAATAACTGATAGAGATGCGTCATGCATGTGTTTGGGCAGTTGCACAGAAGAACAGCTGGTTTGTGAAAACTGAGTAGAGCAATGATTTGGAGAGTCTCACTCAATCCAGCTGAAGGTGTTACAAGGACCCTTGCAATGGAGACTCCCACGATTGTCAGAACAGCAACTGACTATTCTGTTTGAGAAGTCTCATTACCCCTCCAAGCACTACTCTATGCCAAGATCAGAGTAATAATTTCTTTGGACGAAGCACTCTGTCTGTCAGTGTCTGTGCAAGAGTAGATATGAGTCTGTGGTCTTTTTAAGAAAGGTTCCCCAAAAAGATCAGCACACATTACTCCACAGCTCTGTCAGCAGGGAAATTAATCTTTGATTATGTAGACCCTCACAGATCATGCAAGTTGTTTCATAATTACAGTGGCTTCCTACCATAGGTGTAAAACATATGTTGCCTATGTAGTACAAATCTTCTCAGTCCTAACCTGCAGATAGACCAGCACTTTTGTCTGTGAACAGGCAGAACGTGAATGAAATCAGGGCGCACACTTTCACATGGGTAAAGATCTGCATCCCTTGCTGCCTTTAGTCATACAGTTCTCTGCCCAGACAATCAGGCCACATAGGGAGTTCAATCAAAAATTAATGTTTTATATATGAGAATCGCATTTGGAAATGCCTGAAGGTGGAGATATTTTTTCTGAAGAAAAACTGAATTTGAGACTTATCTCCTGCTGGGTAGCAGTCAAGTGTGCTGTCAATTAGCTGACTATGAGATACGGTATCCTCAGATACAGCCTCAATGACAGTATCCCAAATGTCTTTTGAATCATTGTGTCATGCTGTATCCTACAGCAGGGTGTTGTGTAGGGCTGTCAAGAAGTTACCCTAACTGCAGATCACTTTCACTTAGCCTAGCACAACCACAGGCACTGAGTCTGTATTCTCTGATGGGGTGATGAAATATTTTCTGCAAAATCCTTTTATACTCGTGTTTCTGGCCATAGTTGGAAACACCGCTTGCTGCCTTTCACTGTTTCATATATTTTTTCTGTCCCTTCAGCACCCACTAAACAGGACTGAAGGCCTCACAGCAGTCTGAGCGAAAAAGAGGATGTTGTCTCCCAAGGTCTAGTGTCAGGCATGCCTAGCAGGGTACCTCTTGTGGCAAGGAAGTTCTCCTCTTAAAAAAAACTATAAAATCTCAAAAAACCAAGAAAATAACCCACTGTATAGCAGATTCCCCCAGAAAGGGGAAAAGGGTTTTGCACAGCAGACTTGCCTAAGGTTGGGTTCTCCCTAAGACAAATCATTGCAGAGATGAAGAAAGCAACTGTCAAATCTTCCAGATATTATCAGATTCACATGGGGTAAACAACACAGAGCAGATACAGCAGAATAAACCTAGGCGAGGCTCACAATTCAGAAGGAAACGGCTGTGTTGGCAAATCTATCCACAAAGGCAAGCCCTCACTAAAGACCTATATCAACCTCCTTCCCTGCCCCTCACCAGATGGTATCAGCAGTGCTCTTGAGATGTCTGCCCAGAAACAAAGGAGCTGGCCTGCCTGCACTTTGTGAGAAACACCATGCCTGCAGCGGTTCTATACTTTTTCTCCATATCCTGTTCCATATGATGAGTACCTCAAGCATGAGGAGATAGTAATGACTTTAATTCATTTGAAAGTGGAGTGGACATTTCAGTATCAGCTTGTTGGCTATTCTGGCTCTGCCATCATGCTTTTCCTGACTGAATGTAAACGCAAACTGGAGGGACTACTGAAATCGTTACAAGCTACTCATTGATGTCTAGATGAGCTGGAGTTACTGCTACTTGTTACCTTAGCAATTATTCCTTGTGAAGAACAGTTCTACATATGATGATTTGCAAACAAACTGCTACACTAGGTGCTGAAACCAAGGGAACTGTGAGAGAAGATAAGATAATGACACCCCTGTTTCCGTCCCTCAGTCTGGAACATGCCTTATATAAAGAAGCAAAGCTTCCTGCTTCATCATGGTATCTCAGAGGATACTGTTTCCCTCTGAACCAGAGTGACCGTGCCAAACTCTGAATCAGATGTTGCGATTTGACTGTCTATGAACTGAAGAGGCCAAGAGTGGACCAAACACATCCTGGAGTTGCACGGGTGTATGAATCCTTCATACATTTGCAAATGTGCCTTAGGAGTGTCCAACAACAAGGAGTCTGTGGGGGGCAAGCAGGTTATTTTCTACTTCATAGGCACCATATCATCTAGTCCAGACTGTGACATGTTTATTACTGCCACCCCTGTCACTGCTTTTCCCCGAACATGTCGATGCTGGGGACAGAGATGGGAAAGTTGCTTCTGGAACTTTCGTCTCACTGTAAAGTGTTAAACCCTGCTGATCCCTGCTTCTGGTCTGCCAGAGCCTGCTTACTGTACCAAGCAGCCCTTAGTAGAGCTACCCCCTTAGCAGAGAAAGTTAGAGGGATCTAGATCTGCTAAAGAGTGCAGCTTCTATGCTGCACCTAGGATTGGGATTTAAGTCTTCACTCCTCGCTCCTTCTTGCCCAGACTTCCTTGCTGAAAGGACAGCTTGCACATTGCAGAGCAGAGCTGTAGTGTGCATCACCATGCCGATGGTGTGGATAGTGTATGAATTAAGGTTTGAGTGCTAAAACAGAAGCATTTCAGTGTTACCATAAGACACATCCTCTGTCACCAGGGAGTTCCCAATTAACCTGCTTCACCAGCCCTTTAAAAAAAGCTACATGCAGTCTGTGGATTTTATCCTAATTAGAGGTATCTTGACTGTTCCTGCAACTAGTGTTATACCTGCTGAACATGAACCAATAAATTTACAGCTGTGAAGTGTGTATCAGCTGTGGTGGTAGGGAGGCATCTTTCAGAGTACAGTTTTAATGGTTTGGACAAAGTGATTCTGTACACAGCAAGGATATAGGCTAGAGAGTGATCTGTCTGACATATTTCTGAGGTCTGCTTTTCCCTCTAACATTCAATCAGCACTTCAGCAGGAAGGGCACAGAGATGCAGGTAATTCAAGCAGGACTCTCAGAAGGTGTGAAAGCTGCTATAAATGAAGTCCATTTCAGTTACTAAAAATGTCACAGATTTGAAGTAAAATTTTTTTGTTGTTGTCATTTTTTATTGGAATTCAAAGTCACATAGATGTTCCACTCTTTCTGACAATGTTTTCTTCTTTTTTTTTTTCTTTTTTTTCTTCTTTTTCTTTTTTTTCCAGAGTAATGCCAAGTCTTATAATTTCTTGTACAAGATCTTCCAAAGCAAAGAAGAACTTATATTTAGCAAATGGAATCAGGTGATGATCTCTGAGAACCTAGTCTGTTCAAATGTGCCCTTGGTATGGACACCCCTCCCCCACAAAAAAGGGCAGCACTTCATTTTTCAAAGGCTGGTGCTTTTATGAATAATAGATGGAGGAGAAGGGAAGAAATAAAGGGTATATACACACACAATGAGTAAGGCGAGAGGAGATAAGAGGCACTGAGAATCAGAATATCCATGCTTTCTTCAAGCAACAGAAAGATAGCTTCTTTGACCAGAAGAGTGAAATGTGTAACAGCTGCTGCAGTTATGGTAAATGTCTATGAGCAAGTAGACAGATGCAGCAATGCTAATAAATGTTGCAACACTAGCTTTGGTTAATACAGGGCTCCTTATCCCACTGATATCCAGACTGTCACAATCTTCTCCACTTCTTAGCTATGGTCTCATCTTGGACGTTTTCTAATAATGTCTGGTTTTAACCTTCACCCAGATATAATCCTACTACTTTAATGACATCCGCAGTTTTTGGAACCACTCTGTATTTTTTTAATACAAAATAACCTTGAATGCATGAATCAGAACTCTTACAGCTCTCTTAAGATTTGGAAAATTATATATTTTTAAAGAAATTCATACTTTTCCCTGAATAGTGGAAATAATAGGGTTTTTCTTGACAGTCCGTATCATGTCAGTAGCAACACACTCCACTATCTTCTGCTTGTAAAGTCCCTATTCTTAGACCGTTCTCAGCTCAGTTCAGACCCTCTTCTGCTCCCTGCCAGTTATCTTAGGTGTAGATGAACAAGAGTATTCAGGCACTTGACTACCTTAGGTGTCGAATGGAACTGGGAATGTAAGAAGGTCCGAAATACTCTAAACTTTATTTGCAGCTGTTCATATCAACTTGATGAATGTAATAAAAACTTCTCTATCTCTTTTAGTGCTTCACCACACTTATTTTCATCTATCCTTATAAGGTATTTCCAGAAATCTTCACATAATCTAATAGTTTGTCATTAAAAATACTGATTAGTTGATATTTAGGTATTATTTTTGGAAATCACAGCAGTTAACCATCAGTAGAGAAAAGTGAGATGGGAGCTACGGGAAAGACTGCATATACAATTTATCACATATTCATTATTAATAGTTTTCATTCTTTAGACTAACATCCTGCGTTATCTGAAATTTAATTATTATTTAGCAACCTGTCATTCATCTAATAATTTCTACCATTCAAACAAGATGATTTTAATACTTAGCTTTTTTAGCCATTGATGTCAAGAAAATTTTTCAGCTGAGTGCATATTAAATTTGCAAAAGGCAAACTTACTCAATTTCCATGCAGAAATATCTGTGCATACAGCAGGTACCTTTCTTCACTGTGGCCCAAAATATTTTCTATTGCTTCTAAACGCTCCATACTTAAGTATTAAAAATATCTTAAGGAAGAAGCTGAAGCTTTGGTGGTTTATTGCTTTGTTGCTTCATTGCTTAAGGCACTTGTTATTTGTGAGAATGGATATATCACTCCTAAAACTTACTTTGTGAGATTTGCACCTTTCCTGAGGGAAGGAGAGTGAATTTTGCTTCAATGAATGGTGTTACACAAAATCATAACCACTACTGACATTCTGGAAATCATTTAGATGAGTCTAGTTCGATTTATATTCCTGTTCCCTCTTTGGGCAAATATGTAATTTGGGATCAGATTCCCTTTGAGATTATTTTCACCCTGATTTTTCTTTTCTGAAGATTTGAGACATTCTATGGGAATGTGTTATTTCTATGAATACATTTGCAATAAACTTTTCTAAATTATTTCTGGGTAGTGAATATATGAGGAAAAAAGTCAACAGAACTAAAACTGTTTTGTAACTGAGATACAAGTTTATGAGAAATTGTTGCAGCATTTTTGCAGATACAATAATTAACCACATTTATTAATAATAGATTCTGCATTTACAACACTGTTCAATGAAACAAATTAAAAGGTTTTATATAGATGATTTTCCTTATTGCAGAAAGTCTGCTGGAGTAGCAGGAATAACCTAGTAAACCAGGTATAGAAATTTGTGACTAGGGAGACAGATGCAGAGGCAGGGTCAGCTCTGAGTTACAGTCCCTTGCTCCACAGTGGGGGACAACACTCCTCATTATAAGCCATCCTGTCTCCTGTCAATGTGCTCCTATACAAATTCCATCAGTGTTTCCATCTGTTTACTCTGGTCTGTGGAGGAACAAGGGCTTTGTTTTCATTTGTCAGTAGACCTTTGTAAAGGAACATCCTGAAAAAAATGAGAGTAATAAGGATTTATTTAAGAAATCAGTTTGATAAATCATGAATGAGAAAAGATCCCTGCAATCAGAACTTCTGCTTTTATACTTTTGATTGCAGTTCTGACCTGACTTTATGTCTGAGTAAAGGTAATTATCAAGAGTATAAAAGAGTTCAAATGCATTCAGTTCTTCTGGAAAATCAAACCAAAAGGATAATTCTTGTCAAATCGATAATGAGCTGGACTTCTGTGCCATTGTCTCCACAATGGCTTTTTATTTCCTTACAAGATCTATGTAACTCTGAAAAGCTGCTGCTATGCATTACTTTTTCTTGCTGATCAAAAGTACAGACTGTGCAGCATGACTGTACAGCATTTGCAGCTTTAAAAGATTAGACCCTATTACAAAGGACTTTTTCCACTTTGATCAACAGATGATAACATTTATTACCTCACAGAAGACCATTGTTAAAATAATATTAAGGGTATAAATACAATCAACGAAAGTCAAGGATTTAGTGACTTTTTTTTTTCTTTCTGCAATATTCTTTATATGGTATGATTTCAAGGTACTGTGGTCTTTAGACACACAATGAGTTATTACCTGTGCTAGACAGTAACTATTATTACTTCTGGGATGTAGTAAGGGACTGCAACTATTTCATAGTATCATATAAGTGTCGGTTGGAATCTGCTGCCTGAACCTGGGCTATTGCCAGCAGTGCACAGGTGCAGCTCTGTCTGTGTCTGGCAGTCTTCAAAATGCCCAGGAGAGAGATTTCATAGCCTCTCTGTGCAGCTTATTCTAGTAAGGTGCTACCCTCTTGGTGACTTTTTCCCCCCTACGTCCAGTCATAATCTTCCAAGCTGCAGTTTGTTACCACTGCTACAATTATGTTGTTGGGTATTGATGCAACGAGTTTGGCACTGTGATCATTGGGGAAAAAAAAAAAAACCACCACCACCACGATCCTCCCCAAAGCAAAAACACAAAAATGAATTTCTCCAAATCTGTCTCTTCCTCCCCACAAGTTTTTCTAATGTGGACACTGACACATATCCCTCCCCATCCTGTCTTTAGCATTGCTCTTTTTTATTTTTGATTTATTTCATCCCGTCTGTTGAGTGTCTCAGTTTTCAAATATTTAAATTAAAATAAATAAACTCTTTGTCTGGGCATTTTTAATTTGAGGCTTCACAAATATCATAAACAGAATGCTTCAATAATCCTGTGATCAGAAACCAGGCCCAAGGGTGCTGTTAACTGAAATGAAGCAGGTAAAGGAGGTAATGAAAAGCGAATGCTACCATTGGGCACTGTCTTTTACCTGCCTTCTTAGGATTTTGGAGACAATGGGAAGGTCACTGACCCTCTGCCTTCCATGCCTCGCTCAGGTTCTCTCCCTGCTCTTGGGCTATGAATTACGGTGAGGGATACAGTCTGGATAACTTAGACCTTTGTCTTGCACCTAAGTGGTAGATATCTAGTGCAGCAACTGCTTTAAAGTGAGTGCTTGTTTTCCTGTTTATCGATAATAGATGGATTGCTTATCTCAGGAGAAAGTGTTTCCCCTGGACACCCATCCTTCTCCTTTGACTATTGTCAGGGCAAGTGATATGGATCCTTTGGTGTCTCAAAAGCACACTCCAAAGCCCTCCAGAAGTTGCTTTGGTCAAGAAGATGTCTTCCCTGATAGCAGAGAGAAAGCATCAACTTTTAGAATAAGAGCATGAGTAGGGGCACCGTAGGAGTCTGTAGTATTCAATGTGTTGACAAATGTTCTTTTTTGTTAGGTAGAACTAGTAAAGAACCCCTGAAAATTCAGTCTTGTGTTTTTCCATAACATCCTGAATTAATACTGGTAGACAAACAGCAGCTCTGTAAACTAACCCGTTTAAGACAATTTAGTAAGACATTCTGTCACATTTAAATTTTTCAAAAACTAAATAGCAATAACTAAATAGTATAGTACTGTTGTGATGTGGGGCTTAGTAATGAGGGATATTAGAAAATTGTTCTGGAGTAGAGGCTTAGAAGCAAATGTGGAACTTCTTAGAGGCCTTGGATTGGTGCCTTTGTGAAGGAGAATACACAAAGGAGCATTTCAAAAAATGGCTGAAGTTCCTCTTGGGTTTGGAGGAGGAGAAATAATGTGTACTATAAGCCAAGATCTAGGATGATTAGATATTCCTTGTGTTAAAACTGAATATGTAACATCCTTCTGTTTATTCTGTTTTCTTTCTGCTAAACACCTAAGAAATCTAATTTAATACATAACAAGCCAGCCGAGTCTCAAGTCATAAAGAGCAAAAATACATGCTTGCTTATTCTCGGTTATGAAACAGATGAGTCCATTCCTGAATAAAAATGTAAACCACACTGTAGATAGTTATAAATTCCTCAATGACTGAAGAATTTAAAGGAAATTAACTGTAGAAGATAAGACCTATGCAAATGTTTTAGCTGTAGTACAAAGCCTATAGCACAATGCTGAAATCTATAGAGACCACCATAGAAAACATGAAGTGTGAAAAGAAACCTTTGGGACTTGTAAAACAATACATTAAAATAAGCTGATGTTATATATAGTGCCATAGTTTACCTTTACTGGCTTGAAAGAGGACTCCTGAGGTTTGAAGAGAAGACAAATCAGAATAGTTGGCCTCTTTTTCAAAATCTGTTATGCTTCTATATTGTAAAGCACAATACTCCTTCATTAACAAATTTGTGGCAGCTATAATGCTTTATACAGAGGAAGGGAAACGAAAGGTGTAGGAACTTGGACACATAAATTTCTATATGAAGTATAGGTCTGGTGGAAATCTGAGTTATTACTGTTGAATTTCCCATTTTTCTTAGTGTAGGAAGACTTTCATCAAATGCAGGCCTGAATCCAGAGGGTGTAACTAGATGATGGAAGAGGCAGTGCTAGGATGGAGTAAATAAGCTCCTACTTCCATGCACAAATATTCAAGAATTCTTTGCTGAGATTCCCAGAAACCCCACAACGGAGGTTCCCTCTTGGCAACAGTGTAACTAGGAAGTGTTATAAAGTGTGATTAAAACTGAGCAGAGAAGAGTTTTAATAAAAGCCGGATAAGTTCTGACGTCAAATTTTACAAGATTTCAGTCTTCTGAATTCTATTATGTAACATGTAGCAGGTTTTTCATTTGCTTTTCTTTTTTAATTGCTTTTCAGGTTATTTTTGGCAGTTCAATTTGTTACAAATGTATGCACAAAAAGTTAGTGAGGTGGAAAGATTTTGCACACAAACTTCATTATATGAAGCGCTGCATGAACCCTGTGTTATTTATGTACAACTGTGCATAAGCAGCACATAACTGTTTATGTTCAGCTGTTGTTGCGCAGGAAATTATATGCAACTCCTGGCATATAAAGGTATGTCTATTGTAGCTTCTGGCATTTAAAGCTTTCGCCACCCAAAGGTTTTATCCCTCCTTTTCCACATAGAAATATACTTGGTAATTGCCTGGAAAAAATATCTGGGAGCTATTTATCATTTCATGGATAATTCAGAAGTCCAGTGGGTTTAGTACCAGTGTTTTCGTCAGTGCATTTGTATTGTAGGTGGAATATTTAATTCCCAAGCATGCGTTTCTGATTTCCCCTAACCCGTCTGATTATGAATTTAGGAGAGAACCATGTTAAGGGCTGGTTTGGCAGATTGTATGTTAAAATGATAGGTAAAGCTCCCACACCGGTAGGTAAGAATTATTTCTGTCAGGTCCTGCTCCGCACTGCAGGTGTCTATCTGTGAAGAGCTCTGACTCTCCTGTCTCTCCTTGCAGAGTGGTCTGCCTCTGACCAGGCACAGGAGAGGCCCTGCCTCGCCAGGGACTCAACCTCCAGCCTCCCTGCCTCAGTTGTAGAAACAGCTGATGCCTTTGTCATCTTCAGCACTTTTGAGGGATTTTCAAGGGTACTGAGACACTGCAGCTTCACATACTCCTACCTTAACACAGCTGGTCCTAGATCTGTCACTTTTGAAGTGGAGCCACAGCAGCTCTCTCTGCTAAATAACCAGGCTCTGAGCTGAACATCTCTTTGTATTACACAGGTTTGTATACATCTGTCTTAGAAATCTGGAATCTGCTCTGACACCCACTGTGTACGTCAATGAAACAGCATTCTTACCTCAGTACTTCAGCCAGACACATTCCCTTTTCACCCAGTGCAATGAAGCTTTAACACCTTCAATACATTGTTGAAGACAATGTAATTGTTTAGCAGTAGTGCAAGCTGGTTAAAACACAAGCACAGCAGAATGACTAAAGTGTAATTACAAAACATGTTATGTTGTGAATCTAGGAAAAAAAGCAACCAAACCCTAACAATGTAAACTGTTTTTTCTTGTACTGAATTACACTATTTATTTTGTTGCTTTCAATTACTGCACAAAGCTTTGGTTAGACATAGTATTGCAATATATTCATGCTGATTTTCAAAATCTTGTCCATAACCTAATTTCTTCAGTGAACTGCTCACTTTTTTAGAGATTATAATAAGCATAGATTAAAAAGTGGGTTACACATTTGTGACTGGGGCTATAAACCTGCAGAGCCAAAATAAAGCTTGTGGAAAAGCTTTCTGCTTACAGGCAGAAAATGCATGGCATGTGTAATAAGAAAATCCTGCAAAGCTCGTTTGAGCTGGAGAAGGCAAGTTACAATAGTCTTGGTCTTATTTGGGTTCTATTATCTGTTCCAGATTTCTGACGTAAAATGGGATTATGTTGTTCGTTTCTCTGTCTACATTCACATTTTCTATCATGGGTACTTTAGGTCTGGTAGTATTTAAAGTGCTGCTGTCTGTTTGGCAGGAGAATTTAGAGCACCTTCCTTCAGTGAGTGGAGCGAGGCAGATCCACAGCCTCCACAGTGTATGAGGGGGCTGTAGTAAGGTGTTTGTCTCTATCTGACATTGCAAGGCTCCTGCATGCTCAAAAGAGTGACTGAAAATGAATAGGAAATGGAATTAAGAGAAGAGCAGCTAGAAAAGGAGGAGGAAGGAGAAGGGCAAGACAACAGAGCCCTCTCTAAGCAAAGAAGGTCCTGGATTTTAGACTGACAGAGCTTGGACTGCTTCCCAAAAGTGCTCCAACTCCTGGGTTGCTACCCAGACCGAGACTCACTAGTACTCCTTCTGAGGACCGACCACTCTACGGACAATTGCTGCTGCCAGATGTAGCTCGGATGCTCCCCGTGGATTGGGCTTCGCTCACTAAGGCTGGATCCAGGTGGAGTTTGGGCATGTGGTTGCTTATTGTTGATGAACTTTGTAGCTTAGATACTAGTCCCTACTTGTACAGGACCTACATTTTTGCAGTCCTGTAATAAGCTGACGGCTAAATGCACTCTTGCGAGCTCTGTTTTCTCAGGATGGTTATCTGCCTGAGCCACTGCCTGAGCTCAGGACTTTGAACCAACTTCTTGTTACTGTACTGCCTGCTCATGTTCCCCGTAGACTCTGCACAATTCAGTACAATGCTTCATTTGTGTCTGAGGTGTGAAACAGGTGTAACAGGTTTATGACTGTATGCTGTTTCGAAGATTAGTCTGTATGTTGCTAGCAAGCATGATGATGTGAAAATTTGTGATTTTTTTTTTAATTTGGAAAGTTCATTTTTTTCCCACATTTGTGAAAGGTGTGTATAGTTTTGTTTAATAGTAAAAAGGAAGAAGTACAGCACCTGTAACTTAGTATTTATCAAAGCCTGTGTCATATCTTCTTTTTTTCCTGCAACCCTGGCGAACTATTAGAATAAAAGTGTTAAGTCCAGTGGTAAGTAATTTTACAGCTTTTATCTATCCTGAATCTTGCTTATATGATAAATCCTCTTAAACCAATTGCTGAAACAAATACTGCTAAGCAGAATTAATAATATGTACTAACGTTATTTCTGTTCAAAAAAAATTGAGAAATACACTTTATTTAAATACATAACAGTTTAGATAAGTACCATACATCATATGATCAATTTTCTCCCAAAATATTTTTAGAAAGATAATTAAACTTATCAACCAATATGGATATAAAAATATTGGTATTAGATGTCTTCTGTGTGGCAGGTATACTGGTGTCTGGAACATCAGCTGAATAAGAGTTACTTCAGAGAACTGTGACAGTACTGAATTTTAAGCAACTAAAGAGTTGAACTTGGAAGTTTCAGTTTATGTAACTGAAAGATAAGAGTGGAAGTATATTTTCTGTGAACAAAAAGTAGAAAATCATGAGAAGATGTCATAAAATTTGTCAATACTGTGCATAAAATTTGGAAAGTTTCCTCAAACCTATACATACTGCAACCAATATTCATCCTTAATTTGAAATATAGTTTAAATTGCTTAGTCTATTAGCTCCCATTACTAATGTACCCATAAACCCCAATATGCAGTATCTTCCATAGTAGAGGATATATTCCCCATATCTCTTATACTTTAGAGCAAACATGAACTGAGTATAGTTTATTGCATGTAGACCTGTTGTGTTGCTATTTATTATTTGAAGTGACTGCTTCTGTAGTTCTGCTGGAATGGATAAATGTAAAGGTCTAGAGAATACATCTCTGCCATCAACAAACTTAAAGTAAGGACATGTAAGTAGTATAACTAGTGCTGATAAACAAAAAGAAAGAAGAGTTTGTCCTGTAGAAGTCATGACCTTAATAGCAACGGGCAGCCACAAAATTATTTCAGTGACTAATGCAATGACATTTCTATTTTTTTCTGTATGTCCACTTGCCATCAAATGCACAATGTAGATGTGGAGCTGCTATGCATACTAAGCTTTTTCATTCTCAAAATGTCACAGTTACATATGAACTTTCTACATTCCTGTCTGGTAAGTAGTCTGTTCAATTTATGTGCTATGCATCCCACTATTGTC
>Ga0065711_1046600_pt1 | contig 12803 bp, 9 predicted proteins | sample Hoacrofraction12_FD_59098 | JGI IMG/M metagenome (GOLD analysis project Ga0065711, IMG submission 59098) | Hoatzin crop microbial communities from Cojedes, Venezuela - Epithelial fraction 12 v2 (version 2) | ecosystem: Host-associated > Birds > Digestive system > Esophagus > Crop | place...
CTGCCGAAGCAGGGTCACCTACAGCAGGCTGCACAGGACCTTGTCCAGGCGGGTCTTAAATATCTCCAGAGAAGGAGACTCCACAACCTCCCTGCGCAACCTGTTCCAGTGCTCCGTCACCCTCAGAGGGAAGAAGTTCTTCCTCATGTTCAGATGGAACTTCCTGTGCTTCCCTTTGTGCCCATTGCCTCTTGTCCTGTCGCTGGGCACCACTGAAAAGAGTTTTGAAGACAGGGAGTGGTGCCATCTGCATTTCTTCATGCAGAGAACAAATCACTGTTATCAATAAGAATAAAGTTTATCTTTCTTCCAGGGCTAGAAGCATAAGGGTCTCAAACAATCTATCCTGGGACCTGAGGAAGAAGTTTTGAAAAGTTGGTGGTCTGTTTTCCAAAACACTCAATTCCCACTCTGCTTTTTCTTTTTACTCTCACATCTCTTGTTTAAGTATCAGACAGTACAATTCAGCGCCTCTTTGCTAGGAATTTCTTTATGTTTTTTGTGGCTTCTTGTCTCCTTCTCTCCTCTCCTGTATTTTTTCCTAGTGTTCAGCTGAGTTTTGGATATCTCCAGGCATGGAGACTCGACAACCTCTCTGGGCAACCTGTGCCAGTGTTTGACCACCTTCACAGTATAAAAGTGGGTTTTAGTGTTCAGATGGACTTTCATTTTCTTCAGTTCATGACTGTTGCCTCTTGTCCTGTCACTGGGAACCACTGAAAGAGTCTGGCTCCCTTGTCTTCATCCCTTTCCATCAGGTGTTTATAGACATCAGTAAGATCCTCATGAGCCCTCTTTTCCAGCCTGGAGAGTCACAGTTGTCTGTGTCCCTTACAGCGCAAAAATACAAGAAGATGCAATAGCTGGCCTCCTCTGAGCTGGATGCAGTCAAATGGAGTTAAAGCACATGCTTGTAACAGTGACAATAATTAACCAGCTGGAACAATTTATAGTATTGAATAATGTGTTTTAAATGAATTTGTTCTGGAAGAGGACTTGACTACTCCTAAGATACATGGGACAATGATTGTCTAAATTTTAGCATGTTCAGCTTTCAGTGCCTTGCTGGAGTCAAATTTTCTATAGCAGTTGAAACTTGATTTTCCAAAAATTGGCCATTTGCACTTTCTAAGTGTGAGCATGAAAAAATACATAGCAAATATTATAGCAAAAAAAATTAATTCTGAGCCCAAGCAACATTAGTTTTACACTCATTTTACTTCTTTTCCCATTCTCTGTTGCATTCTCCTTTTCTTCTTCTCCTGTGTGTTCTTCCTATACTACTTTACCCATGCCCCAGAGATGCGTTTTATCTGATATTTGTAAGACTGTCATGAGAAATCTATTTCGTGATTCTTTCGAAAAATAATTAATAAGACGTTTAACAATTATGAACTTTGACATCACCTTGATGTCTCTATGACAGCAGAGGCAGCACATACAACTTCCACATTGTGTGTCCAAAAATGTGTCTGGCCAGTGCACCACAAAGACTTTCTTCATTAACAGAACAGTACTTACAAAAGTTCCCATAGACTGCAAAGGGCTGCAAGCATGGCTGGTGAGTGGGAGAGAACACTACCTGTCCACCCACAGCAGATACTGCAAATCCTTGATAAATTAAGTAGTAAAATGATCCTATGGAGTAGGCCTACAAACAGATGCTTTTCTGGTCTTTTCAGAACTACTAATTAGTAGGGTGAAAACTAAATAATTTTGTAGCAAGACTGGTTTATGGGTGTGTTAAATACTTTACAGCTGGAAGCTGTACACACTTGTTGGGGTTTGCAGTTCCTAATAAGCGCTACAGGTGGTTCTTCATTGTTTTGTTACTTTTAAATTACATTGTTCATTGTTAAGAAACGTAAGTGTTTGGATTACTGTTTATTTCAAAGAGAGATGGAAGAAAGTAGACATATTTAAATCCAGAACCTTCACTTTTCTTTGAGTCATTGCTCACTGAAAAAATATTCTCTGCAAAACTTTCATAACTTTTTACTTATTCTACTGTATATTTCCATGGGAGTGATAGAATTGCATCAGATCAGCTCTCACAGCTCCTGTGTTATCAGAAGTTTCTGCAAGATACTTAACTTTTTAACTGAATCACTTCAGAAAATGGCAGAGCATCACATAAATGGCATCTCTTAGGAAACCATAATTACAGAGTTGTTGAATTAAATTCAGACATGTTAAGTATCACATACATTTTCTTATGCTCATAGAGTGTAAAAAAGTACAGAACGAAGGAAGAAGGCAACAGTAAGAAAAAGCTTATTTTCTACTCTTCCAGGATTTTGTTGCTTCCCTATTACAATCAAGATTAAAGAAACAAAAAATTTGCTTTTAAAGGTATCATATAAATAGAGCGCTCATCTGTTAAGCCAGAAAAGCCCTTATTAATGTGGTGGCTCCATAGCCTGGGTGCATACATATGTCATATCGTATGACAGGGCATTGTTTGCTGTACAGCCTTCTGGGTTCAGACATATGTCATTTCATATAACCAAACACATAAGGCTAGTTCAAACAAGGCCTTCTGACAATAGGTACATATTCAGGGAGATAGCTATTAATATAGTCCACAAATACTGTTGTATCTGTGTCTGCTGTCTACAAGGAGAGAACTTTTTGTCTGTAATAATTTCATAGCTCCTTTAAAATATGTCATTTTTTTTACCTCTGGTTGTTGAGATGTGTTAGGATGTCATGGGATATGTTATGCCTTTAGAGAAGTAGTAACTTGCCAGCTTGGAGTGCTGGATGGTGGGGAGCAGGTGGTAGAGTAGAAGAGGTACTAGAAGTGATTTTATTATTTCCATTTTCAGTTCAATTAGAACAAAAACTCAAAAGTTTTTCCCTTGACCCTCGGGCCGTACTGAGGTTTAATTCTTGCTTATGTTCTAGTGGATACATGTATCCATCATATTCCTGTCTTCAATTATGTTGGTATTACAGCCAGGATGAGCTGATGCAGTGTTTTTGTTTATAGCTTTGTTTTTTCCTGAAGCTTGACATTCACACAGAGTGGCACATTGTTAACGCCATTGATAAATGTTCTTTACTGTCAGTTTGTTTTTTGTTGTTGGCTTTTTGTTTTCCTCCACATACTACTACTGTTTTGTGAAATGGAAAAAGGGAATTTTGGGGTTTCTCTCGTTGTGTTGGACAATAAAAAAATCTATTATTTGGATTGAGGCTCTTTTGCATAAGATACCTGTGAATCTTGCACAGCTGTTTTTTGTTTTAGCCACAGAGATCATCCTTACTGTCTCTCATTTTGAAGAGATTTTGTTTCTTATCTACTTCAAATTTTTTTAATACAAACTTTAGCCCCTTATTTCTTTACCTGCAGGGTGAAAACAAAAGGTTTATTTTCCTAGCTTTATGGAAAGCTACAGTTGACTGCCATACAGAAATGTGTAAATTGTTTCTTCTGCCCAAAAACTTTGGCAAAGTACAGTTAAGATAAATAAGACATATTTAAAGGGATTCCTAGACTGAAGAAGTAACACGTAATTTAATGTATTTTTTATTCTTCCAAATAGTATTTAAGATTACTGTTAGTAAAAGGGGTTTAAATATAAACTTAATTGCTTTTACTTTATTCCCATTTTTCAGTCAATATCACTATATCTACAGATAAAGGTACCATTTTTCATATAAACTTAGTCATTTAATCAGTTTTTCTTATTTGCTTTTAAACAACGGTGGCAGAAAATAAAAATTATTAACATTATAGGAATATGAAAAAGGGGAGAATCTGTGGTACATAAATGTTACTCCTAACCTGAGAGAGTGACAGCGCTGTTTGAGCTAGTGTACCTAAAACTGAAACTAAGAAGCAATATAAAATAAACATTTTGGTGAATAAGACAGTAATGTATGGGGAATTACATTACAATGTAAGTCTGTAGGAAATATGAAAATAAAACTTGGATAAACACCATTCCCTGAAACATTTATTTCTGTATCATTACCGTAAAAATTACAAACTCAGTGAAAATTCACTATTTTTTTTTTATAGTAATGTTCATTTGCTGTTTATGAACCTTTACCGGTATTTGAACAACTGACAGGAATGTTGCTATATAGGAAGACGGTAAGTTAAATGCGTTCTCACTGGAATTTATGTATACGGGCATAGTTAAAGGGTTTTTTAGAGTTGCAACAGGTTTTAACATTTTTACTTGACTTGTATCCTAAAGAAGCAACTATTCAGGTGTACAGATATAGATATTTAATAAAATCTTACTGAATTAATAGGTAGGAATAATATAATACTGAAATATAATCAAAATTTTCCAAGTATTTTGAGCAACTAATAATGGCTATAAATTATTTGTTTCAAAAATTCTTTTTTGTAATTAAATGAGATTATTAAACCAAATACAATATTAAAGGTGGTACTTCTAGATTATGTGCTCACAGAGGGTTATAATTACAGTAGCTCTTCCATTTATGGGAGTTTATGAGGCTCAGTACACACAAGTTTTTCTGTAAGTGTAATGCTCGAATTTTAATTAGTTACTTTAGTTATTTAATACAAGTCTGTTTTAAAGCTTTGTCAGTAAGAATAATAGGTATACATGTACTGGAAAGAACTGTCATTCTTTGTATAAGTCAGGATTGTAATTTCCCTGTTGATACCACATTACTGGAATTCCTTTATCCTCATGGAGCTGAATGTCTTCATTCACAGTTACAACTTGACAAGATAGCTTCCCTGTTTATCAATTACAAATGTATCTAATTGCTCTCACTCTTGCTCTCTTTTTTTTTTTGTAACTTGTTTATTTGTCTTTTCCTTTTGAAATATGTTATTTCTTTATTGAACATGACTTCTCTTTTCATGCAGAGAATCACTTCTTCAGGCCATTTGAAAATACAGCCTCAAAACACAAATATTAAAAGGATTTTATCTTACAAATGCAGTGTCAAAAAGGATGAATGTGGTAACTGATCATTTTGCATGGTTTTGATATCTGGTACTGGTTTTGGTGAAATGAAGGGGAAAGGGGAACGTGTGCTGAGTAACAATAGACAGACTAGTGTAATTGGTATAGAAGTTTTGGTTTATTCTACTGTTCTACAATTGTTCAAGTCATATAACACGGACCTCACTTTACAAGATAAGGTACACATTAATAAGAAAGATGGGGAGGGACAGTAGAATACAAATATAATTACACAGGTAGACGGACTTCTAACATTTTGACATGCAAATTTGCATGGGGAAAAAATGTAAATGTTATAGTTTAATAATAATTTTTTTTTCCACAGTTAATTACAGTAGTTTTCCTCACCCAGTGGAAAAAAAAAAGATATAATCTCATTTTAGTGTTTGGGGTTTTTTTTCACTATATGTAGCTCAAATTGTCAGAAGAGGAAGTTACATTCTTATCTGGTTAGAAAGTTGTCCTTCCTCTTCTTTCCTCTTCCTATCACCAAATCTTCAGAAATTACAAAAATATTTGTGGGCACGTGAGAAAACCCTATTCAGGTGTATATTTAAGTGTTTATTTTTGTCCAGAACATTGTAAGTAATTTTTTTTAATCATTAAAAAAAATTGTCTTGAGGAGACATACCTGCTGCAATCAGGAAATGCTATGCAAAATAGACTGGTGAGAACTCATAAAAGACAATTAAATTATCCAGTAGTGGAGTTTCTGAAGCTGAAGCAGTATTTTTAAAGAACATCACAGAGATGTATGATATGTGAAGGTTATAACTTTACAAATATTTCTTGTTGAGTCTTTAACTTCATAGCATTATTTGCATAACTTTTAAATGAAAAAATCCATAAATGACTGTTACGGTTTAACCTGGATGAATGCCAGGTGACCACCAAAGATGCTCTATTGCTCCCCCTCCTCAACTGGACAGGGGAGAAGAAAGGCTCTTGGGTCAAGACAAGGACAGGGAGAGATCACTCACCAATTACTGTCATGGACAAAACAGACTGAACTTGGGGAGAAAAGGGAGTTTAATTCATCACCAATCAAATCAGAGCAGGATAGTGAGAAATAAAACCAGATCTTAAAACACCTTCCCCTCACCCCTCCCTTCTTCCTGGGCTCAACTTTACTCCCAGTTTTCTACCTCTTCTCCCCAAGTGGCGCGGGGGGATGGGGAATGGGGGTTGCTGTCAGTTCATCACATGTTGTCTCTGCCGCTCCTTCCTCCTCAGGTGGAGGACTCCTCACACTCTTCCTCTGCTCCAGAGTTTGGTCCCTCTCACGGATGACAGTTCTCCACAAGTTGCTCCAACATGAGTCCTTCCCACGGCATGCAATCCTTCAGGAACAGGATGTTCTCACTTGGGTCCCCCATGGGGTCACAAGTCCTGGCAGCAAGCTGCTCCGGAGTGGGCTCCTCTCTCTCCATGGGTCCACAGATCCTGCCAGGAGCCTGCTCCAGTACAGACTTCCCATTGATGTCACAGCCTCCTTTGGGCATACACCTGCTCCATTGTGAGGTCCTCCATGGGCTGCAGGCGGGTATCTGCTCCACTGTGGACCTCCATGGGCATCAGGGGGGCAACCTGCCTCACCATGGTCTTCATTGTGGGCTGCAGGGGAAGGTCTGCTCTGGTGCCTGGAGCACCTCCTCCCCCTCCTTCTTCACTGACCTTGGTGTCTGCAGAGTTGCTTCTCTCACATAGTCTCACTCCTCTCTCTTGACTGCTATGCCACAGCAGTTTTTTTTCCCCTTCAGTATGTTTTCACAGAGGCGCTACCACTGTCACTGATTGGCATAAGCCTTGGCAGGTCCATCTTAGAGCCAGCTGGCACTGGCGCTATCAGACATGGGGGAAACTTCTCGCAGCTTCTCACAGAAGCCACCCCGATAGCCCCCCCCACTATCAAAACCTTGCCACACAAGCCCACAACGACTTTAGTTTTAATGACGTGGTATATTGGCTTTAAATGAAGTATATATTTAAGGAAACTTTGGCCTTTCATTATAGAAGAAAATTGAAAATCGATTATCAAATGTAGATGCTGGACTTGCTGCTATGTGTGACTTAAATTGTGCTGACTGGTTTAAAATTTTCTGAAAACTTGTGTTTTTAAACACCTACTCTGTCACTAGAAGACAAGCAAGCTTTGAAAATGACAGTTCAAAAACATGCATGGGGACAGATGTATAGCATAATTACCCATGATTAACCTGAGCTACTGCTGAATTTAACCTTCACAGAAATACAGGTGAAGTAAACAGCTTTTCTGTACAGATGAGCAAGAATTAAAGCACTTCCTACCTTCTGCTCTGTTGTCTCCAGGTGTTTCCAAAAGGAACTGGTACATAACTACCAGTGTTATCATGTCTGTGCCAAAGAAAACAAGGATGAGGTATAATATTAAACCAGTGCCATCTACATTTGTTACCTACTTGTGGTTGATCTCTAAAATTTATTTCATGTTATAATCAGGCAGGACAACCTACAGTTGTTGATAGTTGGTCAAAGTCTTTTTTGGGGAGTCAGTTCATACTCTTAAACTTAATAAATGCCCTTGTAGACTAAATAAAGTGATACGCTTATAATGGCAAAGAGAGCAGGTAGAAGAGGGGTTTCATAAAAGTACATGGGAGCTGAGACCAAAGGTCATGAAGTGTGGGAGCAATCCATTGATGTTGCTTCCCTCTCTCCCAAAGCCCAGCACATCCTTCCTCCTCTTAGCTGGCTATTCTGACATCTTTCCAACATGTCTGCAGTATTGGAGTTTACTTTTTTTACCTTAACTGAGATTTTAGCTTGAATTTTAGAAGTGAATTAAGTTTGTGAGAAGGGTAGGAAGATTATTGCACTCTCTCAACACTCTCACTACATGGAATGCATAGGTGCTTTAGAAGCAGAAGAGCAGAAAGACAGTATTGCCACAAGAACAAAAAAGTATAAACTGGTTGAAAAGAAGTCAGAAATGTAAAATAATATTCTTCAGAATAGATCAGAAGTGTATTAAAATTTATTAGAGGAGTTACATGAAATGGATGCCAATGAGATCAGGGGATTGAGAATGTTGGTTTGGGACATCTCTTTTAGACCTTATGAAAGCCTGTGATAGGGAACTTTTTGTTTAGTAATAAAATATTTTCAGGACAGATATTTATAATTGTCACATACTACTTTTTGCTTAAGGTATACAACTACTGCGTCACAATATTTTTTGTTTCCACAGTTTTATAATTTGGTCATAAAACTTATGGCCAGATTTAGATGCCATTTAACTGCAATAGTAATTTTTTTTCAATCTGTAAAGCATAAGGACATCTTTGCAAAGTAAAATGCAGTTACGTATGTGCAGATGCATTTGAGCCCTCCTCTGAAAGAGCTTGTTATGAAAATGGAATGAGTGTTATCTCGGTGTTTGGTTGGGAAAGCTAAGACGGATGTAGCCACATGCTATTTAAAACCATCTTCGCTTGGGATCAATATTTCTGGCATCACTGTCCTGTACTGTAGAAGGAGACCAGTTCCAGTATCCCCACACTAGATTGAAATCCCTGTACTGCATTAAGCAATGGAAAGACATAAAGGCAGCATATAGAAACTACCAGAAAAAGGCATAAGGAGAAAGCTTGATCTGGTAGAAAAATGGACTAAAAATACAGTATTGCAAACAGAATAATTGTTCAGTCAGTTTGCAGAAACAGCTAAATGCAGGAGTATAGCTTTGCTGATAAAAAAAAATCAATTATGTCAGTGACATCTTGTAATATCTGAACTGCTGGGTATCCCAACGAATACTTCCAAACTTGTGGGTTAGGAAAGATAAGGCACTGAAAAACTCTGTGAACATAAACTCTGTGCAATATCGTGTGTAAGTAATTTTATTTCAGACTATCTTCTCCTACTTCCAAATTCAGATAATCCAAAATTTAGGTACTTCTTGTTAGTGTTATCTCTTTCAGATATATGACTTTTATCATTTTTTGAGGCTAACTGACTGGGCTTGGGTACTTAGATAACTGGACCTCATCTTTCAAATCAAATGGTCAGTACCTGTGGTTAAAATCATACTAAGCATGAAAATAATAAATGCCACCTGAAGCCTTCTGACCCTTAGTTGAGCTTTGCAAGGCTTTGCAGCTGCTGGGGCAGCGAGCGCCCATGTCCGTCTGATGATCATGCATTCTCCTTTCTTCCAGGTTGTTATCAGAGTCATTAAACAATATCTGCCTCAGTGGCAATAGGACTACACCCAAGGTGACACCTATTCATATTTTGAGCTGTGGATCACTACTATTTGAACCTGATGGTCCAACTACTTTTTCACTAACCTTAGAGTCCACTATTCAGTCCATATTTCCACAGATTTGCTCCAAGTTAGTTCAGCTGCCACATTGAAAAAAGGAACAGTTATAATAGAATTCAGGTATCATGCTTTTAAGTTATTAATAGTCTTTCAGCTTCTTTTTTTATACAGCTCTGGAAAGAAATCACTGTGCTACTGTGTGAGATTAATGTCAGGTTTTTTTATTGAATATATAATCAATGTTTAAAAACTTCTTTAAATTATGCCTATGATGGGCATTTTCACACCATATGAATAAATATTTATCCATCTTTCTCTTGGCATATCATTGTCATTGAAGGAAAAAATAATAACTTTGAGAAAAAAATGGATCTGTTTTGTTAGTGTCTCTTGGAATTTTTTGCACGTTGGATATAATTGCTATTAATCACTCATGTTTTCAGCTATATCTTGTATCCAGTTGATAAAGACTTTTATACATTGATGTTCATCAAAACCCTGTAGAGAATGATAAAACATCAGGTAGAACTTTGTTTTTTCGCTGACAGGTCCACGTGACTTGTGTGCATAAGGGAGGGGAAAGGGGAGACATAGAGAGAGAGGTATTTGTGGCCTTATTTTAATAATATTTTAGCTTTTCTCTAATTAAAAGTTTTTTCAAACATTTCTTAAAACAGATTGCATTGTGAGTAGACACACATATGTATAGCTATTTTATTCTTATCTGATGGGATACCATGGTAATATGTCATCTGAACCTTTCTTGCTTGAAAGAAGTTGACATCCTAATAAAAATTAATATTCTCCACTTCTGTACTGGGTCTGCCTGGGATGGAGTTAGCTTCCTTCATAGCAACCCATATGGTGCCGTGATTTGCATTTGTGTTTAAAACAGCACTGATAACACACCAGTGTTTTGGCTGTTATTGAACAGCATCAAGGCTTTCTCCTCACTTTGCCCCCACAGCAAATAGGCTGGGATAGGCAAGAGGTTGGGAGGAGACGTAAGTGGGACATCTGACTCAAATTGACCAAAAGAGTATTCCACAACAGATGATGTCTGCCTAGCGATAAAAGCTCTGGGAAAGGTGGAGGAGGGAAGGATGTTCATAGATAATATTTGTCTTCCAAAGCAACTGCTTCCCAGGGAGTGGCTGGACAACTGCGTGCCAATGACAAGTAGTGAATGAATTTTTCTTTTTGCTTTGCTTATGCGTGCAGCTTTTGCTTTCCCTGTTAAACTGCCTTTGTCTCAACTCACAAGTCTTCTCCTGTTTTCTCCACATCCTGTGGGAGAAGGCAGTGAGGGAGAGGCAGGGTGGGTGTTTAGCTACTGCTAGGTGTCAACACACTATAACTTTCAGATAAATAAAGGAGTACCTTAAAGAAAAGAATCTTAATCCATTTTTAAGTATGGTTTTCTAGATTTCAGAGTGATGCTTTGAAAATCCTTAAAGAACAGTTGCTTGTGAAACATAAGTACTTCTTGAACATGTTACTTTCGCTGTGTATTCAGCTGTATGTGTACATTGCTAATTTGCAGGTGGTTAAGGCTGTGCGTGTGAGAGACAAGAAGTACCATAGCCAGGACCTCTTATGCATACCTCAGAACAGAAATTAGAATTATTCGTTGAGGATTTCAGAATTTGCTGAGAATTCAAAACTCATGGCGGTTCCCTGAAGAACCACAGTTACTTTTTGGTAGTCATTTAATAGCCATTTCGAATACTTGCGATTGTTCTTACAGATACAATTCTTGATAACTGTAAGGCAGGATCCTTACAAGGTTGTGAGATATATGTAAGAATTTAATCAGTTAGATACAGGAATTCTGCATTTCTAGATCCAGAAAAAGTCTAGCCCACAACATTCTTAATATATAGGAAACTTTTCAACAAAGTATTTGAAGTCTTGGTAATATGTGAATTGGTTCACAGAGTTACCTATCATTTTGTGGACTTCATGTACAGGAAAATTTTCATGCAGGCCGGAATCTTTTATAGAGCAAAAACTGAGCAGTTTTCTGTTTAGACAGATGATTTCTGTTATAGTCTTTTGCCAGATAATATAAGCCCTAAGTGTCACGTTAAAGGGGGTAAGGGGTGTCTGATAAACGGCAAAAGGAGAGCCCTCCCATTGAGTCACGAGGTTCAGAGAAGACCCCCTTGTGTTCTAAACTCTCTCTCAGAGGAGAGTCTAGGTGTGGCTGGATCCACTCCCAGTCCCAGACTTGGTCAACGGTTTATGTCTAAAGGGTTAAGTGTGCAGCCACTTCTCAGATTCAGCTTGCCTATCAGAGTCCCTCCAAGGACTTTCACTGAAACAATTCCGCAAAGTTGAAACCATAGGTAATTTATTCAAGCGACAGGTGTCACAGATTTAGGATTGCCGTTGATAAATGCACTGTCTACAAAAATTGAGCTCAAGGTAATGGTTTAGCGCTTTAGTTATCAATGTGTTCCCGGGGATACGTCCGACAAAGTGAGAGGCGCGAGTCTTACCAAAAAGGCGTCCCTTCTTGGGGGGGAAGAGAGGTTCAGGCTCATCAGCCCATCCGTCAGGTGAAGTTCTCACTTGGCTCCTCCTCCCAAAGAGAATTTTCAAGTGCCAATTTTTGTATGGTTGGAAAATCTTTTGGCGAGGTGGGACTAAGTCAATCATTGTGTATGGATTGGCTCTTGGCATGGAATGTTGTGTTGTCAGAAGCGGGACTCAGCAGTGTGACACGCCCTTTGTTAGCTCTTCTGCTCTTGACACCTCAGTCGAGAGACGCCTCAGTCCGAGTTTGTCTTTCGTCTTGCATTTGACAAGTCCAGCAAGGCCATCGATTACACCAAGGAATGAAGAAAACAAACACCTAAATCTTTAAAGTCAAAGATATAGGTGAAACTGGAATTGCCAAAGTTATAATGAATTAAAATTTGCAAAAACATATGAGCAGTTGTCAAGAAGTCATTAACTACAAAAATAGTACTAAAAAAACCCCTCAACCAAACAGGCAAAGTAAGAGAAGGAGGAGTTATTCTAGTAGAAGTGGAAAGAAGAAGAATTAAGTTTTGTTTGGAAAGCAAGATAAATATTTTATGTGAGTCTTTATTAAGAACTCTGAAACTTCCTGTGTGAGCAAAGTCAAAGTGGAGAATGGAAATGAAAGCATGAACATGGAAATTGCCATGTTTGAAGTGGATGAAACATTCAAGAAATGAAAGCATGAACATGGAAATTGCCGTGTTTGAAGTGGATGAAACATTCAAGGAGCTTATCTTCAAATGCAGTTTCAGCCCCCCGTACAACTATACCCCACAGCTTGCAGACTGCTGCCTAACCAGGGTTAGGTACTGTCAGTCTATTTTTATCTCATGATCTAACAAGGGAAGCATGTGAAGGATAGGGATGTGGTGGGGAAGACCTTAAGAAATCGAGCAAAGGAGGCAGGAGACCTGCATGGTTAAACAAGGAGCTTCTAGCGGAGATCAGGCAGAAGAGAAAGGTCCATGGAATGTGGAAAGAGGGACAGGCCACTTGGGAAGAGTACAGAAACG
>Ga0065711_1046601_pt1 | contig 12803 bp, 24 predicted proteins | sample Hoacrofraction12_FD_59098 | JGI IMG/M metagenome (GOLD analysis project Ga0065711, IMG submission 59098) | Hoatzin crop microbial communities from Cojedes, Venezuela - Epithelial fraction 12 v2 (version 2) | ecosystem: Host-associated > Birds > Digestive system > Esophagus > Crop | place...
CGGGCGGGGGCGCGGGGCTGGGGGTGCCTCGGGGCGGGCGCTGTGCGGAGCCGGGTGCGGAGCAGGGCTGGGTGCGTGAGGGCTCTGCGGGGTGCCGGTCTCGCACCCCAGAGCCCCGCGGTCAGCGTGTCTACGCCGCGTCTGCGGGGTGCTGCCGGCACGGGCTTTGGCTGCCCGTGGCTGCCGAGAGGGTGCCCGGTGTTGGCTGCGGGAGGCTGGCTTTGCGGGCTCTGCCGGCGGCTCGGCGGGCGGGCAGCTGTGCGGTGCCGCGGGCTGAGCTGCGTGTCCCGGTGCGGCGGCGTAGGGGGTGCGGTGCTCGGTGGGAATGGGCCCCCGGCAGAGCCAGCAGGTTTGTGGGGTGCCGCACCGGGGCTGTGCAGCCACCCCGTATCACCGAGGATGCTGTGTGCGGGCGGCGGGAGGCTTGTTTGCTGAGTTGTGTTTTACAAAGGCGGTGGAGACTCAGGATTTCCGTGAAGACAGAATTTGCTGTGGCCCGTGGAAGAGAGGATGCATGAAGGGACGCGGGGCGTGGGGGCTGGGGGCACGTTCCCTCTTTGCTGCTGGCCCTGCATCTTCCCAGCTGCTCTCCAGAGGAGTGGGCTGGCAGCTGAGCAGGTCACCTACCTCCCAGCAGCTGCGAACAGGCTGCCTGTCTGCTATGGGGTGCCTTGGTCCCCCCAGACCCACTGCCTGCCCCTCAGCCTGTCTGCGCTCTCGAGACCATGTGGCTGGTGGCTGCAACATCTGCGCATTCCTTGGGTTTTTCGCTCCCGCCTGCAGCCACTTACCCCAGGGCTGCCCCACCAGAGCCCAGGGGAGCCCAGAGCAGAGCCAGCAGGCCCTGGCAGAGCCAAGGGCCCTGCTGTGTCCCAGGGAAACTGGGTGGTGTTAGGAACTTGCAAAGAGTTGTACTGTGACCTGCCCTGGCTTAGAGGTGACAGCAGGACAGGGGACATCAGGTAACCTAATGGGGCTGGACCCAGAGTCAGCTGGGGAAGGGATGTGCAGTCCCAGCGTGCACCCAGTGCTCTGCTCCAGCTGACGCCCTGGGAGCTGGGGTGTGCTGTCTGCGGCAGCATCCCTGTTGCAGGGGTGGGGGCACGTGGCGGGATGGCGTGGACAGGTACCCTGCCTTCTGGGCAATGCGGGGCAGTGAGGGTCATGTGGGGGAGATGTCACCAAGCTGGGGTGGCCAGGCTCCTGCAGTGGCCCTGGGCTTCTGGGACCAGTTCAGCTGCGTAGCCCTGCTGCCCTCCAAGACCTTGGCTGTGCTCACCCCAGAGCTCCTACCCTGTTGGGTCCCTGCAGGCAGGGAGCAGGCACGCTGGCTCCCCAGCTCATGCACACACACTCCTGGCGCCCCAGGGCTGCCGGGGAGCAGGAAGTGTGAAGCAGGCTCATCCAGGCAGCCGGGATTGCCAAAGGGCCAGCACTGGACTGTGCGTGCTGGGGCCCTGGGGAGAACGGGAGGGATGGAGCCCAGTGCCTGAAGCCATGGGACCCACCAGACCTTCTCCTGCCCTGAGTGCTCGGGATGTGACCCCACACTCTCAGGGGTGTCCTGGTATGGGCCTCGGCAGAGTGTGACCGTGTCACCCCTTACCCTTCCCAAGGAAGGATAAACAGAAAGAGCTTCTTCCGCCTTGAGCTGGCGGGTTTCCCAGGTCTTAGGTTGCTTATGCTGCTCTTCTCTGAGTCTTTCCAGTTATCAGTGCCTGGGTAGTTCCATGTCCCCATGCGTGTGTCCAAGGCCAAGCACGTTCCTGCGGTGCCTGCCGTGGCCTGGCCCTTCCCTGCTGCTGCGGCCTGGATGTTGTCCCTGTGCCACAAGGATGCCCCGTGCCTGGCTGCCCTAACACACGCTGATCAAACAAAACAACTTGCTGGGGGCCCCGGTTTATCGAGAGCTGCCCCTGCATGATGTCTGTTTGCCATTCACTGGGCTTGCACTGGGGCAGGCCGATGTCCCTCTGAGTGCCTGGCGAGTGCCAAATGGCATGTCAGATTTGAACAGCCCTTGGAAGCCAGCAGCCCCCGGGCTCTGGGCACCCCTCATTGGCACCGCTCACAGCCACCAGCACAACCGAGGCCCTCAGGGGTGCAAGACACAGTTGGGGGAGCAGAGAGATGATGGGTGCAGCACCCAGCTGGGAGGGCTACAGGCCCTGCCAGGGTGGCTCTGTCTTGGGGGAGCACTGGAGCCCCTGCCATTCACTGGGGCAGGCAGAGCTGGTGGGGTGGCGTGGGAGCAGGTCGAGCAGTGCTGTGGCTCCTGCTGCTGCGCAGGGCTGCTCTCTGCACCCAAGGGTCCCTGCACCCACAGTGCGGGGCCAAGGCCAGGGGAGTGCAGGAGCCCTGGGGTCTCAGCCCCGCAGGGTCAGACGCTCCACTGCCAGCACCAGCTGCGTCATGGGCCAGGAGGTGGCTCGGGGCCCTGTGCACGCCTGTCTGGGACATTCCTGAGGTTTCCTGGGCAGCGTCAAGGACCTGGGCTGCTCCCTGTCTCCCACGCACAGCGTTTGCTCAGGGCCAGCCTGTCCTCCTGAGCCCTTTCCACTTGCAGCGTGAGTGCTGCTGTGCGTCCGAGCCCGCTCGTGGGCAGGCACGTTCAGCGTGGCACGGCACAGGCAGGCTGGTGGCTCTGACAGGAGCCCCAGTCCGAGAGGAGACTGTTCCTGGCTGGAGCAGGCAGCTGGCAGCAGGACGACTGGGACGCTGGGCAGGACCATGCCCAGCTCCTGTCCAGGAGGTGCGGCGGCAGCAGGCAGGGCACATGCCTGGGCACCCAGTCCCTGTCCCGGGCGATTCGCAGCCCCCTTGCCCCTCCTGCAGATGATGAGTGCGGTTCCCACAGATTCCTGGTCCCCTGACAGCGGCAGCGCTCCTGTCCTCCCGCCACGCTGCTGGTGGCACCAGCCGTCCCGTGCACCGGCGGGGTGGGGGCTGCGCCCGTGTGGGGCCCTTGCCGTCAGTGGGAATAGCCCGTGGAGGCTGGGTGAAGCTGTGCCCCTTCCCCTGGCCAGAGGTGGGAAGGACATGGGGAATCCTTCTCAGAACTCTCATGCTGGTGGATCCAGCACAAGATTTTGTGCTCCCTCCAGGATGGAGGGACTCCCCCGGCTTGTCTGTCCTAGCCAAAGAGCCCCAGCCCTGGCACAGATCGTGTGCCCTCCTGCTGTGGCAGCCGGCAGGACCACTGTCCCCTAAGGCTGTGTCGGGGCTGGCCCTCCAGCTGGAGGGAAGGGGCCCAGGCTGACACCAGGAGATGCTGTTCATGGATCAGCCCCGTCACCAGCCTGCAAAGCTGCGCCGCAGCTCCCAGGGCCGAGGCCGGGGGTGGGCTCCCCATCCGGGAGCAGCAGGCAGGACTGTGAGCGAAGCCTGCCAGCAGAGCGGGGAAGTCAGGCAGTGTCACATGGCTAGAGAAGAGCGAACACGCTGCGTTCAGAAAACGGAAAAAGTGATCTGGACAATGAGAGCCCTGTTAGCCTGACCTCCCTGGCACATGGACTCGGAGCACGTTCAGGTAGGGAGATGGCGTAGAAATGGGGAAACGGCTCGTGCTGTGCCCTGGGGAGTTCACATTGCCAGCCCAACAGCCATCCTAGGTCGGGTGCAAGAAGTACTGTTGGCTGGTGCAGACCTCAGCAGGGCGTTTCCCCGGGAAATTACGAGATGAGCGGCAGAAGCTGAGGACAGACTAAGCTGTGAGGGGAGAGGGAGTGCAGTGGGGATGAGGGACACTGGAGCCTGAGCAGAGGAAAGCTGTGACCTGGGAGAAGAGTGCCAAGGGTGACAGCAAGCTGGGGTTAATGCAGAAATGGATGGCAGAAGTTTGAGCAGGTTCAGAAGAGACTGAAGGACTGTAAGGAAGAGGAATCCACAGTGGGCTTGTAAATACAAAGCCTGAGGTAGCTGAGCCGGGGGTGGCAGAGTAGGGCTGCAGCAAGGTGTCCCTTGCCTTGTCCCAGGGCACCTCCTGCTGCTGCTGCAGGGGTTGGGGTCCTGGGCTGGGGGACGTCTGTCCTGGCCTGACGCAGCCGTAGGGCTCCCATCCCAACTGCCGTGGACGGTGTCAGGACGTGGAGGCCCTTCCAGCATCAGCTCTTCTGGCTGCTCCCCGTGCGCAGACAGACGTGGGGCCAGGCACAGGGCTGTGAGACCGCAGGCGTGCGTGGGGCTGCCCCGCGTGGCTGCAGGGCTAGGGCTGAGACCTGTCACCAAGCCATGTGATGCCACTGTCACCGAGGATTTCAGTCATCCTTTCCAGACTGAGCATCCCGGATCCTGGAGGTCCCACTGCAGCAGCTCGGTGGGGACTTGGTGCTTTGCTGCACAAAGCCCAAGCACTTTCTGAGGTGCTGTGTTCTGGTTTCTGGTCCTACATGCTTTGTTCCTGAACACACAGGCTTAAATTTTCCGTGTAGCAGCACGGCTGTCCAGATCTGGCCCTGTCACAGTTCTGTACACGCCCGTCCGTTTCTGTCTTTGCAGGCTGTACCAGGAGAGGACTTTTCTCCTCCCCCAGAAACGGTTTTGCCTTGAAAAGCATGTGATCCTCACCAGCAAGCCCACTGAATGGTGACTTTCTGTTGTAACCAGATTTTAGTTCCAGCAGGTGACCAGTTTTAATCCACTTAGTAGAAGGTGCACTGATTTTCTTGAGTGCTAATTATTCATTAAAAGGTGGTGCAAGATGAATTGAATGCCTTCCAGTCTCAGCCTGTTATATCAACACAGTTACTCCAATTAACCAAACCTGTGATCTCATAAAAGGTCATACCAGCTTTCTGACACGGGCTGTTTCTGCAGAGTTGTGGAGATTGGCATTAATTGTGCTGGTGTCCTTCAGCGTTGTATTGACCCTGTTGCAAAACAGCCTGGAGTCTGCCTGCAATCCGTGTCGGCAGAGATCATCTTGCTCATTCAGTGCAAGGGCTGGTGCAGCTTTAGTCCTTATGCGCCTGCAGCTTTCTCGGCCTCCCAAGCCATGCTACAGTTAGCACTGAGAGGGCTCAAATTTGTGTCGTGTGCAAAGTGGTAAAGCTCTGAGGATTTATAATACTTCATTTGGTCAGGGGGGATGTCCCCTCAGTGGCCGATGGAGGGAATAAGAAGTGATTTATTACCGCTGTGAGATGGTAAACTCATCTGTTCACTGCTTTCCAGACAGCAGAGATGTGGATGGAGCATTCCCGCCCTGCCTGCCCTTGGCAAGCCCAGAGACGCCCTTCTCTGAGCCGCTGGCAGGGCTGGGGTGGCCATCTGTGCCTGCCCTCCTCTTTCTCCTGCTGTAACAGACTGAAAGGTTCAGCAAAGCGTTTCCCTGCTGCCTGCCCACAAATACGCTTCCTGCTGGGCTTCATTTCGTCTTGCAGTGCCAAAGCAGGCAGCTGAGGTACGGGGAGCCCAGTGCCGGCTCCTGCCAGCCCCAGTGCTCCCGGGCTGCCCTGAGCTGGGGTGCGTTCCTGCCTGCTGTGACAGTGCTGTGTCTCCATCAGCACTGTGCTGTCACCCCTGCCCCAGGCTGTGGCAGAGGATGGAGCCGGAGCCACGCTGAGGGGACTGGTGTGCTTCTCGCCAGGATGCCTTGCATTGGCCTGGACCGGTGTTGGTCCTTGTTATTCCTCACCCTCTCTGCCTGAGCATCCCTATGGGCACCAGGCACTCATCCCAAGGGACTCACTGCTCTTGGTGGCACCTCTGATGTGGTGCTTGCCCGGAGGGGCAGGCAGGCAGCAGGGCTGGGCCCCTTCACCGGGTTTTGTTGGTGCGATGGGTGTGGAAAGGGGGCTCTCTGTGGGCACTGTCCTGGTTTGTCCTTGGCTTGGGTCCAGGAGGCATTCCAGAGGCTGGAGGGGTGGCCTGGCCTTTGTTGTCTGGAAAAATGAAGACAGCAGGAACAGGGCCGATTCCTGCTAGCAGAGCCTCTGCGGAAACCTTGCCCCAGACACTGGCAGGGTGCTGGGTCGGCCGCACCAGCCCCTGGCCCTGTGCTGGTCGACAGGCCGATGGCAGGGCCACGGCGAGGCTGTGTAGTCTGAGCGGGGACTCCTCGGCCCCTTCGTTCTGTGCAGACCCCTGTCCCAAAGCCACTGCGGGACCCTCGCTGCCGCCCCGCAGGTGAGCGGCCAGAGCAAAGGGGCAACATGCAGCCAGGCCTTAGTCCAGGGAAAGGGGCTCCTACAGCGTGGCACCTGAGGGGCAGCCACGGTCCCTGAGGATGCCCCGGTACGCCTTGGCAGCCCCACCAAAGGGGCACGTAGGCAGTGAGCTGTGAGGGAGCGGGGATGAAGGCTCGCAGGGAAGTGTGCTGCCGAAGGGCGTCCACTGGCTCTGTGGGGAGGGTCTGCGAGAAGTGTCCCTGCGGCACAGCCCTGTACCGGGAGCCTGTGTGGGGTTTGCGTGTTTTCCTTCCTCCGTAACCCTGTAACTAAACACTAGAGTCTTAAATCACCCCTACTTGTTCGCCAGCCAAACATTATTCTTTTTAGCGTTGCCTAATGACAAGCGCAAGCTGTGTGGGTGCGGCATGCAGGATCAGTGCCCAAGGTGGGGGACATAGGGCACAGAGGCATATTTGTGGTGGGTCTGTCTTGGGGGCTCCCAGGTTTGTGGGTGTGCTTTCCTCCTGTGGAAGGGGCTGGCTGGGAGGGTGAGGGGAGGCTGCGGTGGTGGGAGGCAGGCGGGTCGCCGTGCCAGCGCTGCCGGGCGACCCATCAGAGCTTTGCTGTCGAAAGCGTGGCAAGCCCAGCCTGGCGCAGGGCTGACACCACCCGCGCAGAAATGCTGTTCCTGGGCTGCCGTGGCACCCGTGGGGTTAAAGTGGTCCCTGACAGGGTAAATGGGAATAGTACATGGGAAAGCGGTTCACAGAGAAGTGTTTTCACCATTGTTTGCTGATGGGGCTGGTGCAGCAATACCACATCTCCCTCGGGTATTCAGGGAGCCACAGATGTTGTTGGAGGGCTGGAGAAATGCCGCACAGAGAGGAATGTGAAAAGCTCCGGCTGCCTTGCTCCTTGCAGTGTGAGGAGCGTGGGCTGGCAGCCCCTCACCGCGCTGGCCGTTGCGCTGCTCGTGGTGGGTCACGCTGCTGGCCGGTCCAGCCAGGCTTTCCCCGGGCCCTGGTCCCATCCCAGCTCGCTCTGCTCTGGCAGCAGATCCCCCTCCTTTCCGGCTGACTCTCCTGGGGGTGACGCACACCCCTTCGCCTGTCTGCTGGCACTGCCTTGTGGCGCAGGAGATGGAGCGCGGCGGTGCAGCGGGGTTTCGGTAGCAGCTGTTCACAGAGGGGTGCAAGGTGCCCGCGAGGCGCTGGTCAGAGCGCCTGGGGGTGCAGGGCCAGCACAGGGGGCTGCATGCGGGGGGGCACTGGCTGGGAAGCGGCAGCCGGCTGGCTCTGTCCGGGGATGAGACGCGTGGGCGTGCTGGTGCTGAGCGGAGCTGCGTGTGGGCAGGTCACTTAACCAGCACAGGACTGGGTGGGGGGAGCTGGATTTTCGGCACAGCTCGTCCGTCCTGTGTACCCTGACCCTTTCTGCTCTTGCAGAGCCAAGCTGCCATGGGAAGCTGCAGCATGTGGGCATGGCCGGAGCTGCTGGTGCTGCTGAGCAGTGTGTGGCTGGGGGTGGGCAGTGCTCAGCCCACCCTTCCGGGCCCCACGCACAGCCCCGGACCCCAGCTGAAGTTTCGCCTGGCCGGCTACCCGCGCAAGCACAATGAGGGCCGTGTCGAGGTCTTCTACAACGATGAGTGGGGCACCATCTGTGACGACGACTTCACGCTGGCCAACGCGCACGTGCTGTGCCGGCACCTCGGCTTTGTGGCTGCCACTGGCTGGGCCCACAGTGCCAAGTATGGCAAAGGCATCGGTAAGAGAGGGGTGGTGGACACAGCCCCCTGTACTGCATGGGCTGGGGCCAGCCTGGCTGTGGCTGCACCGGCAGGGTGGTCTGCGTGCCACAGCAGGTTTGCATGCGCTGGTGGCGGGGCAGGGGGCCAGGACATGCAGGTCCTGTGTTTGCTCAGTGCCTGGCAGCAGGTGTATGCATGTGCGTGCACATGTGCATGTATGCACATGCAGATGTGCTGGGAGACTCTGCGTGTTTCTGTGTGAGCGGCTGTGCGTGCACCCAGGGCCCGGGGGGTGCAGGCATGTGCTGCAGCAGTGGGGCTACTCATGGCCCTGGATGGTGCAGGGGGGCTGCGGGTTCGGGCTGCTGTGTGCATGTGGCGCGGAGATGGAGCAGGCTGTGCTGCAGGTGAGGGGCGCAGGTTACATGGGGGCTTTATGCCTGGCAGAACAGCCCCTTGGGGAGCGGGAAACTCCCCATCTGCAGATCCCCCGCTCAGGGCTTTACTCTTGGCGTTTCGCTGGCCTCAGCTTTGTGCCGAGGGAGAGCTGCCCCTAGCCCAGCGTGCATGCTCCTGCTGTACGCCTGCGTGGTCCTTGGCTGTGCTCCACCAGCACCTCCCCTGCTCGCGGGGGATGCTGCATGGACTGGAGCCCCCCCCTCATCCCTGGCCCTGGTGTCTGGCAGGGCGGATCTGGCTGGACAACGTGAATTGTGCTGGAGGCGAGAAGAGCATCAGGGACTGCAAACACCGGGGCTGGGGGAACAGTGACTGCAGCCATGAGGAAGATGCGGGTGTCATCTGCAAGGACGAGCGCATCGCAGGCTTCAAGGACTCCAACATCATCGAGGTGAGGAAGCTACTGGCCGCGGTGGGCAGCTGGTGCTGCCCAGGATCCTGTAAAGCCAGCTGCCAGGAGCCCTGCCGTGGGGCAGTCCTGCCGTGGGGTGGCCCAGCCTGAGTTCAGTCCCCCCTGGATAGTTGGGAGGCAGCTTCCCCACCGCGCCCTGGCAAGCTCCCATGTGCAGGAGCAGGGGACCCTTTCAGTGCCTTTCCACAGCGCTAGCACACAGACCGTCTCCCCACAGAGCGGGGAGCGTGCAACCCCCCTGCCCTGGCCCCTTGGCCCCACAGTGCCCCTGAGTCGTGTGAGCACCTGTCTCCCTGGGGTGCCCCCACCCCAGCCCAGCTCGGGGGCTGCAGGGAGCGGTCGGCACTGCAGCAGGCTGCCCTACAGCAGGCACCTTGCTCCCCTGCTCTGCATGGGCATGCCACAGCCTCCCCCGAGCACCCCGAGCTTCTGCTTCCCCCAGCAGCTTCTCCAGGCCAGGGGATCCGTCTCATGCCTCGGTAGCCTGCTTGCTTCTTTCTCTGCCTGCTGGGGACCCTCGGTCCCAGACCTGCTCCTCCACGCTGCACTCCTTGGGCACACTTGGCCTCTCCCTCGCTCTTTCCCTCTTCCAGGGTCTCTGTTTCTCAGATGAGCTCTCGTGGCTGCCTTTGTCCTCCCAGCTGGGCCCCTGTCCCCCTCAGCCACAGTGCCTGTGCAGGACGAGGCTGTGGCTTGGGTGCAGGGACATGGCACAGCTCTGGGCGCGGGATGGCAGGTCTGCGAGGTGAGAGGGTCTGGGACCATGTCCTGCAGGCTGTGCCCAGTGTCCTGGCACCCGCTGCTGCTGTCCTGCTCTGGGTGGGAGCCTGGGCGTGGGGTAGCCTGGGCACCCTCCCTCTGGGTGCGGGGTCCTGGGAGTGACGTGACGGCAGCGCTGGCTCTCCTGGCTGCACTCTCAGGAGATGCACCGGGGGGCCAGGGGACATGTGGCACTGGCTGCACAGGATGGGATTCGGTCCTTGGCTGCCCAGGGCCATTGGATGTGGCCTGCAGGGATGCAGGACCTGGCGGCCCATGTTCCCCACCTGGGATGGGGACCCCATCTCCTGTGGGTGCCTGCATCCTCGGGGCATCCTGGGGAAAGGGCTGCCAGCAGCCGGGGCGACAGGGTGCAGTGCAAGCCTGGGCTGACTGGTGCCCCGCAGACCGAGCAGAGCCACGTGGAGGAGGTCCGCCTGCGGCCGGTGGTGTCCGGGGCCCGGAAGCAGCTGCCTGTGACAGAGGGTATCGTGGAGGTGCGCTACAAGGATGGCTGGGCACAGATCTGCGACGAGGGCTGGGACAGCCAGAACAGTCGCGTCGTCTGTGGCATGATGGGCTTCCCTGCTGAGAAGAAGGTGAACAGGAACTTCTACAAGTAAGTGAGGCCAGCAGGGAGCCTGCGGGGCTGGGATGTCTGCAGGGCTGGGGCCATGGGGCTGGGGCAGAGCTGGGGACAGTGCCAGGGACACGGGGCAGTGCTGGGGGGACAGCCGGGGCCATGCTGTTGGGCGTTGTGGCTCCCCAGCATCCCTTCCATCCCAGTTGCTCGCCAGTCCTAGCACCAAGCTGGCCTTATGGGCACTCACTGACCAAGCCAGGGGGCCACGGCGCAGCTGGGGGGCCATGACTGCCCACCTGCGCTAAGCACTACTGCAGAGGCTGCTCCAAGAGGGCAGGTTTTACTCCTGGCAGTGGTGCACCTCCATATTTCCCTCCGTCACAGAGTGCGGGGGTCCCCACGCTGAGGTGCAGTTTGGAGCCGAGCCAGGCAGGGATGCTCCAGCAGCACCATGGCCCGAGCGAGGGGCGCAGGGCCGTGGGCGCAGACACGCTGCCCATGGTGTGGTGTCCGGCGCTGCACGTGCCCCTGACAGGGCAGCTGCGGTGTTGCTCCCGCAGGCGGTGGAAGCTTGCAGCCCGGATGAAGGGCCGGAGCCTGCGGCCAGGCAGCAGGTAAGGGGCCGGGGCGCCCCATCTGCCGAGCCCTTCGCAGAGCCGGGCTGTCCGGCCCTGCCGGTCTCTGCCGTCGGAACGGATCCTGGCGCAGATGGATCTGGACGGAGCAGACCGAGGGCCTGAGCTGTGCTGGGCAGGCAGGACGAACCCCACCTCGGTGGGACCTGCCTGTGTGCGCTGGGATCCCCTGTCCCCTGCCAGAGACAACCTTTCTCCTAGGCTGACCGTGCCCCAGGCGGAGCAGCCCCGTCCCGCACACCGGGCAGGAGTCCTGGCGCAGGGGCCAGGGCCCGCAGCGCAGACCCACTGTGGGCAGGATCCCCAGGGAGGCACCGAGAGGGCTGTGGCCCCGCGGGGACTGGGAGGCCTGGGAGCAGAGCTGTCTCTCCTGGCAGATGGGGAGGGAGGGCTGTGGAAACGGGCTGCTTGCTGCAGAAAGTAGCGGTGGGGAGCTGGAGTAGCTGCACAACCCTCTGTTCCCTGCAGGGCAGGCTGGCAGGCTGGGTTGTCACAGGCATGAGAGCACTTGCTCAGCAGCACGGGTGGTGCTGGGCACCAGGGTGATGGGCACAGCAGTGCTAGCAGTGCTGGGCAACAATATGATGGGCATGGTGCGGCAGGTCTTGTCAGGAGTGCGGCATCTGCTCAGGATCTCCTGCACCCTTTGCCCACTCACTCTTGCTGCCTTTCTGCCCATGCCAAGGGATAGTCTGGCTGCCCTTTCCCTCCTTCCCTGAACCCTGCTGCTGGATTTGGTAGCGGGTGCAGCAAGCCAGAGCCCATCTTCGCTGGGCTATGGCATGGCACCACTCACCTGAGCCCACTGCCATATGGAGACATTGCTCTGCCCCCAGCACATGACCTTGCTCTGGTCCCACCACCCGTCCTGGTGCTGAAGGTGCCCTGCACTCTGGACCCATCCCGAGCTCTTCATCATGACACTTCCCAGCTTTGTGGCCCAGCAGGCATCCTTGCCAGCTCCTGCAGCCATGCCTGAACTGGAGATGGAAATCCAGACAGGGTCAGCCCGCAGGGTCTCCACAAACTCCTACCCAAAGGTCCCACTCACTGCAACATGCTGTTACTTGGTTTGGTGCTCACTGCCCTTTTTCCAATGTGCAGGTATTTCCCCTGCAGCACGGGGTGAAATGCTGTGTGAGCTAGAGAGATCTACAGAGAGATCAAGAAAGAACCATAAAGATCACTTAAGCAATCTGGACGTCCACAAATCCGTGGGCCCCGATGGAATGCACCCACGAGTGCTGAGGGAGCTGGCAGATGTCATTGCTGAGCCACTCTCCATCATCTTTGAAAGGTTCTGGAGGACAGAAGAGGTGCCCCAGGACTAGAGAAAAGCCAATGTCACTCCAACCCTCAAAAAGGGCAAGAAGGAGGACCCAGGAAATTACAGGCCGGTCAGCCTCACCTCCATCCCAGGAAAGATGATGGGGCAACTCATTCTGGAGGTCATCATTAAGCAAGTGGAGGAAAAGAAGGTTATCAGGAGTAGTCAACATGGATTCACCAAGGGGAAATGATGCTTGACCAATCTGATAACTTTCTACAATGGCATGACTGGCTGGGTAGATGAGGGGAGAGCAGTGGATGTTGTCTACCTTGACTTCAGCAAGGCTTTTGACACTATCTCCCATAACATCGTCATAGGGAAGCTCAGGAAGTGTGGGCTAGGTGAGTGGTCAGTGAGGTAGATTGGGAACTGGCTGAATGGAAGAGCTCAGAGGGTTGTCATCAGCAGCGCTGAGTCTAGTTGGAGGCCTATAACTAGTGGTGTCCTTCAGGGGTCAGTGCTTGGCCCAGTCTTATTCAACTTATTAATCAATGACCTGGATGAAGAGTTAAGAGTGTATCCTCAGCCAGTTTGCTGATGACACAAAACTGGGAGGAGTGGTGGGTACACCAGAAGGCTGTGCTGCCATTCAGTGAGACCTGGACAGGCTGGAGAGTTGGGCGCAGAGGAACCTGATGAAGTTCAACAAGAGCAAGCGCAGGGTCCTGCACCTGGGGAGGAACAACCCCATGCACCAGTACAGGCTGGGGCGGACCTGCTGGAGAGCAGCTCTGCAGAGAGGGACCTGAGTGTCCTGGTGGATGA
>Ga0065711_1010088_pt1 | contig 12802 bp, 9 predicted proteins | sample Hoacrofraction12_FD_59098 | JGI IMG/M metagenome (GOLD analysis project Ga0065711, IMG submission 59098) | Hoatzin crop microbial communities from Cojedes, Venezuela - Epithelial fraction 12 v2 (version 2) | ecosystem: Host-associated > Birds > Digestive system > Esophagus > Crop | place...
TTAGAAACGTGTCCTGGGCGCTGGAGGAGGGCAGAGGTGCCCTCTCGTGACAAGGAGAAGTGGGCAAGATGTTCACGGGTGGCACCCAGCTGTGTGCTGAGACCCCGTCTGCAGCACCCTAAGGAAGGCAGGAGGGAAGGGCGGGAGTTGGCGTGGCCATGCCGTGGGTTTCGCACCATCTGAGGGATTGTTTTATGCATTGTTGGATTCGGGGAGGGTGGCAGGAGACCTGGTGGGCTGGGGCATCTCCTGTGTCGGTGGCTGATGTCACAGCTCCTCGAGGCAGGTGGCTGAGTGAGAATCCATGCTTAGGACCTTTTCTGCTCAAAGTTGGTGCCGGTGGGTGAAGGGAGATGCTCTGAAATGTGCAGAAGGCACCAAAACGCAGAATATACTTGATCTCCTGTGTGCTTTATTCAGGTTTTTTGTATCGGCGTCAGGGATGGAGGGAAGCCAACAGCCGTGCGGGGTTGGCAGTGCTCCCCTCGACACTCGGAGGACACGCAGATGACGCTGCGTGCTCCCTTGCCAGGCTGCCTTAGAGCTCGTTGCGTTGTGCTGTGCTCTGGAGTGATGGTCTGGGAAGTGCTTTGAGGCCCATGGATAGAAGATGGGGCGAGGAACAAGTCCCACTTCTGCATCCACTCCACGTGTAATGCCCTGCAAGAAAATTTGCCTTTAAACATCATATTTGTTGGCGTGTTCATTGTCCAGCCAGTGCCAGCTCGGGGATCAGGTGTGATTAATGTCAGTTTGAGAATTTAAATTTTATGTATTTCTTAAGGGATGAAAATTCCACCCATGCATCTCACTGGCCGCTGGGTTGCCGTGGGACTGAGGTGCCCACAGCTGGAGGTGACTGGGAGGAAGCTGGTCTGTTATCTGCTGCCCATCTGTCAGAGGTGGGGTGCCCCGCTGAGGTTTGGGCTTGGGTTGCCGGTGGTGGGAACCCACCGAGTTTAGCTGGGCTTGGCTTTGGGGCATGTTCAGAGCATCAGAAAGAGCCTTTCAATATGTGGCAACCCGCCAGCAAATTAGAATGGAAAGATAATGCAAAATGGATGCATTGTATAGAACTCATCCATCTTTCCTCTCGATTACTTACTGTTAAACTTGTCCTGTCCGCAGATGCTTGATGTATTGACTTTGGCAAGGACTAACCGCAGAAGTCTGGGGGATGATTAGAGTCTTCCTCTGGGCAAGTTGAGGACAAGGGGTTTTGAGATTTCTTTGAGATTTCTTGCATCTTTTGAAGCACCAAGGTTTTGACTCCACTCAGAGGCTGGCACTCATCTGAGTGGGTGTGATGTGTGCTCCATGCCAGTGTCACCAGCCCAGGATCAGGGCGGGGAAATGTGGAGTGGAAAGGTAGCACCGCAGTTTGATAGAGAAGGGAATATAAGACAGAGCGTTTTTCCCAGCTCTGGGCATCAACCAGTCCCTTCCCTCTGTTTCTGAATTGTAGCAGTTCTTCTAAAAATGGGAATGAGTTCTCCGAGGATTTCGAAGGGATGCTTGTGGACAACTCAGTCTCATCAGCATCCTGGAAAAAAACTCATCAGTTGTTAGGCGTGATTCTCCATGTACAAAGCTGTTCTGAAAAGGAGCTAATGGGGAGAAACCAATTAGACAGATTTATTAGCCCAAGATCAAATTCTGGTTGCTGAGATGATTGATGGAAAGGATTAATCATGTCGTGCTTGCTTGCCAGAGATAACTGCTAGCCAAGGCGAGTGGGTCTGTGTGAGACTCTTGCGTGGATGATGTGTTTCTCCGAAATCCTGTAGCTGGTTCACTTCTGCACCCCTCCAACTGCAAGAAGCCAAATGTCTTTGTTGGCTTTGTCCAGTCTCCTCAGGAGGGGGCCTCCTGGATTGTTTCTCTTCAAGGGATGAGCCCGGTTTTCTCTCTGCTTTTCTTTCTGCCACTGCCGCTTTAATCTTGTCATTATACATATTTGCATATTTCTTTCTCAACCTCCTCTTCCTTTTATTCCACCCCCAAAGCTCTTTCCCGTCAGCCACCCTGCAGCTCTGGCTTTGCTCTTGCACAGGCGCAGCTGGGGCTCTCCTCTCTTGCCTTAGCCAGGTCCCCCGTGAACACAACCTCTGTGGCCAGGGAGGCCGTTTGCTGGTGTGTGGTTTGTAGAAAAGTTGTTTCTTCCTGAAGATTTAGGATGGGAGGGCGAGCAGGTCACTGGGGTTGGAAGGAAGGAGGATAGCAGCCCGAAATAACACCAGATGCTGTTAGAAGAAAGGGTGTTAGAGAGTTTGTTGCACTGATGGCATTAAGCTGAGGTCTGGTGGGAGAAGGTGTTTTGGGGGCAGTGGAGTGGTTCTTTGGAAGACCTTTGCTTTTTCTTTCTGCGAGATACGTAAAAGTCATCGTTTAAATCGGTCATTCCTGAGCAGGCTGCAAGCTGGGTCCCTTTTCAGGACAAGAAAAGGGATGCTCTTCTTTCCCATTCCATCCCTCACGGATCCTGCTCAACTGCAGCGCATTCGGGGGCTTTTTGATGGGGTTCTGCCACTTTTTTTCTTGCTCTGTGGGACTGTGCCTGACCTGCCCCATACCACAGCCTAGGCTGTAGTCTAAATCTACCTCAATCTGCCACCTCAGTGGTGAAGCCAGGCCCTGAAGCAAGGGGCCAAGCAGGGGGTAAAGGGACCCTGGGCAGCACTGCAGTGGGGGGACTGGTGATGGGTAGCGACATGGCCAGGAGAGAGCGGTGATGACCTTAACTCTGGCAGAAAAATTCAATGCTGTAAAAAATACCCTAAATGTAGGGCTCCCCCCCAACCTTTAGGAAATGCTAGCCCAGATCTGCATTTTTTAACTTATATGCTCAAACTGAATAGTCTTGATGTTTTGAGCATTAATGCTCAAAACCAAAGCGATGCCTCCAATTCTTAGACCTCTGGTTTGAAGCTCTTTGTGAACTCAGGGGAAGACTTTTCCATGGTTCCTCCCCATTCCCACATTGAGGTTTTTCTTCCAAACCACGAAGGCTCCGAAAGTTCAACCTGGACCTCCGGCACCTCCGTGAGGTGCTGGGTCAGGAGGTCTGGATTTGGAAAAAAATTCAAGTATCTGTCTCTGATGAAGTATGACTCAAACCTTAGTAATTCCGTGTTTGAGGAAGGAATTGGGATCACTGGTTGTGCTCAAGCATCATCTGCTGAATTTGGTATGTGGTTTTTTCCTGCCTTGCCAATGCACGAGCAGTTCCAGCGAGGATCTCATGTGCCTGGTCCTGCTGGGAGGTCCACGTGTTGGTGGGTTTAATGGTACAACAACCGACCGGCACGTGGGGAAGTGGAGAGGTGTGTTGGCTTGGCTGGCGAAGCAAAAGGTCATAAATCACAGGTGAAGCGGCTGAAGCCTGGAGGCAGAGCCCATCCGAGCGGGCGGCTGGCGCTGGGTTGTGCTCGGAGGTGTGGTGGGGATCTGCTGTGGGTTTCCAGCAGGTGTCTGCTTGTTTGTGCTTTTGTTCCCTTGTCAGTGAAGGGAGTATAGCGATAATATTCCTGCTTTGCAGAGATGCTGGCAAATTGAAAACCTATCAATTTATAAGGGAAAAGCAAGTAATTTCAGCTACAACTTTTCTCCGAGTCCCCCTGGCAACGTTTGTGTCTTAGCAACCGCATTTTCCTATTTAAAAATGTTTAAAACATTAAAAAACAACAACAACAACACATTAAGCACAGGATTAAGTGCTTTCCTGAATCAAAGCCTAACTAGATAAATGAAATGCTGTTAATTGAATCAGGGATGCACTGTGTTTTCAGCCCCCAAATTTGCATAACATTTGCATTTGATTGAAAAGCCATCATTGATGTTGTTCAGTTCTACTAGGTCCCCCCCATGTCTCTGGCTTTGGCCGTCCTCCTCCTGCCCCGAGGAGCTGCATAAATGGTTTTGGGAGGAGATGGCCAGGACAGGATCGGTGCTTGCGGTCGGGGAGAGCCCAGAGCTTGGCCGTACTCTGCCATCAGCGCTCGCTGCCTCAGCGTCTTGGTGCCCTTAGTCACCTCTGCTTTGAGAAATGCGTGGTGGGGGGCGGAGAAGGTCCAGGAGGTGTTGGATATAAGGGAGATGCTGTAGCCAGCGTCCCACAGAAAGCGTGTCCGGTGGGTGTGCGGCTCCGGGATGACTGCAGAGCTGTTGCTGACACCCTAACGCAGGGCGTTGCGGGGCGGAGGACCAGCAGCTCCTGCCACGGTGCTCGGGGTCCGTCCTTTCTCTAGCAGGCGTTGGCTAAATGGACCCCTTGCTTTGGGGCTAAAGAAAAAATCAAGTAGTCAGGACAAAACCTGGACCAGGAGGGAAGAAGGAAGTGCGCGGGGCTGGCTGTGCTGGAGGTGGCCACGCTGTGGGGCCGTTTCGCTCGTGGGGGTAACCCCTGCGCGGGGGGTTGTCGTTGCTCCCTAAAGATGAGCCTGGTATAGAGCATCGTGCTCCGGTAACGCAGGCGGTTGTGAGTGTCCGCTCCCTGCGGATCACAGGGAACGTTGTTCCTGAGAAGGCAATAGTCAGGGTGACCTGAGCACCTTGCACCCTCCGTCCTCCTCTCCTCCCTGCACCCGCTGCGCCCATCCCTCCAGCTGCCTCCGTGCTGCCGGTGCTGGTGATGCTGGGGGTCAAAACCCCCTTGGCGAAACAGCCCCAGTCCTTCGGCGAGCCCCTGCCTGCGCCGCGAGGCTCCGCGGGGTAGGGGAAGGAGAAACGTCCGTGGCGTGCGATGGGGAGACGTGGGTTTTATCCCAAGCTCTGCTCGGTGGCTGTGGGTGCAGTGATGCTCCTCTCCGGACACCTCTCCCGATTTTTCTGACAAGAGCAGCTCTTGGCTGGTGGCTGAAATAACTTTACTGGGAGGAGGTGGCAGCCAAGTCCCTTGGAGGCTCCTTGCTGGAGGCAGGGATGCGCCATGCTGGTGATGCAGCGAGGATCTGCTCTGCCCCCCCAAAGCATCCCCTCAAAAGCACCCCGCGGGGCTCGTGCGAAAGGGAGAGGGACCCTCGAGCGAGGCCAGGCTGTGCTGGTGCTGCTTTGCCGTCGGCTCCGGCTCGCAGCGGCCAGCCCCAGCCTCCCGCTGGCCCCCGGCCAGGCTGCCTGCTCCTAACTAGCTAGTGCCCCTTTCTTGGGTCCCTGCCACCGCCGCTGCCGTGCCAGTCCACTCCAGGGAATTACCAGCAGATTCTTAATTAAGTGGGCGGCTCTGGCCGCTCTGTCGAAGGAGATCTCTGGGGATGCATCCAGGGGTAAGAGAAGAGGGATCCTGATGGCTGAATCTGCACTGGAGTGTTGCCCAGGGAGATTTAAAAATTAAAAACAAAAAAAAAAAAACCAAACCCAGCCCCAAAACCTAATTTTAGATTCTTGATGATTCTGCCTGCCTGGGGGATCGGGGTTTTCTGCGGAGGTTGCTGCGGGTACCAACCCGTTCGTGCCGATGTGCCGTGGGCACCTGAGGTTGCACGGTTCTGAGGACGCAGCCACCAGCGTGGCACCGAGAGCCGGCGATGCCGTGTGGGTGGGAGGGCTCCGGGTGCCTTGGGGACACAGCGGGGTTTCCAGCTGGCTCCAGGGCTGTCGGAGACCGGCAGCCAGGTGATTTCTGAATGAACGGCGCTTTCCTTTGCTGCCGCTCTTTCCCGCTTCACCTTAGTGTTTCTCCCTTCTGGAGAAGGGGTTCCTCCTGCTGCCCTTTGGGTTTGACCCATGTGGTGTTGATCAGCACAGCGCGAGAGGGTGGGAAATCTCCCCGGTACCTGGATATTGCGGGATCCTCCGTGGTGCTTTGCTCTGTCTCTCTGCTTTTCCCTCCCGTGAGGTTTAACCTGTGTTGAGCTCTGTGAGGAGCTTGGCTGAAGGAAAACCCCAGGAAAGCCTTTGATGGAGCAGATCTTGGTGTTTCCACCGCTAATGAGGCATGATCCAAGATGCTCGTCTGTGCCGTGGCTCCGTGATGTGGGTCCCACCGCAGCCTCCTGTTACAGCCCGGGTGCTTCAGGGTGTGGGGGGGGTTTATTCGGTGAGCCCAGCCCATGGCTGGGGAGGATTTGCTGAGAGCATCAAGAGATCGCAAAGGTCTCGCTTTGCCTCCCGGTTCTGCAGGAGAGCCTGCAGATCTGCAGGGGGCTGCCGGGCACCTTGGCAGGTTTTTGAGGGCTGAAGGCCGGACGTAGTGGGATGCTAAAAACCCATTATCAAAAATAGCATCACTGGTGTGGAGCAGGAGGAGGGCAACGCCGGGACCCGCAGTTCCTCTCCCCTTACAGCCCTGCAGCTGTTCAACCTTCGCTCTCCACCTCTAATTCTTTTTTTTTTCTTTTTAAATCAAAAAAGCCACCAGCAAGTGGGCAGAAACCATCCAGATTTGCAAATAGACGGTTTTTTTACCAGGTCCATCAGTCTGCTCCAGCTCACCCCAAGGGTCTGTAAGGCTCCTGCCTTCGGCACAAGACGAGCAGCATCCGTGAGAGCTGTTGGCTTCTCGCATGGGCTGGAGATGCTGGGGCTGGTCCGTGGCTCCTGCCCGCCCGAGGGGCACGAGCACCAGTGGCGGCTGGCAGCCAAGGTCGGGCGAGCGGAGGTTGTGAGAGCCCTTGAGCGACGCGGGAGGGAGGAGCTCCCGCCTTTGGCACACCATGAATAAAAAGCCGGGGAATCGCTGTCTGGCGGAGTTATTTATTTGGAGTAAAGCTCTGCTCGGCGCGGAGGTGGGAGCAGAACTGGGCTGTTGCGTTCGGTGGTATGAAGAGTGGCACTTTGCGACGAGGATTTAGATACGGCGGGACCTGCTTCTAGCAAAGCAAATAGCGGGGTTTATTTATTCATGAGTTCCTCTGTAATTCTAACCACAGCCGCTGCCGAGGAGCACTCGGACGGAGCCGGATTTGAGCAGGGGCTGCTCTTCGGAGGGGGAGGTTTTCATCTGCCGTGGAGCAACTCCGTGTCGAGCCAGACCTCGCCGAAGGGGTGATGGATGCGGCCCCGATTCCGTCCTCCCCCACGGGCGGGATGGGCACCGATGGAGACGGGCCACCAGTTTCTGGGGGGTTCATCCCAAGATTTTGTGGGATCCCGCTCTGCTTTGTGCAGCTAACCCGCCTGGGCTGATAAAAGATCCGTCTCTCCCTCCCAGTGTAGCCTCATGGGGATTTAATATCCGTCAGCGATGGAGGCCGCAAGGAGCGGCAAATAATCCCAGTGGCGTGGCCGCGATGGGAGGAATTACCGGTTAATTAACATATTAATAAAAGCACAGCGGCCCTGGTGAGGCGCAGAGCAGCCCCTTCGCCTTGCCCGGCCAGCGTGGATGCGGGCGATGCTCTGCCCGGGCAGGCGTTCCAGCGAGCTCAGCAAAGGAGAGCCGATTCTTTTTTATTTTATTTTTTTTAGGGAGAGAAAATTAGATGCCACCAGCAGAATTAGGGTGTGAGGACATAAATGGCTCTTTTCTCTCCGTAGCACATTGGATTCTGGTCACGTATGTGCAGAACACATGCTCTGCCCGTGCGGATGCTTGGAGCTATCTGGAGAAGTTTCCGTGGCAGGGGTGGGTGGTGGGAGACCTGCAGGGTTTTCTCTATCGCTTCAAATCCTTTTGACCCTCCCTGGACTGTGACATTCTTTGTATTCTGAATTTCTTAATCTCTCTCCAATTTGTTTGGGGATGCGGATTAGTAAAGGAGAGGTCTGGGTTCAGAGCATGCTCCCCCCTTGGCTTCCTGCAACCGCCCCCCAAAACTGCAATTTTAAGGGTTGGATTGGTTCCTTTTTCCTTACCCACCTGGTTTGCATCTGTGGTAGAGACAAAATTTGGTGTTTCAAAGCCTTCCTGGTGCTGAGCTGATGGGAGCACTGAAAATGTTGGGTTTTTTTATGCTTCATTTTGACTTTTAGAGGGGAGGGCAGCCCCAAATCTGTCCATCCCATCGCTCTGGTCTGAATCTTTGGGACATCTTTGGTAACTTTGGGAAAGATCAGTCCTGGTTTTGTTTGAAGCCAAGTCATCCAGCCAGCCCTTCCGGGGATTTGGATGTGTGTGGGTTTGCATCGGGAGCTCGGATCAGAGGGGATGCTGGAGGGGACGCTTTTACCTCGCAGGATGAAGGGGCTGAGGAGGAATCCTTACCTGTGTGGCTAAAGAATACTGATGGCTTTGGGCCATTTCATGCTGAGATGATTTCTTCTCATTGACAAATGAGCTGAGCCACCTTCTGAAGTTGTGTAATTAGAAGATAAGGATCTGGAATCTCATTTTGTCGATTTTTTTTTTTTTTTTTTTTTTAAATTATTTCACGCATTTGTAAAGACTTTGGAATTGAAGCCTGGGTCTGTGATGAGCAGGTCTGAAGGTATTTGCTCAATATAGCACTGTGAGCGCCGAGCTGCCTGCCAGTCGTGGCATTTATCTTCATTTAGGCATCTTAAAATTCAGTGTTTTTGGCTATTCCTGAGAAACAGAGGCCAACGGGGGGGAGGGTACCAGCCATCTGTGGGGGCTTGGTACTGTTTGCATATGGGTCGCACCCACCAAGCTGCGTCCTTCGAAGCCTTGGGCACCTAAAGATGTCGTTGCCTTTGGGTGGGGGCTCCTGGGGTATCTAGCAGCACGTCGGGGTGCTGGCAGCCGCGGCGGCGTGGCTGCGTGCCGGTGCCGGAGCCGCCGGACGAGCCCGCGGCTGCTCTCAGCTGTCTGCGGCAGCTGCTGGGCCGGGGGGGCACAGCACCCCCGGGGTAAATTTGGCATCAGAATTAAAAAAGGAGTTTCTATTTTGGGAAAAGTGAGGTTATGAAGAGCCAAAAGCGTGAGTGGAGAAGCAGCCTGAGACCATCTCGGGGGGGTGGAGCTGGGATGCCCGTGCCTTGATCTCTCCGGTTAAAATTCAGCCGGGTTTTTTCGATGTGGTGGTGATGCTCCAGTGGCTGGTGGCATCCCGAGGGTCGTCCCTTCGTGCCTCCAGTGCAGGAGGGCACGTTACGTGAACGCATGGCTCCCTTTTGCTTGCTAATCCTTCTGTTCAATCTGGCAAAAGTCTCTACCTTTCCAGCTGTGCCCACGTTTGGGCTCCAACCCGTGCTGAAGGGTCGGGGAGTTTTGGCGTCTTGTTCTCGGTGAAGCTCCCGATGTAAATCCAGCACGAACTGGGCTGGGTGTAATTAGCCAAAAGCCATCAGAAACCCTAGTAGCATGTGGAAGTGCAAAGCTTGATTAGATACACCAGTGTGCCCCAGTTCAAAGTGAGATGGCCGTGTTTCGGACACCAAATGTATGTTTTAATTGCTTTTCATTTATTTCAGGAGCCGGAAAATTCAAATCCGAAACATCCCACCCCAGCTGCGATGGGAGGTAAGAGGAGCAAGTGGAGAGGTGGAGATCAGATTAAGGATTAATTCCCCCCCCCCAGGTTTCTGTATTTGGGATTAAAGTTGATTTATCCTTTTCTTTGTAATTAATTGGATCTAATTATACAAGCTCCTTGTGTCTACGTAGCGTATTCCTCTTCCATTACAAGAGTAAATTCAACTGGTAGAAGCAACGTAAGCTAAACCAACAAAAGTCCCCATTAATAACGGGGTTATAGGATTTATTTGTTGTATAAGGAACAAAATGGATCCTCTCCTCCCGCTGGCTGCTGGGACTTCTCCCCGATTCCTTTTTTCTTTTTGCCCCTGTCTCAGCTGGCTCCGAGGCCCCTTGGTCCAGCGTCCTGGGGCAGGCAGGAGCTTCATCCGTCTAATTGCTTGTGAAATCTTAATGACTGGAAAGCTGCCTTGATTGATTGTATTTCCCTGGTCTGTCCCGACAGTCCCAGTGTAAAGTGTTTGTTTTTTTTTTTTTCCTCCCTTTTCCAGGTTCTGGATGGTTTGCTAGCCCAATACGGCACCGTAGAAAACTGCGAGCAAGGTAGGACTGAAAAAAGAAGCTGTATTTAAGATATTTTCTGCCCCAGCTATTTTGGGGGGGAAGGAGGGTGAGGAGGGACATGCGGTTTTCCTTTGTCAGCAGAAGCCACAGCTAAAGATGTCAAGAGGTCTCAGCCTGGTTGCTGGGGCTTTGTTTTTGTTCCCTGTTGCTGAAAGACGAGTCCCGTGCAGTGGCTTTGGGCAGCGCATGTGGCTGTCCCTGCGTCGGGTGCCGGGTCAGCATCGTTCCCCCCGCACCCGTGGGTACCCACCAGCAGCTGCCTCGGGGGAAGGTGCGGGATGCTCTCCCGAGGCCGGCCGGGGACTATCTGTCTCCACTCGGCAGATTTTATCTCAGCCTCTAATGGCCATCAGTTGAGGTTTAATATTGCCCCCGGGATGTTTAATGAGAGTAGAGTTACCATAACCCTCCTAGAAATGGGAAGGAAGGCTCGGAGGAGCTCCTGGGATCATCCCTGGGCTCTGGCGAGGGATGGCAGGATGGAATGGGCTTTGGTGGCTTTGCTGCAGAGCTCAGTGGCATATCGGGACCCTTTAAATAAGGTGGGAGGGTCTGAGCTGCCCAGGATGAGTCCCAGCGTGGGGACCCTCTTCTCCCTTGCAGGAGAAAAATGTTGGCAAATCCCTAGGGAGCCCCAGCAGGGCCCCGTCCAAGGGGGGACTCATCCGAAAGGGGATTCTCCGCTTTTTGGGGGGCTTTGGTGTTTGCGTTGCCTCTCTAATTTCTGCCTCTTTTGCTCACAGTGAACACAGACAGCGAGACTGCCGTTGTCAACGTCACCTACGCCAACCGGGAACAGACCAGGCAGTGAGTGCTCTGCGTCCCCTGGGAGCTCCGGCTGCCCTCCCTGCCCTTCCCCGCTTCCAGAAAACAGCATTTCCAGTGCTGGGAGTCCGATTATCCCTGAATTCCTAAATTTTGGCTAAGAATGCAGCAAATCTTTGAGGAAACCACCCAGAACTCTGATTTCTTTGCTTTCAGGTGAAAGCCCTTTAGAAGACATCCATGGTTTTGGGATTTTCTCTGCAGTTCGGAGAACAAAACCATAACTTTTTGCCCAAGGAAAAGTAGAGATTTTCTTATCCTGACATGATTTCAGGAGTTATGTTTCCAGAAAAAGTAATAAGGAGACCAAATATCGTAGGAGCTGGTAGGCGTCAGGCAACACATGTCCTCTCTGGCTGATGGCCGTGTCACTGGCAGACTTGCAGCTCCTTTCCCCACCCTACCCAGGGAAGATCAGGCTTTGTATTAAATGCAAAGGGAATATTAATTGGGTTTTCACTGCTGTTTTTTCGCTTTCCTTTTGCCCTGGTGAAAGGCTCTGGAATGCTGGAAAAGGGATGGGATCAGCACTTTCCTTGGAGGGCAGCCTGGAGGAGTGCGGGGATTGATTTTCACCCGGGAAGGTTTCTGTCACCGAGGCGGGAACGTCTCAAATGTGGCCACGGTGGCCAGGCTGCCGTCCCCAGGGACACTGCTTGTGGTCACCGGCCAAAGCACCAGCTTCCACATTCCTGCCTGGCCGATACTTCAGCTGTCAAACCCAGGTTTGCTGTGGTTGCACACGTCGCCGCAGCAAACCTTCACGGGGGAACCGCGGTCTTGTTTTACTTTCCATGATAACATGGGGCAGGGTCCGGCTGTGGAGCCCAGCAAGGGGAACGCTCCTGGTTTGTTCTCCTATCACTTGTCCAACCTTACCAGCCCTGCTCCTTGCACTCCATAAGGCGAAATATTTTGGGTTTCTTTCACTGGGAAGCACCCAGCGAAAGAGTTTGATGCAAGTAGTTTTGCTCTTGGATCTAGAGCCCTTCTCCCATGCTTTTTCCTCCTCCGGGGAAGCGTTGTGCTTTGTTGAGCATCTTTCCCTTGGTTGCTTTGCGTCCTGCAGGGACGAGGCTGCTAGCAGGAAAAGTCTCTGTTCAGCCAGTTTTAGGGGTTTTTTATTTGGGGTTTTTTTGCAAAAGTTGAGTCACTGACCACTTTCTGGAGAGCTGCAGTTTTGGTTTTCTCTGTATAAAGCTGGGGAGGTTGGAAAGAGCGGCGGAGAGCGGTGGCCAAAGCGGTGGCTTTGCCCTTGCTGCCAGCCCCATCTATCGACAGCTTTCAGCTCTTGCAGTCCCTGACGTCCCGCCGGGAAAGGGGTTTGGAGTTACCAGCCAAAAATCATAAGGTGGAGGGAGACGTGGGAATCGCTCCCTGCACAATCCTGTCCTGCACCCATCGCTCCCATCCCCTCCCCTGGGTGCTCGGAGGGGTTCCCCTTGAAGTACTTTGGCTCATCCAGGCTGGGTGGAAAGTCCTGTCAGGTCCCCACGGCATCTGTGATGTCTCCTTTCCCCCCTCCTGGTGCTTACTTGCTGGGCGTTACGCCAGGGAGGGCTTGGCCCCTTTTGGCTCGAGCTGATGCACTTCCACTGGGTGTGGGACTGTGCCAGGAGGGACCCCCACCCCATCCCTTCTCCCCTTCCAGAGCCATCATGAAGCTGAACGGGCACCAGCTGGAGAACCACGCGCTGAAGGTCTCCTACATCCCCGATGAGCAGTCCGTGCAAGGGCCGGAGAACGGGCGGCGGGGCGGCTTCGGGGCACGCGGTGCCCCCAGACAGGGCTCCCCTGTCGCGGCGGGGGCACCGGTCAAGCAGCAGCCAGTGGACATCCCCCTCCGCCTCCTGGTGCCCACCCAGTACGTGGGTGCCATCATCGGCAAGGAAGGGGCCACCATCAGGAACATCACCAAGCAGACGCAGTCCAAGTGAGTCCGTGCTCCCACGCGCTGGTTTGCACCTTGCTGGAGTACCGTGTCCAGTTCTGGGCTCCCCAGTTCAAGAAAGATGAAGAGCTACTGGAGAGAGTCCAGCG
>Ga0065711_1046577_pt1 | contig 12802 bp, 7 predicted proteins | sample Hoacrofraction12_FD_59098 | JGI IMG/M metagenome (GOLD analysis project Ga0065711, IMG submission 59098) | Hoatzin crop microbial communities from Cojedes, Venezuela - Epithelial fraction 12 v2 (version 2) | ecosystem: Host-associated > Birds > Digestive system > Esophagus > Crop | place...
CGAAGGGCGGTATCAAATCGTTCTGTACGTTCTCTTTAGCATGATGTGTAATTATGTGCAGGTGGAGGTGCATACGCCGACGGGGCGCGTCGACATGGTGCTGGAGTCGCCAAAAAATGTCTATGCGATTGAGATGAAGCTCAATGCATCGGCACAAAAGGCGGCCGACCAAATCGACCTCAAGGACTATAGTTCCCGCTTCGCTCTCACAGGGAAGCCCATCGTGCGCGTCGGCGTCAACTTCTCCTCCCGCACCCGCAACATCACCTCTTGGGAGGTTAGGGATTAGGCGTTAGGCTTTAGGCATTAGTGGAAACCCACAGCGGCGCAGCCACTTCAACTCAACTCTCAACTCTCGACTCTCAACCCTCGACTCTCAACTCTCAACTCTCGACTCTCAACTCTCAACTCTCAACTCTCAACTCTCGACTCTCAACTCTGATAACTCCTTTTTCTATGAAAGATTTTAATTATTATACCCCGACGAGGGTGGTTTTTGGACGTGATAGTGAACAACAGGTGGCAACGCTGGTTAAGCAGGCGGGCGGGACGCGCGTGCTCATCCATTATGGCGGCGGCAGTGCCGTGCGCAGTGGTTTGGTGGGCAAGATGAAGGACCTGCTCGAGCAGGCGGGCATTGCGTGCGTCGAGCTGGGCGGCGTGGTGCCTAATCCCGTGCTGACGATGGTGCGCCGCGGCATCAAGCTGTGTCGCGACGAACGCCTCGATTTCATCCTGGCTGTGGGTGGCGGCTCGGTCATCGACAGCGCTAAGGCAATTGGCTACGGCGCTTGCTACGACGGCGACGTGTGGGACTTCTGGGAGGGCAAACTGACACCCACAGCGTGCTTGCCCACGGGTTGCGTGCTCACCATCCCCGCCGCTGGCAGCGAAATGAGCAGCAGCTGCGTGATTACCAACGACGAGAACGGCATGATTAAACGCGGCATCAACACCGACATCTGCCGCTGCAAGTTTGCCATCATGAACCCCGAGCGCACGTTCACCCTACCCGCCTATCAAACGGCAGCGGGCGCGACCGACATCATGATGCACACGATGGAGCGCTACTTCAGCCGCTTTGACGACATGCCACTCACCGACGCCATCGCCGAGGGCCTGCTGCGCACCGTGCGCGACAGTGCTCGGGTGGTGCTCAAGGACCCCACAAACTACAAGCACCGCGCCCAGTTGATGTGGGCGGGCAGCCTATCGCACAACGACCTGACCGAGTGCGGCTACGAAAAAGACTTTGCCACTCACCGCCTGGAGCACGAGTTGAGCGCTAAGTATGGCGTGACGCACGGTGCTGGCTTGGCGGCAATGTGGGGCAGCTGGGCACGCTACGTGCTGCCCAAGCATGTGAACCGCTTTGCACAATTTGCCGTCAACGTGATGGGCGTAACCTGTGACTACAGCGACCTCGAGGGCACAGCGTTGCGCGGCATCGAGGCCACCGAGGCGTTCTTCCGCGAGATTGGGATGCCCACCGACATCGCTACCCTGCTGGGTCACGACATCGACGACGCCGACATTGCCGACATGGTCGACAAGGCGAGCCGCGGCGGCACCATCACGCTGGGCTCGATTGAGAAACTCGACACCGCAGCGATGACAGCCATCTATCGCAGCGCGTTGCACCGGTCATGAGCGACTTCTACAAGACACTGCGCGGCCCCAGCGAGGGACAGTATCGCGAGAAGATGAGCCGCTTCCTGGCGTTCGCACACCCCGTGACGAGCGTCGACGAGGCACGCGCCATCATCAAGCGCTATGCCAACGAGTATCACGACGCGCGGCACTGCTGCTGGGCCTACATGCTGGGCACCGCACGCGACCAATTCCTCTCGAGCGACAATGGCGAGCCCTCGGGAACAGCCGGAAAGCCCATCCTGGGGCAAATCAACTCCTTCGAGCTGACCAACGTCGTAATCGTCGTAGTCCGCTACTTTGGCGGCATCAAGCTGGGCACCTCGGGCCTCATTGTCGCCTATCGCGAGGCAGCCCGTCTGGCCATCGAAGCCGGCGAAATCATCGAGTGCCACGAGCAAGCCCGCCTCTCCTTCACCTTTGCCTACCTATCGATGAACGACGTAATGCGCATCCTCAAGCGTGAAAACGTGCGCATCATCGCCCAATCCTTCGACAACGTCTGCTCGATGACCATCGAGACCGACGCCGACCGCCTCCCCCCCATCCAGGCCCAGCTCCACCCCTTCATCAGCGTCACCGAGTAACCACCCACCACCTATCAACAAGGCGAGGAGGCCATGCCCACTCTGGGGGCACGCCTCCTCGCCTATTTTTACAATGGGTGGTGGGGTTACTTGAGTTGGGTGTAGAGGTCGTCGGTGACGGGCTCGAGCCACTCATTCGAGGGGTTGGGGCCTAGCTGGGTGTGGTAGGTGAGGTGCTGGAACCAGGTGTCGCGGGCGGCGCCGTGCCAGTGCTTGGTTTCCTTGGGGATGGCGATGACGGTGCCGGGGGTCATCTCGATGGGGGCTTTGCCCCACTCTTGATACCAGCCGCGGCCAGCGACGCAAATCAGCACCTGCACGGCATCGTGGTGCACGTGCCAGTTGTTGCGGCAGCCGGGCTCAAAGGTCACGTTCACGGGGCCACCGTGCTCGGCGTCCATCGCTGCGGTGTAGCTGTTGCCGATGAAGTACTTAGCGTAAGCATCGTTGGGGTTACCGATGGGGTAATCGGTCGATTTTTCAAACTCCTCGCGCGTCTGCGGCGTGTCGCCCCACACGTCTTTAGCCATGCGGAACACCGCCCACGCCTTGGGCCAGCCGCAATAGAAGGCGGCATGGGTGATGACTTCGCTGATTTCTTGACGGGTGACGCCGTTGGACTTGGCAAACTGCAGGTGGTGCTGCATCGACGAGTCGGTGAGGCCCTGCGCCATGAGCGAGAGCACGGTCACCAGGCTGCGGTCGTGCAGCGACAGCTCTTGCTGCCGATTCCACACCTCGCCAAAGAGGACGTCGTCGTTGAGGTGGGCAAACTCGGGTGCAAACGTGCCCAGCGCATTGCGGCCCGCCGTCTGTTTAATTTCTTGATGTTTCATCTTGCTTTGTGCATTTGTGCCGAGGATTGCAAGCAGCGCCACGGCAATAATTAATAACGGCCGTTTCATAGTCGTCTTTTCTTAATAAACGACTTTTTTGCCGTTTTTGATATAAATGCCAGCCGTGGGATTTGTCACGCGCACGCCATTGAGGTTGTAAATCACGTCCTCGACGGGCGATGTGGCGGCTGTCAGTTCCTCGATGCCGGTCACGGTGGCGTAGTTGATGCTGGTGAGCCAGTCGGCAATCATCGAGTGGCAACTCGACGTCTGTGACGAACGAATCCACAGGTTTTCGCTGAAGAAAACGCCATCGGGAATCAGTCGCTTGGCATCGCTCGCCACGCCGCTGATGCCGCTGCTGGCGCTGCTCACAATCAGGCCGATGTTTTTACCCGCCATCTGCGAGCCGTAGGTAAACAGGAACGTCTGCATGGGAGCGGCCATGTTGCTCCACCACAGCGGCGTTGCCACAATCACCGTGTTGTAGTCGGCGAGATTGTCGATGGTCGTCTTAATCGATGGATAGGACGAGGCATCATTGGGATTCTCGCGGATTGCCGAAATCAACGCGCTGCCGATGGCATAGTTGTTGGCTGCATAGTCCACCCCTTCCTCGGTGGGTTGCACTTCGAGCACATCGCAGGCGATTTGCGTCTGCAGGTCCTCGACGATAGTTTTCACATTATTAGTAAAGCTGTAGTAAACAACGAGCGTCTTTCCTTGTGCCATCGTGGCAGTAGCCAGCAGCACCATGAGCATAAACTTTTTCATAATTTTCCTTGTTTTAGAGTTATACATATTTTTGATGTTGCAAAGTAACAATGAAACCCCAGCACAGCGCGTACACATTTTCACGATTTAAGTACCACTTTTACTGATGTTTCGGGTATGGGTTATTTCCCCACCTGACGTTCTTGCTCGGCATTGTATCGCGAACCCATGATTTCGACTTGCTCGACGTCGTGCTCGAGCTGTTGCCACGCATCTTGAGGGATGGAGAACAGAACAATTTGACCCTTGATATTTTTAAAAAATCAAGGGTCAAATATCTTGTGGAGCGATAGTTTTATTAGATGATTAGTTCGGTGGGCTTGAGGTCCTTGGTTTCTACAACAGTGAGGCGGAAACGGGAGTCGTGCTCACAATTTGTTGGCTTGTTGCGGAAAAACTTGGGATAAATTCTTTGCCACTCGGTAAGTCGCTGGTGAGTTTCGGTTTTTAACAAGATGTATTTTACAGGGTATGTAAAATCTTTGGACTGCTTGTATTGGGTAAATACTTGCGACCGGTCTTCCATTTGTGGCAACAATTTTTCGGCCGAAATCTGACCAGCACGCAGGTAAGGATAGTCCTTGGACTGTGTGATGTAGTCAAACATTGTGAAGTCATCGAGTTTACCGATTAATGCTTTTTTAACCCTATCTTTGATATTACGCTGGAACTTGGTAATGCCAGCCTCGTCCATAGTGTAATTTTCATCAAAGAAATCGGCTAAATTAATTTCATCTACTTCATGCTTCACATTTTGCTCAAAATACTTGTCTAACGTATCGTTATCAAGCACAGCCATAAATGGCAGTTGAGTTTCGGGATTCATGTCCTCAATCTTCTGAGCTTCCTCATCGTGCCAGGTCTTGAGGTTTCCCACAAAGGAAACCATACCATAATACTCTGATTGCAACTTGCTGCGCAAATCGTTGAACTGGTCAAGGAAGGTACCTGCCAGGTGGAACTTGACAGCACTCATTGCAGCGGCTCGTTGGTTTTGATTTTTGAGCTCCGTCAGCTTATTAATCTGCTCTTGATATTCTCGACTAATAGCCTTGTTACGGCGTTTGTAATAAGGATAATAATAGCAAGCCAGAATAACTAGTATCAAAGCACCGACAACGAAAAGGATTGTAGGATGGGTCCACCCTACATTATAGTAAACAAAGGCAACACCAAGCAACAGACACGCTAGAGCTGCACCACCCCACTTGAGAGCTTTTTTGATTGAACGGCTCCTGTGGTCGGACAATGCTTCCACCCTCTCGTCGTGCAATTTAGATATTTGCGAGGATAACGCATTGACCTGAGTCATCAATCGTTCATGAGCTGCATCGCTGATGCGGCTGCGAACTGTGTTGTTACGCAATGTGGAGAATAAGTGCTCAAAGTCCTCGCGTAAGTTTCCGTATCGTAGCTTCATCTTTTTGAGGTGACGCTTCTCCTCATAAATCAAGTTGCTGGCGATGGCACGACGGATAGCATTATCGGTCGTGTTAAACGCCACCTTGTGAACTGTAGCTGGCGCCAACCCATGAGCCACACCACTGGCAGGTGTAACTTCGGCGATGACGAACGCTTCGGGGCACAACTTGGCATCAGATATATAGGAATAAGGAACATAGCAGTAGCCCTTGTCCCCAAAATGCGTTCCCCATGAGTTGCGGACAATGAAAAACTTGTGCTCATCACTATATCCGCACAATACCAATGCATGCCAGCCTAGCTCGGTATCTTCGGCTGTAGGCATGGGGACAAAACCCGTTGGCGTGCTGAACGAATCAAACACCTTCAACGAGATCATCACTGGCAGACCATCGGTTAACGCCGATTTCATGTTAGCCAATGTCTTGTCGGGGTCTGCATCAATTTTTACGTTCAACGCCTTAATGATTTTGCGTTGCTGGGCATCGTCGTAGGCCGCCTGATTTGGCCGTGAATTTATACTGTCGATAGAAAACGGCCACGCCGCCTCGGTGCACACGCCATGGTCGTGTAGTGCCTCAATGTTATCATAATAGGTTGACCCATCTTGCGTGACCTGTTCATCCTTGCGGGCGCGAGCATTATAGTATGCAAAAGTGGGGCTCAAATTGTAATGTTGCGACAATTCATAGCGGTGCATGAAATACTCAAACACCGATACCGTAGCAAATGCAGCGCAAGCACCATCGACCCTCTGGTCGCGAATCGGTGAGAACCACTCCTTGAGATTCACCGATGGTTTCAAATTGTCGTGAGGCTTGTAGTCCTCCTCAAGGGCATGCTCGGTTACCGTGTGTTGCACATGGTAAATGACGCCCTCAATTTCAAACCCCTTGTCGGTGAGGCGGCGTTTGCTGTCGCGCTCATCTTGCTTTTCTTGCTCCAAACTGTCGAGTTCTTTTTGTAACCCGCGAATATACTTGGACGAACTTAATATTTGTTTCTTGACATCCCTGATGCAATCAAGTGGTACATAGATGTTGAGGTCGTCATCCTCGGGTTCGTTTAATTCCAGGTGCGTGGCATGTTCCACACCATCTTGGTCTTTAAATTTCTCGATATGACAATTGTCCTCATCGACAAACAACTGCAAAGGTTCGCCAATGATATCATCCAGATAGAGCTGATGGTCGTTAAACAAATCGTTGGTAAACTGCTCATCGTCCAATCCTAAAATGAGCGCCAAGATACATTTGCGTTCAGGCAGGCTCAAAGTGGTGTCCTTGATGTATCCCTGCAAAATCTGGGGTAGTTCCTCGTCAAAGATGTGAGAAATCTGTGGCGATAATTGGGCAACTATCTGGGATTCGGACATGTTGTGCGACAGCTTTTCCTCGATATCGTTTTCCTTGAGCAACTGTGAAAACCGTTGTGTAAGGTCACGCTTCAAGCTTGGGTCAAGTAGGAAACGCTGAGCGATGGGTGCGATGCGGTTCAAGTCAACAGTGGGTTGTGCCACTTGCTCGCGATTGAGCACTTGCAAGAATGTTTTACGCATCAAGTACTGGACAAAGTAGTTCTCGTCGAGATGCAAGACACTCAACCCCATGGCTGTCTCCGTGTGCTCGTCATCAACCTTGGCGCCTCGCAGAATGTCGTTGTAATGGCTAATGAACAGGTATGTCATTTCACCCAAGATGCGTCCCAGTGAATCGCGGTCTAACTTGAGGGCAAAACCAGCTGAGTTGATGTTGTTCAAGGGGATGTAGTGGCTGAATGATTCGTTCTTGCTTTGCTGCTTCAAGTCCAGTAACTCACTCTGCATCTGCTGTTGACGCAGGCGCAACTGTTGCAATGTTGATGCATCATCGTTGTTGTCTGCATCATCCTCGTTGTCAAACAAATGATGCAAATCATAGCCAATGCCGACCACATCAATTTCATATTGCCTCTGGGACAACTTGGTCGCTTCTAGGATTTTCTTGAACAGCGGCAAGAACCGAGGCTGATACACGGGGAGGTAAACTGTCAGCAACAAGGCAGGGTCAGTACCCGGATTGGTGATGGTTACAATGTCGGTGAACAATTTCATGAAGAATGTCTGTAACTCATCATCGGTTGCGAACAATTGCGGCGTTCCCACTATGGCGTCCTTGTCCTCGTAGAGGCTGCTGTTGAAAACATCTGTCCGGGGTTCAAGATGCTCCACACGCGACATTCGCACGCCATCTTCCACGATGTAGGCATTGAAGTATGGCGAAATATTCTCGCCATACTTCAATACATATCGTTTGAGTGATAGGGCAGCTTCAGTCAGTTCACTGCCCAAAAACAAATGCACATTGTGTCTCATCACAGTTCTCGTTGAACGTATGTGATTTCGTCTGTTATCTGCTTGCGGATCGGCTCATACCCCTTCTGTGTCAACTGCTCTCGTGTCATGTTAATCTGCGAGATTTTTGTCAGATAGTTGTTATCCTGCTTAGCCTCAGCAACTTTCTCCTGGAGGTAATTGGAGCCACGTTCCCGCTGGAGGTTGTTAAAGAAGTCTTCATACTGACGCTCGATAGCAGAGCGCTTGAGCCTAAACTCGGCAAAGGCCTCATCACGATACTGTTTCAATTGCACCCAGTTTCCAAACAATGGGTCACCATTCTCGGTATCGATATACCAATAGCAATTGTTCTCGTTCTTGATTAAGCCGAAGATAAAACCTTTCACCCACAATTCCAGAGAGTTGTCGGCCGACTTCGTAGGCCACAGGCTGAAGCCTTCACGCTCCATCTTGGTCTCGAGTTGAGCGTCAATGTGATAATCAATATTACCTTCTTCATACTTCACTCGATATTGTGACAGGGACGAGATTGTGAAAGCGGGCACAACACCAACTTGATGATACATAATCACCCTGTCTTTCATACCAATAACAGACTGGTCGATGGTTGCTGTGCCTGGAAAATGATTCCTCAATGCATCTTTTGTGATGCGGCTTTCCTTGGAAGGCACACCCGCAAAGATGATGTCAACGGCATCTTGTAGTTGTTGATAACCTTGCAGGTCGTAGGTGAACAGTGGCAACGACTTCCTCACTGTCTTTGCTAGGATGCGATTAAACTCTTGCTCTTCCATCTCGTTTAGCACTTCGTCAAGGCTCATCTCAGCCCACTTCTTTGCGCCATCCAATGTCGACGTATACTTCAACAAGATGTCGGCAACTTCCTTGTTTGTCATAGCACCAAAGTTGTGAACCTTATCACCATCTGACATCGAGATGAGAAAGTCATTAAAGTTGATTTGGCTCTTGTCGATGCTTACATTGCCCATCTTGTCTTGCGCCAGGTCAATTTGGAATAGCTGATGGTCGCTATTCACCCTGTTCTGAATTTGCGCTATGCGATCGGCATTCTCGCGATACACATCTTCTATCTTTTGTCTAATGACTCGCAACGACTCGTTTTCGTCACGAATCAGCTTTTGCATGAATGTGTAGAACTCAATTGCCTTGTCGCGGCGCTTGATTTCGCGTTTATCGGTAGCGTGCTCGCAGGCGGCATCCATCACATCTTGTTTCTTGGAGCTCAGGGTTGCCCTCGACTTAAAGAACCTCTTATCATAATCTGCCAAATCGGCCACTGCAGCCTTAACGCTCTGTTCGGCATTGCGTTCTTTTGTCATCCAAGATTCTTTCTCAGACCTCATCTCCTCCATCATGACATCAAACTGAGCCTTCAGTCCTAACAAAATCTTTTCGGCAGAACCGATGCCACACTCCTTGTTGATTTCCTTGACCATCAAGCTATGGAACGACGGTCCAACCTTGTTCTGCAACTCTTGCAGTTTGACATTCAACTTTTCATCCTCAGGCATTTGAGACTCAACGTATGCAGCAGCTTCGTTTTGTGCATTTTGTGCATCATTGATGTCTCCCATGGGGTATTCTGGAGTTTTCTTGAGAATATAATCAATCACATTGTCATATCCATTGTTCTCGCGAATCTGCATTTCGTCAATCCATTGATTAACAATAACATCTGTATCAGTACAAGTATTAAGCAGATTCTCGAGTATATAGTTGGCAGCCTTAAGTGCATATACTTCTCCAAGGTCAGCGCCACGGAAAATGATTTCACTGGCACCCATGCCTCCAACCCATGCCATTTTCTGCTCAACGTCCATCGCGCCATCGGTAATGCAACGCTCAAGGTTATCGCTCACGCTTGCTGCCGATACCGAAAGTTCGCCAGCTGATGTAACAAGTGCAAGACTAATCATCTCGGCCAACTGATCTACATGATCGTAGGTGTCACCATTCGAGTTACGATTATTAACTAACACAATAGAATTGAACGGACGATAGTCTATCTTCTGGTCATGTCTCAGATAGGACATATAGAAGTCGTCTTGTCCTATTGTGCGGTGCATAAACCAGTCAAGGTCTTTTATAGCGCCATAACCATTAGCCTTCACGTTTGGCATGGTTGCGGGCGACATCGCATCGAACACGTCAGGAAGCACGGCATAACCGATTAATTTACACTCAGGTAATTCCTTCTTCAGCAAGTAGGCCATATTGATAAAAGTACCACTTCCTGTGCCACCTGCCAATGAAAATACCATGTGAATTTCCACAGGGGCGTCTGATAGCAATGAGTAATTGGGATTATCTATATGGATGGCGTTTGTGATTTGAGAAATCTGATCTCTAACCTTGATGGCAACTTTATCGTAATTTACCGTTAGGGCAAATCGGCCGTTGCTTCGCACTTGGCCAGCACCATTCACCATACTGCTCAGGGCGCGCATGTTGCGCTGGGGCACCCATGTTAAGTGTTCTTGGTTGACATCGTATATCGGGCGGGCATCATGAACCTTGATGGGCATCTGATCCCTAGGTTCTATTTTCACTGCGCCATATTTTGACTCGAGTTCTCGGTTATAGACTCCTCCATCGGTATCAATACCTAGGAAACCAATCATCGGAGGCACCTCACCGTATGTGTCTATAAACATACGTTTGGTGTGCAACAGGGCTGTCATGCCTGTTCCACCAAGGCCGATGTAAAGACATCTTCTAATTTTTGTTGCCATAACGTAATTGTGTTTTTAAAGTTTATGTTTTAATATATTGTTAATTTAAATTTCTGGTTCGTCAAGTTGTTAGTTAACTCATATTCAGTCTGCTTATTGAACGTGCTGGCGTATGGATCGATGGTGTAATCCTTGTTAGACTGCATTTTGACCTTACCCTTGCTGGTCGCTTCAAGCACTATTGGAGATGTCCATGCAGGGTGAATCTCATAGATAATCTTGCCTGTGAATAGTCGATTGATCGCACCTTGCTTTTGACTCTTGTTGGTGAGCACCACGCGCCTTGCACCGCTGATGAGTTTTTGTGAAAAGTAAGGTTCGCTGATGCGCAGTTTAGCACCCTTGATGTAGCTATAGAACATGTGCTTGAGCAAGAGGAACCACAGCAGCAACGCGCCTGCCAGCGCAATGCCTAACCACATTAATATCGTCTTGAGTGGATTCCAGTTCAAGCTATACTTGACATTGAATGGAAACTCAAAGGCACTCGCAGGGCGTGCCTCTTGAATGCGGTCAAGGTCGCTACAGTTTTGCGCCTTGAGAGCTAAATGCCGTTTGCCAGTTTGAGCCTCCTCGTTAAACGTGATGGTGACCTCAACTGGTTTATCGTTATCTGCTGCCCGCAGTTCAATCACGTCGGTAGACTTGCCATTGACAGTGACAGCGAAGTCGTTGTGTCCATCGGTGTCCACAACCTTGAAACGCGCTACTGCGTTGGCACGAATAGCTTCGGGGCTAAAGCGTGGCGTAAAGGTGTGGGTTATCTTGCCTAGCTCGTTTGCACCCCAAAAGAGGAACTTGTTGTAATGACTTGTCTTGCCCCATGTGGGCTCATCTTCCACAAATTCGTTACTACTCACCACTCGTTCAGGCTTGTTAATGACAGGGATGATTAAGGGATTCACAAACTGCACATCGTTGCCCGACAGTGAAATGACAATGTCATTCTTGTTCCCGATGGCATTGTTGAGGCTCGCGACATCAGGATAATTGGATGTAATGCGGATGGTGCCCTCACCGTCAACGAGTTTTCCGTCTACCAGTTCTACCTTGAAATGCTGATTGCTAGTTGTTGTTTTAATGCCTGTGTATTGCCTTTTGGTCGATACTTCAAATGGTAACTCTATCGAAGGGTTAAATTGGTAAGAATCAATCGGCCTGATAGGCGTGACCGCCACAAAGTCGGGAATCTTGCCGTTGGCATCAACGAAATGCAAGTTATCAGGTTTATTGTCACCCACGTCATTCTTAATCTGTGTGGCTTGCGGCGTTAACATGACATAGAAAGCATGATTGGTGGCTGGTTGCGAGCCCCACTTCACCAAATCGCCTGGCAATCGCTGTGGGGTAAACTCATCGTGACCATCTGTCAACAGGAACACATAGTTATTCTTCGTTTTATCGAGATATTCTAAAGAGGACTCCCAGGCCTTGCATATCCCTGTACGACTATGTTGTAAGTGGATAATTCTTTCTAGCTCTTTGTCTATTTGTGACCATTTATAGTTGCTCTGGTTGCCTTTAATCACAGCATGAGGTTCGTCCTGAAAAGGAACGATAGTGAAATTGTCGCCCTCGTCAAGTTGCTCGTCAAGTTGTGTATGGAGATAATCTTTTGCATTTTCCCAGCATTCGTTGGTCTTTATCATCGATCCCGTACAATCAAAGATGAAGATATAATTACGATCTTTAGCCGCGTTAGCAACCATTGTTGTGAATAACAACAACACAGTCAGTAAAATATGAGTTGCCTTACCGTTCATGATAAATAAAATGGTGTCGTCTTGTAAAAATGTTGAGATTTACTAATTACATTCTAATCAGTTTTTCTGGTCGCAAATGTACAAAATCTTTTGCAAGGAAGCAAATAAAATGAAATGAAAAATGCTCCATAATCAAGACTGAGCGCAAAGCGCGTGCCGCGCTATAGGTTTTGCACGCAGACCAGCGCGGACTTTTAATTGTGTTGCTAGATGGGGCGCTTTATCAACAAAAAAATAAAAAACAAGCTCAACGCGAGGGCGGCCAATTCCTCATACTTTCTCCCAATAATGGGTCGGCAGCAGCCCTTTCTGCTCTTCCGTCAAACTTGCACGGCAAAGGTAGTAAAAATTCCGGTACCGCCAAAGGGAATGGGGAAAATTTGCAGGCGATGACCAAGACCGAGCGCGAGGCCGCAAGAGCGAGCATTAAGTATGTGAGCGAGGCGGCACGAGAAACGGAATGTGTGTTAGTTAGTAGTATAAGCTAATCGGTGAAGTCCTCCCCATATAGGGGAGGGCTTCACCGATTAAGATATATTGTTTCAGTTGCCCGATGAGATTCGGGAACGCATCGAGCAAATGCGAGGTCGGCGATTAACCGAACTTGAGGACAATAACCGACCGGCGTTTAATCTTGCTGGCAAAAGCGGCAACAAGCCTATAAACAAGCCATTGCGGAACG
>Ga0065711_1012028_pt1 | contig 12801 bp, 8 predicted proteins | sample Hoacrofraction12_FD_59098 | JGI IMG/M metagenome (GOLD analysis project Ga0065711, IMG submission 59098) | Hoatzin crop microbial communities from Cojedes, Venezuela - Epithelial fraction 12 v2 (version 2) | ecosystem: Host-associated > Birds > Digestive system > Esophagus > Crop | place...
AAGCATACGCATACAATATGAATGCTGCAAATGTCCAACTTTATTCATAGATTCAGTACCTTATATACTATTTTTAAGATTATCTCATCGGAACATGCAATTCTCTAGTGACAGCTACAGATTATACTTGATATTTATGGTGACAACTACTGATATTTGATATCTAGTTTCTCATTAGTACAGGATATAACTTCCTCCGAGTAACATCTTTACTTGCCAATTGCATTTTTTGGCAGACCACTCAGTCCCATTTCTTTATGAATCTTTGCTTCCATTCTTCTTTACTTCTTTCTGTACTTTTCCACAGTCCTTGAATCTTTCATCAGGGCATCCTTTGATCACTGACTTTGGTCAAGCAAGGTCTACAAGCCTTGCTCCACAGCAGCGAACCCCACACCCTTCAATGAATTTTTTTGCAGAAGTCTCTATGTTTTCAACTAGATAAGAAAATCTAGTGATGCTGAACTAAAACTGTGTCTTCTGCAATGTTCTTGGGTGCCAAATGAATAAGAACCTCTGCCTTGAGCAAAAAACTGTGTAACAGGAAAACTAAAGAGTGGTGGTGGGAAAGATTTGTTAACACAATACCAGGTAAATGAACAGTCACACAAGGTGGGTGGGGGTGTCAGCATGGGGGCTACCAATGTGCTCACCAGTGACTCCTCTGAGCCACAGTGATACTTAGCTGTTTCAAATCCCTTGAAGACCCAGCTCGCTTTACAAGTTTTTGAACACTTCACACTGTTTAAATCCTGAGGATGAAAATAAAGTGTTTAGATCCATGCCTCTAAATTCGTATGCATGAGCCATAACACTACATGGTTGGAGTCTGGGACCCCAAAAAAATGCATTTCATCTTTCAGCTTGACCAGTTAACCTACCACTTTGTTTTCAAGGGCCTGAATCTGATGACCTGCAAGACCAACAGGACATGCTGCAAAACGAACTTGATATTTTTTAGGTTTTTCAGCTTTGGAGGATTAGTGGGATTAAGTCCTAGAATTTGTTCTAGGTTTGAGAAGGGTTTTTCAAAACCTGCTCTTAATCAGAGGTGAGCAAATGAATTGTCAGTCAAATATTTGTGCTGTTCAGCAAATTTATTGTTTTGATTTTATCTAATTTGAACAGCCACTGTATTTGATCATTCTGCAGAAGCTAATATGTTGTTTTTGTATTGGAAACTGAATTAGGGGGTAGCAATGTCTCTATAAAAGCCTGAATAAATCAACCACAATACCTGAAAGCACTTTTTACCAGAAGCGTAAAGTTCACATACTCAAAACTGACTGAATAATCAAACCAAAAAGTATTGTATGAGTGTTTGTATAGAAAAGCTGTGTGCTGCATTTTTCCCCCATGTGCAAAATGAATAAGCAAATGTTCATGTAGGTCCATTATTTACTAGTTTGAATATTTACCCTGAAATATGATGTGCGCTGGAGAAGTTTACAGGAACAGTGTAGGTCAGTTAGGAGGAAAATGACCAAACAAAATAGAAATCAGGTTGTCCCTTCCCCCTCTCCCCAATAAGATAATCTCAAGTGTCCTTCCAGAGAAAAATCAACAGGCATCTTGGAAAAAGTTGAAGGACACAGCTATAACTTTTTCATTTCCAGTTATGCAACTTTTATTTTGGTAGAGCAAGTGTGTTTCACTGATAAGAAAGACTTCTAAAATATGATTGAATATTTAACTTCTAGTATATGCATAAGTTGGTTTATTATTCCTCCTCAACCATAATATATAACATTTTACATCAGGATTACGTTTTTTCAGACCAGGTCTTTTATAATCAAACCTGATTCACAGTTTAATCTTATCGTTGTGTTACAGTCCAGTACTCGTTTTTATTGTTAATCAGAAGTTGGCAAGATTCTGTGTCATGTAGCTCTTCCTTGCTTCAAAAATACAATATCCTGAACCAAAGAATGAAAAAAAATCCTCTCTAAGATTAACAATAATTCTAATAGACACATAAGACCAGGTGAAAAATAGCACTCAGGTAATCTAACTCAGAGTTATGAAATTCAAAGATTTTTGAGAAATGTTATTTGTAGTTCATTATTTTATTGGATAACTAAGTTACTGCATTAAATTGGTCTGAAATGATGGTAATTTTTCTTTAAAATATGCTTTTTGCTGCATTTGATTTTATGACTCACTATTAAAAGTGGTAATATTGAAAACCAAAGTAAACACTTTTGCAAAAATTTTCCTATTATGTGAATTTTCTTTTGAGATTCTTTTTACTTACCTTCTCTGTTACTGTTTGTACAATGGCATTTTACTGGTTTTAATGTTTACAGACAAATTTGCAGGCAGGAGTTTGTAATGGGCTTCTGGGCTGACTTCCTTCTGTGAACCAAGTTCTTTCCTACTTACTTAGTTCTGATGGCTAACAACTTTTTAATATATTTGAGCCTCCTTAATATAGTCAAGCAGTTTCATTAATACTTGGAAATACTTATGGATAAGAATTAACAGCTTTTTTCTTAATCTGTCCTAAATTGCTTTTAAAAGGTCAAAATAAAACCAATGTGGATGACAGTATCTTTTTGGCCCTAAATGGTTGTGACATCTGAGGTTACAGATGGATAATGTAGTGCTGGTATCAGCTATAAGTACAGTTGTTTCTGAACTTCTTGGGTGCAAAATTAAAACTGTCAGATCACAATTAAAGCCGTTCTGCAGCTGAAATGGTGGCACTGCTTAAGGCACAGAAGGAATCAGTACTATTGCATTAAATAAAAAACAAATAATTGCTGCAACCGTTCTCAGACTTAGAACACCGTAGATCTCCCATGCGTAGCACCTCCTCCAGTGATTATACGTGGTGTTTAAAATCAATAGCAAAACCATAAACAACTACTGTTATTGTCTGCCTTAAGGCTGTGAAAAGAAGTCTCTGATGTAGCCTTCATAATCTGAGACTTGATAACATTTCTTCTTTTACCTCTGCACTATCAAACATTGCAAAGTTTAGTAGGTCATAAAGACAATGTCTTAATTAACTGTTAAAGAAGTCATTCCAGGCTTTATTTTAAGTACAGATATATTTACTATTATAATGACATAGCTGTTACAGATTGTACACTTGATATCTAGGACAACCTCTGTAATCAGTAGTAGCCTTCTGGTGCATTGAATCATGAATGTTTTGGAATAGCCTAAAATGTAGTTTCTCATTTATATATGACATTATTAAGGTAAATGTAGCCTAAACCCTTCATTACAAGTGTATGTTTTCTTCCTTGGAAAAGCAGCACGTCACTCTCAGTATCACGTCTTGAAAGGTTTCTGTACCGTAAATTACAGTAAAACATTTTAAAAGCTCCAGAGTGACTCAGAAAACAGTTACTTTTTGGTTGACTAAAAGGATGATTTTGGCAAAAAAGTGTAACTTTTGACAACTGTAAGTTTGCCCATACTAAATATTGTATAAGTTTCGTAGACTATGAAAGAAACATTTGCTGCTGCAAGAAACCTTACATCTGGAATATAATTGGTACTCATAATCTGACTACCCATTACATCTTTTGATGTGAGAATATACATTTGCATTTTTTTCAAGTGTAAAATTGAAAGCTGTAAGTTAAAAGATAATTTAGTATGTGGTGCTACAACTATGCCATCTAATTGTCCTTTTTGTTTCATTTACCCAGAGACGCAGTGTTTGTGAAACACCCTGGCTCGTCACATGTCAAAGTTTTGTACAGGAAACAGGAAAGCAAAGTTTAGGGTAAACACACCTACACACACACACACACACGCATGTATAGATATATAATATGTGAGAAACACAACACTTACCAATGACAAACAGGTTGGATTTTTTTTTGTTTTCAATGATGGTTTGAAGAGGTGCGGTTTTGATATCACTGACTCTGTAAGGCTCTTCAAATGAGGGATCTGCAGCAGCCCTACTGTTTTAAAGCTGGAGGAACCGTTTATTTCTATGCCGCTTTCTCAAATTGCAGTAGCTTTGGTGATGCTTTTGCTTTTTATATACATAATGTATTTGGGATTATGTACCAAAAATATCACACAGAGATTATATTGGCCTGGAGAAAGCTGAATTCAGGCTTTGAAACATGAATTTACTTGGAACCTTGATCTTCTGTTCAAGACCCAGAACAGGGAACACCCTGGACACCTTTATTTAGGCTGACCGGGATGAAACAGAGCAGGAATTTTTCTCCTCTCTTATAATAGGATGAATTGTTTCTGTATCTGCTTATATATGACTATAATTAATGTATGTGACAGATACATATAAATTTGTCAAATACAGTCGAAATCTTATATTTCGTGAAAAAATATGAACAATAACAATATTTGAATGAAAATCTGTATTTAAATATGGGAGGTATTTATATATATTTTGACCCTGTGATTTGAAGTGAATTATTAGTAAAATAAAATGTATTTATGCTACTGTAAAAACAAGTCTGACGTGTCAAACTGAATAGTTTTACTTCTTATAGGTGAGTGATATTACTGAGTGATCTCATCACTTGCAAATATCAATAAGATCAAATTTCTTTCATTTCACATCTCAGAATTCAAAGAACTTCTATTGTGCTGAATAAAGCTGGAGCTCCCTGGTATTTTAGGAGTGATGAGAATGTTCCAGTGGACCTCATTATTCACTAAATGTCGATAAACCAAACATTTATTCAGTTCAGCAAACTAGAAGGAAAACTGAACTGTGAATTTAAATTATATGAAAATAAAAGGATATAAAGTAATGTGTAAGTAACTGCACATAATCGAGAAGAATAATCTTCGCTTTATTCCTTTAAACATGAGATTACTTAATGTTATATTGAATTCCCATCGATTTAAATATTCCGCAAGTATATAAAGTTAACCATGCTCCAGGTTCAGCAGGAGTTCTTAACTCCTTTTTACATTCCTAACCTCCTGCTGAAATCTTGTGATTAGACATTTGCAGTATCAGACTATTTCACATGGTTTTCTAAACACATCATTTATTTACCCTTTTGATTTCAGACATCAAATTCGCTTATTATCAACTCCAGGTTTTCAGAAACAAGAGTTTAGAAGTACAAGTCCTCTGCTCAAAGTTACACATTACCAGTTCTTCGTATTTTTGTAGTTCCTTCTTGTTACAATTGCACATACTTACATAACAGCAAGAGGGCCCTTAAGAAAATAGATCTGTCTCAAAGGGACTGAAATAATCCTGTATCTCTTGTCTGCCCAACCACTATGCAGTTCAAAATGTATTGCATACTAACCTACATACAGAAATGCTGGAAAAGATTAACTTGAAAAAAATGTTTTTATGGGAAGATATCATTTACCCTCAGATAGCGAATTTCCTACTTATTATTGGAATATGTTTTGGTAAAGAGCTCAGGATGTCCACATANATCTTTGCANANAATGCTGGTGCTTATCAATTTCTTCTTCCACCCTCTTGATTTGTATTTTCAATACTTACAAAGGGAAGAAGAATTGCAAGGCTTAAGGGTTGAGTCTGACTGCTGAGCCTGGTGGAACTTTTGATCTTCCCTTCTCTCAGTGCTCCTGACCTGTTTGCATTTCAATGGCAGGTAATACTTTTATTTCCCACAACTGCTGGTTATGCCCGCTTCACCATATCTGCCCAAGTCCTGCCTTCTTCAGAAATAACACTAGTAAAGCTCTCTGCTTTTGATGTTGTTATTGCAGTTATATGGTTAAAAACACAATCTTCAGATACATTTCAGTCTGATAAGAAGTGGCTTATTTGCTGGTTTCAAAATAAAAGGTCCTTTAATTAGCAATGAAGAGAAATCAAAAACTATTTGGACAAATGTTTCTTTTGCTACCCACAGACTAAAGTTCTCCAATTATACTTTGTTCTTGTTGTCTTTTACAAATATTGCAAAACTCTTATGTCATTTATGTTTCAGATATTCCTAAAAATTGATGTTTCTACTGAAGTATAACAAGCTTTTTTGGGGGGGTTTGCAATTTTAGCTTGACCTAGTCTAACCACAGCTTAGGAGAAGAAGACCTCAGATCTCTAATGTCCTAAGACTATTTTTTTCTAATTTTCTTTGTACTTACACTGCATATTGAATCTCTTCTGTGTACTTAAGCTGTGTCTTCATCTGTTCACACAGAATTCAGCCTTATGGCTCTGTTCACATATTTCTGTAAAGCTTTCCTTTAATGTGTTAAGGATGTGAATCATCCTGTTTAAGAAAACCCAAAAGAAGAAGAAATAATTTAATAATAAAAAAACAATAACATCAACAAAATAACATAAAATGACTTTGTAATGCTTCAGCAGCCCCATCTCTCCGCTATCAATATAACAAGATAAAGTGAAATTGAAGTGGTGAATTATTCTCTTTTCAATTACGCCCTACAAAAAACTAACCCTGGAACCTGATTATAATAAAAAAAATACTAGATTTTAACACATTAATGTGTATTACATTTTGCAGTCAGCTCAAGAGCAAGAAAGAGTGAACTAATTTTTATTTTTTTTCTATACATCAGACATTCCTCAAATTTTTCTCTGTGCTTACCTGATAAATCCTTTCATCCACAGTTCTGCGGATGTAGGAATAACTACAGATTTGGAAAATATGGGCTATATGGAAAAAATAAATACTGCGGTTTTTTTAGCTTACATTTAGATGACTGGACACACAGAAAATAAAATGTTTGCGACATAAGTTTAAGTAACAAAAACACAGGCATACGTGAAATTCAATTCATAGAAGTCACCAAGATTTACAGCAAACATAACATATTGTTATTAGAAGAAAGTGAAAGAAAACATTGGTCCAGTACTTTAGAGACTTGTCAGCAAGCAATGCCAATGAAAGGTGATGATTTAATTTTCGGTTCCCACTAAAAAGGGATCTAGTTAGTGCATTTACTATTGACTCTAAGAAGAAAGGTCTCAAGCCTGTAATTGCAAAGAAACAAGTTACAGAAGATTTCTTAGGTGCTGTCAAACCGACTGGGCCTCATCAGCTTCATCCTAGGATGCTTGGAGGTTTTAAGGGCCGTAGTGGGCACAACCCTGTGTTACCCAGTCTTCATTCAGTGCTTGGAGCAACAGGGGGCTCTGGAGACCTCCCAAGGTCCCTCACAGCCAAGGGTACCCTAGGTCCTGTCCAGCGCCTGGTATTTTACTGTGCCCCCTTTGGAGAACTAGAATGATATAGGTTAACTGGACGGAGCCTATACAATAGCAGAAAAGAAAGAAATGGCTAAAAGAAAGGGTCTAGAAGGTAAGATTGGATAAATCAAGGATGTTAGGCCTGGTAAAAAGGACAGTCTCAGATGTTCTCTCGCTTAAGACTTGCTGCCTTCTAACAGTACAGCCACACCAAAATTTGCAATGTATATTGAATATTGTATGTAACATTTAAATGCAATAATTGAGAATGCTGTCCTGCTTTTTTCCACTCATTGGCAGATTCTGTAAATCCTCCAAACTTTGACAAATATGCCTCCCCATCTCTTAATAATGTGTGTATTAATTTCTCATCTAAATGTTTACTCCATTTGTGTCCTAAAACACGGAATTATAATATTGCTTTGAATAAAATGCACACTGTCTCGATTATCCAAAAAACCCCTTGCATTTATTTCAGTGAGAGAGGGTGTATTCTGTTAAAGGTCTCTTTGGGTTCTGAGAAGCAAGGGGTGAAGTTCTCGTAAAGTAAAGTAAAGAGTAATTCAAGTAGCAATGTTTGCTGGCTGTAAATACTCCTGAGCAGACAGCTCCGCAGCCGGCCAGTGAGGAAACAAGCCAATGAAGGATCTGGAGAACAGGCAGAGAAGGGAGAAATAGATGGGTGGCAGCGTCTGTGGGTTTTCTCAAGACCATTGCTTCCATTTTTTTCATTGTCAGATGATCACACAATCTTAAGGACAATAAAATGGAGACATTATTATATTCTTGTAAGCTAAAGGTCTGCAATCATTTCTAGCTGTCCTGTGGCCAGTGGAAGAGTCTCTGTGGCTCTTGCTATTTCAGCACATGGTAAGAAGGGGGCTGATGGAGTTGTTCAAGTTTTACTCACAAGTTAAAACTAAAATATGGTAAGCCATCACACAGATTAATTTGCCTTCAGAAGATAATCCTCTTGAACACAAGATGTCTGAATTTCTATGGTCACCATTGAAACCAGGTGAAAGTGATAATTCTCTGAGAAATGCTGTGTATTATCAGTTTGGTGTAGAATTAAGCTTTTTACTCAGCCTGTAAAATTATCCTGCTGGAAAGTAACTTACGTGTTTCTGATTGAAAGGTAGAATTTAAAAGTGACAGGAACATAGCTGCAAATGTGCTAGCATGACAAGTTAAAGTGATGTTTGACATCCTGAGTTTACCAATACCTAAGAGAATGTGTGAAAAAAAGAGGGAGCTAAACCAGCCAAAAGAAATAGGGTGACAAGAAGAATAGGTGCTCCTTCCACAAAGGAACGAAATATGAAGGGTAGATTTTTTCTTTTTTTTTTCTTCTTTTTTTCTGTAGTTGTCTAGCACATGCTTCGTAAGTTATAGAAAACAGTACGAGGGGATTTTGTATTCCCCCATACGATGGTGATCTATACCCGGTCACGCCCTCAGTGGAAGGCAAAGATTAAGTTAAATTTTTGCAAGACTCTAAGGATTTAACCAAGACCCCTTAATAAGCTCAGTTTGCTGTTAGAATTAATTGCTGGCAACTTTGAATCTCTTACGTACTGATTAGTCTTTTCTACTAGACTACCAGCTTTACTACAGCCTTAAAGTGGAAACTTTACATTCTGTTTTCCGTTGCTTTTGCTTTAATATGATCTTCTATTAAATAATAGCCAGTAACTGCTGTTCGTGTAAATCACTGCCTGAACATTAAAAAAACTGTCTCTTAAAATGAAAAATGTTGCATGCAAAAGGTTTTGCTAGTTAAAAGAGGACAACTGGACTTTATGTGAATTACATCTTTAAAAGAGTGGGATTCAGTGTGTGACTTCGGAAATAGGAGAAATGAAGAGCTACTTAGGGCTAGAGTGGTGAAACATACTCCCTCTGCTGACTTACAGCATTACATATGTAAGTGCTCATGAATAAGTGATATTTCTGTGTGCAAGACTTGTGCTCCACTTTAATCTTTGGTTAGAGCTCTTATCTTGTTCTGAGTCTCCATAGACAGAGGCATTTAAATTCCAGAGACTGGAAAGCCACCCTTAGGTCACTTAAAACACCAACTGTGTTGAAACATGCATACAGAGACTGGTTTTGCAGATGTATGTGTGGACATATTGCACAGATTGCAGATGTATATGTGTATGATGCATGTACACACATACTTAACCCCCCTCCCTGCCTTGCTGTGTGTGAGTTTCTGTACGTAAGCAATAATCAATCCCAATGAAAGGTAAATTTAGATATTTCTGAGAGATGTCTGCTGAGGCTTTTCTGGTTCTGCCTTAGTACAAGCAGAATTCTGAGAGCTCACATGGATTATATACACAAATAGCTTTGAACATACTGTGTTATTTTTGCTCATATTCATATGCGACTGATTTCATTCTGTAGGTTATGGGAAAAAATGATGCACAATTGTATTCAGCTATATAAAGTGATTGTGATTTGATAGTTTCTAGAGATCACTGCAGAATTATGTGGCAGTGGGTGTAAATTTAAATATGAAGATTTTTTTAAATAGGTTTGCCCTGCTCCTTGAGAATTGTGGCATTGAATGCAATACAGTATACACAACTGTAACATCGTTGGAAAATGTATTACGCGGCTTAATGCTGAACCCACTTTAAGAAGGAAATCTGAGCATCAGTCATCTGTTGTCAGGTTCACGCTGTGTTTTGAAGAAACAGAGAATAGGCCATTGTATGTGATACTAGAGGAACTATATGTGGAACAAGAAGTAAAGAAACCATGTAAATACTCAAAGATGAAAGAGGATTTGGATAAAAATATAAAATTACTGGAGAAGATGAAATAGATATCTGTCAATGTCATTGATATTCCTTTGGCACTTATTGGTAAGTTTCGAACTCCTGCTGTGCTTATAAAGACAGAGAGAGAAGTTCAGGAATGGCCTCTGTTTCTTCGTAATTCCTCTATTCTCCTGTGTAATTTACACACACAGGGATTTTTTTGTTTGTTTATTTTTTTTCTGTGTTTGTTTTGGGGTGGATAGTGTTACATTTTAACCACTTAAGAAGGAATGAAGACCCTATAAAGACCACATAAAAGAAGGGACCTATGAAAATGAGAAAGAAATACTTCTCTTCTTCCAAGATAGTATCACCCAGAACAAAGATTTGAAATTAAAGGATGGAAAAATTGGGCACATGTCAGGAAGTTTTCAACAGTGTGAGTAGACCCAGTGTCTGAATAATTGCTTTTGCAGGTGTGCTACAAGGGCCAAACAGGCAAGATCTTCAAAACTGTTTGTCACCTCCTCTTGCAATTTTGTACGAAAAAAAAAAGAAAAAAGAAACGACTGAAGTTGGAAACTTATATGTGTTTTGAGGTTATGAGGAAAGTTATCAAAGGCGCCAATTTAAAGATTTCAGAGCTGTGAACAAGAAATGAAATACTACAAGATTTATGAGGGGTTGAAGTTCAGTGAATGTGTGTCTAAAGAACAGACTTGCATTTTAATGAAGTGTGTTATGCTTGAGAGGCAATAGCTTGGTTATTCTTTCTGAACAATGACTTTGACTGTCTGTGGCTGTCAAAGAGAGCTCATTATACCGGAGAAGTTATAATTCAGCTCTATAGATTGATATGATGGCCTCCAATTCATGGTATGCTTCTAAAGGCAATGGGACCAGCAGTGAGGGGCATCCAAAATGGTAATTACTTGTGGGAAATAGCTTCATGGTTTCAACTTCCAATTCAAAGAGCTTTTTTCAAGAAAAAGAACTTTTAACTCGGTCTGTAACCTAAACCTTGAGGCTACCCTACAACTTTGTACAGCAGCTGTAAAATTTTCAGTCTAGCATATTGTACAGATTGAGAGAAAGCATTTAACATATATTGCCTCTGAAGCAGCAGTTAGTAATTTACATTACCTTTATAAATATTGTGGGTTTGTTTCTTTACGTGTTTTTCCTGGCTTGTAGAGTTTATGAAAACTTCCTTTACTTGCTTGTTTCAGTGGTAAATGTTGATTTGCTAAACTTCAGTCTTAAAATCAAGTTAACACTTTTCTTTTTTTACACAAGGGAATTCCTGTAAAAATATTTTTTCCTCTGTTGATGCTGTTGTCAGCCAGGAGACTTTGCTTTCTTGATTTTTTTTCTATTCATGCTCTATTTTCTGAGTAGACACCTACAGCTGCGTTGTGTATGAAAATATGAACATGTGTAAGAAGATCATCCCATTGATACCTCTGTTTCATATGCATATATGTTTCCAAAGAGAAGCTGTCCTCCAGGCCTTAGGCTAGCAACCAAATTTATCACAGCGATGTTCCCTGTAATATAATACTGTAGCAAAAGAGTATATACAAGATTAAATGAAACACTACTTGAAATTCTGATACATATTCATAGTTCTGAGGTTTTGTTTATTCATTCAGATTTATTCTTTTTATAGCAACATCCTGCCAGTATTTTTTTACCTCCTACATCAAGGAGTTAAATGAAAATCCTACAACCACAGAACAAAACCCGGCTTAGTTCATATGTTAATGAGTCAGGATAATTGCAGCTTTCCCTAGGTAATCTCAGTGTCAATTATTCATGAACCGTTGACAGCAGACATGGCATTTCCAACTGACAGCTTTCAGTCGTTTTGTTTACAAGTATGAAATGCTTAAGTATGAAGTGTTAGATGGGAGTTAAGAATTGTGATTTTTTTTTTTTTCAGGAAAGACAGAAAAATAGGAAAAGAAAAAAATGGAGATTTTCCTCGTAAAGTACAGAAGAGGAGCCTATTCCTGCCAGTAACGTTCGCAGTGTTCTTGGAATTAAACAATTGCTCAGGTGTTAGGATCCACTGACCTCCAAAATCTCTGCTAAGCCCAGGTAACAATATTACATCCCATCCTGGCACATAGATAGTGCTATGCCATGATAAGGGGGAGGAACCATGTTTTGCTTCCCATCCCCTAACTGCTTGTTCCGACCTAACACACTAGTGAACATCACACATAACACGTGCCTGGAGAATACCACCAAGCTCCCTGCTTCAGTTCTGTCCCTTGCTCCACAGCCCTTTGTATTTCCAAGAAACCCAACGAAAATCATAGGCATATTCTGGGTTTTCCCTTTTGTGAAACTGGACTCCCATAACTTGAAAAGCTGCATGGAAGTGAAATGCAAACTTTGCAACATGCAATATATACATTCTCTCACTAAAAGTTATATTTTACCCACTAAAAGTTAAATTCCTGTGTATCTGTAAGTGCCTTTGAAACAGTCTTTTAACTGCTGTTTTATATCTGTGAAGACATTAGAGTATTTTCCAATACCAGCACCCTAATTGAAATTAATTGACAATAATACAACAGGGAAGAAGTTTGTAAAGGCATTTAAGTGCCTAAAGATGCAGATAGGTACTTAGTGAGGTTTTTCAAAAGATTCTACACACCTGATTCCCATTATGAAAAAGTTTAAGGAGTTTCAGTCCATTAATAAGCTATTTTAGTTTTTCAGCCTTCACACTAATTTTGAGATACTATTTTAAAAAATGCTCACCCAAATTGAGCATTTAAATTTTTTCTAACCAAGTTATTTTTCATTTGAATACATGTATTTCTTAGCATAGCATTACAGATTTTTTTTTTTTTTTTTTTTTTTTTTTTTTAA
>Ga0065711_1012747_pt1 | contig 12801 bp, 6 predicted proteins | sample Hoacrofraction12_FD_59098 | JGI IMG/M metagenome (GOLD analysis project Ga0065711, IMG submission 59098) | Hoatzin crop microbial communities from Cojedes, Venezuela - Epithelial fraction 12 v2 (version 2) | ecosystem: Host-associated > Birds > Digestive system > Esophagus > Crop | place...
TTCTCCAGGCTGAACAAGCCCAGCTCCCTCAGCCTCTCCTTGTAGCAGAGATGCTCCAATCCCCTCATCATCCTCGTAGCCCTCCACTGGACTCTCTCCAGTAGCTCCTCATCTTTCTCAAACTGGGGAGCCCAGAACTGGACACAGTACTCCAGATGGGGCCTCACCAGGGCAGAGTAGAGGTGAAGGAGAACCTCCCTCGACCTGCTGCCCACACTCCTCTTGATGCACCCCAGGATCCCATTGGCCTTCTTGGCAGCCAGGGCACACTGTGACGAGACACTGATGTACGACGAAGCTGCACAAGTTCGGGTGTGAGGTAAAACTGGCGCAGCTGACTCACAGAGGGCATCAGTCTTTAGTCAATCTCTTATCCATGAGTTTCAGCCCCTGGGGCAGTCCCACGCTGCTGACGGGTTACATCATTGACATAACACTTGGTCAGCATTTTCACACTGCCCATGTTCAGTGAGTAGGGGTCTGGGGGTCTTTCACCCAGGGGGTGGGATTTTTAGTATTATAATGTATTATAATGAAGGGTAGGTTACCTCTGGGCACTACTTTTCTGCCAGAACCAGCCAAAACCAGCCAAGCGCTAACAAGCAGTTTTCTCCAGGTGTTCTAATCTTCTCCAAGGACAGTTCCTTGATTTAGAAGCAACACCAACTCTAAGTAAAAAGAACAAACTCCTATTATTCTGATTACACCAGGGTCTTTATGTGGAACACTAGCTCTTTCATCTCTGCTAGGGCCTTTATGGTAACACCCCTATGGTCTCCTCATCGGCCCAGGATCTCACCAGCATTCTCAAGAAACAGGCTCCGTCCTGCTGAACACTGTTCTTCTTCCTCCTCTTCATTCTGAATGAGTGAAAAAAGTGTCCAGGATCTGTCTTTCTCTGTCCCCTTTACTCTCATTGTTCAAAACATCTTCATTTCATGTCTCTCTCCTCCTGCCTACAGATGTTGATGTGCTCCTGCCACCCCAGGGAAACAACTTCTCAGGGGCACGGGCTGGGCAGCCCTGCTGCTGCCCTCGGGTCCCTCTCTCTAAGAAACAGATCATGCCCTACATATTACATGTCTTTTCTTCCACAGTTTTCAAATGTGTTGGGGCCCATCTCCATTCCTTCGTGACCTTCTCACAGCTCTTAGGGAGCACGTTGCTGCTTCTTCTGTTACCTCTGACCGTACCCCTGATTTCCTTTCTATTCAAGGGCTCCCCAGCACCTAATACTCTCTCCTGGCTGACCACTGCTCCAAATCTACTGGCAACCTAGGTAGCTTTTGATTCTCTGCTGCTTCAAGGAGCGCTATTTTCTTCCTCCCAACTGAGGATAAAGAGGCTCGGTGAGAAAAGCTCTTGCTGCAAATGAAAATGCCAAAATACTAAGGTGAAGCATAATGTTTGCACTAAACATTCATAACAACAAAGCGGTGCAAGGTATAAAAAGCATGCAGACAGGGTAAGTGCAACTTCTCTCCTGAAGGGAAAGCCAGAATGGCACCATACCTAGTGCATGGGAATCAGAAGAGTCATTACAGAGGTTATTCCGTATTACTTCTCCATTCCTAAGCATATACGTAATTCAAGCGAACAGAAAAAAGATGGCTTTAATCTCCACAGGCTCTTGATCGATACACATCTATCTTTTCGCCATCACTGTAAACAGATGGACAACAAAAGTTTATTACACTCCGGGTTTCAGAGTGTTTATCCTCAGTGTTCCCACTGAAACGTGCTGAGGAACAAAACCACAGAAATGAAGATCACGAGACAGGGGTTCTGCATTCTCTGGGCTGTTACCCGGGCTATGCTGGGCAAAATAGCGATCATCACTGGTACCCGCACCCCAGCAACAAAATGGGGTCTGGGGAAGCTCAACTCCTGTTGGCAAAATCGGTGCAGCTCCGATGACTGCCGAGGGCTGTGAGGGCACGGCGAGGGCGATGACACCGGGGACCAGGGAGACGGGTGCCCTTCACAGCCAGGAGCGCCACAGCTGGTCCGCCCTTCGGCACCCTGCGAGGACTCGCCGAGGAGCACACACCGAGCAATGGGGAACACTTTTTAATCACACCATACCAAACAACCCAAGCTGGTTCAAATCTGGATCCCAGAAATCACTAAAAACACTTGGGATAGTTGATTTTTTCACTGTTAGCTGAGTCTTTCTGCAGGCACTACTGACAAACAAACTAATCAGTCTGCAAAAAATTTGCTTCTTTGCCCCTTCTCCCTCTTTTGTCTTTTGAATAGTATGAAACGAGCTTCCTAGGAAAATACAAAGAAAAAAAAGAGGATACATTAAAAAGGAACCAACTTCCAGGAACACCTGGCATTTTCCACAGACTTTATTGGATTTTACATGGCAATACACAGTGGTTCTGCTGCCCTCTTCAAACATGCATGAATTAAAATACACCAACAGTATCAGCTGTGTGCACACGCGCACATGAGTTCACTTCCCGACTTATCACTCACTTTCATATTCCACCCCCATGAGATAACGAAGGTTCAGACGACAAGCAGTTTCGAAGGGACGACCTGGATTCCAACTGGTAAATGCAGGAAAAGGGTTGTTCAGAGCAGAATGCTACTTACACTGGACTTCAAATAAACCATCCTCTGCCTTTGCCAATACGCCTGCTAATAGTACTGGACTGAAGAGAAATCAGAAAGCATTTGTTTGTGCCTATTTCAGCACATAATATTGTGTCACTAGCCCACTAGCCCTCCCCCCCCCTTTTTGTTTCCTGTGACTATGCAGTTGTTAGGTTCACTAGCCGGCGCCTAGTGAGAGTGAATCTAGAGGAACACTTCTGCTGAGAAGCCGGCACCACATCTGCCCCGTGCTTCTTGCAGCATTTGAAACAGCAGGGTCTTAAGCCCAACTTCGACGTTTAAAAATAACCATGCTGCAAAGCCCTCGCAGAAAGCGAGCCCTGAATTCACATCCCGAGCATCTGCACCCGAAGGCTGGCGGCAGGCGTTACCCAGCGTGGTGTTTCTGCCTGAATACAACAGCCCCAACACCCCCAAGACTGCAGAGGAAGAAACAACAGACGGCAAATTATTTGCGGATGTTACCGAGTCACGAATTTTGAATAAAGCGTCAGTTGTGATTTGTTTGTAGACAGATGGCAAGCAGCAGAAACTATTTTCTATATATGTTATGGGCTGTGTGCCTGGCTCCAGATACTAAAGAGAAAATGGCAGCACTTGATGTTATGTATAACACAACCGATCCACATCAGATTTTTCACCTTGGTACATCAATAATAGCCTACATTGCACATCCTTCAAAGAACCAGGCTGGTAACAGCTTATCAGGTTACAATAATATAATCATAGGTCTCCAATCTATCCCAGCATCCAATGGGAGCTCCCTGGAAGGCCCTGAAAGAACCTTTTTGACTTTCCTAGCTTTGTCAATAGTGTTTCAGAAATACCCACAAAGTCAGCACAAATCTCACATCCCTTGCACCACACCAGCAATGTGTCAGAAACAGTCTCACTTCCAGCAAGGAGAGGGGTGGAACAAGTGACAAACGCTCGGCAAAACAACACACCACTGCAAGGAACAATTCCAGCTGGACTTTTTTTTGCCTTTACACAGCAAGGAAGCTTCATGCCATTGTGCTAAAATACATGCAACGCTCAACACCATACGAATGACCACTGTAATAAACGAGTTACTTTTTTTTGTTTGCTTTTGGAGAGGACACCTTGCAGTACTGAAAGGCTGACAGAAGATTTCCACTGGCTAGTTAGGATTATTAAAATCTGATGGTCTTCAAAAGCAGAGGAGCTGCGCTTGAAGAAGATAAAACGATGAGCAACATTTTCAATATTTGAATCTTTCAGGAAAAGTCCCACCTTAGGTTTAATATTATGAAATGATACATTTCCTATACATTTCTCTATATAACTTTATTTTTTTGCAACCACACCATCTTTACACTAGCCACAGCACAGAAATATCCCTTCCATACACAGGGAGTACTCTCAACTTTACAGAATTTTTTTAAGTCACAGAAGTGTTAATAACCTTGTTTGAATGCTATAACTACTGCTGCTGGCAACAAGAAAGACAATGTTTTAAAATGTGCAGTTTCCATACGAGTCACTGCTAGAAGAAACTTGCTTTATAATTGTTTAATCCCAAATGGAAGATCATTAAACTGTGCACTCACTGAAAAGCAACGAAAGCAACCAGTTCCAAAGGTCAGCCTGCCTTTTCCAGTAACCAGCTGGTATGCAAGCTGGCATAATCTTTTTTACAACTCTCTCCCTTCCCCCACACCTCGAACTTTCCATCACTCTATCTCACAAAAGTTAAATTTTTGCTTTTATATGTACTTCATATACTTTTTTCTTTTTTTTTTATAAAACAGTATAAAAATAAGAGGAACAGTTAAGAGCACCGGGGAGTTTATGCAGGGTGGGGATAACTAAAATCCTACATTGGATACTGTAGGAAGGGCAGAACTGCTATTTGTGCTGAACAATGCACTTGAAAAAGAGCAGTAACATCTTTTTTCAGCTGAGAGCCTAGAGAAAGCTGATGCACAATATCTACAAACACAGTACTTCTACCTAACATCTTCCGTTACTCTGAAACAGTATAAAGGATTATCTGTGGTTGTGAGTAAGCAAAAGGAGCACTATGATACCACATAAATTTAAATGCAACACTCTGAAACGTATCACCAGTTTGTACATTAAATATAACAAAAACAACTACCATTCAACAGTGTCTGGGTGTTTCTTATGGCAACTTTAGAGTAGGCACCTTTTTTCCCTCTCCTTTATTTTTTAAAATTCTCCACTCCCCCGTATTACTTCCAACAAACAGAAGCAAGAGCAATGTAATGTACATGATCTGCTGCCCGTCATGTATAAGGGTGATGTTTCTTGCACATAGGAAAGTGAGCCTTGGTCAGTGCCTGGCGGTTACTGTCACACATTGGAGTCCTCATCTGTTATACTGGTGCTAGGAGAGCGAGTCGCAAAGTCTTTAAACATTTCATCTTCTTTCAACATGTGCTAGAAAGAAAGGAGGGGAGAGTCAATGTTCAGGCCCTCATGACTAAAACCAAGTGCCTGGGACAGCCCAGGCCTGTGCCCGGCAGCAAATGGCGCTGTCAGCCCTGCCAGACTCCGCCGAGCACATTTTCCACCCACACCGGCTCCCGGTCAGCTTGCGGCTCAGTCTCCTGCCGCTGGCCCGGGCGGCTGGGGCAGTGCAGGCTGGGGCTGGGCTTCCACCAGGAAAACGTGTCGTGACCCTCCGCTGGCAACCCACTGTCTGAGGGCAACCCGCCGGCACGGAGCCAGGGGCCGTGTCCTCTGCCCTCCTGGAGGGTGGAGAGCCAGCAAACAGGGCTGCTGACCACAGGCCACCGCTCCCGCCCGGCCAGGATGGGCGGCTGTCTTCCTCAACTGCTCGTTTTTCTTTTTCCTTCTGTCCCTGTACAAAACCCACAGGACCTCATCGACCCCTAGTTCTGGTGAGGCTTCACTACACCCACAGCTTGCACAGTATTTGACGTCCTTTAGCCCTCAGAGACCAGTGGTGCTTCACTCTACCCAAAGGCTAGGTCCTGCTACGCGCTGGAATCAGTCACAGCAATCGCCCCCAAAGCTACAAAACTCAGCTGCTTAACGGAGCCAGTTATAGCGAAGAAAAGTTGTACTTCGTGCATTTATATTAAATAGTGGTGCTATTTAATATTAATATTAACAGCACCACTAGCGACTGCCAAGGGGTTTACATCCATCGTACAGAAACGGAGATTCCACAGACCCCACTTTTAAGCCTTACTGTCAAGTTGTTGATGCCTTCAGAAAACGCTCCTATTTGCCTCACGGTCCCTTCTGAATCTTCCATCTACAAAAGACAGATAGTGAATAATCAATGTATAATAAATTAATTGTATGCCATGACAGAGTGGCAATTATGTGCAGTAAACCATGTAACAGCTTGATTACACTCTGTACAGTCAGCGCGAGGGAGGAGCGTGCCCTGTCAGAAGAGAAGAGGGCAGTTATGCCAGAGTAGGTCCTAAAGGCGCTGCCTTCACAGCTCAAACCTCCTTGGGCTGAGAGCCACATCAGTTCGTGGTGCCGTGTAACTGCAGGAAGTCAGGACCTTCGTGGGCCAAAGCAAAAGGAAGGCTTCCCTGCGAAGAGGAAGGTTTTTCCACCAAACCTGACAGCACCGCCAAGGACTCCAAACCGCTAGAACTGGCTTACCTGCTCCAGCCTGTCCAAATCATCATCGTCATACACTCGGATATCCAGGCCAGGCTTAAAACCCTTCTTCGACACACTTCCAGATGCCCGCTCCAGCTCCATAGGACACACATACTCTTCCACATCATCTTGCTTCTTCTTCCTCAGGCTCCCAAAATTGCTGAAGGCAAGTTTCTTTGGCTTACAAGTGAAGAGAGAGTTGCCAAGAAGTTAGAGAGTCAGCAAAGAATTAGCAGATCTCTGAGGCTTGCCTTGGTGTTTCAGTGACGAAGGGTCAAAACCCCACTGCTCTCCTAAACAAAGATCTTCTGAATAGCTGTGTTTCATCATAACAGCATCCAAAATTCCCCTCATTTCACCACTGTTAAGAACACCATTTAAAGGATCCCAAGGGAGATCAGAGTCCCGCTGCATTGAACCATGAGCATGTAAGCAGTAAGAGACAGTCTCCCTCCCAACCACCTTACAGTACAGACAGAAGGACAACAAGAAAGAGTGCTGCCCCTTGTCTGTGCCTATGAGAGGCTGAGCTGTGGTGCACTGACAGCAGATACAAGTGTCAAAGCCAGATCTCCTGAGTCCTGTTCTCATGCTTCTCTCATTAGCAGCCAGCCCCTTTCCTCAGACCTTACTGAACTGCTCTCCAAACACAGATAAAATCAGCCAAACGTGGATAAAACCAGCACACTGGAGATCTAAATGGCTGCCTGGAAGCTCAGGCATGGCCCCAGAGCAAGTGACCTACCTTTACTTTGGCAGTTGCTGTTAAGAGGACGTAGTCTGGGGACTCCATGGCTTCGCGTTTCTGCTGCTGGGCCTCCTGCCCAACGAGGAGGTTGAAATGAGTCGCCAAGTGCCGTCTCAGTAGCGTTTTGTTTGGTGGGATGTTCAGCAACTGTGCCATGGTTTCTACATTGAAACGAGGCTCCAAAACCTATCAATCAAACCACAGAGAATCCAGCTGAATCCAGTACTGTCTGATGAGGTCTCAAGGACATCAACAGGTACACCTATCTTGGTCACTTCCTAAGGCTGCTTTGGGGTTTTTGTCTGTATTTTGCAGGAAATATACAACCAAGACAGAGAAAAGAGAGTTAACGAGTTAAAGGATCCATCAAATGCTACCTCCAGGCTTTCCTTCTTGAGCTCTAAATAGAAACAAATTGGCAGGTAAGAATAAAGCAATGGGTAAATCCACCTGTAACTCATGTAATGCGTGAAGCTGCCACAAAATGCTTAGCCACCATCCTCTTTAATTCTAGAAAACATAGCCAGAGGAATGACGGAAAATAGACATAAAATGTTTGGAGCAGGGATATACCTCTTAATCACCACAACAAACTTCTGCAAGTTAAGTCTTGCCTGGAGTGTCTGATGCTAGAGCAATTACAGCCAATCCTGGTTTGACATTGAAATCACAAATTTTACAAAAGTAACAAGCCTTCCTCACAAATAAAAACATATCCAGGTCTAGGAAGGAAGATGGTGGCTGTTTAACAGCATGATAGCAGTGGACAGCACTGTCGGACACGAGGTGGAGAATGCCATACCTGAATTACATTGTGAGGGGAATCCAGATAATCAGACCCACTGCTGCCCACACTAATTCTGCCCAAGACATTCAGGTCCTTTAAACTATCGGGTAATAAATTTTGATAGCAATTTCTTATTACGCAGAATAAGAAGATAAGGTGTGTGTAGCAAAGATTATGTGAAAACCTTGCTCTAGCGATTCTCAGTCATATTTTTAAAAATAAAATGGAATAAACCAGCCTAAAGCCTTACCATCAGTCCCCCATGCACGCCACTCCCCCGCAGATTAGGAGCATACTCTGCCAGATCAACGGAGCGCAACCACTCCATCACGCGATGGTTGGTCCATTGGGTGACCTCAGAAGGTGTGACGTTGTTCTGTGAACAGGAGGAACAGGCTGTTAAGAAGACTTCTTGACTCGGCTGTCCCAGCCCTAGTCTCTACTGAAACAAACCTCTCCTGCCCTCAATGAATGCACTCACTTCAGAAAAAACCCTCTTTTTGTATTGCTGTCTTGCAGCAACACCAGTGTGGAGATGGGTCTGTGTTATGCTGCACGCCGTTTGATTATCCTGCTGTGCACTAGGACTACTTCCAATTGCTACCAGCAGAACTCAAAATTTAACTAGCTCCAAGAGCCACTGTGCTTTCCTTGCAGACACGCATCGTGAATCTAAATCCAAGTGCCTGGCTTGCTTCATCATCCATTGCCCTATACAGCATACGCTGCTTCCAAAATGGAGCCTCATGGCAGTCTCCCGTCTGGTAACAGGGCCAAACTCCTTTGACACAGAAAATTTTGACACAGCCATCCATTGTCCAGCGAGTTACACAGGACTCACGGCAACAGTGTGCCGAGTTCAACATGATTTATGTTGCAGACAGCACATCAGAGACTAAGCCAAAACAGCCAGCTGTTGGCTAGGCAGAGGAGCGGGAGATTTGGCAAGGGGCCATGAGTCTGGGGCCATGACAGGTGGAGGAAAGCAAGTGGTGTTCCAGGTAGTGATGGCAGAGGATGAGACTTGGAAGAACAACACGAGAAAAAGGAAACCGAAAATGAAGCAGAATGAAATAGAAAGGAGAAGTCAGAGCAGGAATAATCAGAAACACCAGAGAAAAACTCTAAAGGATTCCTCTTCACAGTTTTGTCTCAAAGCAGTACCTCATCAGAAGGCCTCCTGCGCAGACAGTTGGGCTCAAAGTTATTTATTCTCAAAACTTGAATGGCCCTTTTGATGCTGAGGTGGTGGAGGACACTGACAACCTTCAAAGACAGCAAGTCATCCTGTCAAAGAGGAAGGGGGAGTTAATAAACACAAATGTGCTTACTGGTGGAACCAGCACCTGACTGGAGGAGACTGCTTCAGACCTTGAGTTAAAATGGCACACCTGACACATTCTGGGGTAAGATTTTAATACATGAGACATGATTAACACCAAACCATCTGTCCCAAAATAACAGCTTCCCATATTTCTCTGTGCTAGCTCCTGGGATGTTCTTCACACAGGGTACAGACCTTAGTACGAGAAATCTGGGGTAACAAGGAAGGGAGAGGGTGAGATGACACAGCCCCAGTGACCTGATCAAAGCCAGGACAGCTTTCCAAACACGGTGCATCAGACTCACCTGGCATTTGCATTTAATCCTGCCAAAAGTTTTAATACCCCAAACAACTAGCTAAAAGTTTAACTGAAAACAATAAAATACCCTGAAAATGGAGGCATTCTGTATAGTTAGAACGAAAAAAAAAACCAAACGAGCGAAGAAGAAAAACACGAAGGTGTGTCAGGTTAGTCTCCCACATCTGCAAATGACAAATGTTCTTTAAAATGCTTGTCACAAGTGACGGAACGATAGAAAGGGTGACTGTACCCAGGCTGCTGAAGTCTCCTTTGCCCCTGCTCACCATCACTGTGTAGCTCCTACCTGGCACAGGCACCGGTGATGGTTTGAGGGAAGGAGGGCAGGGTGGCCAGGAGCACCAATGCCCCTCAGACGTGCCAGGGGAGCACGCTGGACACACGGGCAGCCCGAAGGCTGGCTCTGTGACAAAGCACTGCAAGGCAGCCTGGCTGTGCCTTTACACCGCACNGTTTGTGTTCAGTGTGGCATGAGCCACTTCTCACATCGTAGGGCAAGAGCCTGCAACGGCACAGCCACACTCCTCCCGGCAACGCATCGGTGATACGGACAAAGGCAGCTGGTTCTTTCTCCAAAAGCTCGATCCTCGTAGTGGCTTTTACTGAAGCATTCATCTCACAGGGGACTTCTTCTATAGCTCGCACAGACCGGCTGCTTAGGCTCTCACCAGCCTCTGTGGAAAGTGTCAGGCGTCTCTCAGGACAACTCATGCCATGCCAAGGAATGAGATGGTGCCTCACAGTGCCCCTCTCTCTGTACTGACCACAGGGCACAGACAACTGCCTTTGGCTGAGCCAGTAGCTTTTGTATCTCAAGACCTAGGACAGATGAGTTTCCCCCTTTCAGGACTACAACACCAAGCAGGAGTTTTGCTTTGGTTCCACTGAAGTTCTCTCTTCTCCTTTTTGTACTCAGGGCTCCTTCAAACGACCAAGGAGGGGAGAGCAAGGGGGCTCAATTTACAGGCCACATGTGGTGGACAAAGGTGAAGGAGACAGAAGCTTGAGATGAGGTTCACAGGTTAAAAAAGGCTGCTGGTGCTACTGAAAACCCCAATCTGCTGACAGGTTTGCAAAGGAAGCAATGCAGATGATGTCACATTTTGCCCACCTCTAGTTTCATTCCAATGAGTAGCCCCAGAAATTTAGCATTTCAAAACCAAAATAATTAGGTTCTCTCTCATTCAAGCAGCCAAGCCACGAGAAGTTGTAAGGAGGAGTAAATTACAGGCCTGGTCAGACTTCTCAGCTTCCTCACTGCTGCTGCTGCTGCTCCACAGGAGTGTTACAGAAGAAAAACCTCCTGTGCACCGCAGCTGTGCTCACATGCTGCAAGACTTGCATTCCTGCCAAGTTACGCTCTTCACTTGTAATTCAGTCCTAACTGTGCCAGTTAGGGGACGGTGTCTCAGAGTCCAGTTCTCTGCTGGTGCAAGCTGGGTGACTTAGATAAATTTATGGATCCTTGCGCCATGGTTAACCTGGCTTAATATGTTTTAGTATTACTTTTGTGTTACGAATGCTGGATTTGATTTTGTCAGAATATTTAAAACTAGATTCTTCACTTACCCAAATACCTCTCATTGCATTTGGCTAATCTCATGATGAATTTAAGAGTAGAGTTTCTACATCATGATTTGTTATTTTATTTATTATAAAACAATAAATATTTGCTGTTTATTTTGAGTCAGGGTAACTTCATGAGATTTTTGAAAGTATTTCTTTCATACTTCGCATATGGCTGTATTTAGTTGGCCGTTTACACTGAATCTGTTGTTATAATCTGATGGTTAAATTCTGTCTAAAAATATCCCTAGTGGTCTACAATTAAAGCAAAGTGACAGGAAGAATATCTATTTAAAAGGCAAAGTTCCTGCTACGCATCCCTCCTCTGTCCACCTACTACTTTTCTTTCTTTTTTAATACAAAAAAGACTGACTGTTGAATAATACAAGTTCCCTCACCTTACAGCCTATGCTGCGTCTTACCCCCTTCAATCCTCACCCACAGAATCACAGAATGGTAGGGGTTGGAAGGGACCTCTGTGGGTCATCTCCCAACACAAGATCAAGCTCAGTGAAGCCTACTGGCATCAGCTCTCCAAGCCTTAAGCAGAAAGAGACTCCCTCCTACTTCTATATTAATATCCAAACTCAAAAAACTAAAGGAAACAAACTCCAAACCACACTACATAAGCAGTGAGTATTTCACCTCTGACCGAAATGGACTCAACAGCAAAGTCATGCCAGGCAGCCACGGCAGGTCAGTCCCGGGCAGCGGCTGCAGCTCCTCAGCAGTGCTGTGCTTGTCTTACAGGAGGAGAGTTAGATGGATCAACCCTAGGCTTCCTCCTGGTCTGCTTGTAAAGCCTATACAAAATACATGCAAATGTGACATAAAAAGGTAACTTTTGCTCTGCCTATGGCACGACTCATGAGAGAACAGGAGTGTGATGCATTTCTTCTTTGTTATACAGAAAGAATTAATATTGGCGACGCTCAGTTTGCATTTGTGTCTCCAGAGAAGAACAAAGGTCTTTTTTCATCTTACCTGAGACCTCACACAAAGAAAACCTGCTGGGTTGGCTTCACCTGACCTGCAGTAAAGTAGGGAACTGACCTGGTGCTAAGCAACTAGAAATATATTATGCAAAAGCTACTAAATGTAGCCTGTTTTCAAACAGGTTGGCTCTTAAAACAGCAATTTTCTTCGAAGGAAATTGCTTGGGTTTTCTTCACCTAAGCATCCACGTGAATAGGTAAGCAGACAAAATGTTTGCTCACTGAAGAAAAAAATTCCACTTACTTCTATTAATAAACAACAACCTGAAGGGCAAAGGCCCAACTGCACAACCTGCGACCACAGACTTCGCACACATTTGTGTACTTACAGACGCTGCCTGAGCACATCAGTCTCATGCACAGCTGTGAGGCACAAAAAATTGCACATTTCTCATGCACGAGTCCGGGCTCTCGCTTACTACGTTTGCTCTACCTTAAGATAGTATCTTTAAAGCTGAAAAGAATATAGGAAATACTTGCAGGTGAGTAGTAGTATCAGGCCTTCTGTTCCCTACAGGTTACAACTATTAGTATTAGCTTAACCGAGGTCACCTGCTACAGTTTCAATGGGTCCTCTAAACACCGCAATGAAGCACACAGACAAACCTGGCATTCTGGCACATCCTTTTGAAGTGGATTGAGAACTGGCTGAATGGCAGAGCTCAGAGGGTTGTCATCAGCGGAGCTGAGTCTAGTTGGAGGCCTGTAACTAGTGGTGTCCCTCAGGGGTCAGTACTTGGCCCAGTCTTGTTTAACTTCTTCATCAATGACCTGGATGAAGAGTTAGAATGTACCCTCAGCAAG
>Ga0065711_1008450_pt1 | contig 12800 bp, 8 predicted proteins | sample Hoacrofraction12_FD_59098 | JGI IMG/M metagenome (GOLD analysis project Ga0065711, IMG submission 59098) | Hoatzin crop microbial communities from Cojedes, Venezuela - Epithelial fraction 12 v2 (version 2) | ecosystem: Host-associated > Birds > Digestive system > Esophagus > Crop | place...
CAGATGAGGCCTCACCAGGGCAGTGTAGAGGGGAAGGAGAACCTCCCTCGTCCTGCTGGCCACACTCTTCTTGATGCCCCCCAGGATCCCATTGGCTTTCTTGGCAGCCAAGTTACAATATCTGGGCCCTTGACTTTGATTTGTTCAAGTACTTGGACAGACTTACCATAAAACCCATAGTCCAAAATTATTTCTTCAGCGTGAAAAGGTGTCTCCTCTTTTTTGCTTTCAGGGGTCTCATAAATTACAGGCTTTCACAAAGAAAAAAGTATATCACAAGATGTACTTGAACATAGGAATCAGAGTTCGCAGGCATCAGTTTTATTCAACTAAAATCAGAGAGGGTCACATTCAGAATCATATCATTAGACTGGGGCCTGGAAACAAGTATTTTCAGAAAATGTTTGCAATACAACATGACACTAAAGTCCCAAAATCTTGTTTAAAAGGAAACAATATAAATCAGCTGTGTTCCTCAGACCATGAGGAACTTCTTATGTCTATACTTCAAAAGGTCTTTCAAAAACACTCGGATATGGTCATAAGAGTTGTTGAACTAGATGAAGGGAATGGTCTCTCTGGTTCAGTAAACATGGGTTATGGGTTTGCGTGGCAAGGTTTTGGTAGCAGGGGGGCTATAGGGGTGGCTTCTGTGAGAAGTTGCGAGAAGCTTCCCCCATGTCTGATAAAGCCAGTGCCAGCCGGCTCTAAGACGGATCCACCGCTGGCCAAGGCCAAGCCAATCAGTGACGGTGGTAGAGCCTCTGTGATAACATATTCAAGAAAGGGAAGAAAAAAAACTCTGGGTAAGACAGCAGTTAGAGAGAGGAGTGAGACGATGTGAAAGAAACAACTCTGCAGACACCAAGGTCAGTGAAGAAGAAGGAGGCAGGAGCAGGTGCCTGAAATGTCAGAGCAGAGAGCCTTCCCTTGATGCTTATGAAGACGACCATGGTGAGGCAGGTTGTCCCCCTGCAGTCCATGGAGGTCCATGGTGTAGCATATCTCCACCTGCAGACCCATGGAGAGAGGAGCCCATGCTGGCGCAGGTTTGCTGGCAGGGCTTGTGAACCTGTGGGGGACCCACGCTGGAGCAGCCTGTTCCTGAAGGACTGCACCTCGTGGGAAGGACCCATGCTGGGGCAGTTTGTGAAGAGCTGCAGCCTGTGAGAAGGACTCAGGTTGGAGAAGTTTGTGGAGAACTGTCTCCCGTGAGAGGGACCTTCATGCTGGAGCAGGGGCAGAGTGTGAGGAGTCCTGCCCCTGAGGAGGAAGGAGCAGCAGAGACGTGTGATGAACCGACCGTAACCCCCATTCCCCATCCCCATGCTCTACTCAGGGGGAAGGAGGTAGAGAAATGGGATTGAAGCTGAGCCCAGGAAGAAGGGAGGGGTGGGGGGAAGGTGTTTTAAGATCTGGTTTTATTTCTCACTATCCTACTCTGATTTGATTGGTGATGAATTCTACTCCTTTTTCTCCCCAAGTTCAGTCTGCTTTGTTCATGACAGTAATTGGTGAGTGATCTCTCCCTGTGCTTACCTCGACCCTCGAGCCTTTCATCATACTTCTTCTCCCCTGTCCAGCTGAGGAGGGCGAGTGATAGAGCGGTTTTGGTGGGCACCTGGCATTTATCCAGGCTAAACCAAAACAAGATGCCAGCACAGAATAGCTTTAAAAATATCTAAACAGCAGGAGGTGGCAATCATGATACATGTTCTGTCTTGAAATAGCGTAACCTTCTCGGTCTATGCTTTGAAATGCATCACTGGTGTACTGAATACTCTCATTATCGATTTTGATGTCCAGTCTGTGTCTGAATCAAACAAAATTTGAGGGTTTTTAAAATACTTAATAAATATAATTACAGGATGTCGAAAAAAATGCCAGTAAAATTTTTCAATAGTAAATTTTCAGTTCATTCAGAATGTTGCTTTTTAAACAAAACTGTTTCCTTTTATTTTCAACTGTAATACTCCATTCTGTCCTTTTTATCATTTCTGCTTTTTTATTTCTCATTCAATCTTTTTTAAGTAAAACACATATTTTAGCAAAATAAATTTTGGTGGAGATTTTGAAAAAAAACTTATTTGTTGCTATTCAATAAAAGGAATGGAAAATTTTCAATGCCTTTCAATTTCAAATGCCTTTCTTTATCATTAGGTTTCTTTACCATTATTTGAGATGTGTCTTGCTGGGAAAACTTTTAGAGACTATGTAGAGTATTGGCACACTGTGATGTTTTTTATGGGAACAGACTGCTATTTAGGGAAAAGAAATGTTTGAGAGAGCAGGGAGCCTACACAGAAGAATAAATATTAAAGGAAACTAAAATTTCAGTACAGGTCTAAGAGAAGTCTTGCCTTATTAAAGAATTCATGTTTCAACCAAATTTTAACAGGAACATATGACTGGAAGAGATCACCTGTGCTACTGAATGTAGCTTCTGCAATGGGGCACTAGAGGAAAGATCCACTGCATGTTTACTTCAGTTGTCCACACAGAAAGGGTCATCAATTCCTTTCCTCCAACCTAAAAGAAACTCATGACCTGCAGTCGTAGGGAATGCCTCTGAAGGGAATCTGAAAAGATATGAGGGTGTTACCAATGTCCTACAGCACTTTTGTTATTTAGCATTTATTAAATAAGGATTTACTGTGACTCAAGATCAACTTCTGCTGTCTACCTACTCTCACACTAACTCATCTTGCATAAGCACAGATGCATGAATCGAGAAAGCAGGCCACATTCTACAATACAGAAGAGTGGGTCAAAAGTAGCACCCGACAGTCTGAGCTGTAGATTCATGTTGTCGTCTCTTCAACATCTAATGGCCCCAGGAAAACTGTGAGCGGCTATTTCTCCTTTTGCACAAAGGTCAGGGGAAGGCAACTCTCCCCACACAAACTCTACTAGTCATCCTTGGATCAGCAAGAAAAAATCCAACCTCATTCCCCTAAGCAACCACAAGCCCAAAAAGATGTCATTAATATACAGTATCATCAACTGACTTAATCTGGTTGTAAAGACATCAAATATCCTAGGACTTGTATCACAAACTTAATTTCTAGTCTCCTTAAATTCCCCTACTTCGATATGTAATCCCTTTGATTAGCTTACCAAGCATCATCTTAAAACAATTGACTCCTTCTCCAGTTGGCTATTTAGAAGACCATTCTAGTAATTCAGCCTTTCTTTTTTCTTTTTTTTAACTAAACTTGCTGAAGATCATTTTGATCTTTTAACTTCAGAACTTTTTTACTGTTTGGTATTTGCTCTCCTAAAATATTTGCAGAAAGTTATACCTTTTGACACTTGGTTAGGTTAAAAAGGCAAAATCTTTTAATCTGCCAAATACGGTTTAACCAATGCCTTTTACAATGGAAAATACCTGAAGCCAAGTAGAGTCCTTGACAGTTCATAGCCATCTTCCAGCTAAAGAATGATCTTTTTTGTCTTTCAGTTTAGAAATCCTCTATTTATAGCAAAGCTTTTTATTACTGGTTTATGAGTGGTCAGTATTGTAATTTGAAACTCTCAAGTTTCATTTCCTACTTTTCATTTCAGTTGCCCGAGTCATCTGATCCCCCTTGCCTTCTTTTAATGGATGATTCCCGCCCCTCTGTTTCAGCATTATCTCCTAGCTTTATGCCTAGTTCTGTGTTTCAGAATCACATATTTAGTTCTCTACATTTGGGTCATTAATGAATACGTTAAACAGGATCTGTCACAGATTGATCCCTTGAGAATATTAGCAGTAGCCTTTCTCCATCCCAGTATCCCCTTCTGCATATCCTCCCCTTTCAAGAGCTCTTTAATCCACCCCACATTCTCTACTAATTGCCATCATCTCCACCTACAGTACCAATTTCCTATGCAGCACTGCAGAAAGTGCTTTTCTGAAATTTAAAGAGATAAAGCCACTGCATTAACTTACACAAGAAAAAATAAAATAAAACATAATAAAATAAAATAAAGATAATAGGCTAATCTGACAAAAAATTACCTTAGATAAAACTCCCCAGTAATTTACCCAATTTTCCATTTGCCTTCATTTCTTAATTGTATTTTCCTTCAACATCTCTTCTCATACTTTGCCTAGTAACAGGGCTGGGTTGAGCTATAGACTTGGGAAGCAGCCACCAAGGGTGGCCACTGTTTTGATGCCTGCTTACCTTGCCTCCACTTTCTCTGTGTCTTGTCTCTGCTTCCCTGACAACAGTGGGAACAGGAGCCAAGGGAAGTGAGAAGCAATATGCATCACCTCCAGCCCTTTCCTTCACTGTCCGACCAGCTCCTGCTCTCAGTGCCACTTGAGGGGTGGAGGTAGAGGAAAAAAGACAGAAGAATTGGAAGACTGGGAACTGGGTGAAATCTGTGAGTGTTGCTGGGGGCCCAGTGTGGTGACTGGAGCAGATCCTCCTCCTGCCATGATGGCAAGAACAAGAAGGTTAAGAAGGTTGTCTCAGAGGAAGAACAGGAGACTGTGTCCTGTGCTGTTATGGCCTGGAGAATGAGGAGCTGAGCCAGAAGAAGGGTACTCCACAGAAATAAATCTTACCCTGGAGGAGGGTAAAGGGAGGGGAAGGGATATGTGAAAGGGCAGTGACACAGGAAAAATTTTTTCATGAATGGGCTCTGTGGAAAAAAGAAGAGGCTTTGGGGAGCTGAGGAGTCTGGAAGCTATAGCCCTTACTTCTCACACACCCAGCAAGGCAGACCCTCTATGTCCTGAGTACATGGTCCATGCTGAACCTGGGCCAATAACCCTTCTATGGGTTGAAGGCCCTCCAGGGGCAAGACCAGAGATTTGACCAGCAGGGTAGGGACAGAGGGGAAAGCACCGCAGACCAGTCTCTTCCACTTGTCTCAATTTCACCAGAACTTTACAAAGCTCTTCAAGCCCCTTATTGCCTACTCTGTCCTCCCAAAATTCTTCTTTGCTCCACCACAAAACTGAAATGTCGCCACAAACAGTGAGGACAAAATAAATATCCCTGATGTTCACCCGTGCAGTGGAGAAACTCAAGTTTTGCTCACGCCGTTAAGAAGCCCTGAGCTGGCCCTGGTGAGAAGTAACAGAGCAGAAGATTGTGGGGGAGGAGGGGAAGTTATTTTTAAAAGATTATTACTGTGTTTGGTATTCTCTAATCATACAATCTTACTGTACCAAAAATATTCATTAAAAATCCTTGCTGCTGGACATGCTATTTCCTGCACTAGCTCATTCAGTAATCTAGAATGGAGATTACCTATCACGCTGAGCAATCTAAGCCTTGCTTTTCAGAGCTATGATTTGCTGCTTCTGCTTTGCTTAGAGGTACTGCATGTAGTGCAGTTACAATGACTGATTTATAATTGTGTCAAAGATAGTGTACCATATACAAAACAAAGGGTTAACATGCTAATCTTCTTGCATTCAAACAGAAACACCCCAGTGGAGCCAGTCACTGAGATAATGAAATTATAGCTCAACAGGAAGATCCTGAGAAAGGAGTGTAACGGTTTTAATAAACAAGGATTGCTGACGTTGGGGAGGGAGTCCTTCTAGAGGCTTAATTAATCAAAACAGCTAGGGAACACCTAAGCAACCACTATAAATAGTGCAAGTAATTGTTCTTTATGCGAGTACTTTACCGAGCCAGGATGTAACTTCCTAATTTAGCTGTGGAATTATACAGAGAATGCAGACTGTATACAACATCCATATGTTCATAATGTCACAGATATGTTTTAAATCATTTAACACGATTACTACTCTGTTGATTGGCTAGGAAATGTGGTTAGGAAAGCAGAGTCTATCACCTAAAATGAGATGTCCATTGTATCATTTTGCGATAAGGGATTTTACAGTAAGAAACTCTATCTGGAGGTTGCATCCAGATGTAATAGCTTGGACAGTGTCTTGGACGGTGTCTTTTCTCTCAAGTTTAATAATACGTGATTGTTATATTCTACAGGAGGAGGGAGTCACTCAGGTGAATACCTGGTTCAGAGCAGCATTTCTTCCATGTACCCATGCGCTCTCCATGAGAAATATATCACTCTAACAACACTTTTTATGACATCCTGGTGTCAGTGGAACCAGCTGTCGAGGCTAATGGAAGTACACAATCTTCCTGATGATTTCTGGAATAATCCAAAAGAGAAGATGATGACAATTACCTTTGAGACACCTGCCTCTAAAATGGCACATGCTCATTTTAAACAGCCTGTAATCTCACCTTGAGTGACTGCCAGGCTTCATTTGGATCCTTCATGTTTAATATATTATTTAGATTGCATGGTTTTAGGCCTGAAAGGAAGCAATTTAGATTGAAATTAGCAATAGAGTGTGGAATCATACTGACAGGCAGTGGAAGTTTAGATAGTTATTTCAAAAAATATCACTCTTTCCTTTACATGTGCCTCTACGGCACTAAAAATGTTTAGAGAACGTTAAGACATCACAGTTAAATGCTCAGAAAAAACAATTCTTAAGTTAAGGTGTCAGGCTCTGGTTTAGCTCCTTTCTTTGTTTCCCAGTGCATTACCAGCAGTGGAGTATCACACACATGTCTGGTTGTTGTCCATGATCAAACTGGTAGAAATGCAGGCAAGGCCTGTAAGACTGAACGAGGGAAAGGAGAATGTACTTTACGAGGGGTAAGTGAAGGAAGGCTTGTTGGCTTGTTTGGTCTAGCCAAAATGAAACTTGAGTGGGAAGAGGAAGCTGATCAGAAATATATCAGAGATGATACAACAAGAAAACAGAAAGAACTATTTAAATCTAAAGAATAATGTTGGTATGAGAATAAAATAGTATAAATCCACTACAGATTATGTGAGCCTGGAAGAAATGTTCTCTTAGAAAAGCCTCTTGATGACAGACGTAACAAACATCTTCATGAATTTTAACTTTCTAATTGCCGTAGTCTTAACTGTAACACTGTAAAACACTGACCAGCGTCTCATTTTAGGTTACCTGAAATGCAGCTCTATGTACTTCAAATCTTAACAGGGGAAGAGTTGTGACAATTATCACCTTTCTGGTTTTTTTCCTGCAGACAAATGGGTCATGAAACTTTCAGCCAACCTGGTGAAAGTTTCTGAAAGTAGAAGGTAATATCAGGAGCACTTTGACATCCAGAAATATATCTGCTAATGGTGTTCACTATGTGTCATGATATATGGAATTGCCATTCATCTTAAACAGCAGGCAGTCATTCAAGGAAACTACAATTTGCAGACACTGACAAGCTCTCATGCATGAGTTCCAGCTTCATTTCTTTTGCTTGCTGAGGACCACATACCAAAACCACACCCCTATAAATCAGTTACATTAGTCTATTCTTGAGGTGACACAGGCATGGGCATGCGTGGTGACACCTGCATAGAGAAGAAGCAGGCAGACTTGCTAGTCAACAGTGGTTCATCTTGCTCTAGCAACATTATGGGTGTTTAATCAAAATGCAGCCAAATGGTATTTACCATTTAACCAGCCATCCATGCTTTTTAGAACGGTGCTCACATTATTATCCATGCACCAATCTTAGTTATACCTCCTATCTGCAACTTTATATTGTATAGCTAAGTTCTACAGAGACTGGAGAAAAAAATTCAATTACCAATATCTTCTTATTTACTTTTATTTTTTTAAGCATACAGCAGCTTCTACAGCTTTTTTATTTTAGACAACGTATCTTTTCAATCCAGCCAGCCTTCAGTGGCAGTGTATATTTTTAGGAAGCTGTACAGCCATCTGGAAAGGGGGTTTTTTTGTTATGTTTATCCTTTGCACTTTTCAGATTTCTGTCAATGTCCATGGTAACAGCTGCTATAATACTCTCCATTCTTGTGTGGTTTGAGCACTGCGCAATCCAATGTGGTTTGCAGCCTAGACTTCAAGCAACCACCAATTTGTAAGACCAATAGTTGGGGTTTTTTTGCCTTTGGAGTCTATTATATAGGTGTAATAGGAAAGTCATTACAGGTTTTGTGGGGTTTTTTTTCTCTCTACTTCTGTCACCCACCTTGTAAATTAAATTATTTTCCTTGTTTGGGAGAGCAGAAACTCTGAAGTGTTGCAGTTCATGTACAGCTGTATTTTATTTTTCATGAACAGTAATAACTTGCATAGGTATAACATTATTCAACTCACAGAATTAAGAAAAGTGGTATCACCTCTAGCTACAGACATGATAATTGTTTCAATAGGTAAAAGTGGTAAATAAACTAAAATTTTAAAAAAGTTGCTGAACCTGAGGGAGAAAGTGGATTGTATTAATCCAAGCTGAAATTTGAGATGCCTTGACTGTTACAAGTAGAAAGTGCCAAAAATCACCTAATGATTGCAAAATACTTTGAAACAAGTTCCATAAACATTTATGGTAATTACGGGAAGGAAAAATATTCCAACAGTTTGCTATCCTAGATTCAGGAGTCTTATGGTACGTGATCTATATTCACAGATAAACTTATCTGCCTAACTTTTAGGGGCCTACATCCCAGAGAGCATCAGTAGCTTTGAGAAGGGTGTCTGAGCAATCACAGCAGGCAGCAAGCTGAGCAAAGAGCATTACCAACGGCAAATACCAAGGTGGGATTTGTGCCTGAAAACGCATGTCCTGGGGGCTTAGGTGTTTAGACCTAAGTTTATCTCACACATCTTTAGAGCCATGCAAGGCAGACGCCTGGTCTAATCTGGAGGCTGATGCTCCCTCTGTAGTCAGTGGAGAATATGCAGAGAGTGATTCATCCCACCCTAAAACCTAAACAAGCATTTAAAGAACCTTCACTGGCAAAAATCTGTATACCTGGGGTATCATATAATGATTTTAATGACTGTATACTTGGAATTCAGTGTTTAATTTAAATCTCCTAAAATTCAACCTTTGCACAAAGGTCCATGGACGGGGACATTAGTCTCAAAGCCCTGCCTGCCCAGCAAGGATACCAATACGTTCCTTTCTTTCACATGGCAAGTTCAGGAGAATATATTTATGTGAGTTATTCAGATTTTGCAGCAATGGGCCACATATGTACCTAAGAGACATACTTTATATCAAAGGAAAATTGAGATCCTTGCTTAGAACCTGCCTGCCAGCTAACCAGCTCTTCTTTTCACCAGCAAGGACTTTACCGTTCCTTTACACAAGCTAAACAGTAAAGCCAAATCGTGGCTAGAAAATTTTCATGACCTTATTCTACCTCCGTATCACACAATCATGGCAGTGCCTCTGAAAAATAGCACAGATCTATCTGTGCTATCTACTAAGCCAGATCCTCGTTAAAACATTCAACTTTCTGCAAAGTTTGACCAGCATTAAGGAACAACAGAGGGGGGAAAAAAAAAGCCCAACGAATTGCTACCCAGCACAGCGTGTTGAACTGCAGGCCCAGCAACGTCAGCATATCAACGAAAACAGCTCTAGGGAACTCTAAACATCACCCAGCAGAGAGAAATTTTGTATACAATGTAAATATTGGACTGCCTGTCTTGCTATATTGCTATTGCTAAGTTCTTTACTGTTTAACCTGTGTGGTACAGTACCTGTCAGTCTCTGTTGTACCTGAAAGTTCCTGTAAACAAACAGCATTATGATAAATCTCTTGAGTTTCCCTGAGGCATTTTTGCTGCTGCTGGAAGCCTGAGGTCACTGTGCAGTCAGTCCTGCAAATATTCCCCTTGACTACCAACTAAGAGGGCGCAAGTCTGGATGTTGTGACACTGGAATGCTTTAATAAAAAACTTGCAATACAGAGCTTCGGGAATCGGCATCTTTAGCAAGTCTGAGAAATGTTTTCATTTCTTCTAAGGATCAGGAAAAAAAATCATGTCTGTCAAACTGTCAGTGTGCAGAAGAAATTGTTCCTGGGCATACGCTGTTAGTGAGCAGACAGATCTAGCAGTGAGAATCCGGCTACTTTATCGCGATCCACTGACAACTAACAAAGGTGCTTGTCTCCTCTGTGGAATTATTATTTTAACCCCATTGGTCTTGTCGACCGAGTGTGTTTTTTCTTCCCTTTTGTGTTCACAGGAATCCTGGATGAACTGCACGTGGATGGACGCATTGGCTTATGTTAACCTCGAGTGCATCCAAGGAATTTTGTCCCTCATTCTAACTGTAATAGTATTTCTACTTAGAATGAATGAGTTTAACAACTGTCATCATATGTGACAACAGGGAATTGCAAATACATGAATCAGAATGGAAACATTCGATGCATAGATGGAAGGTCGATAAAGGGAAAACAATCCACATAGGTTGTTGAACCTTTAATGCTAGTAGTGGAAAAGACTGCTCTCCTTCAACCCAAGTTACTATCAGGAAATTTCCTGAACAAAAAACAGAACCCACAATAGATAGGAAGCACTGTGCATCTGATGTTTGTTGGTTCAATTTTACTATAATTCAATCAGTATCTGTTGTCTGTTTAGGGAGCCACTGACAGAGGAAACAAAGCACTATCATTTAAATTTGGGTTAGACATATCACAGGAAAAGACTTCAACTACGGCTATGCCTGTATCAATCACAGTGTCACCCCAACCAAATTTTGAGAATGAATCCATTCAGACACCCACAAGTCTAAATCCTTACGTTTTTAACATTGGTCCTTACGTCATCAAAAATACTGGTCAACAACAAATATTGTTTAACCCAACCTACTCTCTCAAGCGAGTGGAACTATCAATGCAGATTAATGTCTCTGCCATCAAACCTATTTGCTCACCTTTCCTAGGTACATCCTATGCGGGATGGTATGCGTGGTTACATGAACGAACCCTTACCTCCTCACAACAATTGAAGAGAGATGTAACTGGTATCTTAGGAACAAGTTTAGGAATCTTAAACAGTATAGACACTTGGTGCAGCCCAAAGCAATATTTCTTTAGCACTCAACTGTATCCAGGCCCAGCTTTGGATGCAATTAATAACTGCTGCAATTATAAGGGAAGGTGAAAATGGCACCTTACCTACCGAAATTCGAAAAGTGGTATGGGATAATGCAATTGACTTTGAGAAAAAATTTCAATCCTGGTGGTACCTAGTTAATCTCACCTATGACCCCACTGAGAGTAAAGCCACAGGTTTTGTCTTAACGATACAAAATGCCTCAGTATATACCATACACCCAATCATTGCATTAGGATTAAATCACAAAGGAATGGTACTCTATCCTATGGAGCATAGAGTGTGGGCCAAAAAAGATGGTGACAAATGGCAAACTGTTGACGTCGATGCATGTATCACATGAGAACAACAAGGCTTTATTTGTGAGAGTAATACCCTTAAAGCACAAGACATGTGTCTCGACACCGAACAAAACATTTGTCATTTTGAGATACATCCCAATGAGGCCCCCAACACTGTGCTTGTATATATTGGGAAAGGATGTGTTTGCATAAGATCTCCTTGTAATTTTATATTCATAGATAACAAGGTCACAGATATTGATAATCATTTGAATTTTTGTGTTTGTAATTTCACTAACATTGTTGGATGCGATTTCAGTTATTTGACTCCTGTTACGTCTCACCAACTGTTACAGACCAACTATACACTAATTCACGATTTACTACCTGTCCCCATTGGAATGAACATCACATTGGTGAAAAAGCTGCTACAACATGATGACTTAAAACGACTGTTAAAGGAGGCTCAAGAAAATGGACTAAAGACTCTAATTACTGTCCATCATGATGTGGAAGAGATACATCAAGTATTGGAGAGAGTCAAAAAGGATGGAGGACACAAATGGTGGGACACTCTTTTCGGATAATCGCCAACAGCTACAGGACTCTTTAACAAGATGTTGCATCCCATTGTTGTTTTATTAATACTCATCATATTGTGCTTTCTTTTAACATTTGCTTTGTATGTTAAACTTCGGCTTATGATGAAAAAGTTAACTTGCTTGCTAGCTCCCCAAAATTCGTTTGTACTTGACAACCCTTACCATAGGAACACATGTGACATTCCAGATTAATCCCAAATCTAGTGAAGTTTGAGTGACTTTAGTCACGGGNTGGAATATGTGGAATTATTAGTAAAATTAAGGTTTTACATCTGAAAATTAAGGTTTATATGAAAAACNTAGCAGTGTTCACCCATTGAGGNAAAGCATNAAATCAAAANGANCTNTGAGGATGGGACACAGCTGCANCANGCATGCNAGGAATCCACTNACACAGCAACTCCCTGCAATGTACCANAGAGGACGGAANGGANTGGAGACTCCNTGGCCCTGCTCTGTGATGATAAAGCAGGAAGAAATGGTTCTCTAGAACTGATAAGCAGCTTATCTGGCCCCCTGAGCCAACAGGTTTTCGAAACCCTGCCAAAGTGCTATCCTCTCGTGAACTTTGCTCGTTTTAATATCATTTTAATACCAAAACACACCTCCATCCCGAAGGCTACCTGCCTCCAAGGTGTGACCACCCCTCTTCGAGTCTGCGCTCTCGATTTTTCGTAAACTATACCTTTAAACGTGAAGCGAGAGAATTTTACACCAATCATGATAAAAGGTACGTATGACTACAGTCACTCAAACTCCACCTTAAAGGTAGACAGGATATAAAAATAACAGGGAAATGGGGGATTTTCAGAGAAGATCATCTTCGGAGGAAAAGAAGATAACACCGTGAGCAAGTCAAGGGAAACTCCACCTCAGACTGCCTCCGACAACTGGGATTGGCCGACAGGCTGAGCCTTGCTTCTCCCCCCCTTGGGACGCCTTGGGTGAGACTTAAACTAAGCGCTTTTCTCGGGAATAGTTACTCCCTAATGTTTATAGCCAGGCTGTATTATTTATAAC
>Ga0065711_1011391_pt1 | contig 12800 bp, 17 predicted proteins | sample Hoacrofraction12_FD_59098 | JGI IMG/M metagenome (GOLD analysis project Ga0065711, IMG submission 59098) | Hoatzin crop microbial communities from Cojedes, Venezuela - Epithelial fraction 12 v2 (version 2) | ecosystem: Host-associated > Birds > Digestive system > Esophagus > Crop | place...
CCCCCCGCCCACTGGGATGCCGGGGAAGGGTCTGCTGGGGGTGGTGGTGTAAACCCCACGGTGACAGGCTCCTGTCCCCCAGGCTCGCAGGCAGAGCTGGCCCAGCTCCAGGCAGAGGTGGGGATGCTGCGATGCCGCACAGAGCCACGGCTGCCCCCCGCCATCCTCCCACCGCCCGTGGCCCCCCCGCTCCCACCAGCCCTTGCTGCACCAGAGCTTTTCGCGGTAAGAGCTTCGTCCCAAGGCTGTGCCCAGGTCTCCAGAGGTGAGGGGAGATGGGGTCGGGCTGCTGACCTGGACGGGATGATGGGTGTGGGGGTGTGGGCTTGGGGAGATGATTTGGGATCTGCTGCCTTGGCCACAGCTGGGGACATGGGAGCCCCATGGAACTGGGCCATCAGCGCGGAAGGTCCATCCCGCCCCGGGGTGCCACACCACGGGCGTCATTTGTTCCGCATGCTCAGTGCCATGGTGGTGTGGGGCGGCCGGCAGGGCCAGGCTGGGCCCCTCCTCCTGCTAACACCACTTTTCTCCTTTCCCAGGAGCCCCCCGGGCCAGCGCTGAGGTCAGGCGGCCCCGCAGCCCCCAGCTGCCCCCACGTCCCCCCTGGCCTCCCCCTCGCCCCCTTCGCAGCTCTGGAGGACCCTCCTCCCGCTCAGGAGCCCCCGGCGCAGCACAAACCTCCCCGGAGGTGAGCTGGGGGTGGGCTGTGCCCCCCAGCACCCCCTGGTACCCCTGCCCCGAGCTGGAGCGGGAAATCGGGGCTTTATTAACCATCAGCGTGATGAAGGGGTGGGAAAACGGGTGTTAGAGCTGCAGGGCTGGGGCAGGGGGAGGCACGCAGGGCGCCTCCTAAGGCCAGAGATGCTCTGAGCACTGCAGCAGCAGCAAGAGCAGGCAGGGAGGGGACAGGCAGGGGACTTCTAGTGCCAGGCAGAGCCCAAAGCCTGCAGCTGCCAAGCCCCACGGCTCAGCCTCCAGCTCAGGCTGCTCTGAGCGCCAACACCGTGCCCACACACTGAGGAGTTGTTTTGCCCAGTCTGGGGACCAGGGGAGAGCACAGAGGGGCACAGACACTTTTTTTCTCTTTTCCCAACCTTCCCCCACCTTCATGGCTCAGCCCCAGGAAACAGCAAAACCCTTGAGGATATTTCCTTTGCCCTGTTGGAGGCCATGCTGTTTAATAAATGGCTTCAGCCTGTTGCTCTTCGCTTCTTGACTTTCTTTTTAGATATGTAACACATAGGCATTTGTCCCAGAGCAGCCTCCCAGCCCCACCTGGGCACACACGAGCTCAGGGGCCAGCCTGTAAGGCTCTATCAGCCCCTGCTCCCACGCCCACTCCAGCTCCACAAGCTCCTCCTGCACAGACACAGGGACAGAAGGGAGTGGAGGTTTAGCAGAGCCAGGGATGCACCCCAACAGTGTTCTGGCTGTTGTGAAGGCAGCAGAGGCCAGACCAGCTCTTATCAGCCCTCCCCAGCACAGAATTCTATGTTTAGGAACATTCACCAGGCTCAGCCTCAAGAGAACCAAACAGCCAGAGCCACGAGCACAGAGCCTCTGCCCTGAGCTGCAGGCACGACCGCAGTGACCATCATCCATCACTGCTCCTCCGGCAGCAGCCACTCTCCTCCTGCCTCGTCAGGCAGACCTGGAGGGAAGCATCGAGGGCAGCAGGGAGCCAGGGCTGAGACCAGCACCCCAGGGGCTGCAAGGAGCAGAGATCAGAGCTTGCAACAGCAAGAGGGCCAAGACAACAACCACTTGCTTACAATCTTTATTGAAGTCATACAAAAGTTGCCAAAAAGTGAAAAAATACACTATATACAAAACCATTTTCCTTGTAAGGAGAGGAGTGTCCAAGGTTAAAGAATTATCATACTGTGCTTTCAACTGCAGCCCCTGATTCTGCTTGTGGCCTTTTCTCTGTCTAAAAGAAAAGAAAAGGTTTTGTTTTTAAAAAACAAGACACTGCCTTACAGCACCAGTTCATGCAGCAGTTCAGGGTTTCTGTGATTTGAAGACTCAGCTGACTGCTCGTGCTTCGCTGGTCCTCAGAGCCCAACGCTATCCTAAAGCGCTGACAGCAACAGTGGTAGCCCAGGGGAGCAGTGCTAAAACCCAGGAGCAGTAACACCCCTTTGGGGAACGGCCCTGCGCTGTAGTCCAGCCCAACTCCAACACCCAGACCGTTTTTCTGTCCCACCCCAGGGGCTGTGAGTCCCCACAGCTGGCACCTTCCAGCCCACAGTGTCAGCCACCACAGCACAACATGCACCCTGCCAGCAGGGAATATTCCCCATCTCATCCAGAAAGCTTTACACAGACCAGCAGGCAATAAAACCAACACATCTACCGGGCACAAACCTGTGCCTGAACAGAGGGAAAAACAAAAGCATGGCACAGACTCCCGACTCAGCTGCCCACCTCCTCTTCCATTTTCTCTGCAACCTCGTCTGCACTGGGGGCAGCGTCACCACCACCACCACCATTGACAGCCGGCTCTGGTTTAGATTTCTTCGCTTCATTGTCCCCCTGCTGAGTCTCCTCCTCTGGTTTCCTCTGAAGACAAAATTGTTTAGTCATCACTATGTACAAATTAAAGTTAAAATATTTAATTTTTTTTTTAGAAAGTTAGCATCTAGATGTCATTGCACATTCTCTATTCAACCTCTGCTTGCCAGGTTCAAGACAGACACTCCAGTGGTAAGACGTAGCCAAAGCTCTGAAGCTTTGGTATAGAGGTCTCAACCACAAAGCCTTCCAGTCAGGCGTTATTTAGGTGCTCATACCTATAGGGCTGAATTATCCTTAGTGATAGTTCGGCAAGGAAACGGGTGACTGCTGAGCCAGGTAACAGTTAAGGGGGTAGATTTAGGGTGCCTGTGACACTGACACCTGCATAAAGCAGACAGAAGTTGCTCCAGGCAAACCTGAACTGAAAGCAGCTGATACAGCACAGGCCAGGCTGCCCCAGCAGCACACAAAAACTCAGATCCCATAGGGGATGATTATAGTTATATTTGCAAACAGATCTGGAAAAAATGGAAACCTTTAAAGGAACCTAGTGCTCAGTACATTTTATCATCCCAGTGAGAGGCAGTTTATCATTACTACCATTAGACTGGCTTTGCTATCAAGTCCAATTCTCCTTTTCCACTTGGAAAGACTGGAACCCAGCTCAGCCTGGTTGCTTGCCCTCTTCTTCAGACCTGCAGGCCACCCTGCTCTTCCTGCAGGTCCTCCGAGGAGGGCACTTGTTCAGACAACACCCACAGAAGCCACACAGCTCGGTGGGGAAGTTAAACTGGTGTGGGTCAGGCAGGGTGCCGAGCCCTCCAGAGCTAGTCTCCTGGGGGCTGGATGGTTCCCAGACCGATTAGCTCCCAGCAGAAAAGTTTCACACGCTATTTCTGTTTTTACTTTTAGAGTACTTTTTCCATTACAGAACTCAGTGAAGAAAAAAACTTCAAGCCAAGAAATCCAATTCTACAGAGCAAGCCAGTGCTACTTTAACAAACTGCTTGTTCAACCAGTCTCTTCTGGACTCACCTTTTTCCTGACTAAATGAGAGATGTCTGTAACACACTGAGACGCACCATCAGCTGCTTTTCTTACTGGAATCTATTACAAAACAGACATTGACACATGATTAACAGCAAACAGCAACCCTCAGAGCACACAGGAATTATCAACATCCATCTTAAATTAACTTACTGTGGAAACAGAACCACTGCCTTCACTTTGTGCAAAGCCAGATGTAGTTCCAACCTTAAGAGAAGCAGAAGAAACAGTGAACAAACTCCAGCAAGACCACCTACGCTAGTTTAGAAAGGGACAGAAAACCCAGCTCCTCCATGCCTCAGCACCGCATTCTACATTTACACACAGGACAGATGCAACCCTCAGTCCATTCTCACCGTTGGCTGACCTGTCATTTCCAGCCCTGACACATTAAATTGTTTTAGAAGCCTACCACAGTCCAGTTCGGAACAATTAATGTCAGTGTATTTACTAAATATCCTCTCTTTACACGTCAGTTACCTCAGCCTCCTTCTCCCAATCACAGCCCATCACATCTGTGAGCAACCACCAGCCCCCAGTCTGTACCATCAAGCCCGAGCTCCTCCCATTACCGTTTACTCCAAGTTTCATTGGAAGACTGTTTGGTTAAAAGGAAGCCACAGGACGCACTAACCAGCGTTGCTTTCAGTGCCAGCTCAGCTACTCTTGCACTCTTTTGAGACTCCTTTGAATCTTCTATCTTTTCTTTTATTTCGGGAAGCAGTCCCTTCAGCTCTTCAATCTCCTTCTCATCTTCAGGGGACCCACTTTCTGCCGCCTTTATTCGCTCAGTAAGCATTGCTAGGAGGAAAACGGTTATCAGGGCAGAAAACCTCAAGGCAAAGTAGCTGCCCAGTTACCAACATCCTAGGGCAACTATCTGCTAACACAGAGAGTTTCATTCTGTACTCTGGTGTCAGTACAGCCCGTTACCCCCCTCAGACCAGAAAACATTTGCACAGCAAGGTAATACACGTACCTAGCTACTTTTAGCACAGTGAAAGCCTGCTTTGACTTGTGAAAGCNCTCCCAGTCACTAGGCAGTTTTAGAAATCCACTCACCCATTCTCTTGTCAATGACTTCTACGGATTTACCGAACTGCAAAACGGCCTCGTCGAACTGGCTGTTGTAGTGGTAGGCCAGCGCCAGCTGGTAGTGACTCTCAGCAAGCAGGCGGTCATGAGCCTCCAGGTACTTCTGCTGCAGGGCCAGGCAGGCCTGGAACTCTTCTATGGCCTGCGTGTAGTTCTCTTTGGAGACAGGTGTAGGGTCTTTACAAACCACACTCGTCTATACCCAAACAAGCAAGACCTGAACCCTTCTTCAGTTACTCTGTATTTTACCGCACTTCATAGTCTGAAAACAGAACCACCGTTGAATAGAGCAGCTGAGCTCAGTGGCAGGCTGCTTTCAGACTATCAAGTGACACCGCTCGCAGCCCAACACTATCACACCCCCCCCCCAACACCTCAGAAGGTGTTTGTTTGGAGTGCAGTTCCTCTGGTTCTCTCAAAAGCCTTTCATCCCTTTACAGCACCACAGCAAACTGAGCAGCCAAGCCAGAACCCGGCACACAAATCCTGCTCTTTGACCCACCACCATCAACCAAGTGCGGCTTGAATCTAGAGCTAAGGACAGTCCCCTGCTCCCTCCCAGCCAAACGCGCCATTCAATGCGCTCTAGTGACAGAAAACACAACCCTCATTTTGCAACTCTTGTCCAGAAACCTGTCACATTATTTCCAATGCTTGCCATAGAGGAAGATTACCTTCTACTTGGATTTAACAAGATTAAAACCACATTTTTTTAAATGAAGGGCAGATAAGACACATCAGAAGAAGCGAACCTGAGTCTTGCTTCATAATCCCTTTTTTCTTGTGCATAACCCACCAGGGTCTTTCCTGACCATACCCTAGTATTTTGGAAAGTCTAAGAGAGTCAACCGTTCTTTATTTGCAGTCTTTACGTTCTGGAACTGGCACGGTACCAACACCTCCCACTGAGCTCAGTGACTCACTGCTTCACTAAGGAAAGAGTCCTTCCTGGTTTCTGAAGCCAACCAAACCTTGCCTATGAAGCAGAACACAAGGCTGGTTTTGATGTGGTAACACCATTACTTCCTACTCAAAAGTTTTCTTTCACTGTTCTGGAAAAGCACGGACTACCCCATTTAAGGCACCAACTGGTGCAGCCATTGATTCTAAAGCTTCTTACACAGCTGCACTATCATAATTAAACAAAGTGCAATTTGTTTTCATCTTAACAGCCTTAACTCACCTCTCATTTTAAAGTCAGAAATAGAGAAGGACAGAATGTGGAATTGTACACGAGAACTTGCATTACTTACCAGATTCAATGCTAACTTCTCCTAACTTTAGATGAGCTTGAGCTGCATGGAGCTGGGCTTCTTTTGTTTCTTGTCTAAATCACAGAAAAAAATTAGTTTTCAAATCCTGATCAGAATATGCCACATTCACCAATTGCTCCCACCACCCCCTGATTTCCAGTGAGTTTCTCTAGCAGATACCCAGATGAGGACTGAAGCCTTTACCTCTTGTAGATGACTTTCGCTAACTCCAGCATGTCCCAGGCCAGCTCAAGATTTCCAATTTCATCCTCCTCACTTTCCTGTAGAGACTAGAGATGCATTAATGATTAAGTGACTTGCTTACACATCGCATCAAACACTAAGTTTCTAAGCAGCACTATCAAGGAACAAGTTTCTTAAAGAGGTAAACAGTTTACCACTAGAAGGAAAAAAGAATATGCAGAAGAGGTTATTACATCAGCTGAGACTTTGCCTCCAGTGAAGGTGTTTCAAGTGGAACATAAGCTTACATTGTTAGTTGCTATGGCCTTAATTTTCTTCCAGAATAACAGGGCACCAAGCACCAACATTAGCCTAAGAATAAGACTGTTTAAGGTGCTATTTAGATGAATCAAAAGCTAAATAAAGGAGTTCCACTTTTTTTTTTAAATGAGTTTTTGAGCTTCATTAGAATCATCCGAGGCAGAGACAGATATTCCCTCCAAGACAGTTGTATGGCATGCTTAGTACCACACTAACAGGTTCCACATGTTTCCAAGTGTTTTGATTGCTGTATCAAGGTAACGCCTCAGATTTAAGCAGCACTATACTTTCCAGTAAATTTCCCTCCTCACCATGGCTTACTGACCTGGGTGCACTGCACATGCATAGCCAGAGAACAGCAAAACAAGCAGAGAAAAAACTGTTACAAGTAACTAACTTCAGCGACCAACTAAAGCAACCCTCCTGCCTGCCTCTGCATTGACCAGGCTGCGCTATTCATCAGCAGACTGCCCAAGTTCACACACAGAGCTGAGCAAGGTACCACAACACAGACTAGGCATAACACTGCCCCTTCCTCAGGCAATATTGGCTTTCAAAAGTAATTTCCTACACAGGACTAAATGAAATACAAGTGAGATTCTACAGCTACATTAACATGACATTTAGACAAATGCTGCACTATTCCAGAATGTCAGCATCAGAGCTCAGCAATCTCACCTTGTCTTCGACTGTCAATTCATTCTCCTTATCATCTTCAGCTTTATCATTTTCTTTATCTTCCTCTTCAGACTCTTCTGTTTCTACAAGCAAAGTAGATGAATGAGACACTTCTTGTTACTACGCTTGCTTCACACAGAGTCAGGTAGAATCTATTATATCCAGCCCTTCTCCTTCCAGTGACAGGTTAGATATGTGATGCAAGAAGAGCAGAGATACATTCAGTTCTCAGCAGCAGCAGCAGCCATCTTGCTGAAAGTATTAGGCACTATGGACTAAAGCAGTTTCAGGCTACCTTAGTCCTTTGTTTAAGTTTGCTTTCTAGAGAGTATGAAGTTAAACTTGCCTAAATTCAGTTCTCACAAATGCATTGTGAAGTCCCACTGAAGCCTGGGGATCCTGAACAGCCCTGGAGGTACTGCCCAGCTGCTGGACTTCAGGCCACAGATAACAAGCGTTTTCAGCAAGATAGCTGCCAAGCTGTGTACAAAGAAGCCTGTTTCTGAATTCATGTTCCTCATGTCAGACATTGAAGTGGCAATGTTATTAATGAACCTGCTATTGCATAGCACTGATTTGACTTCTGGTAGTGTGTAGGAGCACTGTACGATCTATTCTAGCAGTGGAAAATGTTTTGGGAAAACGTGCAGTGAAGGAGTATGGCTAATAACTTTAGAGTATTGGTGGACTTGCATGCTGAAGTCACACACTTAATCCCTATGTCATGACCAATGACTAATTCCAGAATAACAGGAGCTTGATGAGGTGGAGACTAGAGAACCTGTGAGCTCATCAGACTAACTCCCCAAAAGCAAACGCCTACTGCTGAGAGNGCCAAACCTGTTAGGCACAAGGACAGCCCGGTCACAGGTCAAACAGAAGAGGGGTTAGGAAGGGCAAGTCAATTTTAAGCATTGGAAAGAGCCTGGAATGACCAGGCACCAGACCAGGATGTTCAAGCATGTCCTCACACCAACAGAGCTGGAACTAAAAGAAGCGGTTATGCGTACACAACCAGCCTTTCACAGGATGCTGAGGAGTGGATAACTACTCAGTTTATGTTCAGTCATACTCTGTCCAGACAGACACTTTGTTAGGCAGCTGCTTCACCACTGAGTGCCATTGGACACTGATGGGAGTTGTACTGCCGAGTACAGAACTATTTACTCTGAATACTTGCCACTCCTGAAATAAGGTTCTTCCTGTGCAGTAAAGTTTCAACTATCAGCTCATCAATTAACTTGTGTGATGGAAAGCACTGGCCCACTAAGACTACGCAAGTACTACCTCAAAGTGTCCAAGTTTTACCAGGTTACTTTAACATAATCATGAAAACAGGTGCAACTGGGCAGGGAAGCAGAATGGCAGAAAAAGCTAGATAGCTGGAAGGCTGTACTAGGCAACAGCAATAAGCCTTCAGGTTCCAAGGCAAATTAAGTTCAGATTTGCCAGCCAAATTCTCACTTGTAATTACCACCAGAAAGACTTAAATGTAGAGTTTCTTCCCCTCACCAAAAGCAAATTTACTATTTTGTGATGTATTCAGCTGTTCTTACTTTTCTGCTCTGCTGTTTTAAAATAAAATACGGTTATAACCAGAAGCAACTTGTGCTTCAAGTTATTTGAAGGTTAGTGCAATAAACCCAGACACATGCAAGTGAACATCCATTCAGTATTCTCCACCAGCCTAGCCCTTACTTACACATTTCACAGGGCTGTAAGTTTGCTTTCAAGTAAGATCTGCTTTGCAGTTAGTTAAGCGTTAGTCTAGAGAAACTGAGACTATACACTATTCCTTGAAACTTTACTCGGATGTAAAATCCTTCAAGAGCCCCTTTACTGTGCCTTTTCCTTATTCTAAGGCAACAGAAAATTCTGAATGGAACACTTTTTACCCATTGTTAGCCAAATCCATCAAGTCATCCACCCACAAGTACGTTCCTCCTCTCACTGTTACCTTCTCCCTCTTCCATCAGGTCATCTTTCTCTTCTTTTTCTACCTTAGCACCTTCACCCTCTTCCACCAGGTCATCCTTCATTTCCTCTTTCTCTACCTTAGCAGCTACTTCAGCCTTCTCTTCCACGTCATTAGATGGCTCTTTGCCCTCTGTGGGCACGGGCTCCTTTGAGGACTCTGTCTCTTTAGATTCAGCCGGTTTCTCTTCCACAGCTGCCTCTGCTGGCTCTTGTTTCTCCTCCACCTTCTTCTGTTCAGCTGCCTCTGCCTCCCCTTCTGCAGCTTCTTTCTGTTCCACAGTAACCACTGCCTGCACTTCTGCTGTCCCTTCTTGTGCTACTGCCTTCTCTTCCACAGCTGCCTCTGCCTGCCCTTCTACAGCCTCTCCCTTTTCCGCAGCTGGCTCTTTTTCTGTTGCTTCTGCTGTCTGCTCTCCCTTCTCTTCCACAGCCGCTTCTCCAGCTTCAGCCTCTTCCACAGCTGTCTTTGCCTCCTTGCCCGACACTTCTGCCATTCTCCCCTTCTCCTCAGTTGCCTCTGCTACCTTGTCTTCAGGCACCATCTGCTGCTCCTCTCCTACTACCTTCTCTTCCACAGCTGCCTCTTCTTTCGTAACCTCCTTTTCCACAGCTGCCTGCTGCTTCTGCTCTTCTGAAGTTAATTCTTTTTCTACAGAAGCCTCTGTCTTCTCTCCAGCCTCTTCAAGCTTTACCTCCTTGCCAGCAATTGCTTCTTCTGCTGTTTTTTCTTCTGTGATCTCTTCCATTTTGACATTGTCTTCTTTGATTTCCTTCTCAGTTAGTACTTCAGGCTCTTCTGTGGACTTTTTGGCATCTTCTTTTTCCCCCATGGCGTTATATACCTGTTCTCTCAACTCCTCCCTTGCTTCTTCTACATGATTGAGGAAGCATAAACATTTCTTCGAGTTTAGTGATAAAGACATTAACGGGCACTGACAATACCACCCTCAGACCCTCCAGTGTGTTGGTTTGTCATCAAGTTAGATGATATTCCTAAAAGCTCCATTTTCAAAGTACAAAGAATTGGGACGCAACCAACATAGTAACTTGAACTAAGCAAATCCCTTCCCCTTCCCCAGACTGCATTATTGCAAGCGGCCGCTCAAGCAGTGTGCAGTTTTGCGCACTAGCATTTTTAGTCACAGCTAAGCAAGAGGTGCCAGTGTTTTTATTGTCTGGATCAACAGGAATTCCTGTATTATCTCCAGCTGCAGCTAGTATAAAATAGTTACTGTTCTCCCACTGTTTACAGAGACTCTGTCCTGTCCTACTACACACACTGTACTGCTACAAGGTTACAAAGCAGTTAAAGTTGCTGTGAAGCTTAAGGAGGCAAGTTCAAATGCAGTGCTTCAGGACACAGACACCTGGTGACCCTTTACACATGCTTTCAGTGACCTTCCTCACAGAAGTTCTAGAGGTTTTGTTCAAACTTTAAGCAAGATTAAAAAAAACAACAACAAAAAGTCTACTCAAGCTGTTAAGAATTTCAACAGAACGATTCAGGCTACCCAAGACACCGATAGACTGAGCTTGGATCATTTAGACAAGGAAACACAGCCTGGTGCCTCCACGCCACGGCAGACGGCTTTACATACCATCAACAGTTGGTAACACAGAATCATCTTCAGCTTTTTCTCCTTCCTCTTCAACCTGCACCCCTTCTAAGGCATTTCCCAGTACACCATTTTCCATTCTAAAGGGAACAAAAGATTGTTATCCCTTGGGTCTTGTAACAACACCATTTTTAACTGCAGAAGCTGCAATGCCACAGCCCTATGTATACAAAGTTCTAGTGTAACTCTGTCTATATGAGGGCGAAATCCTGTTACCCCAGGCAGACTCTTAATCAAATGAGAAACTGTTAGCATACCTTGCCAACTCCAAGAGAGATTTTCCATAGTAAAAAAAAGCTTCTGCACACTCATCCGCTGTCTCACCATACTTTTTACCCCTACGAAAGTAATGAAGAATTATTTGCATGTGCCTACCTGAAAGCTAAAAATTCCCAGACAGGATGAATCAGTTTCTTGGCTCAACTCCCATTGTTTCAAACAAGGAACAAGAGCTCCTCTCACTTAGCTAGAAGTGGCTCTCACAAGCATTCAGCAAAGCAAGTTAATCTAAAACCCAGAGAGGTATCACCCTCAGACACTGATGTAGTCTAGCAAAGAAGTTGCTAGCAAGTAACACTATCCCATTATTTTCATATTAACAGACCACATCAGAACCATACACTGCAAAATAAAATATCAAATCCCTTCTGCTTCACAGGGAGCTGCACTGGCAATCACTATCACAAAAGTTGTCTAAATTGCACACGAACTACAGTATTGTCCAACCCTTGAGTTAGTTTTAAGCAGTATATACTCTCCTCAGTTGTTTTGTAACTACACCAGCATACAAGGTAAAGAAAAATAATCTTTCTTGTATAGGTCACATCATCTCTATAGTCAAGCAGAAAACCAAGCCCTACAAAAATGCACAGAACATTCTACTACTCACAGTAAGCTCGCAGCTTCCTGGAAAGCATTAACAGCAGCCGGAATATTTCCCATTACCAAGTGCTTCTGTCCTAAACCCAATAGTTTCTTCGATTCACCATCCACATCCATGCTGGGGGAGGGGAAAAAAAAATAAATCAAATACAGGGTTCTGTTAAGTCTCCTTATGAATCAGGAAGTTTCACATCCAGCTTTCAAACCCTAGGTAGCTTTATCCAAGAGTGAGTTGCATAAGTTATGCTGGTTGGAACTACCAGGGTAGGGGAGTTTTGTGTTTAAATCTGGATCAGCTTTTGGTTTTAATGACTAAGGAAAGACAGGTGAATCTTAACCAACCGCTACAAGAAGTGGGTTTCAGAATCTGGTATGACAAAGGATGCTAAAGAATATACTTTAAGAGCTGCACACCAGTACAACACCGAGTACTGCACAACGTTTCACCAGACTCCTACACGAGCCAGGCCAAGAAGAATAAATCCAAATTGTGACTTCTCGGAGCACAGCATGACACATCTGAAAAGACCGACAGATGCAAGTCCTAGTTTCAGTTCAGCGCACCTCGCACAGCTCCCATTTCCACAAGGTCCATCCCAGTCCCCTGTCTTGGGCCGGGATAAGAGGAGCTGCCCACAGAGGAGTCCCCTGACATGCTAGTCACGTCCTTGTACCTCCACAGCACTTACTAACTCACAGATCAAGAGCTTGCTACAGGACAGCTACTATTTGTGCATTAATTAGCCCTCTAAAGAGTTCTGCTGCACTCGATTTGCGCGGACTGCCAGCGAGCACAAGCGTTAGACGCCTACAACATCCGCCTCTTCAGCATCAGGCTGCCGGGCTTGTCTGCAGGGCGACCTCCCGGTGTCTCACCAGACAGCCCCTGACAGCTCAGCCCACCGCCTCACCTGTCTGTCTTGTCTGCAGACGTGGAAGGAGCTGCCAGTTCCTCTTCCATCCTGCAAACAAAACACCGAAGAAGCGTTTCCAAAGGCCCGGAGCCGAGCTCCCAGAGGCAGGGTGCTGCCGGCTCGCATGCCTGCTCACTGTTTTTTAGAGAAACCCGTTAGTTTCGGTGTTATTTATTGTTTGAATTAAAGACCCTTACGAAAGCAGCCACCTTCGCGCTCAGGTCCCCCCGGCCAAGCCCGGCTGCAGGCCCGCTGCCCGAAGCCCAGCGCCGCCGGCCCGCCCGCCGCGGCCCGGGGCTCTCCTCACGCCGAGG
>Ga0065711_1008452_pt1 | contig 12799 bp, 5 predicted proteins | sample Hoacrofraction12_FD_59098 | JGI IMG/M metagenome (GOLD analysis project Ga0065711, IMG submission 59098) | Hoatzin crop microbial communities from Cojedes, Venezuela - Epithelial fraction 12 v2 (version 2) | ecosystem: Host-associated > Birds > Digestive system > Esophagus > Crop | place...
GCCATCCAGCGTGACCTGGACAGGCTGGAAAGTTGGGCAGAGAGGAACCTGATGAGGTTCAACAAGGGCAAGTGCAGGGTCCTGCACCTGGGGAGGAACAACCCCATGCACCAGTACAGGCCAGGGGCTGACCTGCTGGAGAGCAGCTCTGTGGAGAGGGACCTGGGTGTGCTGGTGGACGACAGGTTGACCATGAGCCAGCAGTGTGCCCTGGCTGCCAAGAAAGCTAGCGGTATCCTGGGGTGCATTAAGAGGAGTGTGGTCAGCAGGTCGAGGGAGGTTGTCCTTCCCCTCTACACTGCCCTAGTGAGGCCCCATCTGGAGTACTCTGTCCAGTTCTGGGCTCCCCACGTCAAGAAGGATGAAGAGCTACTGGAGAGAGTCCAGCAGAGGGCTACGAGGATGGTGAGGGGACTGGAGCATCTCTCCTACGAGGAGAGGTTGAGGGAACTGGGCTTGTTCAGCCTGAAGAATAGAAGGGTGCAAGGGGACCTAATATATGCTTATAAATATCTTAAGGGTGGGTGTCAAGAGGATGGGGCCAGACTCTTTTCAGTGGTGCCCAGCGACAGGACAAGGGGCAATGGGCACAAACGGAAGCACAGGAAGTTCCGTCTGAACCTGAGGAAGAACTTCTTCCCTCTGAGGGTGACGGAGCACTGGAACAGGCTGCCCAGGGAGGTTGTGGAGTCTCTTTCTCTGGAGATATTCAAGACCCTCCTGGACAAGGTCTTGTGCAGCCTGCTGTAGGTGACCCTGCTTTGGCAGGCGGGGTTGGACTAGATGACCCACAGAGGTCCCTTCCAACCCCTACTATTCTGTGATTCTGTGAGAACAGTAAAGAGTCGGGGAGTCAGGGAAGGGGGGGGAGGTTGTCCCTTCACTCTGCTTTGGTCTTCTCCAGGGTAAAGGATTCAGAGAAAGATTCTGGAGAGAAACAAAGCTGTTCCAACCCCATGGGTGGGCTTTTTCACCGTGGGGTATTTTCAGTGCTTTTTACTTCAGTCCATACCATTGCAGTGAAGGCCACCTTGAGGATCAAAACTCCACTGTTGTTACACATCAGTGTACAACAGAACAAAAGATAGCTCTCAAATGCCCTGTGCTTGCCCATTTTCCTAGTCCACATGCATTTTCCTCCCCAATAAAATCAAACTGAATACACCGCTATGAGGAGATTGTGCTCTCAAGAACTCTTTTCCTTTGCTGAAATCATTATGCTAAATTTCACCTCAAGAAAATGGTCAGACAGAGAATTTAGTCAATGTCTCATCCCTCATTCCATAATGCTGATAACTGCCATAAAAAGCTGACTTCACTACTCCTATAATGAAAAGCCAAGGAAGTTTGATAGTGCTAGGACTAGTTAATGTGTTAATGTAACATTTGGGTTTCCTCATATGCCAGCCACTTTCTCTAACAGAATTACAGCACCAGAAATACTGAGCATTCATTTTCATACAGTATTTAGTCTCATTTCAGGAACTGTAAACTTGTCTGAATGTGAAGAAAAAAATAAGTGCCTATAGGCTCAATTCTGCAAGGTTCTAAGTGCCCGTAACTCTCAGAGAAACCACCTACATTCTGAGATTTTAACCTGTTCTTACTCAGGTAAACTCCTCTTGACTCCTCTTGCAGAAGGAGTTTGCACAAATGAGGAATAAGGAACGATACAGGATTGTTTGCAGATGAAAATAGCTATGAGATAAATTAGGGAGTGAACTTCAAGGGTAATAGCTGTTCTCCACTAACCCCCAGCATGACCACATTTAGTCCATACAAAAATATTCCTAGTGTGGAATTAGAGTGCCCACAGAGGAGCTACTTTAGAATTGCTATTTTGCATTATTCTGAAAAACAAGTATAAGAATTTTGCACACAAGGGGAACGGGGGCTGCTCAATGCATTTTACAGCTGGATCTCAGACACCATTGAAGTGGTAAAAGGATGCCAAGGATGTTTTTCAAACAAGTAAAGATAATCTGGCTCAAATTCCAGTTGCCTAAAAGCTGTTTCAGAGATAGAAGAATTCTTTTTTCTTTATTTTAAGTTATGAGAATAATTAATTTCAGCATTTACAAGTAAATATTGCAGACAGAAGAAGTAGTTTAGATAGGTAAAAGCAAACAAAATCTAGAAACGTTATCCAAAGCTCCACGTATGGGTGCATCCATGCATTCATTACCTTATATTCCAGATAATGTCTTCCTTTGAGATTAACCTTGTTAAAATATTAGGCAATTTTCATTAATAACAGTCAATGACTGGCTATCTCATATTTCTGATTTCCTGATACTTTTAAGATCTGTTAGCTTTGATTGTCTTATTACCTTCCCCTGCCTAGCACACCTTCTTGACCTCCCATTTTGAATACAGAAGATCTCAGTAAAGATTTATTTTTTTCTCTAATCTGTGGAGGAACTAGCAAAATTGTACATGGTCTGATCTGAAAGGCAATGGGAATTTGCAGAGGTCTACTCTTTTATTGTTTTTCCTCTGGGAAGATGTGAAAATTAGTCAGTCTGGTCACTGGAAGCAAAACAGAAAACAGACTATCACATCCTTAGAACTTGCGTATTAATAAGGCAAAATATTTGGTTTAATGTAAAGGTGAAATGATCACTGCCTGGAAGATTTAGAATAAATTAAAACACGTGGACTTTTATTTATTTACATAGGTCGAATCCAAGACAGTACTTGTATGTACAGTGTATACCACGGCAGGAGTCAGACCTGCTGGGTTAGCTAGATACCATGACAATGTAAGTTATAGTAGTCTCTTATGTGGGTTTCCTAAGGCTGCTTGTTCTGACCTAAAAAAAGAAACAACCATACAACAGGCATAGAGTATTTAATATAAAAATAAGTTAATTTAGCCCTTCCCCTCCTACTGCAGTGTCTCTATCACATTACTGACATCTGCAGCAGAGTGTATGTGCTGTGGTTTTGCCTCAATTTGCAACAAAGAACCACGCAGTTACTCTCCCACTCCTTCCCCCTCCCCGGTGGGATGGGGAGAAGAATCAGAAGGAAAAAGGCAAAAACTCTTGGGCTGGGATGACAACAGTTTAAGAGAATGGCAAAGGGAGAAGAAAACAACAAGCAATAATACTGATAAAAGCATATACAACATGCAGTGTTCTCACCACACAATGCTCAGCTTGCTCCTGAGTAGCAAAAGCCTCTCCTTTAGCCAGCTCCCCACTTAAATACTGAGCATGACATCACATGGTATCAAATCTCCCATTTGATTGGCTGTTTGGGTCAGCCCAAACAGCTTCTTGTGAAAATTAACTCTGTCCCAGCTGAACCCAGGACAGTGTGGCTACATGTCCATTTGGTAGTGAAAAAGTGGTCTAGAGTAGCAGATTCCATTTATTTCAATCATGATTTCAGAATCAGTTTCAACACTCAGAAGGTGACATCTGTAGCTAAGACATCTTGGTAGCAAATTTTTGCACTCCACCGTTAAATGTCTGCTGTCTTTCTGTTTCAAATGTCACCATTACTGTGTTTATTTCTCCTGAAGTAACAAACACAGCATTGTGTTTTACTGCAGTATGTCAGAACGGTTAAAATGCCGGCACTCATGGCTATCTGTATTCTCCATGACAATCAAGTTACTGCAGATTCATTAAATAACAATGAAAAAAATATTTTTGGGGTGCCGATCTGCCATAAAAAATGACTGTGACTGATCTTCATCAGGTATCTGACTGATGGACTAAGACTCACTAATTCTGTACATATGCAAGTGAATGGATAAGCATTTACCCCATTATGCTGAGGGATTCAGCATCCATATTCTCACATTCCCAAATTTACCCAGTAACCTTCCCTAGTGCGAGGCCATAGCTTTCCTGGGCACAGCTCTCTTCTCAGTCAAGAGTACTTGCTAAGCTTATTTCTATGGAGTGTCTTTTCACCTGAATTTAACTATCTTGCAGCTTGCCTACTACATGACCTAAACCAGTTGCATCTTTTTTCTGGAATCTCTTCTCTGATCTTCTGCTCTTCAGTTTTCTCCATCTACTTAAACCACCTCTAAATTCCAAATCGTTTCTGGTACTTCAGATAAACAGCTCTTCCCAGTGGGGACCTTTAAATCACACCTGAATTAAGCCATTCAAAGCGTATTTTATTTACCATCTTTCAAAACTTTGTTTTAATCTGTAACACAATCTCAGCATATTTTCTGCCACAGAGATTCATTTTGCCTTAGTTTTCCGTTGCCTAATGCATTTTGCCTTAGTTTTCCGTTGCCTAATGCATTTTGTATGTATTTTTAAAATATATATTTTTTACAGTCCAAAAAATTGCAATGATAGTGAATATTGAAGCATAAGCATTTATGAGAAATGTGGGCCAAGGAACTTTCCTACTAAGACAGACATGGTTCTTCTATGTTAAACCATAAATTGCTTGAGAAACAGATATAAGATGCTCATACTGAAAAAGGACAAATGCTACACTCCATTATATTAACTGTAACAGCATGTGTCAAACCCATACAATAATCCTTCTGGTCTGCTCTGCAATGCTCAAGGTTCAACAGCAGGACTGATTGGATTCAGTTTGAGACATGGCATTTTCAAAAGACAAATTGAAAACCAAGCAGATGAGAACAATAAAGATGACAAAAGTGGCTTAGAATATATGATTCACAAGGACTTATGATTTGCATTCTTTTCACATGTATAAAGAAAATGGAGCTTGAGAAATATCCCTAAAAGAAAGATGGAGTCAAAAAAATAGCAATTTCCTGCAATACTAAAATTGCTCTGTTTATCATTTTCTGTTTAATAATTTGAGTGAAGAAAAGAAAGAGGAATGGGCAGACAAGTGAGATTATCTACCCATTTGTTATGACACAACATCATATAAAGATATCATAACTATGGAATGTGAAGAAGAACATACTAAAGGCAAAATGAATGCCTGAGTATTTTCATGTGTATGCGGTGGTAAGAGCTGTATGTTCTTTGGCTGGTAAGTGAGCACTCCTTCACTATTTAATTACCTATCCTCACTATATATCTGAACATAGTGCTGAGTAAAAGGCCTTTCATTTCCTTAAAGGGCACAATTTCTCTACTAGTAATTCCAAGTTATTGTATAGTGTTCAACACTATGTTTAAAAAATCACAGAAAATTAATTTCCGTGGGGAAAAAAAAAAGAAGCCAGAACATTTCCTTTTTTCTCCTCCATCCTTTCCCTCAAAACATCTCGCAGACGAAAAATGAAATAAAAAAAAAAAAAAGGAATTAAATACTAGTAAAATTAGACCCTGAATGTTTCATCTTGCCAGCCACCCATTTGGAAAGCCTTCTTAAACTCAGTATTCATAAAGTCAGAAAAGTACTTCTGACTACATGGACTTGAAATCCTGAATTTAATTAAATGTTATACCACAAATTAGTTCTGTAAGTCTCTTTTGCATTCTGTGTAGTCCATATTCAAGAGGACCCTTCAGTTTTCTGTATTAGTGCAGTGTCCTACGCACCCAATATTTTACTGTCTCAGCATGTCCTGTAGTCAAGAACTGATAATGGCACGAACAACCAAGGTCAGCCATTCTGGTTGGGATGGAATGGACCCTTCTCTTCTAGTACCACAGGTACCATTTGCAGATGCTGTTTAGAGAGCTAGAGAGGAATTCAGGCTGTGAGGTCTCTGCAGGAAAATTAGTTGCAGCAGGAAGGAGTGATAACAGCAACAGTTCACTCAGAAGCTGTATTTCTGGAGAAGGTTTAGTGCCGAGGGCATTTTCAAAGACTGTGCCTACCAAACTTCTTATGTTTCTAGTAACTGTCCATAAAATGAGATTTTTCAAAGACTAATGACTTGATAGGCAAATTTCAGAAAGATGGAAAAAAATCAATCCAGGCAAAAGATAGTTCCTCTGATCTCAAGCCTCTGCTCCACTATACAGCGGATATGAGATCATTTGGATTAAATGGTTATATGATTTTATTAGCATGGGTAATAAGATTTTTTCCTTAATTCAGTTTCAGAAAATGGCTGAGCTATTTTAGCAGAAATAGCAGGAAAAAGATATCTAAAAGAGACATTCTGGATGTAGTGAGGGGAAGGAGGGAAGGTCACCTGTAGTTTAAAGCTACTAAAGTACTTGAAAATAAATTTAGAAGTGGACGACTGTGACAATAAGCAGCTCTATGGAATACCTATTACCTGAGGTAAATATAACCACGTACAATCTTTTCAAACTTATATGCTGAAAGAAAGTAGTCTAAACTGAGTGGAAATCTAACTTCAGGAAAAACATCAGCTTAAAGGTAGCAATATTCACTACTGTTTCTTGGGGAGGGTTGGGTTTTTTTAGAAACATATGGATGCAAGACTAATATATCTATTTTGAAATCCATTTTTTTGACAGCAGACTCTCATTTAAATTCTGATTTGTTACTTATGTGTGAACTACCACGAAAAAATGTTGTCAGATTTGGCAAAAGAAACTCATACCTAACGCTGTATGCACACATTGCCGTCTCGCCACCCAGGTCCCCACACACTGACACTTATGCGATGTTCCCTTTTTTTCCTTCTGCTACCAGAGGGGACAAGAACATTGTGGAGTGAAAATGCTCGGTCTAACAATAGTAACAGATGTTTATTGCTTCTGAGGAATCTACTCCCCCAGCATTAAATTGTTTTAAAATAAACAGATACTAAAACAGGAATACCTCACCATAGATCTGTCATACCTAAAAGAAAGTAATCACCTGGTAATTCATGTACGTCTATTCAATGCTGACACCGTAAACAAATGGAGCTTGAATGTTTGTATTCATAATATCAAAGATAAGACAAGCAGCTCTAATGCATCGTAGAGTCTAATGCATACATGACTGTCTGCAGGCCTGAAAAATGAGTCTCAAAACATGAAAAGTTTAGTTTTTAGGTCATTGTAGTTTTTAGGTCATTGTTCTTAAATGGTAAAATATATACAGCCAGAAAACAAGAAATTGACAATTACTTAGCAAAACATAAAAACTTTCAGGTGCTGTGCAACCTCACACTTGGACAATTTTTGCAATTATTTCACTGCTCTTTTTTGAAGACAGTTGCAAACTTTGCCATGTTTGATGGTTAGAAATCTACTTCTGATTTTCAGAGTAGACTTATCTATGGCTAGTTGAAACATTTGTCTAGTGTTCACACTTCTGATACTTTTTTCATATGCATATAATATCATCTGTCCCTCTCCCTTTTTTTGAAGCCTGTCAAGTACTATTCTTCTTCTACTACACATTTTTCATTCCCTTTTAGGCCCTCTGCATCTCTCCAGCCCCCATCTTTCTTGAAAGGGTGACTCAGATTGCATATGGCTTCCCAAGTGAGATCTCATCAATCTCGTGCAATAGTATGAATATTTTTCTATTGGAGATGCCTTGCTGGCCACATTCTACAATCACATCTGCCTTTTCATCACTGTTGTGTCTTGTTGGTCTCTCACAGCCATTCTGACATTTATAGCAGGTCCTTCTCCATCATTTCCTCCAGATCATCTATCCAATTTTTAATGTAAGTTCTTGTTACCTGTCATCAAGAAAATATCGCATAGTTTTATGAATCCATTGGTTTTGAAGATCATCCAGTCTTTTCTGTATGATATCCAATTTTCTACTTGATCGACAATGTCCCTGATTTTATTCTCTTTTTATTAGATTAAAATACACTTGAAAACTTGTTTTAATAATATTTGTAAAATCTAATTTTGTTTAACTTTTATAAAATCTGATTTTACCCCTGTATTTCGTGAACTCCAAAATATGACCATTTTCTTCATCAATCCATTTGTTATACCCTTTGGAGGCTCTTTTTCTTAAATCCTATATTCTTCTGGAAATGATATTTTTCTCATTAGAGCTCTTCGAACATGTCCCCTCCCCTTTTCCACACTTTTATATACATTTGTAATAGATTTTCCTCTTTTGAATCACAAGAAATCCCAGTCTCCCCCCATTCATACCCACCCAATTGACTTAATACTGAGTTCCCGTGAATCAAAAATGTGTCCTATTAAAAACTGACAACTTCAGTAACAGCCATGCCCTTGCCTATAATTCTTCTCACTTAGAATGAACCAACTCATACCTAATCTAGATTTTGCATACTTTCCTCTCTTCCATTTTCCCTCCCTGAACTACACAAAACCTTCAGCACATCTATTATAGATGTTATTCCACCATGTTGGTTTTTTTCAGTAATATAATAATATCTATCCTTCATGAATTCACTAAGTAATTCCATTTTGTTCCATAGAATCCTTGAATTTAAAAGCAGACTCTAGTCCCTGATGACACTATTGGGACTAGCTCTAGCTATTTTCCACTCACTCTGTTACTTATCTGACCACTACTTTCATTGTTAATAGGATGTGCTGTTTCATAGAATCATGGAATCATTAAGGTTGGAAAATACCTCTAAGACCATCAGGTCCAACCGCCAACCCATCACCACCATGCCTGCTAAACCATATCCTGAAGTGCCACATCTACATGTTCTATGAACACCTACAGGGATGGCGACTGCACCACTTCCCTGGGGAATCTGTTCCAATGTTTCAAAACTCTTTCAGTAAAGACATTCTTCCTAACATCCAATCTAAACCTCCACTGACAGAACTCTTTCTCCTATCCAGTAATATTTCGTTATCTATTGTCATGAACTCATTTGCCAATTTTTCCTTTACAAACAGATATAGAAATTAATAAAAGACTTTTCCAATCACTGGTGTTTATATCCTAAACATCCCCCAACACTTGCAAGCCTCCAAGTTTTCTATAGGGTATGTTTGGCAAGTCTGTCTCCAGAAAGAAAATCCTCCAAGAGGAGAGTCTTTGTCCATGAATGCATCTCAGTGGTTGAATATCCTAAATGCTGTTACTGCAACAGCTCTCTGCAACCTTACTTGGACAGTTAATGTTATACCTACGAGCAGAAAATGGATCAGGCAAGATAAGTGTTTTATAAATAAGAGAGTTGGTATCCTGCTAATGATTTCTCAGAAGAGGGCAATTTTTGAAGTTGCAAGGTCTATTTAGTTTTGTCTACAACTAAGCTAAGTCATTGCAAGCCATTAAAATTTTTATTGTTATTTTTTCTCTTTGTAATATATGTCAGTTTTAAGACAATCCACACTGTAGAGAGAATTTGATGAAAGTCAAACCAAACATGGCACATACCCCTCAGTCCATATGCAAGGACAGATCACTTCTTAAAGCTGACATCCCTGTACAGAAACAGTGATGTGGGGCCACGCACAAGAGCGCAGATACCTGAGGCTCACGAGTACCTTCATTAAGCAAAAGTCACAGTTCAAAGTGACATTTAAAAATAAATCAACAATCTCCAGGCTGTTTTATCTAGCACAATCCTAAATTATTCCATATTTTCAAACCATTTTATCTAGGAATAAAAGATAGACACAGCTTCAGTTACCCTTTACTGCACAATAAATACATACATACTATGAAATATCCACAAGATATGTAGCCCTAGCCCTGCAGTACTGACAACAGTATTCAGGCTAGATAGTGGTTCTTCAACAGCTAAATTAAGCTTTCTCCATTTGTACAGGCATTTGCACAAGCACTAGATAATTCTTACTGAAATCACCAAAAATAATAATAATCATCAACAATATTGCTATTTTTAAAAAGCTAATTCCACTTAGTTCTTGCATAACATATGCACTATAAAAAGAAAACAGAGATAAAATTAATGCAAGACATGAAAGTAATTTTATTTCTCTTGGTTTGGTTTATAGTTGAAAAATAATTTTATTCATGAAAAAAACTGATTTGGTTTTCACTAGAATTTGTAAAGTGAATGAAAGAGCAGAGAAACAGTCATTAACAACAAAGCCAAATTATAGTACAATAAGACTATTCTTACAGCCTTTTCTGCAAATACATTGATCTCCTTACATAATTATTCCATTATGAGAGAAAATAAAGTTGCTAGGTTTCTTTAACACTAAATTGAACTTACACTGATTTCTTCATAGTGGTGTTGATAATAGAGTCTGGTCTGATTACTCATTAATACCTTACTCTTCCCCTTTAAAGAAAACAGAAATATAATTTAAAAAAATTGCTACAAGACAATCCAGCTAAAATATAGACTGTTTTTACACAAGTGTTTTACATAGGCAAGGAAAATTTCTGCTAGTGGTAAATACAGTATTTTCATATATACAGTGGGTGAAGAGGATCAAATGCATCTCTGAAATTAAAACAGCAACAGCTGGAAAATGTCCAAAGATTTGTTTTCCTCCTTGAGGCATCCATGGGTTTGAACTGTGTATACTGGTTTGGGAAAACATATTTTTCTCCATTATTATTTAGTTCTCTCCCCATCATTTCTCACCATCCTATTCATTCCTGTGTGTTGTCTATAAGCTCTATTACAAACTGTCTGGTATAATGGCCATCTTTGCATTATTCATCTCTATTAATTATTTCCATCTGGAGACATAACTGCAACAAAATCTACAAACTAACCGAAGAAACAAATATGAAGAAACAAGCGACATGCTAGAATCTCAGGCTCATTCAGGAATGTGCAAGCTTTGATGAAAACCTGTTTTCACTGAGTCACAGAAAGCTACAAAATTTAGGTCACTTCACAGAATCACAGAATTGTAGGGGTTGGAAGGGACCTCTGTGGGTCATCTAGTCCAACCCCCCTGACAAAGTAGGGTCGCCCAGAACAGGTTGCACAGGAATTCATCCAGGAGGGTTTTGAATATCTGCAGAGAAGGAGAATCCACAACCTCTCTGGGCTTTCCAGTGCTCTGTCACCCTCAGAGTGAAGAAGTTCTTCCTCATGTTCAGATGGAACTTCCTATGCTTCAGTTTGTGCCCGTTGCCCCTGGGCACCACTGAAAAGGGTCTGGCCCCATCCTCCTGACACCCACACTTAAGATATTTATAGGAATTTATAACGCCCCTCCTCAGCCTTCTCTTCTTCAGGCTAAACAAGCCCAGCTCCCTGTTTTAACCCTCTCTTGGGAGACATACGAATGACCTTGCTTAATGACATACCACTACCTAATTTCCGGACATAGCACATTACTAGCCCTGTTCTAACACTCCCACCTGACTGGCAATGAAGTTCTGTTCTTTGCTCCCTTTCTCCTCCCCTGTTTCCCCTCCATATCAGTATAAGTCTCTTTACATACGCACATATGCATGTCATACTCCATTCAGAGTCCTGAAGAGAAGTTGTTCCATACTTCTGATGCATTACTTGAGATAAAAGCCCTAAAATTTCACATACCATTCTAGATGTGGGCATGAATTTTCATATTCTCTATTCCTTTCCAAATAACCCTTAAAAATGCTTGATTTTAATTTTCACCTTTAATCACTGAGGGTAATTAAAGGAAATAAAAATCAAAGTGCAGTAAAGACATTTGTAATGGAACATTTTAGAGAAGTAGTAAGCAGTAATTTCAAAATTCAATTCCTTAATCAAAATTCAAGACTCTAGAGCTGTCAACAGTCACAAATGTTTTTGAAATGGATGACAGGATGGTATACTATCAACAGATAGTGTCATATGTTGCAAAAACAAGCATAAATTATTTCAGAATGGCACAGCCAGCAAATTGAGAAAAGTTATTATATACTCAAGACTCCTTGCTTGCTTTCAGTGTGGTAGATTTTAAATTCGTTTGACAACAGAAAATAAGATGAGAACAGAATTCAAGTTGTGAAGTTGATTGTAGCATTATTTACAAGTAAAGGAGTAAGGTTAACTGGTTATCTATATGTTATCATAAAATTTTCAAGCTAATTGGGATAGTGACTTCTAGAAAAAAATACTGAAAGATGGAAAAGCTTGTTTAGTTTTAGATTTAAAATCTTCTCTATCCCACAGAGAATAACCAACCCTGCTGTCATGAAGAACAGTCCAAAACTTTCCTCTGCAGTAGCTATACTTTCCTGTATAATGTACAGTATACTTGTAGGACTTTAAACCTAATGTGTCTCCATAGAATAAGCAAGAAAATGGTGTGACTTTCTATTATTCAAATGATTGTGAATAGGTAGTATCTTTGTATAGATCCAGGTAACTTTTCTGGCAGATCAAAATAATTTGACTGCAAAAGATCTTTGAAATTAACATACAGTTATTTCTGCACTAATGAAACAGCTTCCTCTCCAAGGCAGTTATTTTCATTAAAATCTTAGTTCTCATAAATAAATATATTTTCCATTCCAGAATGAGAGCTTCTGTGCCAAAAACAATCTAGCTTAATTTGATTAAACCCAACATTTTCTAAAGATTTACCCTTCATTCTTTCTACAACTATCCAGATATTTCATTGACTCACATGGCATCTTTTTCCTACTTTGAGAATTGACGATGGTGTAAGGGTCAAAAGATTTCAAGCCATGGAAACTGAGCAGCCTAGGCTTAGTTTCTTATGAGAAATTAAATCTGAGATCAGAAATACCCACAACTGACAAAATTTGCCACCTTCTTCTTAGCTCATTTTGTACAACACCACAGTTAAAAACTTTAACTTCATTCCAGGCAATGGAAACTTTACACAGAATCAACAAAATCACAGAATAGTAGGGGTTGGAAGGGACCTCTGTGGGTCATCTAGTCCAATCCCCTTGCCGAAGGAGGGTCACCTACAGCAGGCTGAACAGGACCTTGTCCAGGCGGGTCTTGAATATCTCCGGAGAAGGAGACTCCACAACCTCCCTGGGCAGCCTGTTCCAGTGCTCCGTCACCCTCAGAGGGAAGAAGTTCTTC
>Ga0065711_1009574_pt1 | contig 12799 bp, 11 predicted proteins | sample Hoacrofraction12_FD_59098 | JGI IMG/M metagenome (GOLD analysis project Ga0065711, IMG submission 59098) | Hoatzin crop microbial communities from Cojedes, Venezuela - Epithelial fraction 12 v2 (version 2) | ecosystem: Host-associated > Birds > Digestive system > Esophagus > Crop | place...
GTGCCTACTACTACCCCACGTTCTCCTCGCTCGCTGGCGCTCGCTGCGGGGAACGCGGGGTTCTGTGAGGCTTCTTCGAAGCAGTTAAACTCCTTCGGAGTAACCTCTATTCAGCAAGTTCACCTCTGCAGGAAAGTCTTACCGGAGGACTTTGGTGGTGGTGCGGGTGCCGTCGCTGTAGGTGGTAACAACGATGTTGATACCGTCAGCCGGTTCGCGCATTTCAGCGCCGGTCACGCTGAAGTAGCGCACGCCGGTCACTTGCTTCTCAGCTTCTACGTCCTTCACTTCGCTGGTCACGCTTACCATCACAATGATATCCTTGGTGATGTCCTCGAAGGTGAGGGTCTCCACCAACGTCCCGTCAATGTAGAGCTCGTAGGTGGCGGTGTGGTCCAGGTTCTCGAAGTTGGCGTACCCCTCGTCTGCCGCCGTGGCGGGGATTTCCGTGCCGTTGCATTTGAGTACGATATTCTCGTAATCACCCGTGACGTTCACGAAGATGTCGTTGGTGTAGTAATGCAGGTTAAATGCCGGCACAGCGTACTCCTTCATCGTCTCGATGATGTCGGTGATGCCGTATGCGGTTCCGAAGTTTTTCGTGTCATAGTTGAAGCACCAGTTGCCCGAGCGGAACAGCGAGCCCAAGCGGGTGTCGGCGCTCTCGTAGGTCATATAGCGGTATTTCATGTGCTCGCTTTCGTAGGTGGAGATCCAGAGCGTGAGCACGATGTTTTTGCCATCGTAGGTAAAGACCGTGTCGAAGGGCGCGTCAACGATGATGGCGGGATGAACAGAATCGCCGCTCTCATCGAAATAGTACAGATAGCCGGGCGTGTTCTGGTGGAAGTTGCGGTTGGCGATGGTGTCTATCAACAGCTGCCCTTGGGGTCGATTGGTATAGTAGCCTTGGTCGGCGTCGGTGCCCGGCAGTTCAGTTTCGGTGGTGTTTCGACACCAAACGACAACCTCGATAAACGGGTCCTTCTCTACCGTTCCGTAATCGTAGCCGTCCAGCGAGAGGCGGATGACCTTTGCGAGCGCGGGCAGCGAATCCGTGCCCTTATTGGCGTCGCCGTGGGTGAAATCGTTGGCTGTGATGAGGTATTCCGGCTGGAAACGCATAACCAGCGTCTTGGGACGAGTGGTCACGTAGTTCTGGATGTTCATGAAGTGGTCCAGCTGGTAAGGCAGCGCGAACACGAGTGTGTCCTGGTAAGATGTCTGCAGCACTCTCGATGGGTATTCATAATCATCGTTTGCCGTAGCGGAAGCACTAATTAACAGCGCGAGCAGCATGAGTGTAATAAGTTTTTTCATAGGTCTTGGTGTTTTATAAATTGGTGAAAATCTTTCTAATAGCGCGACAAAATTATAAAAATTTTACGTTCGTTGTTCTCCCCGCCCCCATTTTTTTCTCTCGCGCTCTACTTTGCTACCGAAACACAGAAAAACCTCACGCAGAACAAGCGGATCTGAAAAGGATCTCGCGCCTGGTGTTTTTTCTCACGCGCGATTTGTGCGACCTCTTCGAGGTCGGGATGCAGGGGCGGTTGTTTGCCCCACGGCATCCTCGCTGCGCTCGGATGACGTGGGGTTTCCTATATTTGACCTCTTCGAGGTCATCCTGCGCTTGCAGATTTTTTTCTCTCGCTGTAGTGAGTTCCCCAAATTTTTTAGAAACCGCCCTCCCATTCCTCATCGGTGAACTTGCCGGTGAAAAGTTTTGCGCGCAATTCGGCTTTCTTTTCCTCGGGCGATCTGCGCAACTCCCGCCTGTGCCAGTTTCGTGCCGCTGCTTGCCAGTCGCGCATAGCGTTGCCGTTGCTTAACTTCCACCCCTGCGCTGCGTAGTAGTCGTAGAAATTTTGCGCATCTACTTGCAATTTTTCAGAAACAACAAATTTTTTTATCTCCTCCACCGTGGGTGCTGTGAACCGCGGAGCGGTTCGCTTTGCAGGCGCAGCACCCTCTTCGATATCAAGATATAAATTTAATTTATTTAAATTTGTAGATTGATGAGAAGTTATTTTTTCTTTCTCTTTATAAAGGGGGTTATAGGGGGGAAATTTTTCTCTTTCTTTTTGTGCGCTGTGCCCTTTTGTGTGCCCATTTGTGTGCCCATTTCGACCCTCCACGAACTCACAACACACAGCACCACAGAGATTTATAATCGTTCCCGAGTGTGCCATTTTCTGTGCCGTTTTCTGTGCCCTTATTATTTCAATCTGTTTTTCTTCGGCGAGTTTCTCTAAGCAATTACGCACTTTCTTGTGTGATAAGCCTATTTGCTTGGCAATATCCCGCACCGAGATTTTGATCACCGAGTAATCATCAGCGACCAGCAGCAAATGCAGTAAGACCAAGCACATTTCGGGTTCTCCGTAGTGTTTCCAGTTTAAAAATTCTTGCATCATAACAGTCAATTTTATTGAATTATTTGCTGCAAAATTAGCGCAAAATTGGTGCTGCGCCAAATAAATTTGGCAAAAAGTTTGTTTGTTTGCAAATTTTAACGTTATTTTCTTGCAAACGGGCCATTCGGAGGGCTATCTTTGCGCGTGTGTTTTTCTGCGTGTGTGGTGTGCGTGAGGCAAAAATTTGGGGAACCCAATAGAGCGAGAGAAAAACCTCACGCAGGTCTAAAAGGATATTTTTGAATCCTTAAAAATCTGCGTGAGGAAATTTCAGCGAGTTCTGCGGGAGGGAAACTCCGAACTCCTAACTAGCGAGCGAGGTAGCGGAGGATGGCGGCGCGGGCGTTGGTGCGGGCAACGCTGCTGCGCATCGCCTCACGAAGGGGCATATCCGGGGGCGTGATGGGCAGCACCGCCTCAAACGGCGAGGACTCCAGGGGAAAGTCGTCAGCCACGCTGCCACAAACGGCGATGACAGGAACGTTACGCTCGCGCGCTTGTTTTGCCACCAAGAACGGCAGTTTGCCCAACAATGTCTGCCGGTCGATGCGTCCCTCGCCGGTCACCACAAGGTCGCATTGCCGCAGCGCCTTGCCAAAACCGCAACGCCGCAGAATGTAATTCGCGCCGACGTACATGTGGGCATGCAGGTAGCGACACATCAGCACGCCGATGCCGCCGGCTGCGCCGATGCCCTTGCGGTGCGCCGCGCGTCCCACCAGGCGTCTGATGTTTTTCAGCCCGTTCTCCAGCGCCTGCACCTCTTCGGGCGACGCGCCTTTCTGGGGGGCGAAAAGTTGTGCCGCGCCGTTCGGACCGGTCAGGGGAGCCGCCACGTCGTAGATCAAATCGTAGCGTGCCGCGCGGGCTTGGGGAAACAGTCCGGCGGTGTCGATGCGGCGGATGCGCGAAAGGTTGGCGCCACACGGAGGCAGCGCGTTGTCGTTCTCATCGCGAAAGATGACGCCGAGCGCCGCCATCACACCCATACCGGCGTCGCAGGTCGCGCTCCCGCCAAGCCCCATCACGATGTGGCGTGCGCCAATTCGCAGGGCGTCGGCGATGAGTTGGCCGGTGCCTAATGTTGACGAGGCGGACACGTTTCGGCGTTTTTCCGGCACGAGGGTCAGACCGGACGCCGCCGCCACTTCGATGTACGCCGTAGCGGTCTGGCGGTCAAAGAGATAGCGTGCCCTCACCGGAGCGTATTTGGAGTTCGGCGCCGACGCGCGCACCGTTCGCCACACGCCGCCAACAGCGTGCTCCAGGGCTTCGACAGTGCCTTCGCCGCCATCAGCGACCGGCATCACCGTGGTCTGCGCGCCGCTCTCGGCAAACGCTTTTGCGACAGCCTCGCCTATTTGTCGCGACGAGAGGCAGCCTTTAAACGAGTCAATCGCTATGAGTACACGTTTGCCCATACGCTATTCGACTTTCACCACGAGGTAGTTGGTGTATTCCCAGAACTTCTTCAGATCGTTGATGCGCAGCACTTTCACGCCGCCAACGTCAGCGATGGTGTAGGTGCCTTCGGGATGGGAGGTCATCACTTCGGCGTGTTTGCTGTGCAGGTTGATTTCGGAGAGGGTGCGGCGGTCAGCCTTGATGAAATAAGACTTCTCGTAGTCGCCGCTGCGCAGTTTGGTCTTTTTCAGGAAGCCGGACTCGATGATTTTGTGGTCTTTGAGTTCCTTCTTCGAGCCGATGATGTAGTAGCACTCGTTGAGGTCGTTCACCTGCGAGGTGAGCTGCTCGTTGCGCGAGGCGATTTCTTTCTTTTCCTTCGCGAGCGCCTCGTTTTCCTTCTTCACGGTGGAGGTGACCGTTTCCAGCGAGTCCACGCTTTCGTTGAGCTCGGCGATCTTCACGTTTGCCTTCTCCAGCTGTTCGTTCAGTCGCGAGATGGTTTTCTCCTGCGAAGCGATGCGCTCTTTCATCTTCTCGACGGTGCGTTTGATGTCGGAGTTGTAGCCCTCGCTCTGCTTTAAGCGTTTCTCCAGCTCGTCGAGGCGTTTTTTCCGTTCCTCCACGCTTTTCTGGATGAGCGCCACGTCGTCGCGCAACTGTTGTTTCTTGTCCGTGCCTTCGCCATTGAAGTCATCGGCAGAAACGATGTCCTCGATTTGCTTGAGTTGCGTCATGCCTTCCTCGATGTCGTTCATCAGCGCCATCAAAGTGTCGCGCTCGTTGAGCGCGTTGGCGAGCGAATCTTGCAGGGCGGCGCGAATGCTGTCTTGCTCCACCTCACGCGTGGCTCGCGAATTGTCGCTCGAGCAGCCGCTCAAACAGGCGACGCAAACCAGAATGCCTATTTTCAAGTGTTTCATTTTTCTACAACTTTTTTATGCTTAAATTCAGCGTATTTGTCTGTATGCTCGTTTTGTTTGACGCAGCCCGCCACGACCAGCACGATCTCGCCCTTGGGCGCGTGCTCGGCGTAGAAAGCCGCGAGTTCTTGCAAAGTGCCATGCCGCGTTTCGTTGTGCAGCTTGCTGATTTCGCGCGCCACGGAGGCATCGCGGTCGCCCCCAAAGGTCTCTGCCAGCTGGCTGAGGGTGCGCGCCAGACGCAGGGGCGATTCGTAAATAATCACCGTGCAGGGCAGCTCGCTCAGCCATGCCAATCGCGAGGCGCGACCTTTCTTTTGCGGCAGGAAACCTTCGAAGAAGAAGCGCTCGCAGGGCAGGCCCGAATTGACCAGCGCGGGAACGAAAGCGGTGGCTCCCGGCAAGGTCTCTACCTCCACGCCCGCTTGGCGGCACGCGCGCGAGAGCATGAATCCGGGGTCGCTGATGCCGGGTGTGCCGGCGTCGCTAATCAGTGCCATCGTCGCACCGCCTTGCAGCTGCTCCACCAAAGCATCGACCGCCTCGTGCTCGTTGTATTTGTGGTGGCTGCGCAGGGGCGTGCGGATGTCGAAATGGCGCAGCAACACGCTGCTGGTGCGGGTATCTTCGGCAAGTATCACATCGACCACCCGCAGCACCTCGACAGCGCGCGGGGTCATATCGGCGAGGTTTCCCACCGGCGTCGGTACGATATATAACTTGCCCGCCATAGCGTTGACGTCTTAGAAACGGTAATTTATTCTGTTGATTCTGCGCAAAGGAAGGGATCCTTAAAAATCTGCGACCGCAGGATAAAAATTCTTTTAATCCGCGTGATCTGCGTGAGATATTAGAAACGGTGGCGAACGATGTCAACAAACGCCTCCACGTCGGGGCTGTTGGGGTCGAGACGCAACTCGTTGAACAGCAGGATTTCCACTTGTGCCCACGAGTGCATATTCTGGATGCGGTCGATCGTCGAGGTCATCAAGCCATCGTTGCCGTGAAACAGCGCGCTGCGGAAACGAAAGCGGTCGGCGAGGGTGAAAGCCTTGTGCAGGTCTTGCGCCAGCGACTGTCGTACCACTTCCTCCACACGCTTTTGCTCCTTAACGGGCTCGGCGGCAGGTTCTACTACAGGTTCGGCGGCGGGTTCGTGTTTGAACACCGGAGGCGTGGGCTCGGCAGCGGGTGCCGGCTCTGCCACAGGCTCGTCTGCAGGCTCTTCAGCGGGCTCTTCAGCGGGCGTTTCCTCAACATCCTGCGCGTTCTGCGCGAGGTCCTCCTCCGACGCCTGCGAGAAGGTGAACAGACGCGTCATTGCGCCCAATTCAGCCACTTTCTCGTCAAGTTGGTCATACACCACCGCGTCTGCGGCGTCGCCTTTATTTTTCATCACCAGCAGCAAGCCTTCGATCTCGTATGCTTGCCGCAACAGTTGTTCCAAAGCGTTCTTATCCATCATACACATTAAATTATAATTCTATTAACCTGCAAAAATAAGTATTTTTTCTTTTGCCGCATAAAAAATCCTTAAAAATCCGCAAAATCTCCCTCCGACCCACCTCGCGCTCGCGCAGAAAAACCTCACGCAGACTTTCCACAGACGATTTTTTCTCGCTCATGGCTTTTCTTTGCGCGCAACAAGAAGGAGCTATACTCCGGAGGAGTATAACTGCTTCGAAGAAGCCTCACAAAACCCCAGGTTCCCCGCAGCGAGCTTGCGAGCGAGGAGAACCTGGGGTGACGACTCGCTCTCTCGTTGCTACTTCGAAGAAGTTGAACCCGATATAGCGCGAAGTTCAACCTCTCCGAGGTAGCATTGCTCTATCATCATTATACCCCACATTCTCCTCGCTTCGCTGCGGGGAATGCGGGGTTTTGTGAGGCCTCTCCGAGGCAGTTTATCCTCTTCGAGGAATCTCATCTGCGTGAGGTTTTTCTCTCGCTCTACTGAGTTCCGAAATACAGAAAATTCCTCGAAGATGATTAACTGCTTCGAAGAAGTTGAACAAAAAGCAAAAAATTCTGCGTGTTCCGAGGAATCTGCGCGAAAATTTCGTATCTTTGCAATTCCAAAAACCACAACCCGCATGACTCTCGACCCGCAACTCACAAAACTATTCTTTGCCTACCGCAATGGCGTGGTGGCTGATAGGTTGCGGCGAGCGGGCGACCCTCATTCGGTGATTATGGGCTGCACGTTGGCGGAGCTGGCGAACATCGCGCGAACGATGACGCCCGACGCAACGCTGGCGTGCACGCTCTGGCAGCACACCAACCACCGCGAATGCCGTCTGATGGCAACGATGCTGATGCCGCCGGCGCAGTTCGATGCCGAAGAGGCGATGGACTGGTGCCACTCGCTGCGCTCCATCGAAGAAGCCGATGTGCTCTGCCACAGACTGTTGCGACAGACCGCCTGCGCCCCTTCGCTCTGGCGAACGCTTTGGGACGATGAGTTGCCGATGGCGCGCTATGCCGGTTGCCGATTGCTGATGAACCTGCTGCGCAGCGGACGCGCCACTATGACCGACGACATCCGAGCCTTGGTTGCTGCCAAACTCGATGCGCTCTCGGGTGACGATGCCCCCCTGCGACCCCTCCTCACCGACCTCCTCACCAACTAACGTAAAAACCTCACGCAGACCTACGCAGACTGCCGCAGACTTTCCGCAGAAGAAATTTTATTTCGTGAGATTTGGTCGGATTAGTGGGATTAGAATTTTGCAAGAAAAGACCCTTGGAGAGGGTTACCTTAGCCGCGAAGCGGCGTTTACGAACCCCAGGTTAGGAGCGCAGCGACGCACCTGGGGTCGGAATGGAATAGGGGTTGGTACCTCGAAGAGGTTCACTTTTGTTTATGAGTATATACTCCGAAGGAGTTAAACTGCTTCGAAGAAGCCTCACGGAACCCCGCATTCCCCGCAACGCAGCGAGGAGAATGTGGGGTGTAGAGAAGCCTAAAGCAATGCTACTTCGAAGAAGTTGAACAAAAAGTGAACGTCTCCGACGTACCATTGCTACATATCACCTTAACCCCAGGTGCGGACTTCTCGCAAGCTCGCAATCCTAACCTGGGGCTCGTAAACGCTTCGCTATGGTGAACGCCTCCGGCGTTCCTCACCATCAACAAAATTTTCTGCATTTCGGAACCCAGTAGAGCGAGAGAAAAAACTCCTAACTCCTAACTCCTAACTCCTAATTCCTAACTCCTAACTCCTAACTCCTAACTCCTAACTCCTAACTCCTAACTCCTAACTCCTAACTCCTAACTCCTAACTAAATAAATGATTGACAGGCAAACAGTTGACAGAATCCTTAGCACCGCTGACATCGTCGATGTTGTCAGCGACTTCGTCACGCTGAAAAAACGCGGCGCCAACTGGGTGGGACTATGCCCCTTCCACAACGACCGCAACCCCTCTTTCTACGTGTCGCGCGCCAAAGGCATCTGCAAATGCTTCAGCTGCGGAAAAGGCGGCAGCCCTGTCAATTTCATCATGGAGCACGAGCAACTCAGCTATGTGGAGGCGCTGAAATACCTCGCGCGAAAATACCACATCGAAATCCAAGAACGCGAACTCACCGACAAGGAACGCGCGGAGCAAACCCAACGCGAGGCGATGCTCATGCTCAACGAGTGGGCGTGCCAATGGTTCGAGCAACAATTGCACGACACCGACGAGGGGCGAGACGTCGGCATGGCGTACTTCCGCGAGCGGGCGTTCTCCGACGAGAGCATCAATAAGTTCCATTTAGGCTATTCGCCCGAAAACCGCAACGCCTTGTACCGCGCCGCTACCGCAAAGGGTTTCAACCGCCAACTGCTGTTCGACACCGGACTGTGCACCGACGACAACCACGGCGGCGGATACGACCGTTTTCGCGGCAGGGTGATGTTTCCTATCTTCAACGTGGCGGGCAAAGTGGTCGGCTTCGGCGGACGCACCCTGCGCAACGACCCGGCGAAATACGTCAACTCGCCCGAAAGCATCATCTACAACAAGCGCAATGAGCTCTACGGGCTGTCACAAGCCAAACGCGCGATCTCCAAAGAGAACAAATGCTTCATCGTGGAGGGGTATGCCGACGTGATTTCCATGCACCAAGCGGGGTTTGAGAACGTCATCGCCTCGTCGGGCACGGCGCTCACCGAGGAACAAATCCACGTCATCCACCGCTTCACCGAAAACGTCACCGAGCTCTTCGATGGCGACGCCGCCGGCATCCACGCCGCCCTGCGTGGCGTTGACATGCTTTTGCGCGAAGGGCTGAATATCAAGGTATTGCCCCTGCCGGAGGAGGATGACCCCGACAGCTTCGCCCGCAGCCACAGCGCAAGCGAAATCGCCGAGTATATCCAAGCCAACGAGACCGACTTCATCCGGTTCAAAGCCAACGTCTTGCTCAAAGATTGCCAAGGCGATCCCATCAAGCAGTCGCAAGCCATCACCGACGTCGTGGGCAGCATCGCCAATATTCCCTCGCCCATCACCCGCTCGGTTTACGCCAAAGAATGCAGCACCCTTTTCGGCGTGGACGAGAGAATGCTGCTGCATGAAATCCAAAAGCGCATCAACGCCAACCGCACCGAAGAAGCCAAGCGCAAACAACGCGAGCGGGAGCGCGCCAGGCTGCAGGCAGAGGGCGTCATTCAGCCGCAAGCAGACGAGCCGGAGGCGACCGCCGCCACGCCCGCGCCGACAGTTATCACGAAGAAAGCCGAGGACGAGGCTGGAAATGAGGTAATTAAGCAGGAACGCGAGCTCATCCGGCTCATCGTCAAATACGCTATGTGTTTCTTCTGCGACACCGCCTACGAAGACGGCTCCAGCCGACCCACCACCGTCGTCGAATACGTCAACGCTGAATTGCAATTAGACGACATGCGGTTCAGCGACCCGCTCTGCCAAAAGATCTTCGACATCGCCATCAACCTCGCCCCCACCTTCTACCAAGACTGGGAGCAATACGAGCAACAGATTGAGCAAGAGCGCAAAAACTTCATCACCGAGCAATGCCGCGCGGCGGTCAACCCCGACATGGGATCCGAAGAAATCAAACGCGTCGAGGATAAAATCACCGCCAAAGCCAACGCGCAAGCGCAAGCGGCGAAAAACGAGTTCCGACAGGACTATTTGGTGAAACAGCTCGTTTCCTCGCCCGACACAGAAGTGCGCAACTTCGCCTTCAACGCCGCCACCTCGCGCTACCAACTCAGCAAAATTCACACGCAATTTGCCACCATCCTCTCCGAGTTCGACCGGCTGGAGACTCTTGTGCCGGGAACCATCGACCGATGGAAAAGCGCCATCGTGCAGGAAAAAATCAACGCGCTGCAGCAGAAAATCAACGAATGCCAAACTGCCGGCGGCGACGACAAAAATGAAGAGCTCTTAGCCTATATGACCGAGCTCTCCATACAAATCGAAATTCAAAGAAAATTGTCGAAGCTGATCGGCGAGCGAATTATCAACCCGCGCGCCACCAAAGCCTAACTACTTTTTCAACTCTTCCACCCATTGACGAAGCGTCGCCTCGTCGGGGTTGCCATTGAGCAAACGTCCCGCCTGCCAGTTGGCATTCGGCGCCGACGCCTTTTTCAGTTGCTCGGCGATGTCTGCCATGCCGCTGCCGCCGGAGGTGGCGAACGGAATCAGCGTCTTGCCGCTCAGGTCATATTGCTCCAAAAATGTGTTGATGATACGCGGCGCGGTGTACCACCAGATGGGGAAGCCCACGTAAATAGTGTCGTACTGCGCCATGTTTTCCACCTTGCCCGCAACCGCCGGACGGCTCGCGCTGCTCTGCATCTCCACGGTGGAGCGGCTCTGCTTGTCGCGCCAATCAAGGTCGGCGGCGGTGTATGCCTCTTCGGGAGCAATCTCAAACAAATCGGCATCGGCAGCCTTCGCCAATGTCGTAGCTACGCGAGCAGTCGTGCCCGTCGCGCTAAAATAAGCCACTAAAGTCTTTTTCATTGCAGGATTCGTTTGCGCGGCGTTTTCGCTGCCGGAGCCCTGTTTGGCACATGCCCACAGCAATGTCGTCGCCGCAATCAGTAATGTAAGGGATAATTTTTTCATGTCTTTGCGTTTTGGTTGATTTACGCCTGTCGTAGCGTTTTGGTTGATTTTCGTCGCAAAGTTAAAGCCCTGTTCCCAAACATCAATTACCATTTTTACGGATTTTTTTGAGTAGCAAAGTAGAGCGCGAGAAATAATTTGGGGAACTCTGTAGAGCGCGAGAGGATGAGAACATCGAAGATGTTCACTTTAGCCGCAAAGCGGCGTTTACGAGCCCCAGGTTAGGGCTGCGAGCGCCAGCGAGCAGACCGCACCTGGGGTTGGACGGATATAGGGATTGGTACCTCGGAGAGGTTCACTTTTGTTACGAGGGAGGTGAACGTCTCCGACGTACCATTGCTTCTTGTCACCATCACCCCAGGTGCGTCGCTTCGCTCCTAACCTGGGGCTCGTAAACGCTTCGCTAAGGTTAACGCCTTCGGCGTTCCTCACCATCAACAAAATTTTCTGCATTTCGGAACCCAGTAGAGCGAGAGAAAAAACTCCTAACTCCTAACTCCCAACTCCTAACTAGATTGTATCAGCTGCGGTTATTCGCTTCGCGCAGCAACTTCTGCGCATCCTCGTTCGACGGATCCAAGTTCACCGCCTTCTGCAGGTGCTTCTGCGCCGTACGATACATCGCCTTCGCCTTGTCCGAGCGCCGCGCCCGCGACTGTTCGCGCGCCTGCTCTATGTAGCAGCTGCCCAGCTCATACTGGCCTTGCGCGTTGTCGGCATTCGCACGGACGCACCGCTCATAGTACGGCATCGCCTCGCGCCACGACTTCCGCTGCTCGGTGGTCACGCCTTTCAGGTACAGCAACTCATCGCTTTTCGGATCCGACGCCAGCGCCTCGTCGAGCAGACGGTCGGCGTCCTCGGCGCGATGGTTATTCAGGTAATTGTTCACCAAAATCCGCACATACTGCGGGTCGGCGGTACCCAGCGCGTCGTACGCCTCCTGCGCCACCTGCGCGATGCCCGCCTCGTCGTCCAGCTCGCTCAGGCACACCAACGCGTAGTCGTAAGCCTCTTTCTGCTTGTAGCCGGCAGCGCGCGCGTTCGCAAACATCGCCACAGCCTCGCGCCGCTCGTTCTGCTGCCACAGCGCCACGCCACGATAGAACATGATCTCTGCCACGTCGGCTTGCGGCACCTCCCACAGCGGGTACGTCGCAGCCAAGCGGCAGAAAATCTCCCAGCATTGCAGCGCCCCGTCCCAGTTCTTCACGTTGTAGCACTCGCTACCCATCGAACGGTAATCATTCACATGGGCGTGCAGCCGCTCGTCAACTTCCTTGGCGTATTTCGTGCGCGCCAATGCCCTACCCGTTTTCGGATCCAGTTTCGGCTTGCCGGCGGCGTCACGCTCGTGAATCGAGTCCAGGTTCAACGCCTTCACGCTATACTCATAGCCATGCGCCAAAGCCTGCGTCATCGAACGCAAATCCACCTGTCGTTTGCCGCTGTTGTGCAATTCATAGTAGATGTCATATAGCGCGAACTGCAGTTTCGCAGCCACGGTCCACGTTTGCGCCTTGTTGCGGCTCTGCTCGTTGGTCAATGCCGGTTTCAGCTTGCCGATAGTGCTCTTGTAGTGGTCGATGCTCAGCGGCAGCGACGAGATCGATTCGTCAACCTGCTCCACGAGCTTCATCTGCGCCGTGGACGCCAAACCACACAGCACAGCACACATCACGCTTATAACAATTCGCTTCATACTCATACCAACCGCAAAGATACAAAAATAGTTTTGAGAGTTGAGAGTTAAGAGTTGAGTTTTTCGCACACCCCTCTTTTCTCACGCAGGCTTCAAAGATTTTTAAGAAGCTTTTTAAATCCGCGTGATCTGCGTGAGATTTAAAATCTGCTTGAGAAAAAATTCTGCGAGTTCTGCGGCGCCTTGTGCAAGCCGAACGCAATCGCAAGCTTGCTTGCAGATTGCTGAGGCGCAGCCAAGGTTGTGCGAAGCATATTCTGCGCG
>Ga0065711_1046602_pt1 | contig 12799 bp, 7 predicted proteins | sample Hoacrofraction12_FD_59098 | JGI IMG/M metagenome (GOLD analysis project Ga0065711, IMG submission 59098) | Hoatzin crop microbial communities from Cojedes, Venezuela - Epithelial fraction 12 v2 (version 2) | ecosystem: Host-associated > Birds > Digestive system > Esophagus > Crop | place...
CCCGGTGCCCGCGGGGGGGCTGGGGCGAGCCGCCCCTAACTCGAGTCCCCCGCCCGCAGCAGCCTTTCCCACCTCGGTATCCCGGAACAGGAAAGTCCCGGTTCAGCTTTCCCCATCAGATCCTGTCTCCCTCCCTCCCTTCCCCCCCACCGCCCCTCCTGCCTCCGGCCCTGGCGAGAGGAGCCGCTTCTCTCCGTGCGGGACGGGGCTGAGCCGCCGGGGCGGCGGGGCATGGGGACAGGGCTCCGGGAACCATCCGGCCGGGTTCAGCCCCCGGCCTTGAGCCAGCAGTCCGGTGCCCGGCGGGCAGGGCTGTCTTGAGCACGCAGGATTGAGCCGAGATCCTGAGGTTGGTGGTGGTTCCCCACCCCCCCTCCTTCCCCGCTTTTGGCGCTTCCGAAGAGCCCGTAAGTTCTGCAGCGAGAGAGAGAGAGACTGCGGGAGGAGGAAGAATTGAGGAAGGGAAAAGATGGCGAGTTGCAGGAGCAGCGTGGAGAGAGCAGCGGTTTTGTGCTGCTTCTTGCTGGCGGTGGGGAGCCTAACCTCCTGCGCCTGGCCGCAGGACGAGGAAGAGCAAGAAGAGCAGCGATCTTGTCACGGTGCCTTTGATCTCTACTTCGTCCTGGATAAGTAAGTGACAGTCGCGTGTAACAGCGTTTATTCACCCCTCAGTGCCTCCTTGCACCACCAGGGACGTTGCTTACCCCATCCCTCCGGGTGCTTTCCCCTGCCTCCCATGATGCCAAGCATGAGGTGTGGGGCAGGATCCTTGGTTTTGCTCCCCAAAACTGGCGCGTTTCCCAAGCAGAGCATTTAGGGGAGCACCATGCTTTATCTCGGGTTAGTTGCATATGCAAACCTGGAAAATCGTGTCGTCTTCAGTCTGTGGCATGTGGCTGTGAGCGCTGCATCTGGGGGGATGTGGGTCAGTGCCCGCAGTACTTCCAGAGTTTGGTGTCAGGACTCGGGCCAAGCGCTGAGGTGTCGCCTATGGGATTTAGCAGTGCCAGAGCTGTGCAGACCTACTTAAAGTTAAGATTGGAGTGCTTGTATGTAGTGTGTGGTTTTTTACAGACTCACTGTAAGGTTCAGGAGAAGCAAGTTTTATAAAACTTCTTTGGAATTGTTTAAACCTCTGTTTGAGTTACATCTATTAAAACATGTTGACAAATACTTTTCTTTAATACTATGTTACCCCAATTTAGGTACAGCCAGAGGGCATGGTTAAGTTCACATTCATAGGCATGTTATAGCAAGCACTAGCAAAGTGAGTTGTAAACTGGTGCACCCAGACCACAGGTGTTTTTGAGAAGGTACAGATTTCTGTCTCTCCTGGTGCACTGCTCTGGCTTGACAGCCAAGGGTTAAACACGAGATACAAATTGCTAGTCTCCCACATATACTCAATGTGATGGTTGTGTTATCTAATACATCCTGGGTTACATATGTAACATGTTATTATGAAAGACTGATTCTTGCCTGTAAGCCAGGTATGAAGGCTGCATTGTTCCGTTTCCCGCTTTGGGAGAACTGTTCAGTCCATCGGGCCTTCTGCACAGTCTGCGTGAGGCGAAAAAGCCACTGTCACTTCAGTATATTCCCATATTCAAGAAGAAGACAAAAAAAAAGGTTTCATTAAGTAGTGATTCTGTTTTTAGAAGAAAAGGATCTGAAGACCAAAGGTATTCTGCCCTTCTAAAAGATGCTGTAACGCACCATGTCGTTATTGTTTTGTTCTCTTTCACTAGGAACTTGTTCCTGAAGTAACCTTCATGTCTAGAAAGAGCTCTGTGGCGGGCTAGCGCTAGTTCTCAAATTCATTCTCGTCAGGCTTTTCAGACGTGGCTGGTACTGTTGTTATTCTCACTTCCCATACTGAATTCTCAGTAACAATACATGCCAGTAACTGCAATATGGCTTCTCTCTGTGACATGGTATCTGTCTTCTACAGTGCAATTTCCTTGTTTACAATGGCATTGTTTACCCCTAGCAATCACCACACTGCGCTCCTGTGCTACTTTTCATCTGTAGGTCAGAAAGCAGTTTACTGGGGTGATCACTATTACCAGTCATGTTGTATTTGGGGAAGTCAAGGCAGAGAAGAGAGTGATTTGCTCAGAGAGTTGCTGATATATCAAGCAATAGAAAGTTGGCTGCGTAAGCAAGTTCCTCTCCAGTATTCTGGATGAGAAATCACATGTTTTCTTTCAGCAGGCTGCAGGTCTTTTATCTTGGCTCAGGTGCTACCTTGGTCCACTGGACAATGGACCTGATTATGGCTGAAGTCATGCACTTCAGTTCCCGTGGGAAAATTCTCTTTGGCTTCACTTGCAAACTGAGCATTTATAACCTTTGAGAGGCTGAAAGAAGAGCTCTTCGATAAAAAGCTGCAGTAAAAGTTACTTGGGCCCTTGGGTGGTTTTAGAATCCAGAGTCAGTGGCCATGTGGTGGCAAAGCTGCTTTTGGCTTCAGTGAGATTGTGTCACAATCCATATGGGCAGTATTAGAGCGCCAGATCTTAGGGGCCATAGGTCCCATGCTGCCTTCCTGCTGTAACCAAATGTGTGTGGTACGCGGGGTGGGGCTGGCTGAGGGTGTATTTAGTCCCAGCTGTATTCTGTCACATCTGGCACAGCACAAGGAGTTTATGGAGGCAGGGAGTATTGACTGACTGGATAGACTGTGGATCTTGGGACAGTTCATCATGGAGGAACTAGGTAATGTGTTAGTGTTGAGAAGGGTCAGGGTGTTCTGGTAGGCAGAAGGCAGGAAGCCAGTCAGAAGCAGCTGGTCAAATCTGAAAACGCAGTGGACACATTTTTTTAGAATTGGGTTTGTCCTGATACATATCTGGGAAGAATTCTGGCTCTAGTTTCTGATGCAAGAATCCCCAGAAAAACCCAGCCCTATACACCACAGAGTATCCCCACATGGCCCAGGGATTGCCTCCCTTCATTGGTGCCTTGCCAGTCTGCAGTTAGATGCATTCAGCCTTAATTAGCTGTCTAACAATGGGATTGAAGCATTGGCTCTGTGAAAATTCCAGGCTTTAATCCCGCGACCCTGTAGTGTGCTCTTTAGCTGAATGACAGGTCCTGTAAAGTCAGCCTGGGTGAGCTAAAATCACTTCAAATCTGCTTTGCTTTGCTTCCCCATAGAAAGATGCAATCTCACATTGGTAGCAGGCAAGTTGGAAGAAGACAACAAACCTTTCTCATTTGGCATGTAAGCACTGTGTGTTACTGGAATGACTTTTCTGGGGCGTGTTTTTTCCTTTTCATTCTGCTAGGCAAAGTCTGTGGGGGTTTAATCCTGCAGGCAACAACCATCAGATGGAAAAGATCATCTGCTGGTGAAGTTATTGGTATAATATATATGCTGCCAATGAAAAACTCACTGATTTCTTACAGTTTTCCTCTGCCTGAAGTTGACTCCATGGGATAGGCAAGATCAGAGCAGTGGAACCAAGAAGCTGGCATGGTGAAAGGGAAAAGCAGCATGTGTGGGAGGGAGACCTGCTGCTATCTGCTGTTGTCTGACCATGCCAGAGCCACATTAGGACTGCCTTGTCTCTGGGGTTGCCGAAATGAGCAAATCTCTTGAAGCTACCAGAACTGGACATTTGCTGGCTGCAGAGACGGCTGCCTAGTCTACAATCGTGTGCTGTCTGTATGTCACACTTTGAGTGATGCAGGCTTGAGCTTATTTGGAGGTGTAGTGGAAGACTTTAAAGTATCATACTGAAGCAGCAGAAATATTTCTGTCTGCAGCGAAGTTGCTCCTTCTGCATGAGGTATGGCAGTATACTGTGCAGTTATCATGCCCATCTCTTCTGCGGCATGCGGTAACATTGTCATATGTGATATGAAAGATCTCGTGTTTACCTTGAAAAAGGCATAGTTCTTAAGCCCAACTGACGGGTTGGACGGCTGAGTACCACTCACTTGCTTTGGTTGCTTCATTTGCTTTGGTTGTCCAGGTGCCTGCAGAACATTTTTCAATCCTATCCCAAGCTGCCGAGGAGGGTCCTTTTAGGGATTTGATTGCTTGACTCTTCAGGTCTTGTAGTGACATCCTTGTCCTTGAGTATGTAAATAACTCCCTTTCATCTCTGCCTTGCTGTTAACATCCAGCTGTTGTTTGTAATCGTATTGAAATGCACTTGAACAGCAGAAAGGATGACTGACCTCTGGTGTTTTCTGATTATGACAGTGCCTGGTAGCATCGTTATGATTGTTTATTAGTGCAACTAAGAGAAACCCTGTTAAAGTAAGGACTTAAAACTGCTATAAATATCTGCTGCTGGCAGTGCTTGACATGACAGATCTGAGCTGCGGATCTGTCTCTATTTCATATTTACCAAATATGAAGAAATTTCTTGATTATTTTTTGACTGTAGGACATGATGGGAAATGGGAGAAGAAAGAATGCAAGATAGTCAGAAGTATTTTCTCATTTTTCCTGCTGGGATATTTGTTAAGAAATTGTTTGGATTTTGAGGAAATATGAGCTGCACAGCCTTGGGAAAATGTTTTCTTTTTCCGTAGCATAAATGTCTTGAGTAAGGCCCTGGCTGATTTTCTTTTAGAGCAGTGATGAGAACTCTTTTGGAGGAGGCTGGGCTAACTACCCTTTCTCCGTGCCTCGTCTTCCTGCTGGACTTCTGGGTAGTCCCGCTTCATGGTACACCCATCTCTTGGGCTCACAACAATATTGCCTTTCACATCAGCTTTGCTTCATCTCTTGTGCTCCCCAGAGCATCCCTGTCAACAGCAACTTTGGTACAGACATCAGTACAATGTGGCCAGTTGAGCCCTCTCACTTGTAATCGATTTTCCAGCTACCTCTCTTTGAACTTGCTAAGCCTTGCTCCAGAGGTGAATGTCACTGGTAGCGAGCTGATGGGGAGGAGCATGACCTCAGATGAGATGGGAGATTAGGTACCCTGTCCCATCTCCTTCCTGGTTTTGTTTTTTGGGTCTGTGTCCTTCTCCCCAACTTTCCCTTGAAAAGCTAGTTTTGTGGGGGAGGGAGGTGTTGTGAGGGAAACAGGTCGATGCTTCCTAATTCATTTTGGGCGTGCCAAAAAGCCATCAGAACAAAAGGCATTTCAGGAGCTGCTGTTCTGAGCCAGTTTTTATCATTTTAAGGCAACTATAGTGAGTTGCTGATCTCCAGATACCTTGTTTTTTTTCACAATGTGCCATATTTAAAGCAAACAAAGAAGAGAGTTTAGTAAACACATGTGTTTTGTCGTGTCGTGTCCATCCCGCCTCCCGCCCCCCCTATGACTTACTTGCCAAGGATTTGAATGAATTTAGCACTTGTGAATTACAAGTACTAGTGAGAGAAAGTATTTTTTGTCTGAGGCTCTCACTGTAGCCCTCTGCCTCTCTTCCCGTATCCATATAGTCCCAGCCCAAGAGTGTTAGGACAGAGCTGGACCTGTGGGAACTTCTGCAGCTTCTCTCTCTGCGCTGTCTCTGTCCGATACTGTTCTGTGCACTGGTTTTATGCAATGTGTGAGTAGGGGAGGAGTGTGGCTAACAGCATTGTGGCTGGAAGTCAGACTGCTGGCAAAGATAGGTGCCTGAACTCATGTTCTGTCACCTAACTTAACTGCATTTGAAAATCTTGTGTTGACTGACTTAAATTAACTGCTGTACTCCCTTTCTGTAAGCAAGAATATCTGCCTACTACAGGCAGACTTCAATTCATCGTAAGATGTAAGACCTGATACAGGTCAGCTGCCTATTGAGATGGAGAGGAGTAGCTCTCTGCACAAAGTATCAGCTTTGTTCCTTAGATGGCATTCATTACTGTGCATGTATATTTAAAAATGGTTGTGTCATCTGTCTTCCTCCTTTGCTGTTATTTTTTTCCCCTTTATAATGTAACCACATCATATACATGACACCTCTTATACTCTCCAACTGCCCGTAAGAAATATTCTTCATTGTTTTCAAAACATAATCTGTTGGTATTTTGCCTTTGCATCTTTCTTTGTTGGGGTTATATCACAGCCAGTGCTGTGATTTTCTTACAACCAGGTATAATTGCTTGGAATGTTCCAGAGCAAATTTTTATTCAGCTTCAGACATACCTGTGTTATTAGAACCAGGTTTTATTTGTTTGTATTTTGCCTGATATTGTTCTGCCAGATTTGCCTTTTGGCAGGAAAAAAAATATTCAGGAAAACCCAATTCTCCTCCCCTCTGCCCCCAGAAAAAAATTCTTTATAAAACACAAGGATAAGCTAATGGGTAGTGGTTATTTGACGTAAAACATGTACAGTTAACAGGAAGAAAAAGCTGTGGCAGCTTGTCATTTGCAGTCTATTTATGCATGTAACTAAATCTGATTTATTTGGGTCTTGAGCCAGGGAAGCAAGCTGTAAGATTCCCACTGACCTAGGATTTTGGTTTGTGTGCATTCAGTAATTGAGAATTTCATTATTTTTGTCTGAGCTTGCAGACCTAATGCAGGTGTGAATTGTGACTTTGTATGATGCATAGTAGGACTGAACCTTTTAATCTCAAATGCAGAGAAGATGAATTGACTTCTGTGAATTATTCACAGCACAAGAGTTGTATCTCCCTGCTCCTGATTATCATTTTCACCGTGTTAAGAGTCTTGGAGTGTGAGTGGGATGGAGCATCCTGCTTTTCTCCACGTGTTGTGCTGAAGAGGACCAGGATGCTGAGAGCAGGTCCTCCATCCCTGATGCTGCTCATAGCAGCTCTGGAGCTTTAGACGGAGATCTGAAGTGGTTGGATGCAGTCTGAGCATGGCTTATGAATTTCACCTTGTGCTCTGATGTAGCAAGAGCTATAGCACCAGGTGGACAGGACTTGTGGGTTAGATGGATTACCGTAGGAGCAAAGGGCAATGTTTTGAAGCATGGATTGTAGAAGTCAGTAATGTTGATTTGTCAGTGGTTTTATAGGAGAAAAGCTATCTGTAAAATGAATGGGTTTGGGCATGACATCTTTTGTATTCATGTACTTTGGGTCCTGTGCTTGGAGTGCTGGCCTAGGACTGAAATCTGTTTTCCAGTCACTTCTCTGCATCTTCCCTGCCCCATTCCAGCCCTTGTCTTGTCCATTAATGCTACAAGTACTCTGAAGTGAGGACTGTCCCAGAATGGCTGTCTCGCCAGTGTTTCTAATTGCCTCTGGAGCAGATAATATAAACTAGTTCTTCGTTGCCTGGGTGAATCACCCAGTCAAGGTCCCTTCCATGCTTGCAGGAAGCATTGTTTGGGAGGGGAGGATTCTTGTCACTTTGAATGCTCTGGTGGCTCAGAAGAAGGGAGCAGAGGGGTGGATGAACACACGCATGCATGTCTGAAGCCACAGCAAGCTAGATGCCCCAGGGTTTGCTTTTATTGTAGAGCCATTCTTTTGCAAGAAGTCTGTTGTCTACAGTGTGGTTGTGGCCACAAAGAGCTCTCCAAATAACAACAAAGTGCCAGTTTCTAAGCAATGAGACGTATACAAGGCCACCGTTAGCTCGAGGGGATAGAGGCTTATGGGGACCTGCAAACTCAATGGTGGTTGTACTTCCCTGACACCATACTCAAACCGAACCCAGCATGAGTAATAATGGGTCTGTTTCTTGCTCCAGGATCTCTGGAACTGCTGCCTCCAGCTAATCTGTAACAGAGGCAAATGTGCATGGAGGGGGACTGGGACAAGGCACAGCTCTGTATCTGCAAAGGGTTTCGCTTTCGGCAGGGAGGAAAGGCTTTGGGTCCTGCTGCCTTTTCTCTGTGTATATGTAAAAATATTTAGTATTTGGGTAGTGCTGGGGTTTTAACTTTCACTTCTAAGCTGCAGGTCCGAGGTATATTGCACTATGTTGATCTGTATAGGCTCCTGACGATGAGTTTAGCTGTAACTGGGAATCACGCATGTCCTAGGACAGATACCTTACAACTGACCCGCCTGGTTTTTGCCTGGTGAAGCAACTCGGCTGAGAGCAGCATCCCATATGCAGGGATTGTCCTGGCTGATTTCTCTGGGCTCCAGCTTCCACCGCCTCTGTGAGCCTGTTAGGAAAGACGAGGAGGTTTCCAGACCATCTCGCACTGTTGTCTTCACAAACAGCAGTGACATACCTCAGACTGAGGTAGGCATGCCTCTAATGTGCTCACTTTTTCTACTGACAGAGCGCCACTAAGCTAGAAGGAGGCACTCCAAAGTCAGCAGGAGGAGAATCAAGCCTTGCAATCACATCACTTCCTTCCACCCCCAGAAATACTCTCTGACCTCCCCTTTTCCCCTCCCATCAAGTGGTAGCAATGTGAAATTCAGGAAAACAGCAGCAGCAGGAGCTGTAGCAGCAGCTGCTCTCTGAGCTGAGTCCCGATGAGGCCGGGAGCACATTCTTTCCTATGTTGTGGCTTGCTGACTCTCTTTGTCTCTTGTGTGATGGGAACAGAGCTCATGGAGCAGGGAGCACCCTTGCAACAAATGCCTCCTGTGGGTTTTTTCAGTTTGCATGGGCCTAATTCTGATCCCGGTTGCGTAGGTATGAACCTGGGGAGATTCTGCTGTTTCTCTGGATCCACTCCAGGTTTACCCCAGCAGAACCAGCAGCAGAAACAGGCCCTGAATAATTTTTGCAGTGCTCCAGCTACTGATAGCAGCTGTTTATTGCTTTGCATCTTCCTTTGCCATGAGAACTGTGTAACCTCCGAGGACTGAAACCTCACTGAAAGGCATGTGAACTGCGTGTGAGCTGTGGGTCACGATCCGCAGAGGTGTTTGGCTTGTGGGGCTTGATACTTTGCAGAGAGTGTCAGACTGACTGGGCTCCTTCAGTGAGGAAAGCGCAGGGAGGAAGCCCAGGGCTTGGCTGGGTGACGGCAGCCATTTTGATTGATGTGAGGAGTTGAACCAGGCTGCTCATGACTTAAAGTGGGAGAACTCTAAGGTGTGAGCCAACAAGATAGGTGTGGCTGTAACATAGTCTTTCTTTGCAGACAGCCACAGCACTGGCTTGGTGGATCAAGAGCTCAAACCTCCACAGCAGGATACATAGTGTTCCGTAACTGCACTGCTTCCCCTAGTTGCTAGTGAGGGTGGGCAAGTGTGTGTCCCATGCCCAGTGCTTCTTCTGCACAGCGCCGATCTCTTTCATGCTGCATTAGTCTTTCCTCATTATTCAGAAGTCTGGGTAGTTCCTCTGAAATCTTACAGGAGTGTATCACTTGATGGCCAAACAGGCCAGACAAGGCATCTGAGGTTGTTTACCGATGACACTTTGGGACAACGTTACAACTCTGTCTGAGGGTCCTGTTAGCACAGGTATGCTGATTGACAGGAGTTTGTTCTTAGTTACTGTAAGGTTCTAAGGGAAACAACAAAAGCACTGAAACTGCTATAAAAATCATGCTGTGTGGATGTCCAAGAATAACCTGTAGTGCAGAGCATCACTGAAAGACCCTGTGCTTTCTCTAGGCTTGGTAACTGTGGAGTTAAAAATGAGTATGGCTCTCAAGCATTGGCTATGGTCAGAAAGGAGCTTAGAGTATGCTTGGAGCCTCCCGCTTGCCGTGGGAAACCAAGGCAAAAACCTCCAGTCTGATCCAGTCATGGAGGGCAGCAAGTTAGTTTATGCTGCCAGCAGAAGAGATTCTGCGGTGTGAAAGAGAAGATCCCAAACAGTGAAATGCCTCAGTATTTTCAGTAGTGTTGGGCAGCTTCTCTTTGTCGGTGTTGGGCATAACATCTGACAGCATTTGGCAATTTATTATATAGTGTAGCGAATACTTTATTGTTGTATTTTTTTGTTTAATCTGTCATCAAAACTGCCATTGCTGGTGGTGTGGAGTCAGGCCTTTGGAGCAACAGATGAAACTATCAGGACAAACTCCAGAAGCCTCCAAAACACATATATATGAAACAGCAAATTAAAAGACTATAGAAACAGGGATATACAGAGGCGAGCTTGGGTGGGAGGGCGGGGAAGTCACGTTCTTCTATAAGCCAGGCCACCCCCACTGGTGTTCATGAGGGATTTGACATGACTGGCATTGGTGGCATTTGGGCATCATTTGCAGTGGGAGATGACGCACCAGGGCTTTGAAGAGTGTGGTGGGGAAAGTGGTTAAGTGCTGACCACTTCACTGATACTCTTTATATGGAATTTTGAAACAGTAACATTTTCTTACTAGTATTTCTGTCTGGCTTTGACACTTCCCAGCTGATAAGCAACAAGTGGGTGTAGAGTTCCTCCTAGGGGAGAAGGAGACCCACTGCCATGCTGAAGTACCTCTGATCAACAGGGTTGTAGCTCAGTGATGGAGTGCCAGGCACTCTGAGAGCACAGCACGCTTCCCATGAGGACTAGCCCATGACAGAGACCTCCTCAGCTTTTCAGAGGTGGGCATCTGTAGATTTATTACAACCAATTCTTAGTCTCACTGGCTGTACTCTTTCCAAGAAGGAGTGTTTCAATGTAGTCAGAGTACATGGAAGTGCACAGTATTAAGGTTATCTGTGCATTTTCTCTTTAAAAGTCTTCATATTTTTCCACTGTTAGAGGCTTATTATTTTCTTGAATATTCAGTGTCTAGGCTGTTTTACCAAGCTGTTCTTTGCCTGAGGGGTAGATAAAAAAAAAGGGGCGAGGGAGGGGGGAAGTAATCCCGACAGTCCTAAGAAGGTACTGGAAACAATGATTTGTTGCTGTTAAAAGAAAGTAGCAACAAATTTTCTTTATTTGGATTGCATCAGTGCCTCTGCAGCTGGCAGTAGAAATCTGATACTCACCCAAAATAGGTCAGTGTTTTCCAAGTAAGAAACTGTGGCTATTCTATGTAGGGACATGACTCCATTGGAAATTGGAGGAATTGAATTTCCTTCCTCAGAAGGAAACTGAAAGTGTCAAACTCCAGGAGGGAAAGAATGAAAAAGGAAGTTTTTAAGAATTGGGAGCATCTTGCATAGGTTCAAGGAAAATCTCTGAGTTCATCATGTTTAGAGATGTAGCCTGGGACTTTCAGAAAAATCCTGGAGAGTTATAGGTGTTGAACTGCCTCAGATCTCTTTTGGAAAAGCAGACCTTAAAGTGCATACCTTGCACCAGCAAGGAATATATTTTAATGATGAGAAAAGGGCTCATTTGCTAACAGTGCCATCACCTTTCATTGGTGCTGTTCACAAATATATAAACATGTCATTGCATAGCACGTACAAATCAGAGACTGTAGAGGATCCAGACCCTTGGTTTGAACAGGCCCTGATGCTTTGTTGCCCTCCCTCAGTGCCTGGCAATTGCTTCATTCCTTGATAACCAGTTTGTTCTGTGAATGAATCGTCAGTTCTCCAGAAGAACAGTGTGAAAGCTCAGGGTTACAGGAGCAAGCGTATTCCAGCTTATGTACTTCAGGGAGCTCCTTTCGGTCCTTGTCCCTTTATCTTTGCCCTTCTTCTGCACTCCACTAGTACTGTTGCAGGACAGGCAGTGCCATATTATATTTCACATGCAGCCTTCTGTATGCTGATCTGTACCTCACATACAGGGGCAGGAGCAACTGGCGTAGGGTGGCTTAGAAAGCCTAAAGTAGAACTGAGAATTGTAATACGGGATCATTTCCTCACTTTTTTTGTACATTTACACAGAAAAATACCTAACAGCAGTTAGAGGAAACCTACTGCTTTACAGTAGTTACATTTCAGAAATTTCTTACTTCTGTGTCTGAGCCCCTGTGATCCTTCTGTACATTATTTATCTTTCTGCCTAAGACACCTGATACATGAGTTTACCTGGCAAGGAAAGTAAACAAGCCGTTCTTTCATAAACACCACAGTCCTAGGAAGGCCTTTTAAAACCATTGAGTTCTCATGATTTTTAGCCTATACAATGGCTTGAAAGTGTATGGCATAGATCCACATGGCAGACGTCAGCTATCATTTACTGTAGAGATGCTGCGTGCAAGGCTCTGTTTGAGGTCTGTGTCCCACCAGACTGTGGGGGTCCCTAAGAATGTAAGACTAAGCAGAAAAAAGCCAGGAAGTGCCAGTAATGCAGTTTTATATGTTGGGAATGGCAGCACAAATGTGTAAGTTTGTGCATGTAACTGAGTTGCCAAAGTTTTCACAAGAAATCTGTAATGGAGCCAGGGATTGACTGTCCCTGATTCTAGACCAGTAAATTAGCTACGAGTACTATCCTTCACTTCTGAAGTACTTCAAAAGCTTTCTCTTTTGAAACAAACAGTAATCCATGGAAACATTCTCCCATGCATTCTGGGAGAATAGAAGATCAGTCAAGACTTTCTGTGTGGCAGCAAGGGGAGAGCTGTGCTCTAGGAAAGTAAATAATCTGCTAGCAGATGATTTAGTGAAGTCAAAATTAAACCGGAAGAAAGTATTTATATTTTATATTATAACAGGAACAAAAGCAGATGGAAGAGTGACTGAACTAGTTTCCAGATTGCATGGTAAACCATTTCAGACTTCTTTCTACTTCTTTTTGAGTCAGTGGGTTTTGCCATGATGGTTCTCTCCTACGAGGAGAGGCTGAGGGAGCTGGGCTTGTTCAGCCTGAAGAAGAGAAGGCTGCAAGGGGACCTAATAAATGCTTATAAATATCTCAAGCGCGGGTGTCAGGAGGACGGGGCCAAACTCTTTTCAGTGGTGCCCAGCAACAGGACAAGAGGCAATGGGCACAAACTGAAGCATAGGAAGTTCCATCTGAACATGAGGAAGAACTTCTTCCCTCTGAGGGTGACGGAGCACTGGAACAGGCTGCCCAGGGAGGCTGTGGAGTCTCCTTCTCTGGAGATAT
>Ga0065711_1046603_pt1 | contig 12798 bp, 8 predicted proteins | sample Hoacrofraction12_FD_59098 | JGI IMG/M metagenome (GOLD analysis project Ga0065711, IMG submission 59098) | Hoatzin crop microbial communities from Cojedes, Venezuela - Epithelial fraction 12 v2 (version 2) | ecosystem: Host-associated > Birds > Digestive system > Esophagus > Crop | place...
CCCGCCTGGACAAGGTCCTGTGCAGCCTGCTGTAGGTGACCCTGCTTCGGCAGGGGGGTTGGACTAGATGACCCACAGAGGTCCCTTCCAACCCCTAACCATTCTGTGATTCTGTGAATACTACGTGTCATTTTTTTGCTCCATTAATGACTTCTAGAATAATATGAGGGACAGTATTTACTTGCTTTCAGCTTCTCACAAGTGAAAAACATATTTGAAACTAGCAGAAAGTTCATTCTAGAAACAATGTTATGAATTTTCATATCATGACATATCTTAATTTCCTACCATAAAAATATTTTGTGCACCCCACTGTTACTCAAGAAAAAATACTTCTAAAAAGGGAAAACAATATTAAGAATAAAGACACTATTGATAATTCTTTCACTGTGTGATGTTTTTGTAATGAAATAATAGCATAAGCTCTAAACAAACAAATGTATTGTGTTACTGTAACAAAGTTAATGCTTTATATTCAGAATTACCCCCTAGGTTTCCCACCAGTAATGAGAGTGCCGCTGGGGTCCCATTTAACAATTACACTGTATGTTGCCAACCCTTACTGAGAGTGAAATGAGATGATGCTGAGGTAAAAAACCTCAATGCTAATCTTCACATATCTATTTGCACTTCTTAGATCCTTTTTGATCAGTAGTTGACCTATCTTCAGGATGCTGATTCTGACTTCTTTTTGTTTTTAAAAAGCATCTTTGCTGAGTATGGATGTTGCTGAAAACCACAGTAAGTTGGCTTAGCTTGTCTACTTGAAACGTAATATTAAATCCCCTATGTCTAAACAAATACCAAACAATCTGAATGGCCTTTCCCAACAGGATAAACAAGCAAACAAACAAACAAACAAATATGTATATACACACATATATATGTATAAAGATGTTAAAAATAATCTGATGAGAATAGCGGAGATAAACTGTAAAGTGCTTCTCAATAATTATTTATGTACATGGTCACATCTAGCAGTACTCTGTGATTAGTGTGAAGTAGATATTTTCCTTTGTTGAGGGAGAGAGAAAGTGATCTCAATTTATTTTGTAGTTATTTCACTAAGCCTCGAGGTGAGAATGTGCCTGGGGTTAGGTAGAGCAAAGCAGTTGATGTATGGTTACTTATCATGCAAGAGTAACTTAGCTATTTGCCAGAGCTCTGTTTTTAAAACCTATCATGCTGTTTAAAATTTGCCTTGTTATGTTTGCTGGTTTTTCAAATAGATTTGGGCAGCCATGCTTTGGTTCTCAATTAAACAGACAATTTCTTTAGGCATTATTTTTGCTGCTTCACTGAAGTAAAGAAAATGTCTTATACCCATTTATTACATTTGCTGGCAGTTTCATTACTCTGAATAGTCAAAACTCGTGGAATGAGAATGGTAGCTTGGAAGCAATCCAAAATGCTCATGGTTAACAGTGTTTTAAAGACTCATGTTCTGAATTATCTGATAAAGGTTGCACCACTTATTAGGTTTACTGACGTCTTTCCTGATGGATTGGGGCACTGAGTGGAATTGCTAAAGGGAAACAGTAAATGTTTACTTCTAGAAAGAAGTTGCTTACATTGTAGTTTTGATGTGATACAGTTCTTGGCATTAGGTTTCTAAATCTTGATTAATTCCAATTCTCTGTTGCAGCATATAGTTAATTTCTAATAACTGGAAGTGATGTAGTGGCCATATTAATGTTTTATGTAATATATAAATCTTTTGTCCTGCTCTACATTGCTTTGAGAGATGGGAAAGCAAGCCCCGATTGCTGTGGTTTCCGGGACTTCTGTACAAAGCACTTGCTATTACTTTGCGGCAAGGCCATTCTTTCAAATCCCTCGCCCCAGGGCTCACACCGGTGTAGCTGTGACATGCGGCTGCTTGTTAGGATGAAGTAGCACCATACTGGCGCATGGGGGTTTTTTCTGACAAATTGTGAGGTTCCGATTCTGGTGCGGACGGGCTGGTAGCTGATCAAGGGGTGGCTGGTGACTGCACCCTGCGAGGCAGCGTGTCGCTAGGACATAGTACTAGTTCTCCACGTGTGGTAAAAAATTTGCTTACCAAGAACATCCTTAAACACGTACACAAAATTCATCACAGGCAGCTTTTCAGTGACAGCCTATTAGGGTGGAGATACCTATGTGCACCACGGTGCTGATACTGGTTAGTTTTTACATTTTTATGAGACAAAAACATCTCATTCATCCTAACTCTCATAATCACAGTGTATTACCCACTCTTTTTATTTGTGTTATGTTTGGTCACAGTTGGAAGATTAATGTATTCTTCACCCTGCTTGTTTTCAAGCAGATCTTGTTTTGATGAGGAGTATCGTGTCTAAACATGCAATAGCAATGATTTTGCTGTCTTTTATGGGTTAATTAGAAATGAGGATATAGTTTAAAAATTTTTCTTAACTTTAAAGAATCTTTGCTGGGTATTTCTCTGAACACTTCTGTTCATCTGAGCAAAGAAGTGTTCAGAAGAAACCTGAATAGACACAGAAAGAAACAAAAGAGAAAGAGAGAAAGAAAGAATAAGAAAGAAACCAACCTGAATAGTCACAGGTTATGAATTTAGCCTTGCTGTACAGAAATTTATTTCTGTATTATATCTATTACTATTTCACTGCTGCTTGAGAGTTCCTGTTGACGCCTGGCTCTGTGCTTCCCATCCTGAAAAAATTTTCTTTCTAACCAGGCAACACAGGCAGTGTGAGAAAGGAAGCGTAATCTCCATTTTGCGGTTAGGAAAGAGGCAGAGAGAGAGTCTGACTGCTCTCAGGTCATGCAGGGCGTCTCTGGGAGAGCCAGAAATTGAACCCACCTATGTTGCTTGAGTCCCACTAAGTCACAAGACAGTCTTTTCTCAAAACAAAAGAAAATTCATTTTTCAATATACTCATCTCAGTGCTATTTCTGTAGACACTTGTTAGAATGTCTGGAGTTTTTTCTGTTTCAATTAATCCTGTTTTCTTGTCTTTCATTTCTTAGTTTGCATTAATATTTTATGTGTGATAGAATGGAATTCAAAACTTCACAGTGTGAAGGGCTGAATGAGGCTGAGTTTAAATAATAGTTTGAACATAATTAAACTATTCTTTCAAACAGATGGCATTTCTAGATAATCTTTATTGCCATTGCTATGTAAAAGATTTAAATCTGTTTCCATCTCTTTTTCCTAAATTGATGCATATGTAAAGATAGTATGATATTTCAGATATGCTTATAAGAAAAAATGTAATTTTTTTTACTTACTGTATTAAAAACAAACTGATAATATCTTAGACTGTAGGCTTTAATTATTTTCTTTCTGAAGTATTCAGAAGTTGATAATTTTTAATGTACTGTGCATAGCTTGAAGTTGGCTTGTCTGATCCCTTTTCTCTGCGGTATACATGGTGGATCTTCCCATGATCTCTTCCTGGAGAACAGTTGTCTGCTTTTGTACTGGGGAATATCTTCAGCAATGTAGGTGCAAAGCCAGTTTTACTTTAGCTGATTTAAATTCCTCCTAAGATCTGTTTTTACCAGAACACATGAAGAAACTAGCTGTCTAAATCCTGATCAGCTAAAGTCACTGTGCACGTTTGAAACCCCCAGCATTTTATCCTCTAGCTGCAAAAATTGTCTCAGGCAGCCACTGAAGAGATGGAAACTTTTGGACTATGTCTGCTTTTAATATCTGAAGACCATTTCAGGTGATGTGAGTGCTACTGGACACATGTAAAATATCAGCCTTTGACATTGCGGTGGCAGCTTGGCTTTGTTAACAGGTCGGCATGCGCGAGGTAGAATGGATTTAAACAATCCACCGAATTCCTAGTCTGAGGACTGGATTTACTCTGGTTTTTCTGTATTTTACTGAAGTTGCAAGCTGGTATAATGCTGTCTGTGAGTGTAGGCAACAGCAATAAAAACAGAGCCAAAAGTTAGTTTTTGTACTAACGCAGCTAAGAAGAGAGTTGCAGGTTTTGCATAGTGTTTAGGAGCTCGTCTGCAGCCTTCAATATAGGCTTACCATTCTGTGTCCTGAAGGTCTCTGACTGTCTCCAGGTAGACGGTCTCTGACTGTCTCCAGGTAGAACAAGAAGAACCACTCTGAAGAGAGGCTGAATGAGCATTAAATGACAAATCGGTGTCACCACAGGGAGTACTGGCAGAAAGATCTTGCAGATTTACATCTTGCGGTGTCTTGTCTTAAGCTGAAACCTTAGAAAGCAATTGGAGTGGCTGGCAAACCATCCATGCTTGTGAGTGTGATTCTTAAGCAAGCCTAGTGTTGGTACCATCTTTGTGCTATTCAGTCTGCCTTTGGAAAATTAACTGCGATGTGAAGGACACCTTCACATGCATCTATCTTAGGATTCTATTGGAAAAATACGCCAAAAATTATAGCTGTCCAGGCATATGAAATAGTAATTGCATGCAAATACATTTTATGATTTTTAGCACAGCTTTGTTAGCTGCAAATGCTGACTCTGCCTGGTTAATCACTGAGTGTATTATTAAAACAGACAGACTGTTAAATGTGGAATCAGGGGTGAAAACAAGAGACCTACATACAAAATATACTTTCTTAATGAAGATTATTGAAATTCTACATCTAAAAAAACCCTGGAAAATTTTAGTAGTGATTATATTGTGTTCTTATTTAATCATGGGCTGTATGGATATATATGACTTGCTTCCTCCTTTTCTCTGTGCAATAGTATTTTAAAATACTGTGAACTTCACAAGGAATGGCTGAAAAAGGGCCCTTTTAATTGTGTACTCACCATGCAGTTATGTTTAGCTCTCAGCTAGGAGATCAAGGATATTGTTTACTTTTTTTGGTGAGCTTCAAAAGTTTGTTGAAGGTTAAACCTTGAAACTTTGCTGCCTTTTAATCCTGATGTAGCCATGCTGTTCACTGCGTCAAGATGTTTCTTGGAGCCCTTGCTAGCCATTGCTGCCACTGCAGAGCGGACTAGAGAAACCACAACCAACACAAATCAATCTATTTTATTTCCTCATCTCTTTTGAACTGCTAATCAAAATGAACTTTCTTTAGTTCAACAGAAAACTTATGTGCACAAAGGACATTGATGTTCTTTTTTTGTTCAGCTTACTGAAAGAAAAATGAGCTTTAGAATTAATAGTAACTAAGAAAAGGGAATGATATGTGGAAGTCCTGTGAAGTACTTCATAAAGCTCAGTTCCAAGAAAGCGGAAGATCTACATCTACATCTACGCTCATCTTTTTTCATTCTTCATTTAAACCACACAGCCTTAGTTATTTTCACTTCCACCATGTGTGGAAGGTTAGTGGCAATTTGCGAGGCGTTCTTCAGCACGTGCCAAGGGCAGCAGTAGGCAGTGCTTGTCGTGCAGCACATCTGTTTCCAGTCAAACAAACTCAAAACAGTTTACAGCAAATAACATGTATCACAGAGCACTTTTTATTATTTTGCTTGTAAAATGAATGGATATATTCAGTGAGGGGGAAAAAGCACCCTTTGTGATTGTTTGAAAATGTTACATTTCCTTTCTTGTTACTAGGTTTTCCAATAATAGCCTTAACATTTTATGTGTGATCAGAACAACTGAATTTCCTCAGAACAGAATAAATGCTGATTCATTAATCAAAAATGACTTAATGTGAATTTGGATTAATTGTAAAAGAATGAGTAAAGAGCTTATCCAACAATAGGAGAGCTGCATGTCTTTGAAACTCAGACCTGGTCCAAGCAACTAGAACATGAAAAACTGTTGCAAACAATTTTTGAACTGGGCTTTGTTCACACTCAACACTTTTTATCTTCAACACTCTTAAAGAAAAAGGGAATGTTTGTGAAAATCTCTGCTGCTTGGCAGTGGGAGCAAGCTTAAAAAGTGATTGACAAACTATAGAACAGAACTAGGTTTTGTTCCTTCCTGGAAATTGTTCTTTTCTTCTTTGTCACTTATAAATATTATTTTGCTGAAAAACAATCTAGAAATTGCTCTTTGTGAACTTCTGTAGATTTTCAGCAGAAAAAAAGGAGATAAACCATCTGACTGTAAAAATTCATACTTCTTTGATTCTTGGTATATTAAGTATATGTAAACTTGCTATATAGTTGAGTTTTAAAACTGAAGAAGTCAGAGCTTGACCTTGATATCTAATGTATCACCTGGTATATGTGATATGTGTCCCCAAGCAAAGTAAATAGCATACAGAGCTGTAACGGAACCACAAGATAAGAGTCGACCATGTAGTCTGGACTGTCTTCCGTGGCCTCCAACTCTTCTGTGTCAGTCAGTACAAAATCTGACATTCATCATGAAATGTCTCCAAAGTTAACTTTCATAATAATGTTTCCTCTGTTTTCTGTTCAAAAATGCTACAGAGGCGAGGGTATACAATAGAAAGAATTCTGGCTGAGGTCAATAGTAGTACGGTTTTGTATAAGGAAGTGTAACATTACAACTTGGTGTCCCTGACACCAGGCCTTTGAACTGATGGGAACGTAAAATTCCTAGTGTAGACCTAATACTTGTTTTTTATGACATTGATGATATATAATGCTTATGTAATTCTTACAATAATTGAAACAAATGTTTAATAATGAATAGCTGTAGTGCTTTATTGAGAAATATAGCAAGAAGCATTGCTTATGCAGGGAAGGGCTGGAGTATTGTACAGGGAAGAACTGAGTAACCTTTAAGACTGGAGCACTTGGGTGAAATTTGCATTTAAAGGCAGATAATGTCTGTTTCCAGTGATGGGTTATCACTTTGATGGGAGGACAAATCAAGGGAACTGCCTGGCTGTCTTAGCTTTTCAAAGGATGACAGTGAGTCAGCAGTGTGACTGAGCTCTGACTAAGGCAAACCTTGCTGAAGTAATAGCAAGGAAGCTATTTCCAGGACTAGCAAAAGTATTGATGCATTAGCAAAAGACAATGCTAAACTTTGGAGTCTGGGGTGTGAAAATGAGCATGTGAATGGAGGGCTTGTCCTCCACAAGGAGACTGAGCAAGTATGGCTTGTTTAGTCTATGATATGAAACTTGAGAAGAGTTTGTAGATGTATTCTCTAAATACATTGTGGATATAAACATCAGCATAGGAGAGGGAAAAGACATTTAACCTGAAAGTCAATGATGACGTAAGAAACTGAACACAAACTAGCCATAGATAAATTTAAGCTAGAAATTAGAAGATGTCAGATAAGCATAGGACAGGATTTTTCCTACATAACTGAGCTCAGACTGGTCCTACACTGTTACAAACGCTGTTGTAAGAAGAAGCACATTTTTGTCCCAACTTTATAACTCCTCTTAGAAAGTTTCAGCACCAGAATGAATCAGATTCCGAAACTGCTGTCCACGAAAAGAAGTGTGGGCAAAAGGCCCAGCTGCTTTAACATGGAAATTGTGTCCATGAACAGGATTGTGTGAGGTGGTTAGTGCTGACAACACAGAGCTTCTTCATGACCTGGGGATCTGCATGAGTTCTGTGCCCCATTCCTACTTCTGTTACTGCATGAAATTTCTAGATGTTTGTTGTTTTCCCTAGATAGGTTACTCTTTTAAGATTGATTTTGAAAATTCCTGATTATGAACAGTGACCATGTTCCTACTTTGTGTTTATCACTTGCGAGCATGTGTCAACAGTGAATTAGCTTTAAATGGTCCGAGAGAAGTGGTTAATACAGATTAATCTATATTCCTCTTTAATCCTTTGAATTTACTTCCGTGAAGATACATCAAGGTTCCTAAATATGTTTAGAAGATAAATACAGGGGGGGAGAAGAATCCTGTTTTATGGTCTTTGTAAAGCTCGGAAATAAATCCTTTCTATGCAGTAATTGACCCATATGATATGTTTTTCCCAGTTTGTTTCAGATCCTTGTGCCAGCAACCCCTGTCGCCATGGTAACTGCAGCACCAGCGGTGATGGCTACCTCTGTCTCTGTAGTGAAGGCTATGAGGGCACAAACTGTGAGCACTCATTTCACAGCCTGCCAGTCTCTGAACGGACAGAGTCAACGTCACCAAGGCAGAGCAGACCGGTCTCATCCACCTTGGAACCTGACGTTGTTCTTCCTCGTTCAAGAGCAACCGTGACCTTACCTACGTGGCAGCCAAAAGTGGGACAGAAAGTTGTAGATCTGAAATGGGATGAAATAGAGGTGAGAATATCCTGTCTAAAAGAAAATGCACAGAAAAGAACTTTGAAGCGTTATCATTGTTGGGTTGTCATTTGTGCATGATTTCATGGATGTCTACACGAGAGGACAGAAGATACAATCTCTGCCCTGAGTTAATATACTAGTAAAATTAAATGCAAAAAAAAAATTGATACTTATTAAATTAATGGGCTTAAGTTGGCCAAATTGTTGTATTGGATGTTTCTTTGAAATGGCATAATACTGTTTCTTCCAGTCATTTGTATGACACCATATCTCCAAACATCGAATAAATTTGGGAAAATCAGAAGTTTAAACAATACTTTTAATATATTTTTTTGCTATTTGCAGTTATAATTGTGTGTTGTTTTGAAAAACATTCATCCCAGCATTGTTGAGAAAACATAGCTGTCTGAGGATTAAAAGTGGTTGTCAATGTATTACACAGTGCACAACTCTAGAGACGCAAGGATTGTGAAGGAAACTTTTAAAGATTTGTTGTATCTCTTAGTAAAACAACAAACTTAAAAATATTTGGCAAAACTACAAATGGAGAGCACACAACATATGATCCTTAAGAAATGCAATCTTTGCTTTCTACTGCTTTGTACACTGTTTTATTAGTAATCCTCAGATGTCTTGCATAGACTTTAGTATCTGCAAAAATAATAAGTGTCAAACTTAACCCAGTTATTGTTAAATATTAATCTTTACGTGTGAAAAGCGAATATAGAAAGTATGTTTGCTCACAACCAAAGACGAATTGATTTATCTCTTGACAACCTTTTCATGCATTGAGTTAATTCTACCACAAGACTATACTCCGCCCTTGTTCTTTGAAGTCTGTCACTGAAGGATGATTTGTAGTTCCCTGCATCATTGTTCTCTTGTTTTGAAGTGCGAGACTACTACTTCTGCATATGCTATTACTACAACAGTTGGTACTGGAAGTCTCCAACCTGATCCGGAGGTCACCCACCTATAGTAGCACTACGTATGTGCAAAATGCATCCCAAAGTGCAGTTGGTAAAGTACAGAAGAGAGCATCTGTTTGAAGAGTATTGGTAGTGTAGTCCCTTTTTTTTTTGGTTTTGTTTGGATCAACTTAGCACCAAGGACTAGGGATAATGAAGCTTGTTGGTGAAGAAATATTATAATTTCAGTAGGAAGAGAATTAAAGTGTCTGTGACATCTTTTTCTTAATGAAAAATGCATTGTAAATTAATTTCATTTGGATTTATTCAGGAATAAAAAGGTAAAATGTCAGCTGTATCTGTTTTTGATGTGTTTCAAGGAGAGTGATTCTTCTGAGGTGTTTTCACATGCTACATAATGAGAAAGTGAACACGCATGAGTTTAATCCTGGAAAAAAGTATATTTTTCATCATTCTTTGCTAACCCAAATTTGTTCATATTTTTACTGTAAGATTTATTTAAATATTTTTTTTGAAAGTGAAATCAGCCTATGTGAAATATATGGTTGGTGTGTTATGACTCTCAGATTCTATCTGAGGTACAAGATGTTATAGGGCTGTATCCCATTTCAGTGGGAGTTCTGGTGGGCAATGTCTGGAAAATTGAGCTTAATTCCTTGGGTTTCCATCTCCCATATCTGTTATTTTACAGTAGAACATATGTCAGGCACCAAGTATGGAGTTTGGAGAGAGCACTGAAGCAGAAACCAACACTGATCTGCTTTTATTACTTAGTTTAAATGCAGTGTCATCTCCGCATGGGTGCTCCATATGTCCTGATCAAAGAAGGGCATGCCCTTCCCTGTACCAGATTTCCCTCATGTGTCTTCCGCAATCTGTGGTGTGGTATTGTGTAAGTAACATAAGTAACATTTCTGCCTGGTTTGCATTTTAGGTAGATCTGCTAAGCATATCAGCCAAACAGATCATTCGCAAGTGGGTGTTTTAATAGCTGAAATTCACCCTTGTGTGTCTTCTGTTACCTAAGAAATACATGTAGGTTATCATTTGCAATTGCATTATTAACACTAACATGGAAATTACTTGTTGCCCTATTACAAAATTACTTCTGTTGATATGTTTTTAATATATTGTGATGGGTCTTGTATTTTTCACAATCTTTCTAGTGTAGCATAATGACCTTCTGTTCTTTGGAATTCACAGAAACAGAGATGCTTATCTGAAAGAAAGATATTTCAGTTGCTAATTCAAGACATTGTCTCTGATCTGTGTTAAACTAAAGAGAGTTGACATGCATGAAGGTCTTTGTTCCAAAGCCTCTTTGGTGGAGGCTTCAAGAGTAGAGTTACCTGTTAAGCAGGAAAATACTACCTTTCCTCATAGCTTTAGAAGCTTTAGAAAGCTTGAGTCCTTCTTTCCCTTTAAAAAGGAAAAAAAAAATAACTGTAGGTTTTGTATTGCAAAAATCTACTGTTTTGATCTTTGCGATTCAGAGGCAACAAAGGTTGCTATTATTGTTGCAGGGGTTTTTTTGTGGTGGTTTTTTTTTTTCCTGCTCTTTAAATCTTCCAAGTCAGCCTGTTTTGCCCATTATTCTATACTAACACTGTGAGTGAACGAACGTTCTGCATACTCTTTTGTCTGCTCAGAGAGAAATTTTGCTAGAATCTCTCCAAATGAAAGCTCTCACTATCTTGCAAGGATCAAGTTTCCATGGAAGCTTTTTCAGGTAGTTTTGGGGACTCAAAAAATGAACACCTGAGAGAAGGAAACTGTCTAAGAGAGACATGATGTATGGTTGCAGTTGGATTTTTTTTCTGTATTCCTTAGATACTGGGGATATACTTGGCAGTGCTTGCTTGCCTGAACTTTCTTGGTAATGTCTGCACCAGCAGAGAACATACAGATGTCTTTGGATACAGTTTCATTTCTTAGAGATGTCTTACTATAAGAAATTAGTCTTTTCCTGATATGCAGATTAAGGGCTACAAACACAGATCATTGAGAAAAAAATACTCATGTATGTTGGCTTCTCTAATATCATAGGAATTCATGATCAGCTATTGAAAGAGAACTTTTTTCCTACTTTCGGCAACTAAGTGGTTCCACTTGCAAGAGAGATACATCCTTCAGTCCACATTTCTCCAGTCCAATGCTCTTTGGTGTTACGAAGTAGAAAAGATATGTATTAGCCAATAAGAGAAGAAAGAATAAACCATCTCATTAATCCTACTCAAATAACCGATTCAACAGAGGTTTCTGTGTACAAAATCAACTGTAAGAATAGCAGTACCCTACTCGTACATTACTTTTCCTTAACAGCTCTCACATTTTTTTCAAAGGAAATCAGCAGTATTATTCACGTTTTACAGATGGAGACACTGAAGCACAGAGCAGTAAAGTGATTTGCCAGGTGTGCAGCCAGGAATTAGAATGCTAAGCACGTGAGTCCTAGTCTAATCTTTTATTTATACTGCAATACTACTGCTAAGATTCAAACTTTTGGAAGTAGGGGTTAGAGGCTACGATAAACTTGTAATTCCTCTTGCAATGGGGACAGCATTTGTTTTATGTATGTCCTTAGTAAATTATAAGCCTTTAGAAAGGAGTATGGCTGGGTCAGGTGGACAATCCTGAAAGAGAGTGCTCTTGCTCTGCAGCAATGGAATATGCTTGATGAAGAATTCTGCTTGAATCAGAGACCTTTGAGTTTTTGACTGCTTTGTGTGTTGCTAAATGTTCGTGCATTTTTTTACCGAAATATGCTACAGGTGCAGAAGGAAGGTGAACAGAATCATGGAGGAGAGATACATTTGAGGTTGCTAAATACGTAGAAACTCCATCCTTAGAAATGACAGCTTAGGAAAATCTTTGACATGAAAACGGGTGGAAGCTGGAGGAAATGTGCTTGCCCTTTTCTTATCCTGTTTTCTTGGCATTTCCACTTATTGATACAGGAGTTAAAATACTGGAATATATGGACTTTTGGTTTGACTTAGGACAGCTCTTCTTATACCTGCATATAAGATTTATTTTGGAAGCCTCTATTATTTTAGAAAAATATATTGTACAAACAAGTAAAGGAGACTGAAGGAACCAGATTTTGCTAGAATAATCTTAACTTTCTTCTAGGATAAATCTGTAACTTCACTAAATCTCTCCTCTACAATATTTGTGTATGAAAGTTTCTGTATAGACACCATTCTGATAGACAACTTGGTGTAAACATCTCTGGATAGGTGATACCCTTTATTATATTTATTTTCAAAACACAAAACATCTCTAAAAGCTCGATACACTCAAACAAAATTTATGTGAAGTTTACATGACTCATACTTTAGTATTTTCCATTGCTAAATGATGTTTGATGAATAGTCATAAATACTGGCTTTCTGAAAATGAAAATTCTCGTATCCCCTTTCAGGCCAGAAATACCCTATAGAAAATGCGAGTGCGTGCAGTTATGTCAAAATACTGAAGACCTGCTTGTCTGAATCTATATTGGTTAGTAGGCCCCGGCCTTTTGGTTATCCAGAGCTGTCTTTAAAAATTATCTGGATTCTTAACTACTACTTCAGGAATCATCCGATCTTGAATCACAGAACGTTAGGGGTTGGAAGGGACCTCTGTGGGTCATCCAGTCCAACCCCCCTGCCGAAGCAGGGTCACCTACAGCAGGCTGCACAGGACCTTGTCCAGGTGGGTCTTG
>Ga0065711_1046604_pt1 | contig 12798 bp, 12 predicted proteins | sample Hoacrofraction12_FD_59098 | JGI IMG/M metagenome (GOLD analysis project Ga0065711, IMG submission 59098) | Hoatzin crop microbial communities from Cojedes, Venezuela - Epithelial fraction 12 v2 (version 2) | ecosystem: Host-associated > Birds > Digestive system > Esophagus > Crop | place...
CACCCACCCACCCACTCACACCCCCACACACACCTTACGATGCAGAAGCTGTCTAATGAACTTTCACACTGGGATAACTACAACACCATATCAGCCCCACTAGATTTTCTGCGAGGATTTCCTTAAGTACAATCAGAATTAAGCTGACCACAACCGAAGTTTCCCCCTGTAAGAATGAGAGGATCATTATGCATAGCCAAAACCTTTTATTATTTAACCTGTCTTGGTGATTAACTTCTCTTTTTCTGCCTGGCCGCTGCCCATCAGCAGGACTCGGGCATTACAGCCAGAGAGCTCAGCAGGTCTTTGGGAACTAGAGTGCTAACTGCTGCCGCGGCACTCAGCTAGATTAGACCAGGACATGGGAAGGGCTGTTACAGCTTTCTGAGTATGAGATCTGCACACATCAAAGCTTCGATGCACTGGACACTAAAATGTGTGCTTGACACGTTTTATTTAGTATCAGCTGGTTACTAACTGCTTTCCAGTGCTTCATCCTATAGATAAATCTGAAAGATGGTTGTGGCAGTCCCTCTGAGTCAGTGTCCAACAAACACCACTGATTATGTATCTATCTTCATAATCCATTTCTCTCCCCCACCCCCCCGAAATGCAAAGCATGTGCAACATACTGTATTTGCATCCTGCCTAAAAAAAAGGGCTGCCCTTGTGAATAAGTTTACCCTTCATTACGCAGTTCGCAAATAAGGAAAGCACAAGACCTCCTGCCAAGTCACTAAGAAAACATCTAATTATCTGCTGTTCTATCTGTACCTTTCAGTACCTGAAAGAATCACAAGGTCTCGGTGAACTGCAGTAATTCGTGATTTACATTAGTCCATCTATTCTCGTAGTTACAGTTCAACCTGGTGTTTAAAGAAGGTAACAGCATCACGCATCAACTGTAGCTTCCACTGGAACAAGACACGCACCATACATACAGAATCGCTTAAATACAATATGTATCTACAAGTACTTAAATATACAAATGCAGTTGGCTATATACATGTGTTTATTCACTTCATGCATTTCTAATATTCACGCTGTCTCTAGTAGATTATTTTTCAGGATTCTGTATAGGGACACTGCCCGGTTGTGTAGGAATGAGGTCAGGAAGGCATCCAGATGTCTGGATGGAGATCAGTGATGAGTGGTGTCCCTCAGGGGTCTGTACTGGGACCAGTTTAATATCTTTATCAGTGACCCAGACAGGGGGATCAAGTGTACCCTCAGCAAGTCTGCAGATGACACCAAGCCGAGTGGTGCGGTCGACACGCCTGAGGGATGGGATGCCATCAGAGGGACCTGGACAAGCTCGAGAAGTGGGCCCATGTGAACCTCACGAGGGTCAACAAGGCCAAGTGCAGGGTCCCGAATCTGGGTCGGGGCAGCCCCTGCTATCACTACAGGCTGGGGGGTGAAGGGATTGAGAGCAGTCCTCAAGAGAAGGCCTTGGGGGTACGGGTGGATGAAAAGCTGGCCATGGCCCAGCAGTATGCGCTGGCAGACCAGAAGGCAACCGTGCCCTGGGCTGCATCCCCAGCAGTGTGGGCACAGGGCGAGGGAGGGGATTCTGCCCCTCTGCCCTGCTCTGGTGAGACCCCCCGGGAGTCCTGTGCCCAGCTCTGGAGCCCTCAACACAGGACAGAGCTGGAGCTGTTGGAGCAGGGCCAGAGGAGGCCCCAGCCATGATCCGAGGGCTGGAACCCCTCTGCTGGGAGGAAAAGCTGGGAGAGCTGGGGCTGTTCTGCCTGGGGAAGAGAAGGCTCTGGGCAGACCTTACTGCAGCCTTTCAGTACTTAAAAGGGGCTTACAAGAAAGATGAGGACAAACTTTTTAGCAGGGCCTGCTGCAACGGCACAAAGGATAATGGTTTTAAACTCAAAGAGGGTAGATTTAGACTGGCTATAAGGAAGAAATTCATTACTATGAGGGTGGTGAAACCCCTGGCACAGGTTGCCCAGAGAGGTGGCCGCTGCCCCATCCCTGGAAACATTCAAGGCCAGGTTGGATGGGGCTCTGAGCAACCTGGTCTGGTTGAAGATGTCCCGGCCCATGGCAGGGGGGTTGGACTAGATGGCCTTTAAAGGTCCCTTCCAGCCCAAAACCATTCTTTGATTCCATGATTCTATGAATGTAGGCTTCAAAGTACGCATACATACCTCCTGACTTAGAGAAAGCAAGGAGTGCAAAGGTAAGCAACAATATTCCCAGATTTAGGACAGAAAAACTTACCTGCCTCCCTGCCTGTATGAGGTCACAAACCTCAGAATGATCTATGTAATGTCCTAAAGATAGTGCAAATTTATTATTGCCTGTATTTATACCTCAGTGTAATTTTTGGGTGCAGTAAGTCTGCAAGAAACTAAAAATTGTTATTCCGTATACCTGTCTCACATCTGACCAATCATTAGGGAATAATAACCAGGGGAAGACCACTACGCAAACTGTAATTGCATTTAGAATCATAGAATCACAAACCCCTTGTTTATTTGTATTATTACTATCAAGATGATGTAGAACCTGCAACTGTAAAGATACAAAATATTTTTCAGTGCAGATTTACAGTTTATCTTTCTCCCGTAAACACACAATACCATTTTTTGTTACGCTCCACATACTGTTTTAAATTCCATTAAACCACAAACTAAAGAGGAAAGCGTACCACGGGATAGTTACAGAGGGGAGTTACGAGTCTTGTGGGATCTAAGTGACAACAGAACTATCCACTTGAACAAAGCCCTCAGTTTCTTGAAGACTCTCCAATGAAAGCAACACCCGTGATGGTCAGCTGGGAACAAGGAACCCTATGAAACCAGGTTAGACCGCCCTACTGAGCACCACTGCCCCAGCACTGGGAGAAACGTAACAAAGTTCAGCCTTTCAGAGCAGCAAAGCTTCAGCCCACTAGGAATTCAACCCTCCTAATACCAACTCAGTTACACAAAGAACCCACAATGCCCATATGGATAGTTCCATCCAGATGAGCCTCAGGATTCAGCAAGGATATGTTGAGTCCTGAACAAGAATGTGCTTTAAACGCTCAGAACCCGGGAACATGCTGCAGCTGACAGAAGGTTACATTGCAGAACGGGTAAAGCAAGCCCACATTAAGTTCATTCTTACTCTGTTGGCATGAATACACAGACCAAAGTACTTCACACCTAAGAGGAATGCATATTGTGGCATACAGAGACTTTGATAAATAAGCATTAAGCCCAGCAGCAACATTAATTTATGTTTTTATTAAGTACAATACATTGTGTACTGGTTGGAAACCTTAAAAAACCCATGAAGCTGCAAACCCACTGGGACTGAACTGAATTAGATCGTAAGACGACAAAAATCACCCAGTGAAATTCAACACACTTTTTTCCATCACTAGTATGTTCTAAGGCACTTGTATTACTGATGCAGGGCAAAATGGCCATTTAGTCTCCATAGTCCATTCAATCACTGGACACAAAATATAAGTTAGATTTATTTATATTATTAAACCCAGCCTTCCGAAGGAATATGCTCAGCTATCAATGACCTCCCACTTCTCAGTTAGGACCACAACAGAAAAGCTGCTTTAGACAGACTTAACTATTCTTTTCTTCAGCCCAGAGGGAATATTGAAAGAGCAATTTCTGGATTCACTTTCAACACACATGCAAAAATATCTTCTGTTTTGGCCCTAACTGTGATTTATTTTCCCCAGCATTCCTAAACCTTTAACTCTGCATCAGCTGTCAGAGCCTTGCTCGGGATAATTACAAAAAGTGACTGCTTGCAAAGCCTCACTGAAATCTACACCTTCAAACACAGCAAGAAGTTTACAATATATTTGGCATTGTTTCTAGAACATGCTTCCAGAAAAAAACGGATGTTTCCACGCAAAAATTGACCTTGCACTAGCATCCTTATCTTCTCATTGCCAGCAACTAAAAGCTGCTGTCTACACTGTGTAAATGTTCATTAGTAATCTGATGTTTTAAACAGAAAAATGAAGTGAATAAATCACCAGAGTTATCACATGAACCATTCCTTATTTGAGTGTTTCACTTCTTAGCAGAGAAACAGCTGAGGCCCAACAATATGTTCTCAGCGAAAACATTTACAATCCAAGGATCTGGCACATGTTTTGCTGGACTTTGTCCAGGTGTTTGTCGGACAGCAGTCTAAACTTCAGAAAATTTTAGAGCGAACCGTCAATCTGAGATTGTCACTCCACCCAGTTCAACACTGTCTACTGCTTGACAGTGCTCCTGGTGAGGCATTTGCTACATTCTTCCAAACACGTTTTTTTACTGCAGCACTGACAAAGAGCTCGTAGCCAGCACATTCTGCAGTGCCCTGGGACCATGCTGCTACTATTGGAACACTTAACTTACACCTAGAACACAAGCAGTAACGATAAGGAAGCCACAAATTCTTTCTTTCACTTTTAATATCATAAGAACAAACTATGAAAACTTCTAATAATAATAAAAAAAGCAGAACATCAGGTAGGTTTTTGGTTTGTTTTTTTTTTTGTAAAATTAATTTTACAAGAGCTCTTAAACAATTTTAAAAACTTACAAAATATATTCAAGTGTGGAAAGTTACTGATAAAACAGCATTTCTTTATCATGTGCTCTTCTCCGATCAGGATAAGGAAGCACATGCACATCAAAACTATTAGAACAAATCACTCACACCATCAGAACAAATCACTTCTCCATTCCAAGAAACAGCACAAGTATTTTAAGTCAATTTAACTGTAGTAGGCCAAAAGAACAAAGCAACGTAAAAGCAGTGACGGATGAAGACAACACAGGGAACATACACAAAGGAGAAGATCCAGCAAGTTTTCAGTAGCCACAATTTAGTATGCGGAAGTGCTTCGCTCTTCAGCTGGCTTTGTTTCACTGACCCATTGTACATGAGTAACTTGGTATCAAACAGCAAAAAATGGCAGTATTAACTCCTGTTGACAGTATAGAGCATAAGCATGTTCACTTTCTAGATGCCCGCTGTAAATTTTGGATATCACAACACAGTCAGCAACAGGGAACACTAAACCAGCCAGATAGTTTTGTACTGAACGGAACAATAATCATTCCTATGTTCTCTTCTGCTCATTTCAGCACAGAAGTTCTAACAAGGAGCGCAGACCTGCAGCATCCCTAACTTCTCCAGCTAGTATGGAGAGATTTTTTTGTACTGTTAATTACTCAGTTGTAAAAATCACTGATTTAATCTAATAGCTAAGTTATCACTCAGTATGCACCATAAGAATATTTTGTAAAACAGTATTTTCAGTTATAAAACTAATCACGGTAGTACTGAATCACCCGAAGCGATCCTCACCACAGACGATGGAACAGGCAGCGCGTAACTGGCACTTCTCCCTAGGCTGAAGCAACCATGTTCTAATGCATTTCTCCCCAAAACCCCCTGTATGCACACCAAGTCCAACTGCAACTACACATCTTACTAAGCAAGAGTTTAAACTGGGTTTGTCCAGCTAGACCAGTTAGCATGTTTCCCAAGTAATGTTCCAGGTAGTGGTGGCTTTTTTTGTTCCGTTGGGGTTTTTTTTAGTATTAATTGCAGAAGTCAGATTTAAAAGCAGCCTGCATTTGAATAGCATGAAAATAAGAACAACATTTGACTGAAACATTGACTCATATATTCTGAATCTCCCAATCTGCCTAAGAAAAAGCTTAACAACTACTATACAAACCAAAACTTAATAAAAATATCCAGTAAGTATTTATTCCCAGAACCAGCTTATCAGGTACAGATACAAGTGTGACTGCCTGGTGAGTGCCCTCAGAGTTCAATAAGCAAATGCTACAGTTGCACCCATCACCACATTTCAAAAATCAAAATGTGTCTTGTGTATACAAAGATGATCTGTAACACTACTTATATAACTAACAGCAAATTAAAAAAAAAACCCAAAAAACAGAAAAGCACACCATGCCAGTGTCACCATTCAACAACGCTGTATGAGTAATAGGCAAATTTATGGTTTTCTTTTCAAATTTGTAGAAGAAATACAAATATATGAACATTGCATATTCTGTTAAGAACAAACAGTAATTAAATAGAGCAATCCTTTCTTCAGTACATACAGAAATAACAATGTATTTACAGTATTTACAGTTTTCAAAAATTCTGGGCTTCTTGCATTGTTTTACAGGAATTCATATTTGTCAGACTGAAAAATAGTTACACAACAGTTCAGAACATAAACAGCTTCCGAACAGAGACAGTTTACTAATTCTAGCTTAACGATGTAAAGACTAGAGTGCCTTAAAAGGAAATAAACCCATCCATTTCACCTAAACATCCCATTCTTTGTGGGATTATATCACAAACTACACGTTTTACGCCAGTTAGATATTGCTCATTTTCACAGTTTTCCCAATTTAAGTCATAAAAACAAGTGAGCTGCAGTCATAACTGCTTTTGTATTCAGGCTGCTGCTGCCATTGCAACATATATTAAGACCAGAGTTACAAGTTCCCCTCACGTATTTTCAGTTACAAGCAAGTGTACTCTCACACATATAGCTAAATTTTGATTTTCTTTAACTGCTTAAAAAAGAAACGTACCAGTTTGAAAGCAATCTGCTGATATTCAGATTTACTGCTATGTTCCTAAGTAAAGATGAACAGTCTTAACCTGCAGTCTTGAAAACTATTTTAAAGCAGTTGAAAGCTTTTAACTGCAAATTTAAAGCAAGACACACACACACCCCAAATTAAAGGTAATATTTAAGAAGAACACGAAAACTACAGTAAAAATCTACATGAGAGGAAGATGGTATTTGTGTTCAGAGCTGTTCTTCTAAGCTGAAAAGAATCAGAACACCTGTTCTGAATAACAGTACTGAAGAGAAAAATCAAAGGCTTCACAGTAATACACACTTTCAGTGCCACTTTTTTACTACAATGTTCCCTGAAAAGAGAGTAGGGATTCAAAACTTGTAGACTGAATACGGGAAAAATAATCCAAACTTTATAGCAACAGAATTAACAGTTAAAGCAAACAGAAATCATGTAACTGACCAATTTCTTACGCTGTAAGACTTCAAAAGAAAAATCACCAGTTTGAAGTCCTTCACATGCATGAGACAAGAGTTGTTGGCATAGGAGCTCTGAATCATTCAGCATGCCCTACATACAAATCGATGCAAATTAACCCCAACCAAAGCCTGAGAAGTTCAAGCCAAAAGGAAACCTGATGAGATTGTTTAGTCCCTTTGTATCAGAGAAGTGCCATTAGCTTTCCAATGGATTATTTGGCAGATTACATACTCAGAAGCTGTATTTGCTACTTTCACAAGCAGTAGAAATCATTGTCAATCCTTCCTAGGCTCTTACAACCAAGAGTAGGTAGCTTTGAGAATTCTATCTACATGCCATAAGCATCTTCTTCAAAAGAGGGAAGAAGATGCTACTGTAAAAACGAATCTTTTCAAATTGAAAAGATTACATGTTTGGTCAGAATTGTACATGAAAAGTATTTTGTGTTCAAACAGTAGCGTTTCAGCATTACATACAAGAAGTCTGGAAGTGGCAGCATAGCTGCCACGTAAGGCATTTTAGGAATGATTCCAACACAGCTCACCGCCTTCAGCATTTTATTAGGTTCAACTAACGCGAGCAACCTCTCACATCTTAAGATTGTTGACTATTAAATCCATGGTCATTGGGATCTACCCCGAAACACCTGTAGACCTTCCAGAAGGACAGAAGCAACACGAAGAGCGAGAGTTTCCCATGCGTGGAGAACGGCTGTCCGTACAGCTAGCTTCAACACGTCGGATGAGAGAGGTCACTCCCCGTAGCCAACCCTCACTAACTGGCCCAGTCCTGAAAGCGGAAACAGTCACTGGCGATCTTCCACACTGTGTTGGTAGGTGTGGCTTGCGCTGTCAGCAAGAAGTTCTGATTGAAGTAGCGCTGCTTGTCGCCATCAAATTTTACTGTCCCACTTGTCACCACGAGGACTGTTGTCTGGCCTTGAGTAGCTTGCTCTTCACAAGGAGAAGTATAAAGAAAACAACTCAAAGACTAACAGGTAAAGAAGTAGGAAATGTACACAGAAGTTTCATTCGATTCTTGTTATGCTAGTTATAGGGTAACAACTGGTTACACGTTCATGGAAAGTACAGTTTTGTTGCATCATTTCTATACAGACAATGGTGTATTCACTCACCAGCACTGCTTTTTAATGGCTTTTCTATTGGCATCTCACGTTTTTCATTTTGGAGGACTACAACAAACACCTCAGTTTTTGCTTAGAATAAGCTCTCATTGTTTGAGATACACACATATATATATTTGTAAAGTTGCATATACTTTTTCCCCCCACTACTAGAGATTATATCTTTTTCACAGCAGAGCAAAGCAAGCATGCTCGACCACAAGCTTTTTGCTTACTTATATTCCCAAAATATGCATTAGAAGTAATTTAACTTCTCAATTATGTAAGCCTTTTTTTTAGCAGTTGTTAACCACAAATCTCAAGAACATCATCTATTCTACATGTAAAGAAATCAAAGTACATACAGGTTAATGATTTGTTCCACATTATACTGCAAGTCATTATCAGAGGCTACAGTAGAGGTCTCTTGACTCTTAGACATCGTCAAGGACAACGTAACCTGATAAGCCAGACTTTTTCAATACATGGAAATACATCACATCTGAATATGATCTTAACAAAAAAGTCCTTAAAATATCTGCCCAGACATGAGAAAAAGTGTGGAGTTGCTGCATTTCTTCATTTGTGCTTTATGTACAACTCAGTATTTTCTCTAAGCTTGTTCCAAAAGAAATACTAAGCACTGCAATAATTGCAGTTCATTTTCAACAGTTATAAAAAGACTGAAAAATAATTAAGTAAATTGTAACGCAACCTTACCATGAACGGGCTGGCAGTCCAACACATTAACCTGGAATTCACTAGATGGCAACATTTCAAAAAATTTGTTCAGTTCTTCTGGCCCGGACACTGCGTTACCATTCCAAACTAACGTTGCTTTGTCCAAATAAAGTCTTGATAAAGCCTGAGTGATTATGAAAAGATATATTTGAGGGAAATGTGTAAACACATACAATGGACAACACACAAAACAATATTCTTTGAATCAGATAATGATTTGGGTTGCAGGGGACCTTACAGATCATCTGGTTCCAACCCCCCTGCCATGGGCAGGGACCCCTTCCACCAGCCCAAGGTGCTCAGAGCTCCATCCAACCTGGCCTTCAACACTGCCAGGGAGGGGGCAGCCACAGCTTCTCTGGGCAACCTGGGCCAGGGCCTCACCACCCTCATGGTAATTATTTTTTTCTTTATATCTAATCTAAACCTACCCTCTTTCAGTTTAAAGCCATTACCCCTTGTCCTATCACTCCATGGTCTTGTATAAAGTTCCTCTCCAGCTTTCTTACAGACCCCTCCAGGCACTGGCAGCTGCTCTAAGGTCTCCCTGGAGCCTTCTCCTCTCCAGGCTGAACAGCCCCAGCTCTCCCAGCTTTTCCTCACAGCAGAGGGTTCCAGCCCTCGGATCATGACTGGGGCCTCCTCCGGCCCCACTGCAACAGCTCCAGGTCTGCCCTGTGCTGAGGGCTCCAGAGCTGGGCACAGGACTCCCGGGGGGGTCTCAGCAGAACGGGGCAGAGAGGCAGAATCCCCTCCCTCAACCTGCTCCTTATGTTGTGAATTACTGATTTTTGCCGTTACTTCAACAGATAAAATGTCCTCCTGAAATATCACCTCCTTTTAACAATCAGTGCTCCTGACCAAGAATTAAAACTAACTGAAACACATTCTTCTTTATAAGTTGCATGGTGACTCATATGCCTCCAAATTTAAATACTGATGAGATTCGTTTAACAAAGCTGCTGATAGAACTGAACTAGTTGCTAACAAAAGGATAGTGCTACCTCTCCATAATAAGTTTATTGCTGGTTTGCTGGGGGGTGGGGTGGTGGTGCACGCAGAACAGATTATGTCAGGAAAGTGTAATTTCAGGTTTAAAAAAAAAGTGAACAAGATCAGTAAGAGTGGAAACTTACAAAGGACAGTTATCTGCAGCAGCAGACCTAAACTTCCCAAATGTTCCCTAGGCAGCTGAATAACAGCCTAACTCTCCTTCAAGCTGTTGATACATCTCCGCCTAACCTACTAATGCTCAAAGTGACAATGAAGTAACACGCAACTGCTGATATTTTCACATAATCTAAGAGTTACTAAATTACAATTACAATACATCAATCTCCACAGCTCTCTTTTGGTGCAAATATTTGTTACATGATACCACATCAATGTGGTCCATGAAGACTTTCAGAGCCCGATCGAGCTGTTTCCACTTTATCCTCAGGCACTCCCGCAGACTCCCAGAAACAGAAGTGTAATAACGGCTACCAAAAGAAGCTTGAAAAAAAAAAAAAAGAGCTAAATCCTGACCTCAGAGACAAATAAAGTAGGTTTTATCTGCCTGTACTGACAAATCCTGCACCTGTAAAGCACAGCTGGACACGAGCTGAACTACTATCATAAAGAAGCCTAAGGCACTTTCTACAAGGGCCCCTTTTACAGCAATGCTGCACAGTAACACAAAGAATCCTCTACAGGGGAGTCCAAGAGGAACAGAGGTCTCAACCTGGCCAATACAACACATGGTAACCAACTGTCCCGTGTTTTCAAGAGCAATGCTAGTTAGAAAAGCAAGCAAAAACTGCACAAGACAGTTCCAACTATTGTCAAAATATCTACATACCCTTCTTCTCTTATCCATCGTTTCATAATAAATGTTGACAAACTCATCTGCAGCTCTACATGCTTGATCCACGTACGTTTTGAAATCCTGGAGAGAAGAAATCATACTTAATTAATCATACTTAGTTAATTTAGGTGATTTTATGCAACCTAGTCATCTGTGCAATTTCTCCAACAAGTCACTTTGGTTAGTCTTTTCCATCTCCACTGAAAGATTACGTCAAATAATGTTGAAATTGATTCCAAACTCCTTTTCTACTTGCAGGAGGTATCAGCTTTTAGCCAGGTGACTGTTTCAACATTCATTTTGAACGCTGACATATTTCTCATATTTAAATGGTAAATATTTACATTGAAAAATGGGCTACAGCTGGCTGCAAGTGGTGTGAACATGCAAGCATTCAGTGAAAACACTTGTTGCTGTGGTGGCTGTTCTGAAACAAAGTTAAGGAATGAGATTCACTCAATGTATTTCTGAAAATCAGCAGAGCCCCATCACACTGCCACCACAGTCTAATTTTTTAAAACATCTTTATACATACATATATAACAGGTAATAATATACATAATTGGACATATAGATATTAAAATGAGAGAACATGCCCACACGCTGGATGCATTCCAGTATCAGTCACTTAAATGCTATACCCACAGGTGAAAACCAAGCAATCCTCACATCTTGCTATCTTCCTTACATCTCTGTTTCTATTCATCCAAAAGTAACAGCGTTGGCTGTCACACCACCGCACGGTGATCTCATTTGGTTGTTTGTTTGGTTTGTTTAGCTGTTTGGCCCTTTGTCTCCTACAGACCTTAAGCTGCGACATCCTGGAAAGCGGCGATTCTGTATTTCCTGTCCATACATCTGTAGAATTGCATTTGGTTCTAGTACAATAATTTAAAGTACTACCATTTATCATTGTTCTATTTCAGCATTATATTCTCAACACTTGCAAATCAGTACTTCACAATTTAACTACTTATATTTTCTTGGCAGTCTTTAATGAATATACACCAGAACTACCAAGAAATCCTCCAGTATTACCACAACAAACACTTTTATCCAGAGAAACCTCCATACCGCGTAACACTTACCAGCCTATCAAACTATCCCTGCTTGCTCCACAAAACCAAATACTCTCGTCTTATTACAGATTATTCTTTTGATCTCCCTCTGTAAGGACATGAGCCTGCTCTTCTCCTTCCTATCTTCCAGCAATTTCTGAATCCACAGGCCAATTCCAAACAAATATGAGAAAGTAGTCTTAAAGATGCTGTAGTCCAGCAAGTGCCAAGAGAAACTCTTTGGCACTGGGCAACAAAGAGTATTAGACCTCCCAGTAAGAGAACAGTGATTGTAACTCGGCCTGTTAAGTTATTCAGAGTAGACGGCTGCTACCTCTCAACCAGGACACACTTGCACACCTAGACTTCCTAACCCGCAGCCAAACGTATCATCATTTAGCTGCCACACAGAGAAGGGCTGTGAGGGAGAGCATCAGAGAAACACCAGGAGACTGGAATGAGCTGTTAGGGTACCTGCCATGTACGTTAAATGGAAAATAAGGTTCGTTAGTTTTGTTACTCCAGACAAGTTCTAATAACCATAGCCTGGAATATGTTTTTAAATTCTGAGAATAATTTAGGTTGGAAGAAACTGCTGGAGATCATCCGCTCCAAATCCCTGTTCAAAGCAGAGCCAAACTCAGAGCTTGATCTAACGTCAAAGTCAGATCCAACTACTCAGGGTCCCATCTCCCGTCACGTTTAAACATCTCCGAGGATGGAGATCTCACAGTTTCTTCGGGCTCCTGTTCCAATCTCTCATCACCTCACTCGGGAATCCTTCTCTCTAGCATTTCACAGAAAAGGCATAATTTAAAAAGAAACACCAAACAACCAAACAAACCAGAAAAAAACCCTTGAATCCTCTGAGGACCCGTCCAAGCAGGCAGGCAGCCTACGCCGGCTCACCACACAGAATGCTGCGGCCGCGGGGCAGGGACCCGCCGAGGGACCCCGGGAGCGGCGGGG
>Ga0065711_1046605_pt1 | contig 12798 bp, 9 predicted proteins | sample Hoacrofraction12_FD_59098 | JGI IMG/M metagenome (GOLD analysis project Ga0065711, IMG submission 59098) | Hoatzin crop microbial communities from Cojedes, Venezuela - Epithelial fraction 12 v2 (version 2) | ecosystem: Host-associated > Birds > Digestive system > Esophagus > Crop | place...
CTAACATTCTGTGATTCTGTGATCACTGGAACTGTTCAAAGTCAGATCGGGTGGGGCTTTGTGCAACCTAATCTAGCAAAAGATGTCCCTGCTTGTGGTGGGGGGTTGGACTAAGTGATCTTCAAAGATCCCTTTCAACCCAAATAATTCTATGATTTTACGAAAGGAGACATTTCCTCACAAGGTACAAATTGGAGTGAGATTTGTGGAGGATCCTGTTCTCATGGCTAAAAACTCTAAGTGGGAAGAGCAAGGTGAACTCCTTCTCCTACAGTTTTCTTGATCAAACCTAGTTTGGTATTTCTAGAGGGCAAAATGCTTTTAATTGCCATAGGTGGTTGAATGCCAATTTGCTGTGATGTTTATTTAAGGGCAGACCTCTTGGAGACACCATGTCCGAAGGTTTCTCTGCACTGCAACTACGTCTCCCCTATCCCTTGAGTGGATGTTTCTAGTGACGGTGTTAAACCCAGCTTTAGACCATATTCCCCACAGTGACACGTGCAAGCACAGGAAACAAAGATTTAAAACTGAGGTCAAGCAGCAGAGCAAAATATTAAGCCTGAACCACTTGATACTATTTTCTGTAGACAAATGAATGCTAGTAGCATACCCCAAGCTCCTGGCTAGAAATGATATCATTTGCTCTGTGTTTAAGATCTGTGGCTGCAGACAGCCAGCAACAATTTCATTAATAACGATCTGGTCAGATAATGGGAGAGAAACCTAGAGTTGATAGGGCAGGTTTCTAAGGACTTCCATGGAAAACCACTGTGCTCATTTAATAAAAACTCTCAGTAGAAAAAGCTTAGTTCTGACCAAACTCTAGGCATAGATGCCTTTTTTTTAAAGAGAAAAGCTCCATCTGTCAGTGTGTCCCTGATTTATTGTTTTGTTTTCTTTCCTTTTTACAATTGAAAGTCTCTTGGGTCTACTGTCTTTTACTTCAAGTTTTGAAACCAACAGATTCCCAAGATCAAAAAAAGGACATTTTGCCTTCAGGTTGGTAAGGACAAAAACTTGCCAATCTGCAAAGTATGTCTTTGGGTATGCGTTTTCCCTTATTTTTTCCACCTGAATCAAAGAAGGATGGGGAAGCAATTGCAGTATTACATTTACAAGATGAGAAGCAAGTCTCATACACAGCCTTAGATGGTCTTGAAATATCTGTGTCCTCATCACTGTCCTGTCTACTGCAGAAATGTCCTGGACAGCAGAGTGCTATTGATACTTACCCTGCTTCAGTCTTTATCATAAGAAATACTGTCTATACAGTATAGGTGATGGACCACGCTGTGTCTCACACTCCATCTCCAGCCCAAACCTAATCTGGTCCTGAAGGCTGGATGTCAAGATATCCACAGCCTGTTGAAGGCTCCCATCATGGAGGCAGTAGAGTCAGAGGGGTCCTGTCTCTAGGCTGGCTCAGTGGTTGTTCAAGTAGAACAAATCACTGTAACTTTTGGCCCGGCGTTTTAAAGCAAAACAACACCACTTCATGCTGTAACCTGGACAATCCAGTAGCTGCTGCACAATCAGCCGAGTTGTCCATGCAATGTGGACAGGTTAGCTGATGGTGGGAAATATCCTGGTCTGGAAGCTGGAGGTCTTACCTCCCTTGAGGACAGCATGTAGGGAGCAGAAATGTGAAGCTGTTCAGCAGAACATAAAGAAAAATCTTGGCTGTGTGGCCTGCTGTTGGAGGCATCTTAAGGAGCAAGCCTTGAAGAGGGCTTGGGAGAAGTGGGAGAAAAAGAAAAGCAGCAAATGAGCAGGAGCATACTGAGAACTGAGTTGCATAGACCATGACGTGCCGCATCCATATCCAGAAGGGATATCTTTGAGCTGAAATGCAGAGGTGTAAACACTAGAACTTGGAGTTTCTGCTGCTGCTCACTGGGGTTAAGGCTGAGAAGCAGACTGGAGGTCTCAGAATAAAAGTGACATTTGTGTAGCTTCTGAGAATTTCAGGAAAACTAGCTGAATGACTGGAAATGGAATTGTGCTGAGGAAACAGAAGCAAAAGAGGTGTCCCAAACCAAAATATTACACCCTTCTGTGTCATCACATTTTCACCACAGCTTTACCAGACTGGAGTTCAAAAGAACAATGGGGCATAAACATAAATCCAAAGCATGCACAAGTCAATTGACCAAAACTGTACAGAAACAAGCCACAAAGCTGACTCTAAAGCGCTCAGTGGGTTGGACCAGAAGACCTTAGGTGTAAGGTGGGCTCTCCACTATCCATCTCCCTTGGTGCAGAGCAGAGCTCCTGGGCCTTTCATGCAGTGCTGCAGGGGGAGCTGAAGATCCCCAAACCATTGTGCTCAGCACTGAGATCTCTGAAACCATCTCCCCTTTCTGGAGGGTAGGCACTATCATGAGCTCTGCCATGGAGCAATCAGCTTCCTTATACGGTCTGGAGGCTGGAAAGTCCTCCTGGGCTCAAGTACCTATACAAAGACTTTGAAACGACTTGAGGTGCCTGTCTGCTATCTACTCCCTCGTGGGTGAGCTCTTCCTTAGGATGTGGAAAATCTGTTTTCATTCCAAATTTTGGACTGGAAGAAAAAGGTTTGTAATTGTGCTGGAGTCCTGATCATCAGCTCTTTGACTTCTCCGCTTGCAGAGCAGGTAGGAGGCCAGCAGTGAGCTCACTGCTCACTCATCCTTTCCATTCCCCAGCTGCATCCTTCCCTGGTATTGTTCCCCACTGTGTACAAGGACTGCTGCTCTGAGGGTTGCTGCTCTGCCTGCCCATGTGGTGTAAACCATTGTGCTGAGGCCAACAGTGAGTTATGGGCACATCCCGCTCTGAAAAGATCCCAGGAGTCCGGGAAAGTGGGAAGGAAGTCAACACAATAGAAGAACCTCTCCGAACAAAAGGTGATTGAGGCACTTCTTGTCTCCTGTTACACCCTGAGCATCCTCAGGATAGAAGCCGACTTCTCCTGATCCCTCAGCCTGCAGTAAGTTCCAGTAATTTGTAAAAGTCCTTGAAACCATATAGCCGGGGAGGAGATGAGCTGCTGAGTTGTAACATGTTGGAGGGCCTGAGAAAGAATGGGGCTTTGTTAGTGCTCTGAAGCAGAAGGGGAGGGCATGGGGCTTTTGTTGGGCAGCGTATCTACTTTTTCTGATGTGGTGGCTGCTGCTTTGACAAAATATTTATGGGGATTTCCGGCAATTATGGACCAATTGGGGAAAATGCTTTCATGTTTTAGGAGATGCGGTGGTGGCTGAGCTCAAATAGATTGGCTGGGGAGGACTCCGGGTCCTCCTCATAGATGGACTTGGGGTTTGGGGTTTGTTTTCTTTAATAGGAGGGGGAAATAGTTATGTTGGCTGAGATGTAGCATAGGACAGGCTTTGCATGCATCACGTGCAGGCTGTCACACGGTCTCAGCAGTTGGCTCTGAATAGCAGGAAACGTCCCGTTTCCCAGGGTTTCCGTCTGTGAGCTATAGCAAGCCCAGAATCCGCACGAGGGGAGAGGCTGGCAGGACAAGAAGAAAGAGCACAGGAGCTGCATTTAGCAAACTGCTGTGGGAATGGACTGTAGGTGAAAAGAAATTAGAGCTGGGGAACGCCACTGTGCAAAGAAAAACACATCTTTTCCTTTTCCCTTTCAGCTTCCTGTATTTTAAGTTTCCCCAACACATGAGCTGCAGGAGCACAGATCACAAAGTTTCTCCTCCTTTTAAAAAGGCAAATAACAAGCAATTGTTTTAGAAACTCTATTTGCCCAGGTTTCGTAACTGGCTCTCTGGGCTCTGTGGGTGTCTCATCTAATGAACAGGCCCAGATCTGTGTTTCAGCAAACGAGGTGGCTGGACGTGGGAGGGAGAGGTGGGAGGGGAAAGCGGCGGCTCTGGGAGCACCGAGTATTTCAGGACTCGGAAGCTCGGAGAAGCTGCTGCAGCAGCTTTTACCACGGGGGAATTTTAATTGGCCGCCTTATGCAAGGTACGTTGCTCTATGCGCTGGTTATTTTGGGGTTTCGTGATCAGAGTTCTTTGGCTGGTTGTTCTCCCATTGATCCTGAGGCTCTGTTTTGTGTTTAGACACGTATCGTAGGAGGAGTGTAAGATCAGCCGTAGCAGGTTGAAGAGACTGTTGAATGTAATGTGCTATGAGTAAAAGTCCTGAGGCAGAGTAAAGTTTAGGAGTGTTTTCTACAGGTAGAAATTATACCTGTCCAAGTGACCGAAGGTGTGGAGTGCATTTTCCTGGAGTGTAAAATGCACTTGCCTTCACCTCTGCATTTCATCTAGACAACACGTTGTCCTTGCGTAAAGAAGGTACGTTGTCTTTAAGGTATTTAATCCCCAGTAGGGTCCAGACTTGCGGCATTAAATCGCCTGCTGGCTCTCACCTGGTGCTTTCCAAAAAGGGCTGCTGAAGAAGCATGTGCACACGCAGTCCCTCTCTTGCAGGCAGCTGCCTGATCCTGTGTGTGTTGGGGCTTGCTCCTGTTTCGAGGGAGGGATTTTCCACCCAAGCAGGCAGCCTCACCTGGCAATACAAGCCTGATGAAGCAAGGCTGGTAACCGTGCATTCACGCTGGGGTTGCACAGCTTGCCTGGCGGAGTAAAGAAACCAATACCCAACTAATTAGTCAGGGTGAGAGAGGCTGATAAGCTTGCCTGGGTTTCTGCAAGGCAGGGAAGCGGTGAAAAGCTTGCAGGTGTCTTAGGTGTTAAGTGAAAAGTCTGGGTCAAAGGCCCAATTACGGGGGAACAGTAACATACTTAAGACCTTTAAAAAATAACAAACAACTATGTGTTTCGAGCCAGAAGAGGAGGAGCTGCAGTTCACAGGAGGGATTGTTGTTAAACTTTAGCATAGTTTAATTTGGACTTGAACCAAAGCTGCATGTCTTGGTCTGTGCAAATTTCCTATGGCCTGGAAGCTTCCAAGACCTTGCAGCTGCTCCCTGAACTTGGTAGTTTCATTACTGCCACTGCAATGATTTCAATTCCCAATGAGCTGCAAGACAAGATTTTTGAGGATCTGCAAGGAAACCAGACTGAGTTGTCTGTCAAGACCCTGCCTTCAATGTAGTAATGCATTTTGAAGGCAAACAATATCAGCAAGCTCCAGAGGGATAAGATAAATTCAGGGACAACAGGTCCGTAGGCAGATACTAGGGACAGGGTTGCACCCTTTGAGATCCCTAACGCAACAGTTAGTTGTTGGGGGAATACAAGAGGAACGGACCTAAGAAAGTCGCCAAGTTTATGTTTGTTCTCTAAATAACAGCTCTTATTCTTACTGCCAGACTAGCTAGACCACTGGCCTGACCTGGTTGGGTATTGTTTACATTCCTGTTGAATTGGAAAGGGCTCATGCAAAGTACTTCGGGCTCAACAAACAGGAATCTTCTTGTGAAACTTTTTTGTCAGAGCTTTGACCAGCTCTTCAGGTCATCAAAAGACCTGGGTTTTGGCACTCAAAGCACTTCAGTGAACTGTGGCATGTTGGAATGATGATCAGAGGTTAGCAAGCACTGGCAACTCTTTGCGGGTCCATCCTGTCTTCAGTGGCTTGTAATTTGTCCTCCAAGAGAACCTGAAGGGTTTGATGAAACTCTAGAAGCTTCCTGCTGCACTCAGCCTTTGGTAAAGGCCTTGAGCGCTAGAGGAGAGGAATTAAAATTTGGCAGTTCTTCAGTCAGGATTGTCATTAGTGTTCCTGGGCACGAGTGAGTTTTAGGGACTCAGACAGAATGCAAAGGCTGGGTGCAGGGATTAAACTAATCCAAGCAAGTCTATTTTTCTCTCCGTTCCTGTTTTGTACAGACTTCAGCCTTGCCCTATTTCTGGCAGGTATTGAGGATGCTGCGAAGTGCTTAGGCTGTGCATGGGTGACTTGGTAGGGTAGATCTGAGAGGTTTTGTAAGTGGCATTTTGCAGTGACACGTCGTTAGCTTTTGGACATTGTCTCTAGCATAAGCACACATGTGTGAGATGGGAGGAGAGGCAAGTAGTGGTGTCAAAAGGTAGAGCAGCTAGAGGATGGATCCAAAACCTCACTTGTGAATACTTGATGGACCCAGCCATCTCAGAAGTGGCTTTAATCAGAGTTTTATGATGATTTTCTGTCTTTTAGCACAAAGAAAGAGAAATCACCTCCAGTGTTACTCAAGTTCTGGAGGTCCTGAGTGGAAAGGATGGTTCAGAGGGATGACATTACTGTACATTGAACCCATCTCATCTGTGAAGCAGTTCTGCTACCAGCTCTCCCATTGTCCCAAGGGACACTCCTCTGATACTGTCTGTGCCTCTGGGTTGGTTTCCAGGCTGTAATTCAGGGTCTGATTCAAAACTGCTTCGATGTAGGTAGTAACACGTATTCTAAACCCCAGATGTGTAACACTGTCATTTTTCTTGCTTTTAGAGGCCATGTTGAAATCCCCTTTGCTTTGGAAAAGTAGAGGAGGCATATTGTGAGTATGAGGCCAAGGGAGAGGAGCTCTTGCTCCCAAAGCTGTGATCAGAGCTGTGACACAAAGAATGTCCCTAGCTGTTAAGAACAGCTATATTTCTAGTATTTCCCATATTTCTACTCCAATGGAGAACTATTGAGTCCTCTCTTCTCACAGTCTCCTTTCCTTTGCTGCCTCCAGAAAACCTGTAGTTTTTTCGGATTTGGCTTGGAGTCTTATCCAGTAACTCCAAGTCATTTTGTGTTGCATATGAGTTGCTGGGTCAAAATATTTGTGCTTCTGCATGCATAAGCTGTTTGCAAGTGGTAACGATAATGATAATGCAAGCTACCAGGCCACGGGGGATTAAACCACTAAGTAAACATCATCTCACCTGTGGGCCTTATCGTACTCACCTTGCTATTTGCAAAGGCTGAATGATATCCTTAATTGTGGCGAGAGTGATCTTCTCTAGCCTTAGTTGTCAACAAGTAAAGGGTCTTATTTTAGCTGTTTAATCCTGTAGCTAGTGGAGAGAGACCAGGTATGCCCAAAGGCCCACTCATCTCACAATGGATTAAACTGAGCTTCTCATGTCTCCTTGTTGATTACAAAGAGTCTGGGGTGGGCAGTTCAGCCTTCAGACACCCAGAAGGGGCAGACCGATTCTGTCGTTTTGAAGTCAAGTAGATGTTTATGGTTGTTTTTACTGGGCTCAAGAGTGAACTACTGAAGGAGGGGACATGAGCTTCCAGTTTGGGTTTGGGGAAGAAAGAAAAAAAGCCGGGTCACATAAGGCTGTGTAAAGCTCTTGCGTTCCTTGTTTTTTACAAAAAAAAAAAAAAAGAAAAACACACTCCCCTCCCCCACACATAGCTTCCTGTTTTTCCTTTTTTTTGTGTGTTAAAGATGGAAGAAGATGAAAGCATGAGGAAAAAAAAAATTCTCCTTGTGCTCCTCAGTGCTTTCTGAAGAGAGTACTGAATGCTTGTTTGACCCTTCAGAAGCTCCTGGCTACGCACTGCTAAATTTCCTGAGATCTTAACGTGGTTGATATTTTGACAACCTTGCATTGTCGATTTTTCTGTGCTTGAGGCCTTACCATGCAGGTGACGAACAAACAATTTTACGGCTGATGCATAAAATCAGCAGTAGGAAGCCAGGCTACTTCACCTCTCATAACACAGAACAACACACCTGGAGAACGGCACAAAAACTGGAAAGGGTTGTGCTAATACTTCCTCCATATGTGCTGCTTGCTTCATCAGGAACTTCCTGAGCTGGAGTTGATGCCTTTGTTTTTATTATCTTCTAATTGAATTTTTTTTTCCTCCATGGACTCATCCAGTTGCTTTCGAACATAGGTATATTATTGTCATAGCAACAACAGACTCTTGTCACAGTGAGTTCCATGGCTTAATTAGACATGGTGAGGTTGGATGTCCTGTTGTTCATCCTGAGCTGGTCCCTTTGCTTGAGGGTGGTGGTGGTTGTGCTGTGCTCCAAATGTTTGCTTGTGTGGTCTCGCCTGTGTATGAACCTGGACTGACAGCAAGCTTGAGGGTCTGGTGTTCAGGGTGAAAGGCTTGATGAGTTTATTAATTTTGTCATGTTTTTAAACTACGTGGTGCACTGTGCCTACCTACTTTCACTGTTGTCCTGCTCAGCAATTTGCCCTGGTAAAGAAAATGTTGAACTAGACCCCCTAGTTCCTTCATGTGGCTGGCATCGGCATGCTCCCTGTATCCTGTGCTAAAGCCTAATCCAAGTAACCGTTACCTCTGTTGTTCTCTTCCTCCTTTTTATGCTGCTAAGGGCTGTCTTGGGATTTGGGGTTTTATTGTCTTTCTGGCCTGCTTATTCCCAATTACCTCTTAACTCGTACATTGCGTGTTTCTGTCTGCTTGTGAGGTGCCTCCAGTAAGATGAACACTAATTCATCTCAAGTCATCATGATTTGAGGCTTGACAAGAGCAGAGTCTCAATGGGAGAATTTGCTCCAGCCTGTTAGTGTTGGTTAAACAAAGCCTGGAATTGTTTTTTCGCATGTCAGAATGGTCTTTGTGCCAGCCTGAATGCAGACTCAGCAGGAGCACAGCATGCGAAAGGGGGGATGTCATTTGGAAACACAATTAGGATGCATGAGGATACTTGGACCCTAGAGAAAAGCAGCAAAGGTTGGGACCGAAAGAGGAACAACATCTCAGTGTTGGCCACCAGAGTTTGCCTCCACGGCCTGAGGAGCTGCTGAGTTTAAGGACTCTGAGCTAATGGCACTAACTGAATGAGGAGATCCCACCCTGCTCGTGGACATGTTTATGTGGTGGTACATTAAACTATGCTGGGGAGTGGATACAGGTTAAAAAGTAATCTGGCAAAGAAGGCTAGGGTCCACGGTCCAAGCTCAAACATAGCTCTCCTCTCCCCCCTCCACCCCTTAAGAGCAATACTTAGTGCTAATCCATTTTTTCCCTCAACCACCCCCTATTTTTAGTCCTATTAATCATGATTATACCGATGTTAAGCTGACCAAAGGGAGGAAACGGCTATTAGGTCTATGTTCATTCTGATTTAAGGTCTTGAAATTTGTTTGTTATGTCACACACTGTGATGTGATGTAAAATTCTGGCCTGTATTAACTCAGTCTAACAATAAATATTTAAGAAGTTTATCTACTATTATATTATATATCCGTATAATATATAATATAATATATGTTAATATACCTGTTAATCATAGAATGTTAGGGGTTCGAAGGGACCCCTGTGGGTCATCTAGTCCAAGCCCCCTGCCGAAGCAGGGTCACCTATAGCAGGCTGCACAGGACCTTGTCCAGGCGGGTCTTGAATATCTCCAGAGAGGGAGACTCCACAACCCCTCTGGGCAGCCTGTTCCAGTGCTCCGTCATCCTCAGAGTGAAGAAGTTCTTCCTCATGTTCAGCTGGAACTTCCTCTGCTTCAGTTTGTGCCCGTTGCCCCTTGTCCTGTTGCTGAGCACCACTGAAAAGAGTTTGGCCCCATTCTCCTGACACCCACAATATATGATATTAATATATAAGTGATTTTATGATGGAGTGACTACCTCAGTGGACAATGGAAGAGACATGGATGTGATCTATCTGGACATCTGTAAAGCCTTTGACACGGTCCCCCACAACATCCTTCTCTCTAAATTGGAGAAATATGGATTTGATGGGTGGACTGTTTGGTGGATCAGGAATTGGTTGGAAGGTCACAGCCAGTGGGTAGTGGTCAACGACTCGATGTCCAAATGGAGATCGGTGACAAGCGGTGTCCCTCTGGGGTCTGTACTGGGACTGGTGCTGTTTAATATTTTTGTCAATGACATAGTAGGATCGAGAGCACCATCAGCAAGTTTGCAGATGACACCAAGCTGAGTGGGGCAGTTGACACACCAGAAGGACGGGATGCCATCATAAGAGACCTGGACAAACTGGAGAAGTGGGCCTGTGTGAATCTCTTGCAGTTCAACAAGGCCAAGTGCAAGGTCCTGCACCTAGGTTGGGGCAAACCACGGTATCAATACAGGCTAGGGGATGAAGGCATTGAGAGTAGCCCTGCTGAGAAGGACTTGAGGGTACTGGTGGATGAAAAGCTGGACATCAGCCACCAACGTGAGCTTGGAGCCCAGACGGCCAACCATATCCTGGGCTGCATCCCCAGCAGCGTGGCCAGCAGGTCAAGGGAGGTGATTCTACCCCTCTACTCCGCTCCACTGAGACTTCACCTGGAGCGTCCAGCTCTGGAACTTTCAGTACAAGCAGGACATGGACATGTTGGAGCGGGGCCAGAGGAGGCCACAGAAACGATCCGAGGGCAGGAGCACCTCTTCTATGAGGGAAGACTGAGAGAGTTGGGGCTGTTCAGCCTGAAGAAGAGAAGATTGCTGGCAGACCTTATTGCGGCCTTTCAGTACTTAAAGGAGGCCTATAGGAAAGATGGGGACAATCTTTTTAGCAGGGCCTGTTGTGACAGGACAAGGAGTAATGACTTTAAACTAAGGGAGGGTAGATAACGATATGAGGATATAAGGAAGAAATTTTTTACACTGAAGGTGGTGAAACACTGGAACGGGTTGCCCAGAGAGGTAGTAGAGGCCCCATCCCTAGAAACATTCAAGGTCAAGCTGGATGGGGCTCTGAGCAACCTGATCTAGTTGAAGACGTCCCTGCTTATTGCAGGGAGGTGGTTGGGCTAGATAACATCTAAAGGTCCCTTGCATACCAAAGCATTCTATGATTCTAATTCCTGAGGGAGAAACTCACTACTGATAGGTTTTGTGCAGAACTGTATATTATTCTGCCCTGTAATGTGCATCTTTTAGAGCTATACACTGCTTGGGGATGGACACAATGCTCATGCAAAGGGTGAGGGAATGGTTAACAGCAGGGAAGGACTTGTGTGTCCTTCTGGGCTTCTAGAAGATAGCAAGACAAGAAGAGAGTTTTAGATTTCAAATTCTTTAGATTGCGTTTTCCTGCACAATGAAGGGGCATCTACCAGTCCAAGTGTAAGTGCCCATGCTGTATATTGCATTCTTAGATGGTTTTAGACGTTTTACTTAGAAGCAACACCATTACCGGCATGAGAGAAAGTGGCCTAGAAAGTGAAAAGCAATATCTGAGGAAGAGTTTCAGGTTTACCCTGAAGGAAAAGTATCTTTAGTACCGCTTGACTTCAGTTTAGAATGCTTTTATTTACTTCTGAACTAGAGTTTGAATTAAAGCATCTTTATCCCTGCCTCTGCAAAGATGATGTACTCGCTTGACACGGGCTGTAGTAGCAAGGTGCCTCTTCAGCTGCATGGCAGCAATAACTTGACTGCCTCTCAAAGGGCAGGGAAGGGAAAACTCAGCCTGTTTGAGGACTGTATGTCCTCATTTCTGAGGCAGTTGGTAGTAGAAAGATGATGAACTGCAAGGATGGATGAGATTGGAGGGGCTGCAAAGGCGCAATGCCCTTTGGGATGGCTGATAAAGGAGAAGTGAAGAGTTTAACGAGAGGAGGCTACAGCAAACATGGTTGTGGCATTTACATACCAGGTGGTTTAGTATTAAAATGCCCTAAGCACTTTCTAAATCTGGTACTGTTCATGGCTGGTTTCTCTCATCTGAGAAGAGTTCTTATTGACTGATAATCTTAACTTGAGCGCAGAAGGGGATTCACAAGAGGAAGATGGAAATAGAATAGTCCTTCTGTGGATGTCCAGTTTGTTCCTTAATGTACAGGAGCTGATAAGATTGACTAGATGTGTTTTTCCATGAGAAACTTTGTGTCACGTTGGAAATCTATGGGGCTTTCCAGACATTTTCCTGGTGGAAGAGCTGCCTCAGAGCTTCAGGCTACTAAGTAGAAAGGGGTTCTATGCAAAGCTGACAGTGAGCCTCAGCATTTTACCAAAACCTGTCCTTGCTTGGTTTGTCGTCTTTTCTACCCACCCTTCTGGCTATTTCCTGAAACTGAATATTATTAAGCAAGTGGAGAGGAAGGTTATCAGGAGTAGTCAACATGGATTCACCAAGGGGAAATCACGCTTGACCAATCTGATAGCTTTCTACGATGGCCTGACTGGCTGGGTAGATGAGGGGAGAGCTGTGGATGTTGTCTACCTCGAATCCAGCAAGGCTTTTGACACTGTCTCCCATAACATCCTCATAGGGAAGCTCAGGAAGTGTGGGCTAGATGAGTGGTCAGTGAGGTGGATTGAGAACTGGCTGAATGGCAGAACTCAGAGGGTTGGCATCAGCAGCACTGAGTCTAGTTGGAGGCCTGTAGCTAGTGGGGTTCCCCAGTGGTCAGTACTGGTCCCAGTCTTGTTCAACTTATTCATCAATGACCTGGGTGAAGAGTGTATCCTCAGCAAGTTTGCTGATGACACAAAACTGGTAGGAGGGGCTGATACACCGGAAGGCTGTGCTGCCATTCAGCGTGACCTGGATAGGCTGGAAAGCTGGGAAGAGAGGAACCTGATGAAGTTCAACAAGGGCAAATGCAGGGTCCTGCACCTGGGGAGGAATAACCCCTTGCACCAGTACAGGTTCAGGGCTGACCTGCTGGAGAGCAGCTCTGTGGAGAGGGACCTGGTTGTCCTGGTGGACGACAAGTTGACCATGAGCCAGCAGTGTGCCCTGGTTGCAAGAAGGCCAATGGTATCCTGGGGTGCATCAAGAAGAGTGTGGCCAGCAGGTCGAGTGAGGGTCTTCTCCCCCTCTGCTCTGCTCTAGTGAGGCCCCATCTGGAGTACTGTGTCCAGTTCTGGGCTCCCCAGTTCAAGAAAGATGAAGAGCTACTGGAGAGAGTCCAGCGGAGGGCTACGAGGATGAGGAGGGGACTGGAGCATCTCTCCTA
>Ga0065711_1046607_pt1 | contig 12797 bp, 6 predicted proteins | sample Hoacrofraction12_FD_59098 | JGI IMG/M metagenome (GOLD analysis project Ga0065711, IMG submission 59098) | Hoatzin crop microbial communities from Cojedes, Venezuela - Epithelial fraction 12 v2 (version 2) | ecosystem: Host-associated > Birds > Digestive system > Esophagus > Crop | place...
CCCCCCACCCCCCGCCCTCCCTTCCCCGGGGGCGGGCGCCGGTCCCGGGAGCCTTCCCCGCGGCGGGGGGCCCGGAGCCCGGCCCTTTGTTACAGCCGCATCCGAGACAGGCGCGGCCGGCGTTCGGCTCCCGGGGCAGGGGGTCCGAGGGCCAGGGCGGCCGGAGCTGCCCGGCGAGGTCCCGGCTTCGCCGTTTGAAGGGGCTCCTGGTGAATAACGGTGACCGGAACAACGAGGAAGAGCGAGGACGCAGGTTGTGCCCGCCCGGGGCGGGCCGGGAGCTTGCCAGCACGGCCAGCTGCAGCGGGCACCGCGGCAACGCTCGCTGAAACGAGCGCTTCGAGTTCTGAGGCTTCACGGAACCGCGCCGGAGACGCCTTTGCCTGGAACCATTTACCCGCCGGGCTGCGACCTGCTTCTTCCCCCCACGCCGTGGAGGGCCAGGCTTTGCTGCCCTTCCGAGCCGCCGCCGATGATCTCCTCCAAAAACCTTAAAAAACCTCAGAAACGGCGCCCGGGCTCGGCCGCGCTCGTCGCGCCGCGGCGGAACCGCTGGAGCGTTGGAGCGCGTTGCTCGCCGCGCTTCGCCAGCTGGCGGGGGGAGGCCGGCGGACGGTGTGAGGAGACGCGGGTCCGGCGTGAGCCCACGTCCCGCGGTCACAGGGCCGCTTCGGTCTGCGCTGCAGATGGCTCCTTAATCCCCTTGCGTCACCTGGTAGTGGAGATCAAGGCCGGGTCCTGCTCCACGCTCCCCACTGACACGTCTCGGCGATCAGGGAGGGGAATTGGATGGGAGTCGGAGAAAAAAACACCGAACCCCGTCTTGTTCTCCGCCGAGCTGAAGGCTGCGTGGAGTGCCTGGGTGTAATTCCTCGCTGTGCAATCTCAGGCAGCAGATGTTTAACTCGCTTTTTGAGTTTCCTGTGAAAACACATTCAAAAAATGTAATAATGTGAAAATAAAAAAACCCAACAATGATAGGGGCCCTTGAAGAAGAACACAGGAAGCACAAGCTGGGAAAAGTGGGACAGGGGTGAGTTCCAGGAATTCTTCAGTGGAAATCTGGGTCACGAATAGCAATTTCTAGACTCTTAGGCTATGTCTTTTGAGGTCTCTTTTATTCCTTCAGATGGATTTGACCTTACTGTGAGCATAAAACAGATCGGCCTGGGTCTGGCTGCTGCGATTCGGTACGATGAAGAGATCGCTTGTGCATTTTAAATACGTTTCTGGTCCTCCTTGTACAGTTTGTGAGCAGTTAAAAGCCCGCTTGTGTTACCCAGCCGTGCTTGCCAACATGTTAATTTATAAGCGGGATTTCAAGTAGAGTGGTATCCTAGTTCCACGCTGAGATCATGATAAGATAGTGGTGGGGCTGAGAGGGACGGTTCTGCTCATTTTCACACCTGTGCCTCGTCCTTCTTTGTGCCTGTCAAAGCATGTCCATGGCTGCACGGCGGACTGGATTGGGTTACAACTAGACCCAGCGACAAGAAAATCAGTCGAGTTTAACCCTGGTCTGCTTTACCGCCCAGCTGCGCGATGTCCCGGCGCGCAGGAAGGTCCAGGGGAAGGGCAGGGCCGTGTGACCGCGGGTGGTGTGAACGCCTGCGTACAGTAACAAAGACATCGCGTCACTTTTAATCTCGCATCAAAAAATGCAAAGAGCTGCAGCTAGATGGGCTTATCAGGCAGCACGGAGCTTACTGCAGGACGGATTTGTGAACTTGCAGAAAGCTTGGGGCCCGTCAAATAAAAAAACCCACTCGTCACAGAGGGATTCTGCTGGTTTGCATGGTGTGTAAAATTACGATTTCATAACGTGAGCTCTAGTAGTGGTTAGCAGAAGTATTCAGATATAACTAAAGCATATAGAGGGAGAGATTTTAAATAAACGTAAAACCATGCAGTACTGCAACAATACGCTCGTCAGAGTAACACTTCAAAAATTAAATCAGTTCAAAGGAAACGGCAGCTCCAGACCAGGAGCTCTGCACGAGACGTGGCTGGCACTTACGGGCCACGCGCACAAGCGGAGCTGCATCGTACGCAAGGCAGCAGTAACCCGCATCCCTCGCGGGTGCCAAAACCACAGCACGGACCACTTGTAAGCGGCACGCGGAAGGGGCAGGAGGCGCAGCGCCTGCACTGGCAGCTCCCGGGCTGTGAAGCGAGTGGGACCCGGCGGCCCCTCCGGGCACCGAGGCGGGTGCCGAGCAGCTCGAGCCTCTCCGAGATGCCATGCGTCCCAGCTCCCCTTCACTTTTGACCGATGCGTTTTGTAGTTTGAGGGAGAAGAATGACAATCGGACGTATCACCTTGGATATACTGCAAACGTGTTACTAGTAATTAATCTTGGAAAGGAAGTGTGGCTTGCAGCTGTATCTGTGCCTTCGCATGGTAAGGTTCAGCTGGGGATGACTGGCCCCTTCCCCGTTAGGTACCATTCACCTGAAGTCTAAGTGTACGCTCGTGCGCTTGTGTGCAGCACCCGGAATGATCCTGTTAGCAAATGGAACAATAAGGAAAGCTATTGCTATACATTTTCTTTGTTTTGGTTTGTAACTATTTCAATGAAAAACAGGTTCCTTTAAAGCACTTTAAAATTTCCCCAAATTCCACCACGTGCCTTGGTGGTTTTAATAAGAGCAACCTACTTGACAGACATTCACTGGCTGTGATAAAGAACAGTGACCAAATCTCTCCTTCCTTATCAGCAGCCAGTCCCATTCCTTTTATTGCTCTTCCCTTTCACTGATTTTCAAAGTTCTGATTTTCCCTTCCCACTCCGGTGCCAATTAACCACGCGATTGCCTGTTGCTCTGCCTCCAATTTATTGTCCGAATGTGTTAAAGCATAGAGCCCAAAGCACAGGAATACTGAGACTTACCTAGAAACTGTTTTTCTTTTTACTTTCTCCCATGGCTTACACTGGGATAGTTACAATCTAACTTTGGATAGTTAATGGTATGACAAAACTTCATCTCTTTTAGCACACATAGAGCTTATTGCACATGATTCAAGTAACACAGTAAGAGAAAAAAATCATACCTTTTATCAAAATAGTGACATTGGTGCAAAACTGGTATTTCCAGGTCTTTGAGTAATTCAGCTGAAGCCAGCGTTCCTTTTTTGAGCATTCTGCCTTGTACAGTGGAAACTAAGAGTGTGTGAAAGAGTTTTATGTAACACAGGCTTTTATGAAAAGATTTAAAGCAGTAAACAGGGTCCAAAAATAAACATTGTATTTTAAGAATAATCTAGGTGTTACGGGATTAAAAGCGATAAGCCTGTGTACTGTAAAAGCTTTACAGATTTGTCATACGTGCCCCTTAACGGTTTGTGCCGGCTCACTTTCGCGACGAGCCATTAGTTACAGGAGGCATCAAAGGACCTTCTGTTAGACGGCTTCGTTCTCACGTGCAACAACACGGAAACGTCGGTGCGGAAACTTTGGATGTTCTTGGTTGAATGTATGTGACAAATTGTTTGTTGGGGGACTGAAACGATGCAGCGTGAGACGAGGGAGACGCCTCAAACCCAGCGACTGCGCAGAAGCCAGCAGAGGAGCCAACCCCCAGCTGTGCAGGGAGGTACCCCCAGGGTTCCAAACCCCTCCTCCTCCTCCTGAGCCCCTGTTCAGCCGCGCCGAACGTGCGCGTCCACCCGCTTGCTTCGCAGTCACTGGTCGCTTGCCCCCCCGGGCTGCTTTGACCAACGTCTGGTTTCACGTTAGGTGAGACCCCGCAGTCAGAGAGAGACCCAGCGAAATCGTCACTAGCGCTTTCCTGGAGAGTGATGCGACTGTCTGGAATGTGTAGTGGAAAAGTATCACCCCCAGAGGTTTTGTGTAATAATGCAATAAAAACTTAGCTATGAGTAATAGACCCATAGTTGTAGTACATTGCTTAAGAGTGATTTTTTAATCCCTCGTAAAGAAACAAAAAGCTTGCTCAGCTTTTTTTTTTTTGCCAGTAAGAGAAACTGCCTCATATTTTCAGCAAGTTTTGCTGGCCTCAAATGCACTCTTGACACCCCAAAAAGCACTGTATACTCTTTGCTGTTGTCTTACGTTTTGCAAAGTACTGTTTTCTGCTTACGGAAACTCTGATTTGACACTGCCCTTAATCACTTGCTTTTCGCTCTGAATAGCGCATGTCACACCATCTTCGCCGTGTTGCCAGCGGGTCCTACAAACTACAGCGCTCCTTTACACCGTCATCCTCTCCTGTCCCAGAAAGGAAAGTGGGAAGCCTCTGTAGCCCCGAAGCCTCTCCAGCGCCCTCGTCTCTGCGGGACAGTCGCAAGCACCCCGAGCTCTGCCTTGGCGCCTGCTGAAGTTAACAGCAGGTTTTAAGCGCGCCTTGGGAGCGGGCGAACACCTCCTCCACCCAAGCCCAGAACGCATCGTTTAGAAGGTCTTTGGAAAGCATCTGGATTCTGTCAGCAAAACCAAAATAGAGTCCAATATTAATGCAGATATTTTTATAAGAACAAACTCAGTAAAATGACATGTGGGTTTGGGGTTTAAATGTTTCCCTGGCTTCCCGCAGAGCTCATTCTGGGTACAAGGTACGGGCTTACACCCCAACAAACTCGCGTGTGATGACAGTTTTGAATGGCAGTTGGTTTTTGCTGATGTTACTTGACAATAAAAGCTTAAGTGAGAAATATTATGGCAAAAGGATCAGATAAAATGTTTTGCAAATGTTTTTCACAAAAAAAGGCCACTAGGCAGAAGGTACCAGGTTTCCTACATTTCGATAGTACCGACTGCGGTCATTCATTCAATATACAGCAGCTGATCAAAGGCACGGCTTCCTCATTAGATACTGCCGTTCATCTTTAATGCTCCCCAAACCCCAGCTCCCTTACTTGAAAGAAAGCGTTAGAGCCTCAGCTTTCACACCGAGAACACTTCTAGCCTTTACAGTCGCAAAGGTAAGTTTGAAATGCAGTCAAGAACATATCCTAAAGCATAGAACACAAAAAAGAGACCCTCACCTTCCAGTTTCACCATTACGGTTTTTAAACAGATAGGGTTTTAGATCTTTTTTTTTATCAAAGTGTTTGGTTGTTAATATTTATTAACATTATGCGCACCACAGATGAGACCCGATTCTGCAGCTATCCGCAGGCACTACAAGATCCTTGCCTCTCTCCAGAAGTGACTGCTGGAGCAGGATTTTACATGATCTTCTGAATTGTGTCAGAATCAGAAAAATAATAATACATGTCTTTTAGCTCATAACTTTAACTCCTTTCTTCTGTGATTATCTGTGTTTCTAGTTATACCATGAAGTCAGTTCCAAAAGAAATTATATCTTTACAAAGTAAATTTTTAATTACTGGAAAAGGAGAATGGGGTTTTTATGCTTGTAATATTTGTAGATACTACAATAATTTAACAACATATGAATGCTAATTCTTAGTATAAAACATGGTGACATAAAAATTGCACAACATGACTAAGCCTATGAACTGGAGCGTACTCATCAAGGTGGTTTCTCCCTTAAAGCTTTATGTTAATGTTGAGAGCTTACAGGTTTTAAAGATTCATTTTTTCAGCTCTTAAAAACTCGAAAAGACATAGTTTGGGCCGCAATTTACTTTCTCAGCAGCTTTGAATGAGCCGGCCTTTCTTTGGCGTGGAACAACTTCAGCTGAGATTGCTTTGTTTATTTCTTCAAATGTACAACTGTGCCGCTCCCTATTTCATCTGTAGTAGGCGTTTATCCCTGCCAGTACCTGGGGAGAGCTTCTGCTTAACTGCACACATGGCCACGCTAAATGATGAGGATTTATCATAGGCCCAGGGGTTTATCATCTAATTTCCTTAAGATTTCCCCCCCCCTGCAAGAGTTTGGGCTGTGGAGCAGAAGCTTTAGCTTTTGACTGGTATTATAGGCGGGCACATTTTCTAGTAGCTTGAGATCTTGGAAACAACCTTCCTCATTACTGTAAAGTACTTCACAGTATAGAGTAGGATATACAATGGGATCCTCTATAGAAACTGTACTTTTATATCATCAGTTGCTGGGAAATCTCACAGGACCTATGACTGCAAGTGAGAATGAGGATTGAATCAACAATTTCAAAATCCCCTGAGCATTTTCTTTCCAGTCTCAGCAGATTACCTGTGCATCCTGTCGTCATTTGTGACACATATGACAGCACTATTTGCCAGGAATAGGAGGAGAAATTAATTATTCTACTATGACAACATCTAGATCAGCAACAGCACAGGACGTACTCCATGTGACCAAAACTTGAGACCCACTGAAGTTTAAGGAGACCCACTGAAATCCATTCAAGTTTTCCCACTACCCGGACCCACGGCCGACGTGTTCACGAGCGTCGCAGCGCTGATGAGGAACCAGGCTGTTATCAGCCAGACCCGCCGCTCTCTTCTGGCTCTGCGGGGCAGGGGGTACGATTCCTCCTGCCTTGGCACACAGCCTTGCCAACCCACCCTATCCTTTCTCTTTCCTACAAGATTTTAGAGCTGCCATTACATAGGAAACAGCTTCTACTGCCAGGTTCAGCTTGGTTTTAAATTTCCAGCCCTCACGACCGCAGAAGGAAACAGTCCCTCAGAACGGACAGGGTACGAACAGAACGTTCCGGTTTGTTCTGCAGAAGTTCCAACCTTTGGAAGTCACCACGGGCTGACCTGTCCTTCGTTTTGGCAGCGGTGAGCACCAGCGGCTTGCCTCATGCGGCTGTCTGGGGCTCTTCGGGAGATGGGCAGCGATCGCAGCCTCTTCGGATCTGCTCGCTGGATGTCACACCTCCAGGACCAGCCACAGCCCCACCCTGCTTGGAAGGAGGAAAAAACACATCCTGGAACTACGTTCTCCAATTCTCAAATGACACAGCATTTTAATTAGCAATTACATTTTATTTCTTAAGTCGTGCATACATTTCAGATAAAGTATCAATGTTTACCAAGGCTGGAAGGGTTTGGCGGGTGGGGACAGAAGGATAGAAACTTTTTTTTACCCATTTAAATCCATTTCACAGTGTAAATATCCACATTTTAAAGCCCCTCTGAACTGCCTGTGGAACTGTCTAACGGATGAACAGAGGCAAATTACTGCTTTCTTCTCATACCTGTAAAAAGAGATTAAAAATACAGCGAAACATAAAGGAGGTCTGTTAAGACCTCCAGGGAAAAAGTGTCACGTGAGTATTGCTTTGAATGTAAATAAGAAGGTAAATGAAAGTGAGGTCTAGGAATAGAAAAGTGAAAATATAAAAACCCCCAAAGCTTGTAAACCCAATGCAAGAGGAGTTCTTGTCAAATTAAGACTGCAAAAGTTCAGTTAGCCCTCACTGTGACCAGGAACAGCTGGTGTTCCTAGTATTATCTGCATTAGTACCACGAGAGATTTGTTGTATTTATTTCCTATCATATGACCGCTGCCGTCCCGTCTCTGCTCCGCAGCTGTCCGGCGCAGTGTCTAACGCAGGCTGCCTTTGCTCTAGGCGTTCGGTACGCAGCACAAAGCCAAAACCAGGTCCCCAGCTCTGAGACTAAACCTGCCCGGCGCAGCACGGCGGCTGTTTGCCTGCGAGCTGCCTAACTGGTTATGCAGGCTCTACAGCAGCACGTGCAATAAACCTGTGATGTTTAAAGGGTAAATATATTTCATTTTTATAAAATACAGATTATTTGCATGTTATACAACAACAGAAAAAATGGGAACAGTTCTAATGTATTATCTTACATGCAATTCTTTAAGATACGGACAGAAATACCGGTTTTGCAAACTTTTGGGCAGCTGCAGTTATGTGTGTTTTTATCAAAGTGCAAAGAAAGTAACTGCTTGTAACTGGAACACTACAGTAAAATAAGTTTTGTTTTGAATTTAGGTAAGCAGTAGCCTAGTTAGTTCTGGTTTTTGCTTTTCATCCTAAAGCTCCTACCATCTATCTAGGACAAGACTGGTCTTGTTTGGCCTGGATAAATGCCAGGTGCCCACCAAACCCGCTCTATCACTCCCCCTCCTCAGCTGGGCAGAGGAGAGGAAATGTGATGCAAGGCTCCAGGGTCGAGATAAGGACTGTCATGGGCAAAACAGACTGAACTTGGGGAGAAAAAAAAGTTTATCACCAATCAAATCAGAGTAAGATAATGAGAAATAAAACTAGATCTTCAAACACCTTCCCCCCACCCCTCCCTTCTTCTCAACTTCACTTGCGTTTCTCTGCCTCCTCCCCCCGAGTGGCACAGTGGGATGGGGAATGGGGGTTACGGTCAGATCATCCCATGTTGTCTCTGCTGCTCCTTCCTCCTCAGAGGGAGGACTCCTCACACTCTTTTCCTTCTCCAGCATGAAGTCACTCTCATGGGAGACAGCTCTCCACAAACTTCTCCAAAGTGAGTCCTTCCCACAGGCTGCAGCCCTTCACGAGCTGCCCCAGCGTGGGTCCTTCCCACAGGGCTGCAGTCCTTCAGGAACAGGCTGCTCCAGCATGGGTCCCCACGGGGTCACAAGCCCTGCCAGCAAACCTGCTCCAGTGTGGGCTCCTCTCTCCACAGGTCCTGCCAGGAGCCTGCTCCAGCACGGGCTCCCCACGGGGTCACAGACTCCTTCAGGCATTCCCCTGCTCCGGCGTGGGGTCCCTTCCACGGGCTGCAGGTGGAGATCTGCTCCACCATGGACCTCCATGGGCTGCAGGGGCGCAGCCTGCCTCACCATGGTCTGCTCCACGGGCTGCAGGGGAATCTCTGCTCCGGCGCCTGGAGCACCTCCTCCCTCTCCTTCCTCACTGACCTTGGTGTCACGCAACGGTAGCTGGCAGTTTCCTCAGCTGAATGGTGTCTGTTACAACGGATCCGCTGATGGAAACATTAATTCACACACAAAGTCTCCGCTGCTTTCTTCCCTTGCTTTGTCCATGCTGACACCAGCACCCAGAAAAGCCACGAGGTACGGTGTGATGTAAAGTGCTATCACTCCCATCACACATTTTTGTTGTCCGTGACATACTTTTCTTTAAATCTGTTTTTCAGCTCTATAGCCTGGCCTCATCCGCCCAGTCTTTTCTCTTCCTTCTATCCAGCGTTTCTAGTCACTGTGTTGCTTCCCTCTCCCCACACAGAGTTTACTGAAGATTAAGTGACGTTAACAATCGTGCCCAAAATTGTAATTGTGGAGCAGATGAGAAACTCAACATAGCTCGAAGCCAGGGAGCTATAAAACTTAACAGTCCTTTCATGGACTGAATTATTCAAGCAGAAGTAAGCTTCAAGTCCTGGAGTTTACGCTTCTTCCCCACAACTGTCATCCACATGTGGCTAATAAATTAACCACGCAGACCGACTGAAGCCAATACCGCACAGATCACCGCTTTAGAGGAGCAACACCGGCCCAGTCTCTCGAGACAGAATTTGTGGTTTTGTCTGAAAAGGAGCAGTGTGGTGTAAGGAAGAAACGGTGGCAGCTTGTTGTGGGACCAGGCGCACAGCGGAGCGCGGAAGGCACGGCTTTGGGACTGACCAGTTCCTAGCATCGGCATTCTCGCGCGGAGCTTTCAGCCTCGGTGCTGCTGCGCAAAGCTTCCAGTATCATGTTCAAGCGTGGAAAATTTTCAATACTGCCTTCCTTGTTGGAGGATGGACAGATGTTAAGAGTACAACTGTTTGGTTTCTTATGCTGCCCTACGTTGCATGACACTGCATGACACAACCCTCTATGTATATATTTAGTTGTACAAAAGCTTTCTTTTTCAGAGAAGCAAATCCAGAGAAAGAAAATCTTTAAAAGAACAAAGAGCCTAATTTCTTTCTTCAGGCATTTGATTAAATAATTTGAAAGGCAGGTCTCATTTTTTCCCATAGCAGTAATTAGACTTTCTCACCCTACCTGCTTTTCCACAATCATTTTCTTCGTATTCTTAGGACAGACATGAAAACAGATGCAACAGAGAAAGCCTCACTGCAATTATATCCCATGGTTTCCAAAGACTGCTCCAAAGTAATTTTTTCCATTAACTTGCTATATTAATGTTAAAAGGAAGAGCAAAATTATGTTAATAATAAACTCACATAAAGTTTTTTTGCTGTTGTTGTTATTCAAGAACTGACAGAGAATGGATTTGGAAGGGTATAATGAGAAATTCTTCTCTCCTTTCAACTGTTAAAAATCCTTTCTGGCGCCTGCAGCCGTTGTGATTAATGTTTCAGTGACAAACTCCCAGAGGTCGTAACTTGCTATCTGAGAAGCACCGACATTGAGGAAACTCTGTTTCCTGAAATCTAGCGGACCACTTTGTTGTTCTTTCAACTGGATCAGCGAGGATTCAGAAGTAAAACTGACTTTCATGGAGTTAACCCACATTTTTATATGCCTGAACATACCTATGCATTTGAGTGGTGTGATGTGGAGGGCTCCAGGTAAGTCTGGTGGGCAAAGAATGGTGTTAACACCGGAGATACTAACGGCTGTACTATGATTCATTCAGTACGCACTAACATCATAACATTGTACCATCTGTTACAAAACTATTTTATGAACTAGAAAACGCTCCGCAAGAGACTGTCCTATACAGGTGGTTTACCACGAAGTGAATCAGTAACCCACCTGGCAGCTGAATTCACAAAACAGAGCGGCGCTTTCCCAGTAACGCACAAAGTAAAGGCATTTTTAAAGCTCCATAACAAATTAAAGCTCCTCGCAAAGTGGCTAGGCCTTCACAGAATTCAGGACCGCAGAAACGAGAACGTTAATTTGCTAACAAGAAGCAGTGGAATGGTTTACAGTAATAAAGACCCAAAGCTGGAACATGAAATATGCCCTGTGTAAATGTGTCGGGTTTTGTTTTGTTTTTTGTTTTCAGAAGATAAGTGCAGGCTTTGTTTGTAGGTTAAACACTGTCCAAAGGAATAGCCACAGAAGTTAGCTGATACAAGAAGCTGGGCAACTGGCTACTGACAGGCTTTGGCATCTGCAACGCGAATACGTGTCTCTGCGTGCTCTGCCAATCCACCTCCCAGTCACCCTCTCTTCATAGGAGATTTTGGCTAACTTTTTCCATCTTACATTATGTCTTTTAGGGCTGCAGCTTGAGCAAACACACGAAGCTTACCGTGAAATAGGGACAGAGGAGGCATTTACTGCTGTATTAGTGAGCTGTTCAGTGTGAACACATCTTTGTCGGGAGGTGAAAACCAAATGGCCAGCAGGTCAAGGGAGGGGATTCTGCCCCTTTACTCTGCTCTCGTGAGACCCCACCTGGAGTACTGCGTCCATCTCTAGAGCCCCCACCATAGGAAGGACATGGATGTGTTGGAGCGGGTCCAGAGGAGGGCCATGAAGATGATCTGAGGGCCGGAGCCCCTCTCCTGCAAGGACAGGCTGAGGGAGCTGGGGCTGTTCAGCCTGGAGAAGAGAAAGCTGCGGGGTGACCTTATAGCAGCCTTCCAGTACCTGAAGGGGGCCTACAGGCAGGATGGAGAGGGACTTTTCACAAGGGTGTGTAGTGATAGGACAAGGGAGAACAGCTGTAAACTGAAAGAGGGCAGATTCAGATTAGATATTAGGAAGAAATTCCTCACCATGAGGGTGGTGAGGCGCTGGCACAGGTTGCCCAGAGAAGCTGTGGCTGCTCCCTCCCTGGCAGTGTTCAGGGCCAGGCTGGATGGAGCTCTGAGCAACCTGGTCTAGTGGAAGCTGTCCCGGCTCACGGCAGGGGGGTTGGAACCAAATGATCTTTGAGGTCCCTTCCAACCCAAACCATTCCGTGATTCTTGTTACACGGAGCAGCAGAGCTGGAACAGGGGAGACTCTGGAGATACAGGCACTGACCGTCTCACGCCTGCAGCTAGCCAGCACCCTCAGACAGCTGTTCTGTAGCTAGCTTTATTTTCTTTTAGCATCGACTAGGCCAACACGATTAGAACCCCACCACAGGCGTGGCACCTTCAGTGAGCGAGGCTGCTGCAGCGCCGAAGGGCAGGCGGCAGCCACACCGCGAACAGCAGCGGTGCCAGAAGCCGCTCTGGTGAGCGGCGGTCACCTGAACCCAGGCTGCCCAGAGAGCTGAGTGACAACACCCGGGCAGAGCTGAACCAACACCAGCAATGCCCGCATCACGCAGCCCAGGGCCAGACCCCAGACCACGCCACCGTACGGGAGCGCCGGCGGCGGCTCCCCTGACAGCCTCCGGGCAGGCCGCAGGCCCCGCGGTCCCGCCGAGCTCTCCTCCTGGGAGGCCCCGCAGGCTGCGGCGGCACCAGGCGCCCCCCGGAGCCAACCCCCTCCCGCGCGTCCCTTTCCGCGGCTCCGCTCGCTTTGCCCGCCCCTCTGCCCGCCCTTTGTATTTTTAAACCACGCTACAGCATCCCGCTCCGCCCAATCAGGCCGCGCACCGTCCCCGGCGGCCAATGGCGGGGGCCCCCGCGGTTTTTTAAACCGTCCCTCTCGCCCAATCGCCGCCCAGCGCTTTTAGTTCCGCCCCCTCCACCATCCTCACCCCAACCGGTTCCAACGAGTATGAGCGCTAACGATCCCCTCGCGCTCCACCTAGCCGAGGAGCTGCTCGGCCACTGACGTCGAGGCTGCCGCCAGCGAATCCCCGGCGGCCTCAGCCCTAGGGGGCGGTGCCGCAGGCAGTTTGAACCGGCGCGGCAGCCAATCCGCTGCGGCGGGGGGCGGGCCCCCGGGCTCCGCGGGTCAAGTTGCTGTGGCCGGTAGGGCTGTGGAAAACAAGAGGCTGTAAGTGCGCCGCTGGGGAACCATTCGGCTGCAGCCGCGGAGGGAGCCGAGCCCCGCGCCGCCGCCGCCCGCCC
>Ga0065711_1046606_pt1 | contig 12796 bp, 8 predicted proteins | sample Hoacrofraction12_FD_59098 | JGI IMG/M metagenome (GOLD analysis project Ga0065711, IMG submission 59098) | Hoatzin crop microbial communities from Cojedes, Venezuela - Epithelial fraction 12 v2 (version 2) | ecosystem: Host-associated > Birds > Digestive system > Esophagus > Crop | place...
TTCCACCACGAGTTGATTGAGCGAGTTATAGTAATGTCGCCCGGTAGTGACAGGCCACCAGCAGTCGCCGCGTGCAATGCGCCGCTGCAACCCACCAGCCTGCGTGAGCCGCTTAAACTCCTCACGCTCGGCCTCCCGCTCAGCCACAATCAACGCCTGCTGCCGCTCGAGCGATGGAAACGCTATGTGCCTATCACCTTCCATTTTCGCCCGCAAAAGTAGTAAAAAGTGTCGAGAGTTGAGAGACGAGCGTTGAGTTTTACCGCATCGCTGGAGGGCCTCACGCAGACTACGCTGACTGCGCAGACTTTATTTTATCATTCTTCCCAACTCCATTCCCTCATAAAAATGTAAAAATGTTTGGATTATTCCCTCATAAAAATGTAACTTTGCGGGCAATATTCCCTCATAAAAATGTAAAATCGAGCATGAAAAGGAACATTTACAGCAAGTTACGAGAATGGAAGGACGACCCCTATCGGAAACCGCTAATCCTGCAAGGTGCACGACAGGTGGGAAAGACCTATATCCTTAAGAAATTTGGCCAAGCCGAGTTCCAAAACATGGTCTATATCAACTGCCATCGAAACGACTTCGTCAAGACGCTGTTTGAGCAAGATTTTGACGTCAACAGGCTCGCGCGCGGTCTTGCAGCGTTTTCGTCACAAACCATCACGCCTGGCAAGACGCTGGTCTTTATCGACGAGGTCCAAGAGGCACCGCGCGTTGTGTCGTCGCTCAAGTACTTCTGCGAGGATATGCCCCAGTTGCACGTCGCGGTGGCAGGCTCGCTGCTGGGCCTGCTCGAGCACGCCGATGAGTCGTTCCCCGTTGGGAAAGTCAACACCTTAAAAATGTATCCCATGACCTTCGAGGAATTCCTCGGCGGCCTTCACAAGGAGCAAATGCTCGAGTTGCTACGTTCGTGCGACTGGCCACTGATTGATGCCGTTTCGGTTCAACTCATCGAGCTGTTACGGCAGTATTATTTTGTGGGGGGCATGCCGCGGCCAGTAGTCATCTATCGCGACACGCAAGACTTGACAAAGGTTAGAAACGAGCAAAACGAAATCCTCGACAACTACCTCCACGACTTTTCAAAGCATGCGGGCAACGAGACCACACGCATCAGGCAAGTGTGGGCATCCATTCCATCGCAACTTGCGCGGGAAAACAAGAAATTCATCTTTGGCGCTGTGAAAAAAGGTAGCCGCGCAAAAGAGTTCGAGAAGGCTATCCAGTGGCTCGTCGATGCAGGCCTGGTCTACAGGGTTTGCCGAAACACCAAGCCACAAGTGCCTATCGCCTTTTATGAAGACATTGACGCATTTAAGCTCTATATGCTCGATTGCGGACTCATGGGGGCGATGACGTCCACCCCTCCCGCCAACATACTCGTGGGCAACGACATCTTCGTGGAATACAAGGGCGCTTTCACCGGAAACTACGTCATCAATCAACTCGCCGAGTTCACTGGAATGCCGTTGCAATACTACAGCAAAGACAACTCAACGATGGAAATCGACGTCCTTGCCCAAATTGGCTCGCGAGTCGTTCCCATCGAGGTCAAAGCCTCGGTAAATGTGAAATCTAAGTCCCTGGCGAGTTTCATCAACCACGAAGGGAAAGCATACGGTCTCAAGGGCGCTCGCTTTTCAATGCTCCCCTACATCGACCAAGGCTGGATGGAAAACGTCCCCCTTTACGCCATTTCCCTCTTTATCCGCAATTTAACAAATTCCTAAAACCCACAGCGCGTCCCGCGCTAAAGCTCAACTCTCAACTCTCAACACTCTTTTTATGCGTCGTGGATATCTGCATACGGTTGTGTGGGTGACGCTGGCAACGGTGCTGGCGTTGCTGGCGCTGTATTGGTTGCCGGCGTGGCAGCTGGGCGACCATGCGATGAGGCGGGTGGATATCTTGGCTGACCTAAGGGGGGATTCCACAGCAGTGGACGATGACGTGGTGGGCGATTCACTGGCGCTGGGACAGGTGGATAGCTGCCGTAGCGACATCACTTGCATCGAGGATTACAGCAACGGCGGACCCAGCGGCATGGCGTCGTTCTATGCGGCACTGGCAGCGCTCGACACGTTGCAGCGACCCGTGCGCATCGCTGTGCTGGGCGACAGCTACATCGAGGGCGACCTACTCACCGCCGACCTGCGAGCACTGCTGCAATCGCGCTACGGCGGCTGCGGCGTGAATTTCATGCCCATCTGCACCGCCACCATGGGTTTCCGCACCAGCGTGGTGCAACGCGCCGACGGCTGGGAGATGCACTTTGCCAACGATGAGGAGGGCTACGAAAAAGCGTGCGCCAACTTCACAGGCGGCTATTTCTATGGCCACGAGGGCGCGTGGGTCAGCGCGCGTGGCGTGCGCCTGAAACCCCACCTCGACACCTGCCAGGTGAGCACGCTCTACTACATGGGTAGCGGCCACGCGCTGGTCTCGGCAACCATCAACGGTAGCCGGCGGCAGGCAATGGGCATCGGCAACGAGCCGGGCATCGCCAGCGTGAGCGTCGAGGGCAACATCCACCGCATCACCTGGAGCATCGACACCCTCGCCGGCCCGCTCGCCTTCCTGGGTCTGTCGATGGATGGCCGTCGCGGCATCGTTGTCGACAACCTGGGCCTGCGTGCCGCCAGTGGTCACCACTTGAGCGAGGTGAGCCCCGAGATGCTGGTTGCCATGGACCGCGTGCGCCACTACGACCTCGTTATATTAATGTATGGCCTCAACATCATGGCATCGGGCAAAACCGACTACAGCACACACGCCACGCGCATGGGCGAGGCGCTCGACCACCTCAAGGCAGCAATGCCAGCCACCAGTTTCCTCGTGGTGAGCGTGGGCGACCGCGGTGGCAAGGTGGGCGACGAGGTGCACACGCGCCGCGAGGTGCCCTTCATGGTGGCCACGCAGCGAAAAATCGCTCAGAACGCGGGCGTTGCCTTCTGGAATATGTATCGCGCAATGGGTGGACGCGATGCCGCCGTGCGCTGGGCTACCGAGCCGCGTCCATCTGTCAATCAGGACTTCACCCACGTCAACGGCCGCGGTGGGCGCCGCATCGCCACGATGCTCGACAAGGCGCTGCGCTGGGGATTCAGCCAGCACGGCGGCCCTGAAATCGAGCCCATCTACTCGACCACGATAACCCCTAAGAAAGGAGGTGCGCAGCCATGACGATGACGATGGCATTGACATCCATTCCGTGGCAGGCAATCGCCGAGCAACTGCGCTACGACCCGTCGTCGCCCATGATTTTCTCGAGCGGCGTGTTTATGTGGCTGTTTGCCGCGTTCATCATCGTGTACGCACTGCTCAGTCGTGCCACCACAGCGCGCCTGCTGTTTGTCACCGCCTTTAGCTACTATTTCTACTACAAGTCGAGTGGACTCTACTTTGGACTGCTGGCGTTTGTAACGTGCAGCGACTTCCTCATTGCGCGGCTCATGGGACGCCTCACCACGCGCAGTGCCCGCCGCTGGCTGGTGGCAATGAGTGTGACCATCGACCTCGCCCTGCTGGGCTACTTCAAGTACACCAACTTCCTGGGGCACATCATTGCCTCGCTCACCGCGAGCACGTTCACCGACCTGAACATCTTCCTGCCCGTGGGTATCTCGTTTTTCACCTTCCAGTCGCTGAGTTACACCATCGACGTCTATCGTGGAAAAATCAAGCCCTTGGGCAACCTGCTCGACTACGCCTTCTACGTCTCGTTCTTCCCCCAACTGGTGGCAGGCCCCATCGTGCGTGCCAGCGACTTTATCCCGCAAATCAGGCGGCCTCTGGTGGTCACACGCGACATGGTGGGCACAGGCGTGTGGTTCATCCTCTGTGGCTTGTTCAAGAAGGCGGTAATTAGCGACTACATCAGCGTCAACTTTGTGGAACGCGTGTTTGCCGACCCCACGCTCTACAGCGGTATCGAGAACCTGCTGGGCGTCTACGGCTATGCGCTACAGATTTACTGCGACTTCTCGGGCTACAGCGACATGGCCATCGGCATCGCCCTGCTGCTCGGTTTCCACTTCAACATCAACTTCGACAGCCCCTATAAATCGGCATCCATCACCGAGTTCTGGCGCCGCTGGCACATCTCGCTCTCGACGTGGCTGCGCGACTACCTCTACATCTCGCTGGGCGGCAACCGGCACGGCAAACTGCGGCAGTACATCAACTTGATGATTACCATGCTGCTGGGCGGCTTGTGGCACGGAGCCTCGTGGAATTTTGTGCTGTGGGGCGCATTGCATGGCATCGCCCTGGTGGTGCACAAACTGTGGATGGGCCTCACCGGTGCTCGCGTGGGACGACCGCACCGCAACGTGCTCGTGCAGCTGCTGTGCGTGCTTGTGACGTTCCACTTTGCTTGCTTGTGCTGGATATTCTTCCGCCACCGCGAGATAGATAGTGCGCTATCGATGTTGCGGCAAATCGCCACCCAGTTCCACCCCGAGCTCATCACTCAGGTCGTCACGGGCTACTGGCAGGTGATGGTGCTCATGGCGGTGGGCTATGTGCTGCATTTCCTGCCGGCACGGCTGGAACAACGATGCAAGCGCACCTTTGTCAAGATGCCCGCATGCTGCTATGTCGTCGCGCTGGTGCTGATGATTTACCTCATCATCCAGGTCAAGTCGAGCGACATCCAGCCCTTTATTTACTTCCAGTTTTAATTGTCCATCGCGCGACGATAGCAGTGCAGCAGGCGGTCGGCAATGGCCGCTTGGCTATAGTTCGCTGCATTCGCGCGGCAGGCTGCCACTAGTTCGGTGACGTCGGCATCCTCGCCGAACACGCGCAGCAGTTGCTGCTTCATCGTCTCCACGTCGTCCTCGGGGACAGCAATCACAGCGTCGCCACCCGCATCGAGCGAGGGCGAACCCTTGATGCCAATGGGGATGGTGCCGCTCACCTGTGCCTCGAGCGTACCCACGCGCGTGCCCGTCACGGGGGGCACAATCATCGCGGTGGCGGCGTGCATCAGAGCGGGCGCGTCGGCGCGGTGCAAGCGCGAAACGCGTATCAACGCGTGCTCCACGTGCAACTCGTGGGCCAGCGGTTTGAGTGTGTCGCGGTAATAGTCGCCGCCGTGCCCCACAATCACGAGTCTCACATGGCGGCCCTTGAGCACTGGCATGGCGCGAACCACCGTCTCAAGCCCCGATTCCTCGTTGATGGGTCCCTGGTAAAGCATGAAACGCTCGGGGACGCCGTAGGAGCGGCGGGCATCGTCGCAGCCGTCCTGGTCAACATCGGCCTCGTAAGCCGATTTATAGGGCAACGGAATCACGTCGATTTTGTCGTCGCTCACGCCAAACATGTCCATGATAAAGCGCTTGTCGACCTCGGTGGTGACAATGACGCGGTTAGCGCGGTCGCAGGCGTTTGCCGTGCGGCGCTTCAACATCCAGCGTTGCAGGCCATTGAGGTTGCTGTCGTCGTCAAGCAGGTCGGTGCCGAGAATCGACACCACGGCAGCGATGTGGCTGCGCTTGATGCCGCTGGGCAAGAAGCCGGCGATGCCGTGGAAAACGCTCACGTCGTGACGGCGCAGCTGGCTCAGCATGCCGCTACCATGGCGCCACATCCAGCCCGAGATGCCGCGCTTTTGCTCCTTCACGCGCACTCGCGTGTGGGCAAGCAACGAGGTGAGGGCAGTGTTCTTTTCGGCCACGCGAGGTGTGTAAAGCAGCAGGTGATGGTGCGTGGGATAAGTTACAGCAATAGCCTCGACAACGGCGCGGCCGTAGGCCGCCCATTCGTCATCATCTTTCATCACCTTGATGGCATCAAATCCTATTACCATAGTACTAACGGAATAGTAATTAGTTGGTTTTCACAATTGCGGAGGTGGGGGAATACGCAATCACGACGCGGCCCTGCACCTCTTGTAAGGTTGTTCTCTTAGTCGACTGCAATTAAGGCCCTTAAGGGGCGATATTTTGCTGTTTTTATAACGTTTATTGATACTTTAATCGTATCTTTGTGGCCGCAAATATAACAAAAATTCTATGAAGAGCGTACTAACAGCCTGTTTTTTTCTATGTGCCACCATCTTGGTAAGCACCGCCACCACCGTCGACACGACTCTGGTCACCCTCGATAGCACTCTCGATAGCACCCTCACCGCCGTCGACACCATCGCTGCCATCGACACCGTCGCCCTCGAGGACCTCGAGACGCAACTCCCCACCGATGCCAGTGACGACCTCTACAGCACCCTCACCGGCACATGGAAATATGACGGTCCCAGCGTCGCCCTCAAGGGACGCAACGTGCTCGCCAGCGTGGGCAAACCCATCGCCAAAAACAAAATCAAGAAAAAACTCGATAAAGCCCTCAAGAAACTCAAAATCAACAAGAAAAGCACCACACTCACCCTCAATGCCGACCACACCTACCTCTTCACCGTGATGGGCAAGTCGCTGCGGGGCAACTACACCCTCGACCCCACTGGCGAACGCCTCACCCTGCGTTGGCACAGCATCCCCATCACCGGCAACCTCGAGCGCGACGGCAACAAAAAAATGCAAATCCTCTTCGACACCCAGAAACTCCTCCGCGCCCTCAAGCTGCTCACCATCTTCGGCAGCAACAGCACCCTCAAAGCCCTCTCCTTCCTCACCGACTACTACGAAGACATCAACGTCGGCCTCTCCCTCAAAAAATAACCCCCACCCCCACACACATATTATATAAATATACACTCCCTACCCCCAAAAAAAACATTGTCCACACAGTGTGTGGACAATTTGATTTTTATACTCAGTGAGTATAAAATCTCTAGGCAACACACTAAGGTATCGCGGGCTCATTCCTCTTTAACTTCAAAAAAAACAGGGAAATAATAGTGGAAATGTGAAATTTTTGTTAACTTTGCCGCGAAATCATGGAATCTCACTTTTTTATTCACCCAATAAATCCCTAATTAAACTGCATCATGAAAAAAATCTTTACTTTAGCAACGATGCTCCTGCTCGCTGTGGGAGCATGGGCTGCCGAGCAGACGTTTACCATGACGGCCGACTATGCTACAACTACGACGGTGGGCAACTTCACCTTTACCGCCGACAAGGGTAGCGGCAGCACTTCGCCAACTTTTAACACCAACAGCAACGACCTGCGCATCTATGCCAACGGCACGTTCACCATCACCACCACTGGCGACGCCATGACTAAGGTGGTGTTTAACCTGTCGAACAAGGGCAAGCAGCGTCTGGCTGCAATCACCACCACCAGCGGTAGCATCGCCACGCAAGCTACGGGCGACAGCACCGTTACCTGGACGGGCTCGGCCAGCAACGTGGTCTTCACCGTGGGCTCATCGGCCGAGTATGGCAGCGATGGCGCCACCAAGGCGGGCCAGTTCGACTTCACCAGCATCACCATCACCACCGATGGCACGGGCGGCGGCACCACCACGAGCGACACCACGCTGGTTGTCGACTCCATCAGCACCCTGCGCGACATGGCCGATGGCATCACCTTCAAGATGGGCAAGCCAGTTTACGTTAACTACCAGTATCAGAACTACTTGTGGATTGCTCAAATCGACGATGAGGGCTACATGTATGCCCATGTAGTCTATGGCGATGTGGGACAAACCTACAACGTGGGCGACATCATCCCCGCTGGCTGGACCGCCACCACAGCTACCTATCGCACGCTCCCCGAGCTCAAGAATCCCGCTGGATTCCAGGCTGCTACCGGCCAATATGGCGAGGAATACACCTCTCCTATCGAGAACACCGACTACATTGGCTACCCCGACATCTACTATGATGCCAACTTCAAGCTGGCTTACAGCGCGGTAGAACTCGACTCAATCAATGGCAAGAACTTTGTCGTCAAGAGCACCCAACTTGCTTACGACGACAACTGGAATCTCGACACCATGGTCTACACGCTCAAGTGCTACAACAAGTTTGGCATCGAGATGCCCACCACGACCGAGGGCCGCACCTTCGACGTATGGGGCATGATGAGCGCTCGCGATGGCGAACTCGAACTGTGGCCCCTCGAAATCACCGAGACCAGCTACCGCCTGTGGAAGGTGCTCTACTACGGTGAGGAAGACACCTATTACAACATCGGCGACACGCTCTACATCGCCGCAGCAAGCGACCCCGACCACCTCATTTATGTAACCGACAACGCAACCACCATCCTCAACGACACCTGGGCTGCTTTCGGCTATGTTTACTACATGGAATGGATGCCCGACTGGATTGCACTCGACTTTAGCAACAACGTTCAGGCTTACGAGAAAATGAAGGGCGCTATCGGCATGATGATCATGCCCGGCACCATGGGCGGCACTTTCAAGGAGCCTCTGAATCCCCGCTTGGTTGTCGACAACGAGGTGGCCACCACCACTGCCGACATGGATCCCATCATCGCGGCACACGACATGGCTGGCGACATGCACGTCATGGGCAACGAGGTCATCCAAGTCGAGGGCTATTACAACTACTACGGACGTCCCGTCTTCCGTGGCTACAGCAACCAAGCCAGCCATCAGGGACAAATGATTGACCTCAACCCGCTCTACTGCGAGGTAACCAACTGGACCGTCGGCGTCAAGTACTCGACACTGGCAGTTTGCCGCCTGCTCGAGCCCTGGGAGGCCGATGACGAAGAGGACGTCAGCGACGAAAACCTCACCATCGCTACTGCTCCCGCCCAGCTGCCCAGCAAGCCCGTTGTTGCTCAACGCGATGGCCGTCCCATCAAGGTAAAAGCCTCGCAAGTTCCCGCTGCGCCCAAGCGCATGCAACTCAGCGACCCCTATTACTATCGCAACGTAGTCCTCTACCCGCTGCAGGGCACACCCACCGGCATTGCCGAGGTTAACACCACCCGCAACATCGACACCGTGACCTACGTCAACGCCCTGGGTCAGCAACAAGCAACCCCGTTCGACGGCTTCAACATCGTTGTAACCCGCTACAACGACGGAACCACCAGCACCACCCGCGTGCTCCACTAATCCCGTCATCACCCCTCTAAAAAAAGCGAGGAAAGGCCCAGCCTTCCCTCGCTTTTTTTCCCGCCTCAACGCACATCCTCCAAAATGCCCCCCGAGACAGGACACCCTAAAGCCTAACGCCTAAAACCTAATGCCTAATCTGGGTGCCAAGCCCCGTCGATTAGTAACTTTTCCACCGCTTGCCTTTCAGTTCGGCATCTTGGAGGGCGCGGCCCAGGGGGTCGTTGGCTGCGATGAGGCGGATGTCGCCCTCGAGGCTGAGGGCATAGCGGACGCGGGCGTAGATGCCCATCGCCACCTCCCATTCCCACTCCCCGCTCTCCATGAGAGGCGATGCCAGAAGTTGAGGATTTAATCAAACTTGCATGTTATCGTGCTATTCTGCTACTTTTTTCAGTTAACTTGCAATCTTTTTTTAAAATTATTTTGGAAATGTGAAAATTTCGTTTTAATTTTGTGACGTTTTATTGTAGATAGTACATACCTTAGCCTAAGCGTCTAAAACAAGCTATCTGTAGCGTAAACCACTTTTAACCAAATAACTAACTAATTTTACACACTCTTATGCGAACCATTAACACAATGTTGTGCGTGGCAGTGACATTGCTGCTGGGCACCACCTGGGCAAGTGGCGAAACGGTGAGTCCCTATAGCGTGGACTTCAACACCGAAATCGTCACCAGTTACAACACCTTCAGGGTCGCCAGTGGATGGGGGCACATCGCCCAAGCCAACGACTACGGCGAATACCCCTCCTACTCCTGGGAGTCGACCGCCGGCGTCGATGGCACTGGATGCCTCAAAATTCCGACCCAATACAGTTGGTTTAGCGGAACAACCTACGACCTGCTGGTCACGCCGCCCGTTACCGACACAATCACCATAAAGGCGAAAAAAATCAGCTACTCGGGCAGCATCAAGTTCTACAAAGTCACTAACGTAGACGGCATCCTCACCAAGGGCGACGAAATCACAGTGACCACATCGCTCAGCCGCGAGTCCTTCACAACTGTTACCATCGGTGGCCTGCAGGGCGAGATGGTGGGCATCTGGGGCGATGGCGTCTACATCGACGACTTCACCGCCAAGAGTGCCGACATCGAGAAAACCAACGCCCTCACCATCACCGGCTTGAAACTCGAAAGCGGCACCACACCCGACTGTGACGCACAAAACACCTTCCCTGTCGAGTACACCGTTACGCTGCTTAACTCGGGCGACTTTGAACTCACACCATCGACCACGGGCTACAGCCTCTCGCTCATCAACGCCGACAAGGAGGTCACCATTTACGACATGGCACTGACGCAAAACCTCGCCCCTGGCGCCACGATGGACGTCACCCTGAGCACGCGCGTGAGCTACGCCGACTATCCCGACGCCAACGTCTACAGCGTGAAAGAGAACGTAACCTCGACCACGCGCAAGGGCTTCACCATCACCCCGCAGCCCTACGTGGCACTGCTCAGCGTTCGCAACACCAAGGGCTACGAGATGACCACCAACGATGGCAACAGCTACGCCAAGAATTTTGGTAAATTTGGCATGATTAACGCCGACACGCCCATGAAGTTCATCGTGAAGAACGAAGGCCCCGCACCGCTGACCGGCACCATCACCGTTCCCGCAGCCTTCACCGTGAGCAAGACCACGCTCAACCTCGAGGGCAACAGCAACGACACGCTCACGCTCACCGCGCTGGCCACCACTCCAGGCATCTATGCCGACTCGATGATTATCGACGCTGGCGAGGCTGGACGCTTCTCGACAAGCATCAGCGCCACCGTCATCGACCCCAACAAGTACTTCGAGGACTTTGAAGGCGTGGCTAGCACCACCGACTTCCCCGCTGGATGGTACAACGAGGATCCCAGCTACTGGACCACCTCGAAAAACAGCAGCTCAAACAATTACGCTTCGTCGAACCAACTCACAATGGTCAAAGTCATCACCCCGCGCCTGCGTGCCATCGAGGGCGAGAAGATGACCATTGATGCCAGCCGCAAGTCGGCAGCATCTAAGCTGAATGTCTACTACAGCACCGACCGCGCAAACTGGACGCTGCTCCTGGCGCTCACCGGTAGCGACTTCGACGAAACTGGTGGTTTCTCGGTTCCCGCGTTCACCACATTCACCATCGACGGCATCCCCGCTGGCGAGGGCTATATCGCCTTTGAAAGCGGTTATGCTTACATCGACAACATCTATGGCCTGGAACTCGTTGACGTCACCCACGACCTGATGTTCCAATCGCGCAATATCCCCGAATCGGGCGAGGTTAATAGCGAGTACACGGCAAATGCCACCATCTACAACATCGCAACCAACGATGAAATAGCCGACACCTACACCGCCACGCTCTACTTCAATGGCGAGGCCGTAGCTACCAGCGCACCCGACACCATCCACAGCGCCAGCACTGCCGACTACACGTTTGCCTTCACCCCGCACGCCGTGGGCACCTTCCCCGCTTTCATCAAGTTTGAAGCTAACGATGGCTACGTCCTCACGACCGACACCGTGCAAGTAACCATCGACGAGGAGTCGCTCACGTCGCAGTACACCGTGGGCGATATCACCTCTTACGCCTATGAAATGGCACCCGCCTGCCCATACTACCACAACAGCATCTATGAAGTCCTCTACACGGCCGAGCAGCTTGCTGCCGCTGGTATCACCAATGGTGCCAAAATCACCTCGCTCACCTATCGAGGCCACAACACCAGTAAGGATATCACAGCTACAGTTAACTTCTACATGCTCAACTGCGACGACACCGCCTTTGGCGCTGCCGACATGACCAGCAACGACGAGATGACGCAAGTCTACAGCGGTGATTGGACCTATCTCAAGCAAGGTTCCGTGGCCGCGCCCGCCGACATGCTGGTCGTTGAGTTCAACGAGCCATTTGTTTACACTGGCGGCGCCCTGCGCATCAAGTCGACCAGCGTTAACAACACGAGCGCCTATGCTCAGATTAACTTCCTCTACGATGGAAGTATCACTAACCAAGCCTACGGCAGCAGGAGCGACAACAAGACCATCGACAATATTACAGAGTTCAGTGCTGTGAAATTCCCCGTCACCACCTTTGGCATCGCCATGACGCCCGACACACTCAAGGGCACCATCTGCGACTCCATCACGGGTGAACCGCTCGCAGGCGTGAGCATCGTGCTCAATGCCATCGACAACGAGGAGCAAACCGAGCCCGCTGGCAACGCACCCCGCCGCGCCGCTCAAGTTCAGTACAGTGGCACCTCTAACGCCGACGGCGAGTACGCCATCCCCGTGTTACAATCCAACAAGACCTACGAGGCAACCTACTCGCTCGAGGGCTACAAGACAGTCACCATGCAAATCTCCGACTTTGGCCCCGACAACGACGTAGTCATGGCTAAGAACGACGATGCCACGGGCGTAACCGAGCTGCAAACGAGCAAACGCGTCGACGCTAACGTCTACACCATCGACGGCCGCATCGTTCGCCGCGACGCCACCACGCTCGAGGGCCTCGCTCCCGGTCTCTACATCCACAATGGCAAGAAGGTTGTCGTTCGCTAATCCATAGCCGCGACACCCATCAATCGCCAACTCTTTAACAACGGCGCCCTGGCCCTCCAGCGAGGATTGGGGCGCTTTTTTTTGGGAAATCGATCAAAAAAAACAATGGAAATGTTTTGAATATTTTAAAGTTTGTTTAACTTTGCACGCTGTAAGCCTTTTGGCCTAAAACGACATTATTTTTATATCTGTTTCCTAATATCTTTAACTAAACTTCAA
>Ga0065711_1046608_pt1 | contig 12796 bp, 6 predicted proteins | sample Hoacrofraction12_FD_59098 | JGI IMG/M metagenome (GOLD analysis project Ga0065711, IMG submission 59098) | Hoatzin crop microbial communities from Cojedes, Venezuela - Epithelial fraction 12 v2 (version 2) | ecosystem: Host-associated > Birds > Digestive system > Esophagus > Crop | place...
AGGGTGACGGAGCCCTGGCCCAGGCTGCCCAGGGAGGTTGTGGAGTCTCCTTCTCTGGAGATATTCAAGACCCGCCTGGACAAGGTCCTGTGCAGCTTGCTGTAGGTGACCCTGCTTCGGCAGGAGGGCTGGACTAGATGACCCACAGAGGTCCCTTCCAACCCCTACTATTCTGTGATTCTGTGATTCTGTAAAGTACAGTGCTGGGATCTTGATTTTTAATACTAATCTTAAAAAAAATAAAGAAAAAACTCTACTATAACGTAACATAAGCACTTCATTAATAAGTAGAATTATAAGCAGAATCCATTATTGGAAGGAGCCAAATATAAGAACTGACATTTGCAGAATTTTTTAAATGTTGTTTCTTTCAACTATCTCAAGATAAAATCATTGGGAGGAAACAAAAACATCACTAATCTGCTATAGTCATTGGAAGGTCCAACATACATTTTTCTGCATATCGACACATTTTATACTACTCTACTTCTTCAACCTCATTTTTTATCATTTAAAAATACTTAGCAGTAAATTTGCATATATCTATCTACATGTGTTAGTCCTACAGCATTTCATGAAATGCTCCAGACAGCATTCATAAACCTTTTGTCACAAAGCCAAAGCATCTGTTCAGCATCTTGCAAATTACTTCCCCTCACCCGCCTTTTCTAAATTTCTTAAGAGGCTATATCCCATGAATGTATACAACCTTACTCCTTCCTCAGTTGGCTACCTACTCCAAGAAAGTCAGAAGCCAATGCCAAAGTAAACTATACATCAAATTTATATCCTCAAAAAACATAGAAAATATTTTCTTATGGCTCTTATAAGAAAGTCATTGTTTCTTTGTAAAGAAATAATATGTACTAGAATAGGATTGAAAGAGTTGGTGTTTTTTTCCCATTTATACATGCTTGTAATATCTTAAGTCAAAACTTTAAAACTTTATGCAAAACTTCAGCCCTAAATACCCTCCCAACATTTTTTTTTAAACAAGCATTTCCTTTAACACTGAAAACTGCATTTCATTTTACTATGTATGTGGTATACAGGTTGCTCTGCAATCTATTAAAACAAATGAGGCCACATAAACATGAATACCAGAAATTATAGAAAGAACTTTTGTTTGAAACAAAAGATTTATAATTAGATGTCTAGCTAAGTTAGAGCTAGCATAGTGTTCACGAGAACAAGATATAAAGTTTTCAAACTTGATAGGTATTAGCTAATGTTACACACTACTTCTATAAAGCAACGTCCACTGGAAGAAGGATCGTAGTAGGGATGCATCCCTACGAACATGTGTGCTCACAGAATTAGCACTAAATGCCCCGTCACACAACAAAACAAATGTATGCATTTCATAAGTGTTATTAGACAGGAAGTAAAAGGATTAAATAAAACCAGTACCAGAGGATTTTCTTTTTAACTTTTAAATAATTAGCTACAGTGAACCAGAACTGTGCTGATGAGAGACAGTAATTTATAATGCTATCCAAATACCCCTCAAAATAAATACAATTATTAAAAACAAGACTTTCAAAGGTAATGTACAGTCCAGCGTACACTTAGATATTAGCACACAGAGATCCCACGAGGTAAGGCAAACATCTGACGTGTTCTCACGTACAGCTACTGCAACACTCAGCTGATCATGTAAATGGGCAGACAGCATTTATATTTATGCACAAACAGTGAAACATAGGTATAACTGCATACGAAAAAACCTCACACACACAGGAAACAAATTACCAAGTCAAAAGTTTTCAATTAATCGATGTAATTTAATAAAGGGATGACAAAACAGCCAACCAGCCAGTTTCTGGAACTAACCGACTCCTTGGATTTTTATTAGAGGCAATATCAGCACAGTACAAAAGCAAGAGCTGGTAAGCAAACCTCAGCAAACCATTTCAAGCCACAGTGAACAACTACCCAGATATTTAATGTTAAAACAGAGAACGAACAAGAGGACAGGCAATCACAAAATAGACAGTAACATATTCTTGGTCTTGGCAGAAACATGAAGTATAAATGAGGGAAAAGCTCACAAATTTAGTAATCCCTAAGATTAACTATCTATCTGATATTTTCAATGAGAATTTAGAGCAACTGTTAGAGCCAACTATTCACAACAGTGCTCCAGGCTGGAGCAGGGGAACAGGGTGACGAGCAAGGGGCAGCACTGCCCACCGCCCCCAGTCCCCATCCCCCTGCACTGGTGGTGGGCAATTAAATTAATTTTTTCCCAAGTAAAGTTTTGCCCATGACAATCAGTAATAGTGATTTCCCAAAAAAGTGATCGCCCTGTCATTTGTCTCAACCCATGAGCTTTTCCATCTTGTTTTGTCCCCTTGTGCTGTTGAAGAAGGGAGTGAAAGAGCACCTGGGTGGGGATCTGGCCAAGGTCAACCCAGCACAGCTGCCAAAAAGGTAAATAGTAGCAGTTAGATAGTTTTACCTAACTGCAGCTAGATACTGCATATACTAGCTGTTTTATTAAATCCCAGTAGAGCCAGGCACTGTGACTTTTGCCATAGTTATTAGCCTACCAGATCAAGCACCAGCACATGTTAAATATTCTATATACCTACTTCCCTTGCAGACAAGCAAAAAAAAAAAAAAAGGCAACGGACCTGTGTCCTTTTTCCAATAAGATTTTATAATAAGGAAGTTGTGAGTTGCCTCATTAAAAAAAATGATAAAAAAAAATTAAAAATCCGTATCTTGGGCAATGAAGAAAGAAAAGCTTGAAACATGAAAGAGCAAAACTTCAGTTTTTCTTCTTACAAGACAGAAAGAATAAATTTCATCTTTGGATGATGCCATAAGAAATTAGAGGTGAAAAGTATCCAAAGTCACAATTTACAACTGGACAAAGAGCCATTGCTCTTAACTATTCCTTTCACTGTCCATTTTTCACTGTGCCCAAGCACACAGTCTTTAGTTAACTCTGGCAGCAGGCCTGTTATAAAATGCATCACAACTCATCAGTAACATTCTTCTTGAAGCATATAGTTTGACATTGATGTTGGTTCAGTGATTCCCGAAAGACTCTTCCCCATACTTGCGAGTTCACTATCTTTCAAACCCATAAGGAACGTTCCCTTTCTCCCAGCCATGCTGAGGTGTTCTTTCTCCTGTTTACAGCTAGCTTACATTTCTCCAAATCAAACTCCATCCTCCCATTTTTGCTTTTCTTCTCTGAAGTCCCCTTCTATTTATTTGCCAGTTAATAGCTCCTAATATTATTCCTGATCTGAAAGGTCAATCCAATTCTCTTCCGCATAGAATAGAAACATTAGAGCATGTAACAGCTAAATAACACTGCCTCCTAAGCCTTTACCCAGCTCAGGCCCAGAATTCAGCTTTAGAATCTGACTTTCAGCAAGATTTGCTGCCTATTCAGCACTTCTTCATGAACTCACTAAAAGGCATTTACATAGATATGGAATGAAGAGACACTAGACTTTTCCTTGGCCCTATTATTAAATATATCTGTATATTCCTCGTAGCTTTCACTATGTTTTGTTTTTTTTGATAAGCATTGAACTTGATGTCCTAGCTCAATAGCAAGGACAGATCATTTCAGAATAAAATAATACCTTCACTAATTACCTGTGAAAAGCCTTAGTTTTTATGCCCTACTGAAAACCAAGCTTTCTTATCATCAAGCAGTTAATTGCAGGTAAGAAATCATGCTATGATTTTAAAAAAATGAATAAATCCTTAACTAAAATATGCCTGCTGTAATGTACCAATATGGCAGACCACTTTCCCGATCAAATGATTTTCTCTCACTCCTTTGCTCCCTGAGAAACGGGCTTCTATTTGAAGTGTGAAACTTGTAATTTTCAGCAGGCTCGTCTTCCACTCCTGCAAATCCTGTTTTCTTCAAACAAGTACCAACCATCAAACCATCTCCATTTTGAGGGCACACTGTTGTAACTACTCTGCCTGCTACTGTGCTCCTTCAGTTACTAAGACACGATTGTATCGCCTTCAGGTGAAAAAATATAATTCGAGAAGTTCCAAATTTCACATGCGACTAGATTTAAGTGTACAGAAGTGGACTCAACTTTGCAGTTCGCTGATGGGGAAAAAAAAAATCACTTATATACTTCCCATTGTAGCAGGGAGTGAAGATGCTTAAATAGATTCACAGAAGAAGATCCAGTAAAAAAGGAGTCCTTCCCCTAAAGTTAAAAGAAGGGGCTGTCTACTTCACAGAAATGTCAACAACATGAGGTAGAGAGTCAACGTACTTAAGTGCATTATCCTAAAGCTCCGGACTACACAACCTTTTTATTTCCCTTTTTAATAACTACTATATAACATTGTAGTCCCCGATCAGGTTTCAGCCAACGTTTATGAGAGACAGTTGGCAATGAACTGACACTGAAATACAGAAATAGGCTTGCAACTGGAAGCAGAATGCAAACAGAAGAAGTTCAGAAATGTCCATATTAATTCACAGAAAGCTTACACTACTCACACACTAGTATTGATGCTTATTTTGGTCTTCAGAGCAGTATCCCTGTGATCATTTCACAGAGGGCCCTTTACATGTATTTCTGCTATTTGCAAGAAGGGAAAAAGTAAATGCTAATGATAAAACCTCAAAAGCTATCAACCTTTTCTTCTGGCAGGAAGTATATTCTTTTCAAAATAAAAAAAAAGCAAAGCCAATGAATAAATTTAATATACTCCAGGTAAACCTCCATCTGCTTGGGCTTAAAAAACCTCACACTATTATAGCCTCTTCTTCCTCTTTGTCTTTCCACTACCCAAAAATTATTCCATTACACAAAATATGCAACATCATTACTTCCCGATTCACCTGTTAGCTGCTTTCATAAAAAAAAAATTTAAAAAAAAAAACATTATCGCCATAAACACAAGAGTTCTCCAAAATTTCTTTAAATGGTTAGCATTCAGAAGTATCTTTCCACACACTTCACTTGCTTTCAGTATTATTCCCTACCTAAGACTTGACCTGTTGAAGGCGTGATTCAATTTCTTTACAGATTCTCATAAATGAAGTGGGGGGGGGGCGGAATCAGGTTCACAAATTTCAACGTCACTGCATAGCTCACTGCCAATGCACCGCAACTCCAATGTAAGTCAAGACAAGACTCTGAATTTACTACAAAGATTAAAAATAACAACAACAAAAACACACAACAAGACAACAGGGGAAATTTTTCTGGAGAATGCAATCCATTCATTTTTACTTCCCATAGAGAAAGAGTATTATTAAAATAACCAATCCGAAACAGGTCATTAAGCTACACCGTGTAAATAAAGGCAGAGTACTCATTCAAACTCACTCAGCCTAAGGGACTTCAATAGCTCATCAATTTTGCACAGACACTGCAATTTCATATGATGAGAAAAGGCTTCCTGCCCTTCAGCCTGCACTTGGTCATGCCAAAAGCACTGCTCTACAGCAAGGTCACGTAACTGGGATTCCCCCATTGTCCACATCCACAAAGCAAAGCTGCAGCCAGGGGACCGCTTGACGAGGCAGCACAGCCTAACACCCATTCAGGCAAGGTAAATCACAGCAGCACCAGATCAGCCACAGAAATAGCATCACGGATGCCACAACACTTCACCAGTATGTGATACTACTGGCATGATACTACTATCACTAATGACTTTTCTATTCCATAACAAGAAAATATTTGCCAATCAAAAGAAAAAAAAACAAGTAAAAAAAAAAAAAACCCGAAAAAAACCCCAAACCTCATGTTTCAAAAGTATGCCAGTATTTGGAGCAAAGTTTATGAAGAAGTTTTGACTGAAAATCATTCCTCAGGCTACAAGCAGCTACAAAAGTTGTGTTCCTCTTATCAACATTTTACATATGAATAAACATGAAACATACACACACTTTTGAAGTGTTTGAATTCCTGGCTTTCTCATACATAACACCAGCTTCCTGTGGATTTGTTTGCACTGATGCAGAGAAAGAAAACACGATTACATATCAGTTTCTGAGGTATGATAATTTAAGTTTTTTCATCTTGCTTTTTTTGGTGATGGATCTTTAGCAAATACATAGGCTTTAAGTATTCCAAAATCTCAGACAGAAAAATGTCAGCAACTGAAATTTGTAATGGAAGCTCGCAGCATCCACTCAAAAGAGTATTTATCTTACAAGGTACTCCTTTGAACAGCCTCTTCCAACAAAGCATTCAGAAAATGACATTTGACATGGTGCATCAGGCAAGCTTACGGAAGGACAGTGTTACTGAACAGTAAGCTGCATTTAAGTAACCAAAAGGCACACGAAATAGTTCTGTATTTATTTGGGAACTAAGCAAGGCACTTGGTCATGAATTTGTAACATCAGTGTCCGTGAATGGATGGCTAAGATGACAGGAACAACTGAAATTCTGTTGTAAAGCCACAAATATCCCACGGGTGGTGGCATGGTGACTGTCTGATGCTTCTCAGCCACCCAGGGGCTGATCTGGCTGCCCAAGCAGCAGCGAACACTGGTCAGCTACAGAATCACAGAAAGCTTTGGGTTGGAAGGGACCTTTCGAGGTCATCTAGTCCAACCCCCCTGCAGTGAGCAGGGACAGCTTCAACTAGACCAGGTTGCTCAGAGCCCTGTCCAACCCGGCCTTGAATGTTTCCAGGGATGGGGCCTCCACTACCTCTCTGGGCAACCTGCTCCCGTGTTTCACCACACTTATGGCAAAACATTTCTTCCCTATATCTAGTCTAAATCTACCCTCCCTTAGTTTAAAGCCATTACCTCTTGTCCTATCACAACAAGCCCTGCTCCCTTTGTTGCCTCTCTATCTGTCAGGGGGGGGTGAGGGGGGTGGAGAATGTATTTTTCTGCACCTGTGTGTTGTACAGTGAAGTTGTTGAAAGTGTTCGTAGGTCTCTGTCTTCACGGGACTGAATTTTCCCCACGAGAAGCTGAATACCTTGAGGTTTGGCAGTGTTAGCTGCCTCTCTGGGAGGACCTGCACACTGGAACATCTTACTGGTTTTAGGCTGTGCAGGCATGAATGGTACCTGGATATTTGATATCCCAGTTGGGTAATTTCATATGAAGTTGATACTAAGAGTTGAAATCCATTTTGCTTTACCACTGCTGTAAATTGCTCTGATATTCCTTGGCTGGGCAAGGTGAGCAGTAATGCATAAGCAGACATCTCCCTGTGCATTACTTTTGGTCCACCCATTTTTGTGGCAGACATTCCAGCATGAAAGACCAGTGTTGGCCATTCTGTGTCCACTTACAGGACCATGATGACACCGTATCATCATCTCCACTACTGATCACAAACCAAACATCCAAACAGACCCTCAAGCCAAGGGGCATGTAGCTTTTACAAATGCTGATTAAAGAGACACACTTCCCTTTACTGAGAAGGTTACAGGCAGGTGGAGATCAAATTATCCTCTGCCAGATATTATTTATTTGGAAAGAAATTAAAGCAAAATTTGAAAGTATTAGAAGCATTCTAAGGCCAACAGTCTTACAGAGGATGTGACCGCTGAGCATTTGCATATGTCTTTGGTGGACTGTGTGTTTGCTGCAGTGCACAAAAATGAGTTCACAGAGAATTCACAAACATCAGCTGAGGCAATCCGAAAGCTCACTGCCGCTGAAACACACAGAGCTTTCCTCCCAGCCCACAGATTCAGCCCATCTCCTCCTCCACCTGTGCTCACTGGACCCTTGCAAGAGCCAAATCGATACCGAAATCCAGCAAAAAACAACCCAGGTCTCCTGTCCCACTCTTGAGAGAGGCAAGGGGACAGCAAAGTTTGATTTCTTTCCAGACAAGGGAAATGAACTGACTCCTGGAACAGCCTAACAAGCACCAGAGACAGGTCAAGATATGAGAGGAAACTGAAGCTGTAATACATACACAGACAACGATTTTTTCCCCCCTGAAGAAACACAAATTTAGGTAAAAGTAACTTCTTTCAAGTAGCTGGAAACTCTTTAGAGAAAGACAGCTCAAAAAAATAGCTTTAGGACTATTTTATCGTTGTTGCCAACTTAAAAAAAATCCTGCAAACTCTTTAGGGATTTTTTCCCCCACTCCTAAGTGGCATTTAGATTTTAACTTCTGAAGCAGCATTCATATTCAGAGTGTCTTTAACACACTAATCATTCTTCCACAAGCAACAGTATTTAAAGTGCATTGAGAAGACAGTTATTCCTATCAGCTTAAGACACTGAAATTGAAAACAGAAATTAAACTGGTCATTCCCTGGATAAATCTGTGACAGCAGAAAATAACATTCAACAATCTGCTGAGAATACCACTCCCAAGGATCACCAACAGTTAAACAAATGCTCGAAAGCCATAATTGTTACCATATGTCACAGCAGATTACAATTGTTATTGCAGACCTTTCAGAAGAGGAAATTATATGCCCTGTACTTCTTGAAAGTAGTCTTAGAATTTATTCAAAGTATGGGAGATTTATCAAAAAGTTTCACTAGACTTTTTTTTTTTCTTGGTAACTGGAAGACTATTCATTCCTTTATTTTGGACCACTTTTTCTTGGCACCAAAATAATAATTTTTCCTCCTACAAAAGCAATTTTCCTCAGAACATTGCTTTATGCAAAGCGACCTGAAGAATCATCTTTTACATTCATATTTTATTCCTTTTACAGGTGTAGGACCTACACTTTAAGAGCTGTATAACCCTACGATTAAATGCACAACATGAATTAAGAATCAACTACTGATAAGAGTTACCACAGATAAGAGTTTTAAAAATCGATATGGAACAAAGTTTAAATCATCCAAATAATACTTACCTATACATTCAGAAGACAGAACTAATAACAAATTGTCACCTCTTCCTCAAAATATCAGCCATCCTCCCCTCCGAAGTAGGCACCTTGCTTTACAGTGATTCACTCTCCAGTTCAAAATAACCAGGAGTCATGTCTTTACCAATGCAATTGCAGTACTATTTAGTGAACTTAAGTACTTGCTGGAAACCTTTAAGTTTATTTCCAAGGAAGTCTTCAATCTCTCTTTAGACCATCAACTATACCCAGTTATGCACATCAGCAAAATCAATTCTTAAGCTGTTTAACGCATGTGGTACATTAACACCAAATACCCTGAAGAGCTCTGAATTTTATATAGATGGAAAGAAAAAGGCTAAAAAAACAAAAAAAAACAAAAAAAAAACCCAACCATGAACAGCTACTTCTGCATCCAGTTACTGTGATGTTGGTCTTGCAAGCACAAACAGCCCTATAATGGATCTCTATGATAATCATGATAAATAACACCACCTGAAGAGAACAATCAAAATCCACGGATCCTACGTATCCAAAAAATGCATTGTGGAATCCTATCCAAGAATATGAGGAATCATAATCCATCACACTAAATACCATGGAAACAATACTAAAAACCCTAAACAGCTGCTATGCACCAGAACGAATTCATACAGGCAACAGAACCAACAAAAACAGACAGACAAAAAAACCCACCCAAAACACAGTTGAAACATTGGTCTTGATACTCTAGGTAGGCTTAGAACATACATGAAAACTTACATTCAGAACTTAGAATTCCTTTGTCTCTTAGATGCTGGAGCTCACAGTTAAAACAGACACATGGGTTTCGTGATGTGTGACAACTCTCATCATGCTTCACCTCTTGCTAACAGCCCTCTGTTCCATAGACATCAACTACTCTGGCAAACACTTAAACTGATTAGCATTAATACATTACATCCAGAGTAATGGTTATAACCTGTACTTAGTTTGATGTCTGCTGCAATTCCATCAGGTATGATGGAGGCCAGGACGTCTGGGAGGTCATCATATTTTCCATCTGAATTAGTTGTCTTAAAATAAGTGGACAAATAAATAAGCTCTTCCTATAAACCCTTGCCTCTCAAATTATACTAGCAGCTCAACTGGCTTTACACTCTAGTACACACCATCTTTCTTCTACAGGCAAATACTTCTGAGACGGATGGAAACAACCCGATCTATTATAAAAATCACTCATGCTAACATACTAGCATGGTTTTGATACCGTTTTGAAAGAAATAATTGGGCTCGGTGTTCAGCAATGGGAAGAACAGCAAGGAGAAAGACTGCATATAAGCCAGGACTGCTGTTTTTGAGAAAACTTGAAGTTCACAGCTATTAATGGGGTTTGGTGGTTTTTGTTGTTGTTTGGGGGATCTTTGTCTCATTCTCAAAAAACACCTCAGTTTACAAAGATCGGCATCTTTCCTCTTGACGCCACACTTTCCAACTAATAAAAATTTGAAACAGCTTTTTCCTAGCAAATAGTTTATACATACTAATGCTATTTCAACCCTCCTTTGTTCTGAACACTGGGGTTCACAATGCTGACAAAATAGGCTAAGCATATTCACCCAAGCCCACTAAGCATTTCTCTACCTCCATGAGGTTACCAACTAATGCTTGGCACCAACTAATGCGACTAACCTAAAGTTCTAAAAAACACAAAACTAAGAAATCTACCAAAAGATGTACTATATGACGGATGAGAACCCAGTCTCTGTTTCAGACAATTTGTGAACTTTTAACACTAATATTAATTACTCAAACATTGTACTTAATTATTAGGACTAGGAATTGGACCCATGTTCCAAATGTAATTTCATGCAAATTTCTTCCGTGATTGAGTTATTTCACATTTTGGTTTCTCCAATGACGCAGTACAGATACTAGAGTACCAAGTCATCCAAATAGCTATTTCATTTTCTTTGCTTTTTTTTAAACTGCAGTTACGCTTTTCAATAACGTTTTTGCACTTGTACTTCCTAAGGGAATGTATAATTTATCCTGAACTAAGAGCATTATTTCAGTCTCTCAAACTTTTCCTTCATTAGAATTTACCAAAACCATACAGGAAATCTGAAGTTTTTTTAAAAACTATGAATCCGAATACTGCCTTCAAATGTTCAGAATGTCCAAATAAGAATCTTTGAGTCAAGTGTCAAGAAGCATCTCAGAAAATGAGGAGCGATTAATCATTGTCTTCTAACACTTTTTTTTTTTAATCTCTTTCTAAGAAGGGAATATCAAACAAATTTAGAAAACAAGCACAATTTAACCACGAGAAAGTAGTTTCTAAAAAAAAGGGTGGTGGTTTTTTTTTTTAATAATTCTTTTCTTCCCTTTTGTGCTTTACCTATTAAACCTCCTGAGACTGATCAATGGCTAACCAGGAATTGTGACTTTTTCCAACACAAACAGATAAAAATAGGCAAGAAAACATGTGTCTTGTTAGCTGACTGGTTCTTTTCTCACATACACAAGACACACAACTTTTCCTGGCATTATGCACATAGAGACACTTCAGAGGGGAAAACTGTGATGGCAGATAGCAGAACACTTGCTACTCTGGTAACAGACAGCTATTAAGCACTCAGTCCCATAATTCAATTAACATTTTAGCTAATCGCCGACCTGAATCTCTCTTACTGCAATTTAAGATTATTACTGCTTAACCTATCACCAGCCAACATGAAGACTAGGTTACCACCTTCTCTGCATCAACCCTTTACTTTTTGAGAACTTCTATTTCCTTCTTCTCTCCTGTAGAAAAAGACAGTCCTAATTTCTTTAGTCTTTCTAGAGAGGATATGCTGCTGTCTAGCCTTCTGTCACTTCTGCTGCTTTCTTCTGAGCTTTCCCAGAATGGAAATTCTCCTTCCACACTCCAAACTGAATACAAGTACCTATTCTTCTAACCGCACTAAGAGGGGAAATAAAAAGCAACTATTTTATATGTTTCTATACAGAATATCCTATACAAAGCAATCACAACAGCTGCCTTTCCCACAACAGTGTAACTATGTGGACTCACATTTAGTAATTCACAGCAACCACAAAAACCATTTGTGCAGATCTACTGCTTCATCTTGCACTCACGCCGTTGATCATTCCACCCAAATGTCATTGCAAGCCTGCCCAGTTTCACCAAATCATTTATTTTTTAATGTTTTTCAATTCTTCTTGCTTAGTAGCACCCCAATCCATCATAACCATTTTGAACCCCAGATTACCCTCAAATAGGCTCGTAGGCTCAGTAACCTGCATATCCTCATAAAGTTCAAAGGACATTTGTTGTTCCATCATCCATGGCACTAACAAAAACATTAAGAACTAGACAGGATCAGCTTTCCAAGCAGCTTTTCACCTTCTGTAAAGCAGTTTCAGTTTCATCAAGACGTTTCTTGTCTAAGCTTAACAGAGTAAGCGTCGTAGGTTAACATATGTGGTACCTACTGCTTCACACTCTTTTCCTTACATATTTAGATAAATAAACTTGCACTTCCTTAAATACTACAGAATTTCCCCCTCAATACTCCCCAGCACGTGCACCTTTATTCACTACCACATAAAACACCCTGTCATGCTGAGGGGTGGTTAAAGAGCTGAAGATCATCAGCTCTGCTGGACAATAGACACTTCGTTTCAATGCCGACACCTCCGCTGTCCAGGCCAGCAGCAGGAGCAAGCCAGCCCAGAGATTTAGGGACCAATAGGAGCAATTAGGCTGTAGAGCTTGGTTTGGTTTGGTGTAACTGCTTTGTCTGAACAAAAAGCAAAACAAAAAAAAAAATTAAATACCTTCAAAAGCTAAAAAAAAATTTTCAAGTCTATACAGCTAAGAAAATCCATCATTTCTTTCCATGTCAGGTACTAATTATGATTGTAGTTATTAATCTACTAAGAAGTTTCTTGGAATAAAAATAACCCATTGAGAGATGCAAGCTTAAAAAAAAAAAAAAAAAAAAAA
>Ga0065711_1046609_pt1 | contig 12796 bp, 17 predicted proteins | sample Hoacrofraction12_FD_59098 | JGI IMG/M metagenome (GOLD analysis project Ga0065711, IMG submission 59098) | Hoatzin crop microbial communities from Cojedes, Venezuela - Epithelial fraction 12 v2 (version 2) | ecosystem: Host-associated > Birds > Digestive system > Esophagus > Crop | place...
AAATATCTGAAGGGTGGGTGTCAGGAGGATGGGGCCAAGCTCTTTTCAGTGGTGCCCAGTGACAGGACAAGGGGCAATGGGCACAAACTGAGCCACAGGAAGTTCCGTCTGAACATGAGGAAGAACTTCTTCCCTCTGAGGGTGACGGAGCACTGGAACAGGCTGCCCAGGGAGGTTGTGGAGTCTCCTTCTCTAGAGATATTCAAGACCTCCCTGGACAAGGTCCTGTGCAGCCTGCTGTAGGTGACCCTGCTTCGGCAGGAGGGTTGGACTAGATGGCCCACAGAGGTCCCTTCCAACCCCTACTATTCTGTGATTCTGATTCTGTGATTCTGTGAGACCTGCAGGAGGGCTGAGATGCCGGAGGGCCAGCGAGCCCTCGCTGTTAACGAGCACAGGGTTCTCCAGCCTGACATGACCGAGACTTGGGGCTCGTGGAGGAGACAGAAGGACTTTGAAACAAAGAGTCTTTCAGGCCACCTAATGCAGTATAGATCCAAGAGGACAAATCGAATTTACAGGCATAGCTTAGACTGGGAGATACGCGTGCAAAGCCAATTTGTTTCATTTTATAGGCTTGAAAGATTCTAAGTCAGGGGTCCCTGTATGGTTTGAATTAGGTTTGGGTAGCGGTATTATGGAAAGCTAGATCTGGAGTGATTTTTACTCGGGGCGTTTGTAATTGAGTAGGGGCCATCTAGCATTTCTGCAGTGCTTTCAAATAAAATATTCCATGTCTGCCCAAAAACAAAGCTTCCGCATGGTTAAGAATATTACAAATACCTGAACATGGAGGTATCTATCTTGTATGAAATATTTAGGAATAAGATTCCACACATGTATCAACAGAGAAAGTGGGAATTGCAAAGGGTGCTGCTTTAAAAAGAAAAAAAAAAAAAGGAAGGAAGCTCTAAGTAGCACCAAAAAATGAAATATTTTTCTCTACCAGCTGGTGTCTGTGCTACTAACAAAGTTAATAGCTTTATTGTCTATGACTGTGCAAAACATAAAAGTTGCAGGGAGCTGCTGTGTGAAGCCTCAGCAGGGACAATGCTTTGTCGGGCAGGCTGCAGGGTCCAGTGGGGAAGGTGCTCCCCTAGGCCCCGCAAAGGGCGCAGCCGCTTTATTCTGAGGTTTCCGAGGGACTATGCTCCGGCTGCTCCTGTCTCTGTGCAACCGCCTGAGAACCAGAGCCTCTGCCAGTTCCTACAGCGAAAACACTGTGTGGCAGAGCAACGCACCACAAGCTTTTCAGTTTCGGCCCTCCTCCCTTATGCTCCTCTCACGGCGGGGTGACTCTCCCAGCCCTGCTGCAGTCATAGTTCTGGTGCTTCACGGCTCTCGGGAACGGGGCAGCTGCCCTGCCCACGCAGCCGTGGGTCCCCATCCCGCGCCGTCCTGCGGTGCCTGCTGCCCCGACGCCTCGGCGTGAGCTACACGCAGGCCTGGTGCTGGCTCGCGGGGGTTTGGTTTCCGCCATCTCGCCCAAGTCCCCGGAGCCATGGCACTGTTCCCTGTGAGGAAGGACAGCCCTGGAGCATCGCCTAGGCCACGGTGTTTTGAGGTGGTCTGAAGAGGGGCTTGGCCGCAGGGCTTGTGGACGGTGGGTCTGGGGCCTGGCAGCGTCATCTCAGCATCCTGAGATGCTTCCAGCGCTCGTCCCCGGGCCAGGACCACCTCGCGCTCCGTCTCGTGCTGCTTGGCTGCGCGACTCGAGCGACCAGCGTCTTCCTCCTGAGCTGGCAGGAATCTGTTTTGCCCCTTCTCCAGCGCAAGGGGCCACCGTGGCTCCCCAGCCGTGAGCTCTGGGGTGCGCTTTGTGCCCTGCGAGCCGAAAGCAGCAAGAAGACCATTTGAACAGAGGGATAAGCCCCTGGCTCCCACTGCTGAGCTCAGCTGCCAGAAAAGTTCCCCGGGAATTAGCACAATCTTTGTTTGGTCATTAAAGCAGAAAAAGAGAGAGGGAATCTTAGGAAATGCTTGAAACGATTAGGTGATCTTAACTCTAAGGAGCTAAACAAATGCAAAGCAATTCCCCCCCCCTGCCCCTCGTGCTGCTGTAGAATGTAATCTCATTTCTAAACACACAATTACAGAAAATAAAAAGAAAAGAAAAGAATAATTAATTTCTGCTTCCTCATGCAAATCCTCTGACCAATCATTTAGGGATCAGGGGCAATTCAGCTTCTTGTGCAAATTCCAAACTGAAGGCCTGAAAAAAGCAAGTGAATGGATTTACTTTTCTAAGAACCAGAATTAACAAAGGTTCCATTTTCCATGGTTATGTGCCTGGCCAGACAGCCCTTGCTGACAAGCTCTCAAAAAACATGTGTTGGCCTGTTGAAAAGGCCCCAGTGTTGACTGACAGACAATTGAAGTGACAAATTGTTTCATTGTACTTGGCAGGGAGAGCGCTGTATTAGATAATTATGGCGCGGAGGGAAGCAACAGGTCACAGGTCAGAAGACATGTCTGACCCTGTTTTCTGAAAGCCCTGAAAGGAGCCTGCACCCCGGAGAGCAGCGTGACGCTGCTGGCAGTTTCTCTTTCCGTTGTCATGATTAAGAGCTAAGGAAGATGGAGCAGGGATGGGCTCACTCCCTGCTTGCCCCGGTCCTGGCTCCCAGGAAGCGGGTGCTGGGGTTCAGTGGCAGCTTGGTGCCACGTGTCGGCACGCGGTGCCATGACGGTGAGCTCTCCCATGGCGCCCAGTGGCAGCCCAGTGCTGTGCACCGGCATGCGGTGCTGCGACGGCGAGCTGCCCCGTGGCACCCACTGCCCCTCGCCTGCTCCAGCGGTGCCCGGTGCACGCATCGCCCGGCTGCGTCGGGCAGGGCCGGCGGCTGCTGCTGCCCGAGTGTGCATGGCCGTGGCGGCACAGTCCTGGCGACGGCTCCACCCGACTGCGGCGCAGACGGCAGTGGCCCCTGGCACAGCGCTGGGCATGCTTTGGGCTCAGCACGGGTGGAAAGATGAGGTTCCCGCGGGCAAACAGAAAGCAGAGGGTAAACGGCTGAAGCAGGCTGAGGAACACGGCCCTCGGCTGTGCGGTCTCACCGCTGCACCTCAGCCCTGCGCCTGGGACCAGTGGTTTGAGCGTCGTGAGGCGCGGCAGCTCCCGAGGCAGACATCACCGTAGTCAGCAAAGGCTGCGGCTGAAACACCGCTAACGTCCCTTTGAAGGGGACTGCCAGCTCCCTGGGTCTGTGCAGGGCAGATCTGCCCCGGGCGCCCCGAGCTCTGCCTGGTGCCAGCCTGGCCGGCAGCATCGGCCACTGCCTCTGCAAACCCTGGGGCCACACAGGCACCTTCTGGTCAGTGCCAGACCCGTCCATGCCAGACAGCCTGCGAGCATCTCGGCAGGTTGGGGTTTCGAACTGGCGGCAGAATGCACAGTGCCCAGCCCTGAGTCCGGGCAGGTCTCGCTCGGGCACGGACACCTTCGTCCCGCAGCCCGCACAGCTCAGCCTGCAGACACCGGCAGGACTCACCCGTGCTTGCTGGGGCCTGGTTTTTTGCTGGCTGCGACAGAGTACAACTAATAGTTATTGAAGCCTCTCTCCTACCATAGAAATAAAATATGGTGTGGAATCACAGCACAGCTACTCCATTGAGAGTGCTGCTCGACTGAGTAATACCAATAATTCAAAACAGATGAGCCAAAGGCTCGAACACTATAGACTCAGTATCCCGATCTGCCCTGACCCCTGGAACTCGCTGAAAGTTACCTTGAGACTCGCCAGAGCTCTTTGTAACTTCTGTGAGGGTTATTTATGGCAAAGTCATAAATATTTGTTATGGATTTTCTCCATCAATCTACAAAATGAATTAGGTTAGAAGAAATTTATGTACTTGGATTTTGGGCATGTGTTTCTCAGGCAGGGCAGAAAAAGTAGGATCTCCATTGTGCAGAGGACAGGCTGCTGCAGAGCTTCGGGTTCTGCTGCCTGCATTAATTAATTCCGTTCCGCAAACTGTTTAAAATGCACAGTACCATTGAGTAGGGGGGGAGGGAGGGAAGAGGTTCTTCTTTAAATCTCTCTTAAAATCTTCCATAAAATTATTTATGGGGGAAGGAAAATTCTATTTCCCTCTCCTCCCTCCCAGATGCCCTGCCAGCCCATTAAAAACCTGAAATTCACATGGGTTGTTGTGCCCCTGGAAATCAACCGCAAGCCAGTGCCTCCCATCTCGGAGCCAGCACCGGCACCAGCTGGGTGCAGTAGGGATGGAGGGGGAGAGCCCAGCCTCTTCCCTTCCCAGCCCAAGGCACAGCTGCCTCCAGGCAAAGCCACGGCATTTTCCCACCCCTTAAAGAGAGGACAGGGAAGCAGGGCTGTTCCTGCCCTGCAGGCACTTACCTGGTGAATTAAGAAGTTTTTATCCAGGAAAGCACTTAAGCAAGACCTTAACTGCGAGGATGCTCTGAAGCTCCCTGGCGTGGTAGGGTTGAGGCACTGGTGGGCCTTGCACCCAGGCATCTGAGCGGGGCCGCGGTGGGCAGCGGGGCAGGAAACGTGGCTCTGCCCTGGGGAAATGGGGTCAGCGGCGTGGGGGAAGGACAGGGTGCAGTGGGGTGAGCCGGGGGCCCTTTGTCCTTGTGCTCCCGCTGGGCTGCAGCGAGCAGCTGGAAGCGTCTTGCCCTCCTCCACTGCCCATGCCTGCCGCAGGATCCTCCTTACTGGCTGCGAACTGCTCGAAGCTCTGCCCTGCTCCGTGCTGCCCGGTGTTTCCACACTGCTATCCCTGCAGCCCTTGAGAGCCTGGGTTTGCAACAAAATGGCAGCCTCCCATGTATCAGAGATGCTTTTTCCTGTGCTAATATGAAGCAAAATACATTTTTTTCCTCTTCAGGACTGAGGGACTGTGTTTCTTCCTCACTCTAGTTTTACGGGAAGCCCAAAAAATCCCAGAGGATCCCACAGGATCCCACAAATCGTGCCGACACTTTTAAGCTGTTTGCACTCGGGCTAATGAGCTGCTATTTTAAGAGGTTATTGCTAACAATTAAATCTGACTGCATTTTTTTGTTGTTGTTTTAAAACCGTTCGTAGCAGCTGTGCTTGTCCAATATGTAATTTCAACAAGCCCAGGAGAGAATCTGCCTCGGTTCTCTGTGCTGGCTTTTCCCAGTCCCCATGTCGCCCGGTGTCTGTGGGCACGGACTACGATGCACAGCGGGCATTTTGCCTGCAGGAGTGATCCGGGCAGGTTGGAAGCTGGCTAAATGCTTCTCCGGGCTGGGTTCCCCTGGGTCACGGCTCACAGTGGGATGACAGCAGGGAACTCTCCCCTGCTTGCTGTCTGGGCTGGCTTTTCCAGGCTTCCCCCGTGGACTCTCCTCCCCTCCTTTTTGGCAATTCCCCCTTCCCTGATGTGATTTCCAGCGCTTGCAGCTGCCTGAGCCCTGGCAGATGCCCTGCGGACTCGGACCCGTTCTGCGGTAGGGCTGGGCTGTCCTCGCCCAGGCTGCGGGAGCTGTGCTGGATGCAGTGCCTTCCCTGCAGAAACCCAGGCTGCTACTGTTCCCCTTGCCTTTCTAAGCTCTGTGTCTAGCTGGTAGCAGTCCCTGCACCCTTGTTTTGCTTAAAAGCCTGCCGTGAGTGCAGGATCCTGCACCTCCTTCCAGCTGCTGCACAGTGACTGCACGGACCTGTCAGCCTGTGGCGATTCACACATGGATGGTGAGTCCTGCTCTCCCATGTCTGTCTGTCCAGTCGCCCAAAAGCTCTTGAAAAGGCTTGCATGAATGAGCGGATCTAGCTTTGTTTCTGCTCCCGTGGTTTGCCCTTTACCCTTTGGCCTTTGCCCAGCTCCGTGGCCAGGGGACTGAGGGTTTGGCTCACTGCACAGCTGGCCAGATGCTCTCATGGAGGCACAATGAGCCATGGCAGGGGCTTGCAGCTCCTCCGGCTCCCCAGCCCCGGGCGCTGACACACTTGGTAAAACACCAAACACAGCATTTTTCTCCCACTGCAAGGGAGACTTCAGTGCGGGTCCTGTGCAAGGGCTGCGCGCAATGCCACCCCAGTGCCGGGTGACGGGTGCTGCTCCCCCCGCATTCGCGGTGCTGCGCTGTCTCCATCCTGCCTTTCCTCCACTGCGCCTGTGCCGACACGGCAAACCCGGGGCCCTGCCAGCCCTGGCTCTCACTCCTCGGTGTGAGCCCTTGGTGCCACAGCGGCTCCGGCAGCTCTCGGCCGGGGGCAGGAGGGACGGCGCCTGTGCCGCTGGTGCAGCCTGGCTCTGACGGGATGGTTGGGTGTGTTGCTTGGCTCTTGTGTGGCTGCAGGCAGAGAAGAGCTGTCATCCTACATCACGCTTCATTAGGAGCTTTGTCTTGCCTGCTGGTGAGTCTCCGGGGTGTTGGTCTGCCCACAGTGTGTCCAGTTGCAGGATTACTCTCAGGATGGGTTTCACGTCCCCCTTTGCTGGGTGTGCCATGCCAGCCAGCCATGCCGGCAGCTGGCTGTGGCTCTGGGCAGTGCCAAGGAGCTGAGCGCGTCCTGCGTGCGGGTGTCGGTGAGCGCCTGCCGTGGGTCCAGCTTGCAGGAAGGCAGCCGACAGGCTGGTGAAGGCGCTCCTGATGGCCTGCTCTGCTCTGGTGTGCATCCCTAGGAAGAAATGGCCTTCCCTCTCGTTCTTGCCCACTGCGTAGCTACCTGGGACTCTGTCCCATGCAGGTGATACCACTTTCGCTGCTTGTGGGTAAGGCATGGATCAGCTGGGTGTGCCAGAGACCTGCGTGGGGTTTTGTGTGTAGGTGTGTGTCCAACAGCATCCAGATCGCAGTGACAACCCGGGCTATGTGTGCAAATCTGGGGATCTGGTGGCTGCTTGCTTGCTTGGGCACAAGCGACATGGCTGCCTGCGGGCTGGCAGGGTCTGGAGCAGATGATTCTGTGCTGGGTAACAGTAGTGGAAAAAGTTGTCAGGGAGCATGACACCAGGAGCTATTTGTTCAATCAATGATTTACCAGATGTGTACACTGTACTAAAGGCTTGTAAACATACTTTAATAGCCAGCTGTAAATCCAGGCAGTAGCAGTGCCAGCTTCATCTCCATCGGACGCGTGTTAGGAACAGCAGTGCAAGGGCTCTGAATCACTTTGTTATAGGCTCTGTCAGCTCTGCAATTGTGCGTGTAAATCAAAGAACCAATGTCCTTAGGTCAAAATTATTTGAATGTCAGAAAAGGTTTTATGACCGGCAGCGTTTCCTTTTCTGGGTTCCCTGCCGTTTCTTGTCTTCCACAAACGGCATCTCCAGAACACTGGGTTTCCGTCCCAGTGCCCCAAGTGCGTGGCTGTGTTTTCACTGACTATGTTGGAAGTCTCTTTTGTTAATCACTGAAGCAAAGCATCATTAGTGAGAAGTGTAGAGTGTACACAAAGAGGAACTTGCCAAATTACTAATAGGCAGAAACTCCATCCATCTTAATGAGACAGGGTTAAGAAAATAGCAACCTAGAATATACACAATGGAGCCTTTCCACGCTATTTATTTATTCATGTTAGAAAGTAGTTCAGAACTCTATCTCCAGTGCTGCTCGGAGATTGTCGTATGGTTTCCAAACCACAGGCTGCTTATGGTCTTGCAAATCATTAAACATGAGAAAGGTAAATAAATATGTGGACGGATGGCTCAAAAAATTATTAGAGGGAAGAAAAATATCTGGTCTCCAAACAAATGAAACAACAACACAACAAAGGCTGGTTCCAGGCTCTCTTTGCTGCGGAGCAAGTAAAGTTTGCACCGGGCAAGAGATGAAGAGAGCGCGCGGCTCGCGGCAGGGCTGGAAATCCTCCCTGCGGGCAGGGGAAGGGGAGCCGGGTGGTGCTGGTTGAGCGGTGCAGGTCCGGCAGCGCCCGGCACTGCTGCAGTGCTGCCGCGCTGCCCGCTCCAGGCTTGCACCTGGACACCTGCACCAGAGCCATCTGTGCTGCGTTACGTTGAACAGAGCAGGGCTGGGAAGGAGCAGAGAGGGGGCTTTCACTGGGGGAAAGTCAGGGTAAAATTACAAACCCATTTATTTTCTGGGTTTTCTTATGGAGGGTCCAAAGAAGAGCTCCCAGAAACTGCAGCCAACTGCCCGGCTTTCCTTCGAAGCCGAGAGACCCAGTGAGCTCTCAGACCCCCAGATCATTCACATACTGCCCGGTGACTGATGTGGGTGCCTGTTAAGGGGCCTGTGGTCCCCTCGAGGCTTGGTCTGCCAGGCCTGCGGGACCACGGGAAGAGCCGTGGGCTGGTCCCTCTGTGGATGTCACAGGTTTGAGCCGCTGGAGAGGACCCCTCCATGTGCTGTGCTGTGGGGAGCTGCTGCCCAGCTGCTGCATGCAGGGCAGATCTCAGTCATCTCTGGGGATTTTGGGGTGCAGTAGGCTGGTTCCTAGGAGAGAGGATTGCCATGGAGCAAGGGGACAGATGTTTCCTCGTGGTGGGCAGGTCTCCAGCTTCCCTCCTTTGGGGACCCCCCAGCACAGCCAAGGGTCCCTGCGTGCTCAGCCACCACAGGGCTGCTCCTGGGCTGAGGCCTCCATCACATCAGCCTGGCAGTGGGATTTATAGCTCACTGGTGACTTGCAGCACTTCCCCAGGTTACTCTGGCAACACAGAAGGGGTTTGCACCCACACCGAGGTGCCTGCACACCTGTGCTCCCCAGCCACATTTTTCTTTTGTTGGGTAAGAAATGACTTGCAGAGCATTTCACGCAAGCAGCTCAGCTGCTGGCTATTTTATTGAACGCCAGCACTCGCTGTATGTTATTCAGACAAACTTTATATATGCTACAAACCCTCTCAGCAGCCTGCACCTGGTCCAGGGCAAAGCTGAGCCTCATAGAGAAGAATGTGCTGTAATGCAGCAAGTTATTACAGGATAAATATTTATAAACCCCTGTAAATATTTGCCATCGGTTCCCTCCTGGGACTAGGGGCAGACGGTCAGAGTTTCAGTGGTGCTGAAGGCATTAGTTGTTGTAGTTCTTTATATGTTATCTCAGCTAGTAAACTCTTTGTTGACTGTGTTTAGTTACAGCATTTAATGGTGCTAATTTCACACTAACTGGAGTCATCGACTGGAATTGTTGTGTGCCTTAATCCTGGCCCTGCCGTGGGCTGGCTCTTGGTGTCAGCATCCTCTGCAGCCCGGGCAGTGCCAGGCACCGGGCTGGGGCGGCAGAAGGGGTCGCCATGGCTGCAAAGCTTCCCCGTGCAGATGCCCCTGGCGCGGGAGCGTTCCTGGCTGTGTCAGTGTTATTGGAACCTTGGAGATATCTGCTGAGAAAGCCAGAAAACAAACACCGCAAAGCTAACATCCTCCTTGGCAGGCTGGCCCCGGCAGGGACGACGGGCTCTTGGCTGCCGAGGGGCATCGAATCTGAAGCAAACATTCCCGGGGTGTCCAGGAGCTGTCCTGCTGCGTGAGGTGGGGCAGGAGCGGCGTGCCCCTGCAGGGGAGCATGGGGGGCTGCACGCTGGGCTCCTGTGCGGGGACAGGGCTGGTGGGCTGCCTCCCCCCGTGCCTCCCGTCCCCCCCTTGGCAGGGGCACGGGCACCCCAGGGCAGTGCGAGCACTGGCGTGGGGCAGCTGCTGGTGGTTTTCATGTCGCCTGGCTTGGGGCAGGGACAGCAGATGCCTGTGGCCTCCAGTCTCAGCTCCCCCATCACTGCTGCCTCTGTTGGGGCTGGGATGGGGCTCGTGCGGTGGTGGGAAACTGGGGAAGAAATGCCAGGGCAGGCAAGGCCATGACTCCTCCATGCCCTCAAACGCAGCAGTGAAACAATGGGCCCTGGGCAATAGCGCTTGCCAGATTGTTGCGTGGGACTGTTTGGGGGCTCCACTTTGCTGCTCATGCACGAAGCCAGTCATTTGGCAAAAATCAGCTCAGTTAGCAGGCATTGTTCATAAAGAGCCTGGGGCTGAATGGGCTCAGGGCTAATATATTCTATTATCCCACGCCTGCCTGTTTCCCGGTGCGGTGCGGAGGGAAGCGCGCATTCCAGCACCGGTGGCCAGGGCAGAGCGTGCCCGGCGGGCAGTGCGGCTGGAAAGGGCAGGAGGGAGGGCACTACGGCGAGCAGCGAGGTGGGTGCCAGCGGTGCAGGGCACGTCGGCCTCGAGCTGTCCCTTCGACGCTGAGTGCCACCACAGGTGGATGTGGAGGGGAGCAGCCACGGCGAGCAGGGGCAGCTGCGGTGGGGGGCAGAGCGCGTGGTCCCGCAGGCTGAGGGGACGAACAATGGAGCCAGAAATAAGCACGGTTAATTGGGCTGGGCTTTTCAAAGGGTAGGAGAGGACTGGGGATAGCCAAAATTGTGCATGTTGCAAAGCATCTCATTATTCTATGAGAATATGTTAGCCCCTGTGGGAGAGGCAGCAATAAATGGCTATAAAGCAAAGTTAAATGATGACATTAGAGACTATGCAGAGATTTAAGGAGCAGTAGGCTACGTAATTATGAATGGAAATGGCTGCACAGGCTTCACTCGGCAAAGTTAATGCACAGTTTGGAAAGACTTTGTTGGAAGAGCAGCCCTTCTTGAGCAGCTGCTATTTAAGAGGCCTTATACTGTGTATTGAGCGATTTAGTGGTCTAGACCAGAGCTGATGCCTTTTTTCTTTTTTTTTTTCCTTCTCCTTTTTCTCTTTTAAAGAAAAAAATGGTTTTCTGGGCAATTCTGTTTCAGTTTACAATTCACTCTTGGATTCCCATACAGGCGCTGCTGCTGTGAATGTGGGTATCAGATACAGAAGAGAAGGGAGCCAGCACAGACCTTCCATGGGCTGAGTTCAAGAACTGTCCATGCTTTGAGTGTGGATGGGTTTAGCAGCCAAGGCACGCTGTCTTGCAGCTTTCCTGCTTGGATCAAGAGCGCTGAACTGTAGCGGGCAGCCCGTCAAGCTCAGCGACGGCTGTACAGCGTGTGAGGGTTGCAGCCAGCCCAGCAATCAGCGTGGGATGCTCCAGGTACGTGGTGGCACACATCTCTGGGGTGACCATGGCAGGACATTTACCTTGCTCCGTGTGGTGTTTGCTGAGCAGGGGACGACCAGAATCCTGACTGTAGTTTTATCGCGGTGTTACTGCTGTTGCCTTTGGAGAGCTCCCCAACTTTCGAACAAGAGTTTCCTAAGTTCCCATCTTGCCTGGCTGGCTGGCTATGATGTTTCTATCACACTGCTCAGCCTGGAACAGAAAGATTACAGCACTGCCAAGTAAAACACACCCATTGCCATTCTGAAAATGCAGAGGCTCTGAGATTTTCTTACGATCTTGCAATTGAAAATGGAGAGTTACTTGCACAATATGAACCAAATTATGTGCCCCACATAAGCAAAGGTCATGTTCGGGACCAGAGACACGTGCCTGAGGATGCAACACTTGGGTGCAAATAAAGATTCTTGAGAGAAATTCAGCCCAACAGAAGATCAGTGCTGTGTTCCGGGTGCCACATTACAACACGCTACTGGGACGCTGTGGTATTTTCTACATTCTCAAAACGAGGTGTTTCAGTCTAAAATGATTTCGGTAAAAGCAAATTCTAGGGTGTCAGAATTTCCCAAGGGATGAGAAGTCCATTTTGCAGCTGTTTCTTGGTGCAAACAGTGCTTAGTGCTTTGCTGCGGTTTCCTGAGCCCCAGCAGCAGGAGAAGGCCTGCTCCATCCCATTCCCTCTTTCATTCAGCACTACTGGCACCTTATGGCAAAGATTTCTCTTGTTTACTGCTGAATTCTCCAGTTCGTTAGCAGTGCTAACTGGCTTCTCTCTTCTGTGGGCCCTCAAGTGAACGTGGCTCTTTCACGCTTCCAGAGTGCAGAGCCTCTTCCATTCCCCTTTCAATGAGCTGTAGTTCCTGTATTAAACAGCACAAGCTGTTTCAGCAAAAGGCAGCAGGAGCTTAGTGTGAGCCTGGAGGAGCGAGCTCAGGAGAGCTCCCGGGACGTGGGCGCTTGGGCACACGGTGGGCGCTGCTGCTCGGTGGCAAGGGCTCGTGCACATGGGGACTGAGACAGCTCCTTCTGGCCGGCTCGTGCGGAGGAGCACGCTGCTCTGCCCACAGAGTGGCCGCGGCACAGCGCGCTGCACTGGCACCCGGGCAGGCTCACGGCCACCGTCCCCAGCGCGTCCAGCTCCTGGCTTTGGAGGGCAGCAAGTCTTTGCAGGCCCTGTGCCTGCCTGCTGCGGGGAACAGGGCTGCGACGTGCTCCTGTCCTGTCTCCCCGCAGAGCTGTGCCGCGCCAAGCATCCCCTGCCTGTCTCGAGCAGGATGCGCGGCTGCGGCTGCAAGCGCTCAGGCTTGCCTTGGCCTGGCTCCCACTCCGAGACGTGCTGGGAGCGGTTCCCCCATGGAGCGCGTGGCAGCATGTGGCAGGCAGCGCTGCCCTACCTGCACCCTTTGCGGGGGCGGTTGGGGGGCTGGCACTGCTGGGGGGAACAGCGGATGCTGCTGTGGCGCAGCCCCTGCTTCCCGGGCCGGGCCGGAGCCAGGCTTCCCCGGCGCAACACCTCTGTCAGGCACGGACCCGCTCTTTCTCCCTCTGGTGCACTTTGCTTTTTTTTTCTCGCAAATACCACAGTTTTTGTTGGAATTTGTCCACGGGGAAGTGAGGCCTGCCGGCCCGGCCCAGGCTCTCGGACACATCTGCAGCCTCGGTAGCACAGCTCGGCAGTGCCTGGGCCTCCCGCACGGCCCCGCCGGGATCGGGCCGCCCCAGGGGACACAGCCGCGCGCGGCGACGGGGCGTGCTCACGCACCCGAGCCCGGGGTCCCCCCGCGTCCCCGCCGCCG
>Ga0065711_1012529_pt1 | contig 12795 bp, 13 predicted proteins | sample Hoacrofraction12_FD_59098 | JGI IMG/M metagenome (GOLD analysis project Ga0065711, IMG submission 59098) | Hoatzin crop microbial communities from Cojedes, Venezuela - Epithelial fraction 12 v2 (version 2) | ecosystem: Host-associated > Birds > Digestive system > Esophagus > Crop | place...
GCTGACCTTAATGAATGTCGTGCTTCCACCCGGTCCTTCAGCTTCTGCAAAGACCATGTTTCACCTGAAACAGGACTTTTTCCTTCAAGCCAGCCCTGTGGACGTGGCCTTTCCCCTCCCACGTTGCGATGTGGTGGAGGGCTCTTGCGGGGACCTCACATCTGCACCCCAGCCAGGGTCAGGGTGCGAGAGAGGCAGTGCCAGGGCAGGGCGGCCGGGGCTAATGAATGAGCTAATTAATGGCGGCGCAGCCAGTATGGGAGCCCAGGGCTTCTCCTCCCCGGTGGGAAGAGGGCAGGGTGAGCAGGGCTCTGACATCAGCCCTTCCTCACTGATTAGCTCTCGTTCAGCCTGCGCTAATGAGCTTGACCTCCGAACCCCCCTGGGAGAGGGGGTGGTCGGTCTCTCTTGGGCCTGGTACTGGGGGGATCTGCCTGGGAATGGAGGCCGGGTTATCCGCCCGACAGAAAGCCTGTGTTTTCCTTCCTTGCTGTCTTTATTTGCGGTCAGGATCATAACAGAGCCCAGCTGGCGAAGCGGGGGAAAGTGGCTGCTCTGATTAATTGGTCACTGGCATACACGCTCCAGCCTCCACCAGGAACCGGCAGATAGCCCCCATTAACCCTTTCGGCACTCGGCGCTCACCCCCGGCACGCTCTTGAGATGTTCCAGAGGAAGGAGGCGATAAGCCGAAGTTTGGTGATGTCCGGCTCAGGGAATATAAGGTTGTACTGGGGGGGTGTGGCTCTGTGCATCCTCCTCCGACGCAGCATCACGCTGCTGCTGCTGCTCCTCGGCGAGGCGGTCCCCGCCCCGAGCTGATGGCTACCTAATTCATGGGGGTGGCAACGAGGGGGAGAGAGGAATTTGTGGGTTGAATTAAGGGTCTGCGGTGTTCCGGTGGGCTGGTTTGCCATCCTGGTACTGACAGAGGTGCTTTGGCTCTTTCCAAAACAGCATGGAAAATACCTCCCAGTTCAGTCTGGTCCTTCCAAATCGCTATTTCTGCGCACAGTTTTCTTAAATCCTACCTTTCAGGAATGTTTTTGTTTTTAAAGGGATTAGTTTACAAACAGCTCGAAATGGTGGTTTTGTGTGATAAATAATATACAGCTTAGCACTGAGCCTGATCTTCTCATCTTTCCAGTAGTGGGGACTGTCTCCAGTGCCCGTCAGCCGATTTAAACATTCCTGACGCAGAGGAGCGAGGATCTGTGCCTGCGTTTTGTCCTCGCCCTCTCCAGGAATCGCAAGCTGCAGGCACCGGTAGGAGCAAGCAGGGAATTACTGAGGTGTCGTGCGGATTCTCCGTCACTTGAAGACTTTAACCCCAGGAGTTTTTCGCAAAGATCTGCTACGGCTCACCCAGGGCTCGTAAGCTTGGTGTGGAAAGGTATGTCCTGTGTTACGTGTGAAGTCAGGCTTGATGAGCATAATGACTCTGTCTGGCTGTAAGAGAATGACGTCCCGTGTGGGTTCTCCTTCTCTTTCATGTAGGAATATTCTCAAGGCAGGCTCGCCGTGGAGGTGAAATGGCAGCTCAACACTGAAGCAACAAGCTGAGGCTGCAGGGAATGGCTCAGGGGGAAAATCAAAGGGAAGATGTCTTTGTTACCAACCCAGCTGCAACTTCCTGCTCTGGCTAGAAATACCCTAGGAGGTGACTTGTCAGCGGATCGCATGCCTTTGCCTGGCCTCGCTTCCCCATAATAAGTGAATAATGAACTTGTAGCGCAAGGGAAAGGTGGAATTCCCAGAAATTATCATCCCGAGGTAAGCACAAAGACAGTCTCTGTCTTCTACCCCTCAGATCCCTACAAATAGATATGGCTTGTCGGTGAAGGAGAGGGCTTTCCTCCGCTGAGCACAAGCTATAAACAAGCATTTTCGATCGAGTGGCACTCCTGTCAGTGTGGAGTCGTACCTGTGAACTCAGGGGAGGTGATCTGGACTCCACCCAGGGTCAACGGAGCGGTTTCCATCAGGGATATATTCTTCATAGTTCTCCTTTTTGCTCCCCCAGCCTTTAGTCCTTGTGATGCCCCGGAGCTCTTTCTCCTTTGGGGTTCTTGACGTATGTGACGTGGATCTCGTGGCTCTTGCTGTGGTGGAGATTTTGCATTGTGGCTCACGGGGCAAGGAAGGCTGGCCACCCTGCTCCAGCAAATTTGCTTAGACCAGATGGGATATTTTCCTAACAGCTGAGTCAAATGAACTCTGCAACTATAATACACATTTCATATTGAAAATGTAATTTTATTTATGGTGAAAAATGGAAGGACAGAAACCAGCTCTTTCGGACGGTCTAGTGGGAGCACAACTGGTGTTTTGACAAGCAGCTCAGTGGATATAGCTAACAAGTTATATAGTTATACAAGTTGTTTTGGGAGAACAACAGTGACGTTTTAGTATAAGCCACTGTTTTCCAGCAAAACACTAATATTTTGGAAGGGAAATGCCTTATCTTTCAAAAGCTGAATCTTCCAGGTGCGGTGACAGAAGTGCAAGCGTGACGCAGATTACTTACACCAGGCTTGCTTTGTCGGTGGATGTACGAGACTTTGCTATTTGGCCTTTCACTACCACCGTCCATGTTAGGGTGGGTGTAGACCTTGGAACCTGGGGGAGAAGCCAGTGGTGGTTTGCCTGGGCAGGGAAGCTGGATCTCATGGGCTTGGGGAATCTGCCCAAGGTCTGATGCTATTCAGTCTTCTAATTAATGATCAGGATACCCTAACTGAGTGTATGCTAGCTAGATTAGCAGGTGACCCTTGCGCTGGAGGGACTGCCACGTACTGGGTGACAGCTTGGAACTCGAAGTGCTCCCATCAAGGCTGCGTGGGTGACTCCCAAAATAGGATGTAGTCAGGAGCAAGTGCGAGGTGCTGCAGGAATAACCCATGGGCAACTGGAAAGGATGCAAAACAACTGGACGGGCAGGGGTTCTTCAGAAAACAGCCTGAAGATGACACCAGGCCACAAGGTGAGCAGGAATCAACAGCCTGATGGAGAAAGGGAAGGGGCGAGGGTGGTTTGGCCTCGGGAAGTGAAACCTGGAAAAGCAGATGAGAGCAATCTTCAAAATGTTGGTGCAAAAAAGAGGGAATGATCCATTCTCCACATGCCCAGTGGAGAGGAGAAGAGAGGGCTTAAATTTCAGTAAAAGAGGTTCAGGCTGATTTCTGCTGAAAGCTGCTAAGGAGAGAGGGTAGTGAAGCGGTGTTACAGATCTCCTGTCACGATTTGTCTGCTTGAAGAGCAGATTGGCCAGAAAGGACAGCAAAAAAGCTGCTCCTGCCGTTGGGCAGAAGGGAATAACTCATCCCTTCATCCCTGCCGGGGCTGACACCGTGGCAGTACGATTACCCGGTCCCCGGGCGGAGAGCGGCGGGAGCACTCTCCACCCGCCTGTTAGTGGCTTTGCTTCCACCGGGCTGAGGAGTTGCACCCAAAGGGCTTAGCGGAAACCTCGGCTCCATTCCTCTGGGGTAGAAACAGTTTATTCTCGCAACCAGGTATTTGTTAATTACCTTCCACCCGGCTGCGCAGCCTCTCGCTTTGCTACGATTATGTTACGCCATGAAAAAGGAGATGTGGCAACAAGTCAGAGCATGGGGAGCAGAGGAAGGCTAACGTTTCAGTTTGCTTGTGTGCTAATCTGGATCCTGTCCTTCTGAATCCTCTTAACCTCCGTGCTTTTTTGCATCATCTGTGTTTGCATTAAACATTACTAGGACGTACAAAAATTGAGCAAGAGAAGATATCTTCACTTCCAGCCTGACGAGCTCCACTAGCTAAGCGACCTGCTAAAATGTTTATGAATGGACTAAACTCTGATAATTTGATCTAAAAGTGTCCGGTCGCTGCTCTCTTTCTTGCCCCACCTATTGTCTAGTTGTGCTTTGTAATTTTCGGCTTCTCTCGCTGTTCTCGTCTTTTCAGATGACTGCGACCAGGTAATCAAGGCTGTCATCACAGCAGAACCTGGCCCTCGAGTCAAAAGTCTCCCCACTGGTCTTTTTTCATTTCCTGGCTCAGCATCAGGGGAAGAGATTATGTGATCTGATAGGTAAAATTATCCCATCAGAGGTGAATGTCCTAATAAAAGGCTTTTGCAGGCCTGGTTGTGTGATATCCCTGAGAAGGCTACAGTCATTTGGAGCCCTTTATTGAAGGGAATGCTCAGTCCCTATGGAAACCCAACGGGACAAAAGGCGATTCTAGCTGCTGAGACACCCACAGCTACACACACACACACAGGTCAAGGATGCAAAACTGTTGCATTTCTCTGACTGGAGGAGGGGGGGAAAGGAACAACAACAAAACACCCCAATGTTGGATATTTGGCTCAAAAGTGAGAGAAGCATTTTCTCAGCTGGTAAAAATTTGGGATGACGAACACTGCTTGGCCTGTCTGTCCAAAAAAAAGAGAAGATGATCTAGAAGTCTTAAATGGTGTTTTTGGGGAAACTTGATCAGGTTCATTGAATCTGCAGAAAGAAAAATGGAAATCTTTCTGGGTGACCTTCTCCGAGACCTCTGCCCATTTCTCTCACTGTTTGGTCAGCTGCTTTCTTTTTTCAGTGGCATTTGAAAGGAGTTTTTCAAAAGTGAAAAAAACCTTTCTGAGATTTCCTTGAAGCGATGCAAAATAGCTAGTGAGGGTGAGGAAGGTGGCCTGCTGGGGACTGTCCTCTCTCTGCAGGGTCCTGCCCAGGAGCTGGTGGGACACGATGCACAGAACATCTCCTGGCTGCTGGCTGAGCTCTCCTGAGCCTGGGAGGATTCAGCAACTGGAGGAAGAAATGAGGACGTGTTCCTGTATCAACCTGGGGATTTTGGGGAGGGAGGAGGGCAAGGGGCAGAAGCAGCTTGGTGTTTGTGCTGTTGGGAGTGGCTCAAAGGCTTGCAGATGATGGTCGGAGGGAGCTCGTCGGCGCGGGCTCGGCAGCGGGCAGGTGAAGCAGGCGAAGGTGTGGCGGTTGCGTGCTGCAGCGATGCGGTGGGCGAGCCGGGCTCTTTATCAGCCCTGAGTCCTGCAGCTCGCTTTGTCACCCCAAATCCCCCCTACTTCAAACCCCGGAGCACCGTCTGCAAGGGCTGGGATCTGTTCCTGCTTCTTGGGGAGGCTGGCGGAGATAGAGGTGAGCACATTGCGCAGCTGAAGAGTGTGTTTTCAATTAAAAGAAGAAAAAGCTCCAAAACACACAGCGGGTTAAACGTTACAGTAAAAAGCACTCAGGCTGCTCTTCCATTGCAAAGTACCCAACAGTTTATGTGTGTGATTGCAGGCAGGTGGTTCCTGTTCGTATTAAAAATGAGTAATCCAAGCTCTCAGAGGATTTCTTCAGAGACAATCCGGACAGACCTGGAAGTCCAATACGCCTTTTAAACCATAAGTGTTTCCCCTCCACATCCCAGAATTCTCCTTTCCAAGCATTTTTAAGGAGCTCTTGGCCAGCGCATCAGGATCATCTCACTGTGTTCAGGGAGGGGAAAACCTGTTACCGTAAATTAAGAGATCCCCCGCTCCCTGCAGCCTTCAGGGAAATCTGAACCGAAGCTCCTGGCGGGTGGTGGGTGGGTGGCTGGAGGCTCTGCCTCTGCTGGGGTGACATCCCCACCCCACCCCCAGCCTCCCTGGGGACCACCAGCATGGCTTACATCTCCAAGCACCAGTAGCTGAGCCGGGATGGGTTATGCTCATGCCTGGTTGCAATCCCCTGGCATGGGCTGTCTGCTGCCCATTACGCTGCGTTCCTCTGGAGCGGAGACTCTCTCCATGCTGTTAGCATCCTGCTGGCATCTAAGGAGGTTTACACCGCAGACACGTAACGAATCACTGCTGTGCTTCAGGGCCCAGAGAGAGCCACCTCTGTGTGTCTGTGGGGGTGTGTGAGTATTTCTAATATCACCATGGCTTCTTCTGTCCCAGCGCCAGCTTTCTGCCTCACTGGATCCATGCAGGACCCTGTGCTGTCCTGCTGCTCCTGCGATTGCATCAGGCTGTTTGCCTGCTGTCTGCCTGCAGCATCTTACCCAGGGGGAAGGGTGCAAGCCCCGTTGGTGATCCCAGGGACTGCAGGTTGAGACACACTGCTTGCTGGTCCCAGAAAATACAGATCGCAGTGATGGGTAGCCCAGATCTGGCAGCCTTGGGTGCAGGGAGGATGGGCGTCCCCTCGGCACACCCAAACAGGCAGGTCCATCCTGCATTTATGGATTTTGGGGCCCTGCTCCAAAGCCCCGGGGTCCCCAGGCAGAGGCGGGCAGGAAGCTGGTGCCGCTCGTTGCTGTTGGGCTCTTGTTGTCCTGCTCACCTTATGCCACGGTCCCACTTTCAGTCGTTGTCCCAGCAATTAAGAGGTGGGTTCCCTGCCGGGTTTGCTGACCCCCATGCAACAAATCATCTTAACAAATCGTTTCCCTTAATGCCTGGTGGTCAGATCGTTTCTGTGCCGTGGGATTAGAAGTCCAGCCGGGCTTGCAGGAGGTTCTTGCTCAGCACGCTGTGTGCGAGCATCGTGTCTGCACAAGGGTTGCTCCTCAGGTGCCCTCTGTTATTGCTGCTTTGCTGGAGAAACACCTGATCTCTTCTGAAGGCATCGTGGCTTCAGCTTCCCTGTGCTTTCGGGTATAGCTGGTTGGAGATTCTCATCCCCAAAGCCCCAGCCCCTCTCCCCGTTGCACAAAGGAGAAAAAAACTTCATAATATTTTAGAAGAAGGCCTGAGGGCTGCATTGCAGTTTAACTTGATCACCCGGGGGAATAAAAGAATACCACATGCGGAGATCTTTTACTTAACATTGTGATGTTTAATCTTGCTCAGTCAGCAGTTTTTGAACATATTCCAGGAAAGCTTTTAAGCCTGATAAAGCCGGGGCTTTTGCATTTTCAAGTGATACTTTAGCTACAAATGACATGCTCTGCTTGTCATTTGGCTTTAGAGGAAGGTAATTAAAATCTTCCTAAGAGTACTGTTACACGGGGGAAAGAACTAACATAAACTAAAATAAAAAGAGAGAGAGGAGCCCACAAAAATGCAATTTAGCAGATGAAAAATGTAAAGCAAAACTGTTAAAAGATAAAAGTATCAAATGCACAATAGCAGCTTGCTGAAGGAGGACTAATGAGATGGGAGGTACTACGACTTGCGCAGGGGGAGCATGGGCAAGGCTAGGGAGTTTCCAGCACGTATTATTTGCAGTTTTTAGGGCTGCTGGAAGCCACCAGACAGACTTGCAACCGTCTGTTGCAGCTCTGGCTGCAAAAGGCATACTCTGTTACACAAGGTGTGAAGAGAAGGTGAAAGACAAATCCAGCTGTGAGTCCTCGCCCAAAGCTGGGTGGGTGAAAGTGAAGCTTTTCGACGAAAGCTTTGGGGCAACCACCCTCTACGATGGCTACGTGAAATGTATCAGACCGGGTTCAAAGCCATCGTCTCTTCTCGGTTTTGGAAGGGGAGGGTGAACCTGGTTCCCACATGGAGTCAGAGGCGCTGGTGAATCTATGCAAGGTTATTCCCTTGCAGGAGGAGGGAAGGGTGTACATCTCCAAAGGGACTCCCAACATCTGTACTGGGCAAGTGAGGTCCAGAGGCAGGTAGAGCCCTTGCACAAGAGTGGCAGGAACAGGGAGAGCAGCTCCAGACCTCACCAGCCCCCAGGCGCACATCTCAGCACTCAGCACCTTTCGCCCCAAAAGGACCACGGCAGGAACTTCTTCCCTTCTCCTTCCAGAAAGCCTCACCCTGTCACGTCATTGCTAGTTTTGATCTGTGGAGAAGAAAAGGAGAATGACTGAGGTGCATCATTCCAAAAAAACCTTCACTCCGAAACAGCTGGAACAGTTCAGAGACGTTCCAGCCTAAAAATGGGGAAATGAAATTTTCTCCTAGGATAACATCAAGCCTGCATCATTCAACAGCCTCTGGCATACTCAGCCGTCGAGAGAGGCCTGCTGATGAGTTCAGCAAAAACAGACACTATCCATCTCGCTGGGATCAAATGTAAAAGAAGAATGGTGGTTTTTTTTTTCAGGTCATGCTCTGATACCAGACCGGCCGGAGCAGCTGGTGGTTTGAAACCTGGAACTTCCCTCGTGATGGCAGATTCCCCTGGGGCCCACATATTTATTGGTATCATTTGCTGCTATAAAATCAGCAATCTCTCTGCATGTTCGCTGCATGTAGTAGTTTCCCTTTGTTAGTGATTATTACTCCCTGATGCCCGTGTCTCTGAGACAAAGTCTTCTTCCCTGCTCTGGACAGGCACAAATACCAGCAGGGAAGCGAAGCAAGCTTCATCCTTGGACAGCAGAGCAGAAGAAAGATGATTGTGACAAGTCCAGCCGCACCCCACTTCTCATTCTTCCTTTCTGCAAGTCAAAAAGAGCCTGGTAAGAGAGACGAGCTGTCTGCCAACAGCCCCTGGAAGGACTTTGCTTCCTACCACAAGCAGCACAGTGTGAAGTTTGGTGTGTGTGGAGGGAGTGGAGGCATTAGGAGGGGAAAAGCAGCTTGTACTCCTTGGGATGGAGCAAACTGGCTTGACAGTCAACCCTAAACATCTGTGTATGTGTCCACAGAGGTGCTGACACCCACAAGAGGGCCTGAGTCCTGTGGGAACATCCATCATCCCTTCTCTATGCTTTGGGGCAAGGCAGAGTACCTTGGAGGACCTTCTGTTGCTCACAGCGGGATATAGACAGGGCTGTGTCTGATCTCCAGCCTTTTTGCCCTCCATGGTCTCAGGAAGGGAGGCTGGACTCTGCCATTGTCTCAACAGGGAGCCCCAGGCCAGTTTACAGACTGTGATATACTCCATTTTCATGGTGAAGAGACTCATGTCTGTACCCAGAATGGGCTCTTTTCTGTTCTAATAAAACACGGTAGGTGTGGTACCCATGGGCTTCTCTGTTAAGCCTGAACCCCAGATGATGCCTCTGCCTGGATCCCTTACCCAAAAGGCACTTCTCATTTATTCTCTTGTGTCTGTTCGGGGCTCACAACATATTTGCCTTCATGACTGATCCTACACAGGGCTTGTACCTGGTCCATGCTGCATGTGCAGGGCCCGTCCATGGTCACTGGGACTAAAATTTGTCCCGTGCAACTGTTACCCCTCCCTTAGAAAAAAAATGGCCCTGCTGAGCACTGGTACTGGTGGCTGGCATCATCCCCGTGCCATGCAAATGCATGGTCTCTCCTCTTGGGAAACCCCACAGGGTCTTTTCAAGAATGGGTGGGTTGGTCTGGTGGGAAGTGGTGGTGGAGAGATGCTCCAGACCAAAGCCACCCCCATTCAGAGGGACCATCGGCTCAACGCATGGCATCCGTGGCATGGCACGAGGGTGGACCAGCCTCCTTGGGTGGAGACGGTGTCTTGGAGCAGCACATCACCATCAAAGGCACTTGAAGCTGGTTTTCCCCTTGCTCTGCTGAACAGCCACCTTCAGCTCCAGGCAGAGTCGTCTCCCAGGTTACATCTAACACAAATTCCTCCCTGACCTCGAAATATTCAGGGCACTTGAAAGCTTTCCCATCCCAGCAGACTAGTTTTAGCACCTTGAAGGCTTTGCTGGCGAGTCTTAGCAGCAGGTGTAGCACGAAGAAAACCCAGACCCAGAAGCCGACATACCATGCTGCTCCCTCAGAGACTGAAGGAACGGGAGGAAAGGTGCCGGCAGTAGCGGAGATGAAAGATGCTGCAATGACTTTTTGCTGACATGTACAAATGTGATCCTGACTATTAACTTTAATGACCTGCCATTATGTGAGGGAGAAAGAGGGAGGGATCTAATTTTTTATAATTACTTTAATTGCCACCCTGTGGTCTTGTTTCGTGCTGCTGGTTTTGCAGTCAGGTGGGAAAATAACCCAATGCCCACCCCCTCCCCGATCCCCCGGTATCTCAGATTTGGGTTCTTTTCTATCCCAGTTGTGCGAAATCAAATCATCTACGGAACCTAGAAAATGCTTCTGCAGATTTTAATGCGAAATTAGAGCTCCATCTTTTTATAGGGCTTTGAAATGGTGAAACTGCAGCTACAGATGAGTCTCTGTAATTTAAATATAATTGAGTGCTTAAACAAACCATGGGTTTGCAAAGCGTGAGCCGGGGGAGCTGGGAGAGGCTGTAAGCAGAGGGATGGAGCCCATTTCTTTTTGTGTGAGGAAGACTTGATTGTGTAAGGGCTGTTTACTCCAGTTAAGTGCTCTATTAAAGTTAATGAGACTAATTTCCTTCACTGAGCGGCTCGCAAGGGTCAGAGATGCGGGATCAGGCCCTCGCTGCTGCAGGATTTTCGGTCCCCAGCACTCAGTAGCGGAAGGACTCAAGAGCTGGAGCAGGAACAGTGGAAGTTGTGGAGAGCAGGATCCTGCGATGGGAGACATTTCAGGGTGTTGCATATTCAGTAGTAGCTATCATCTGTTCATTGCCCCATGAATATGAATGATTATTCCATGAACAGGAGATTATTACGCTGAACGTATTAATATTTAGCAGTCATGTTTTTCATCCGTTGTTCAAAACACTTGACAGAACAGCGAAACGTGTTCTTGGTTTTAGAGGCTGAGAAAGTGAGGAAGAGGAGGATGAAATCCAAGAGCAGGCCATCGGGAGGATCCAGAGGAGAGGCCAACGATGCACCCACGGGGCTCTGCTGTCTCCAGGCGTGTGTTCCAGTTTGAGCCCAAACCCACACTGGCGCTCCGGACTGGGCTGAAGGGAAAGTCCTGGGTTCGGCTCCAGCCACCCTGCTGGACCGTCTGCATCTGGAGAGAAACTTGTTTTCTTTTCCTGAAGCGCTTTTTTTTGATGGAAAATGCGAATTCCATCACAGTGAAACTTCTAATGAATTTCTGATCATTTTGCCCTGTGATTAGCTTTGGAAAAAACAGAGAGATAACTCTGAAAAAGCACTCAAAGGTCCCTTTTTGGCATTTTTCAAAATGTACCATTTCAATTCTCATTTCAAGCTTTCCCTTAATTGTATAAGTGGTTCCAAGACATTCTCAAGAAATCAATGAGAGGGATGGTTTCAATTTGATTGAAATGCAACATTTTATATGACCCATTCTACTTTTCTTTCAGTTTGTGATTTGCCAAAAGTTTTTTAAAAAATGCCTGGGTTTGTTCCAGCCCCAAATGATTTTTTTCCTTCACTTTTCAAAATTGCCAGTAAGCCCCAAACCCCCTTTTTCCTTACAAAGTCCTGCAGATCCCTTCAATGCCTCCCTGCTTCACTTCCCCTACGTGTAAAATATGGTTAATGATTTCCTGTCTAATGGAAGGGTTGAGATAATGAACTTCAGGGCTTTCAGGCCACTTGGAGATCCTCAGCTGGAAGCAGCTTGTGTGTTAGCAGAGACCCTCAGTAATTCTGGCCACCCTGGGGAGAGGTGGAAGCAGGGGCAGGGAAGGGTCCAGGGGAGGAACCCGATGCAGGGACACGTGGTGTGTTTCTGGTGGCTTCACACCACCCTCAGACAGCTGCCTGCGGAGCCCCAATGAGGTTTATCCTGGCAATAGACACGGGCTTTCACACCTGTAGACAAGGCTGCGCTTTGCTGAGTGGACTTTGGGCTGGGCGCCCGGGTTGTGAGCTATTTTGAAGTCTCAGCAAGCTTAGCTTTTGATTTGAGGCTGAGCTTTTATTGCCATGAGTTAGGGGAGGCCTTGTACGGGAGCAGAGCGCTCAGCGGGTGTTAATCTTCAGCCTTTGACATGTGCCCTGTGGGGTGCAGAGCGTAGAGAATTGCAAAGTCAAGACCTATTGTTGCGTGCACCTTTCTTGCCACTTGTGCAACCTCCGAAGCGTTTTTCTAACGAGTATTTGTATTCGCCCTTTGCTATTGCACTTGAGTTCTTGAACCTGCTAAATTAAATCAAAGGGAAAATGGATAGTATCTTCGAGACTCCATAGAAACAGCACAACTCCTCTGAGACAAAGATCACATAGTTTGGGGGATTATGCTGGAAAGAGTTTAAAAGAAACTCGGCTAGAAGTAGGAGGTACCAGAGATGACAAACTGCTCCCTCCCCCCCAAACTTTCCTTCTCCATTCTGCAGATCTAAGTGATTTTACAGTTTCCAATGAGCTTTGGAGGAGAAAGCAAGTTTGACCTCAATCAAATCCAAGGGAGCAGGTGTATCGGTCTCTTCTGTTTCCATGTGCTCCTGGAAGTGGAGGCTGGATGTCTGCCCTTGCCTGCAGGGTAAATCTGATGGCCTGCTTCAGGTCTTGGGGCCGACCCTCATGCAAGGGTGCGGAGGTAGCATTGGTCAATAATTCAAAGCTATGTCCAGACAGATCCACCTAGCATTGAAACCTTGGGGAAGTATTACAAGTCATGTTCTCTGACAGTAGTTCAGACAAACTGAGCGAAAATTAATCATAAATATATGTGAATAGTCCAAATAAACCAAAACCAGACCTACCACCATGAAAGAACCTGTGTGCTGGACAGCTTGCTAGCCGGGCTGCCATAGGAGCACTTCTACATGAAGGACGCCCATTATCGCTTCTTCTTGCCTGTAGTCTTTGCAGGGCAAGCTGGGCTTGGGGTGATGCAGTGGGCAGAGTCACGTCAGAGATGGGTGTTCTCCTCTCGGTTTAGACAGGCAACAGGCTGCACAGAGGAAGAAATGGTAGAGGGAAGACCCAGAGCTCTTGACATTGAGGTTCCTAAACGTCTTTGTGATCACCGCCCCACTCTCTGCTAGTTGGCAGACTCAGCCAGGCAGGACAGAAAGGACATGGGTTGTTAAAGCTTGGGGCTGAAGCACATTG